>SAMEA3663230__coassemble_556_pt1 | contig 114942 bp, 79 predicted proteins | sample SAMEA3663230__metabat2_low_PE_017 | metagenome-assembled genome bin SAMEA3663230 (sample SAMEA3663230) | pig gut metagenome | biome: pig gut; feature: pig-associated habitat; material: faeces | place: China | collected 2013
TCGGGGGCACCCTCTCCCAGGAGAGGGCTAATTCACAAAAGCATCCTATCGTACACCAAAGCAGCCAACCGAAACGAAAAACCGCCGCGGGTTTTTCCGCGGCGGTAAAATGATTATTTTTCCAGAATCACCGGAATATCGGCATTGACCGCATCCAGAATGACCTTGGCGGCAGCCTGGGGTGTCAGCAGCTGCTGTTCGCCGGTTGCCATGTTCTTGAGGGAGCACAGCCCCTGGGCAATCTCATCTTCCCCCAGCAGCACGGCGAAGGGAACCTGCAGCTTGTTGGCGTAGGCCATCTTCTGCTTGAACTTCTTCTGCTCGCCGTAGAGCTGAACCCGCAAGCCGAAAGAACGCAGGGTTTCCGCCAGGGAGATGGCGGGGGCCATATCTTCCGTCATGGGCAGCACCAGGGCGTCGGCGGGGGCGGCAGCCAGGGCAGGGTTCAGAAGACCCTGCTCATCCAGCACATAGAAGAGCCGGGTCAGGCCGATGGAAATGCCCACGCCGGGCAGCTGCTTTTCGATGTAGTAGCCTGCCAGATTGTCGTACCGGCCGCCGGAGCAGACGGAGCCGATCTCCGGATGGTCCAGCAATGTGGTTTCGTAAACGGTGCCGGTGTAATAGTCCAGACCTCTGGCGATGGTCAGGTCCACGGCAAAATTCTCTTCCGGTACGCCAAAGGCGGCCAGGTTCGCGGTGACGGCCTTCAGCTCGGCAAGGCCGGTGTCAAAGAGCGCGTTTCTGCCCCCGTAGCCTTCCAGCGCGGCAAGAACCTGGCTGTTGGTGCCCCGGATGGCGATGAAGCGGAGAATTTCACTGGCCTGCTCATCGGTCAGGCCGCAGTCCTCCAGCAGAATGAGCTTGACCTTGTCGGCGCCGATCTTATCCAGCTTGTCAACGGTGCGCATGATGTCGCCGCTCTTGTCCCCAAGGCCCAGCATATCATAAAAGCCGGAGAGAATCTTCCGGTTGTTGACCCGAATCTGGAACCGGCTCAGGCCGAAGCCACGGAAGACCTTGTAGATGATGGCGGGAATCTCCGCCTCGTTGAGAATGTCCAGCTTGCCGTCGCCGATGATGTCGATGTCGGCCTGATAGAATTCCCGGAACCGGCCCCGCTGGGCACGCTCGCCCCGGTAGACCTTGCTGATCTGGAACCGGCGGAAGGGGAAGGCCAGCTCATTGCAGTGCAGCGCCACATACTTTGCCAGAGGCACCGTCAGGTCAAACCGCAGAGCCAGGTCGCTGTCGCCTTTGGTAAAGCGGTAGATCTGCTTTTCGGTTTCGCCGCCGCCCTTGGCAAGGAGGATCTGGGCATCCTCGATGGCCGGGGTATCCAGAGGGGCAAAGCCGTAGGAGGCGTAGGTTTCACGAAGAATCTGCACCAGCTTTTCAAAGCGGATCTGCTTGTCGGGCAGCAGCTCCATAAAGCCGGAGAGGGTGCGGGGCTTGATGATATCCATAAAAACAATCCTTTCTATTTGAGCTGATTACAGGAAAAGATCCGTTTCACAAAAGAAAGAAGAACTGTCATTGCGAGCCGGTGTGCGCACTGGCTCGGAATGACAGCGTATCTTACATGCTGCTTTGCGGAAGAGACAACCGGGTCTTCCTCAGAACCTGGACTTGCTGTGAACCATCTCACGCCAGTCAAGGTCGCCTCTTTGCAGGCCCAGAATGAACATCTCGGCGCTGGCCAGGTTGGTGGCGATGGGCACATTCTGCTTGTCGCAGTGACGGATGGTCTCGATCATCTGGGCGTCATCCCAGGGATCGGTGGTATTGGGATCGGTGAACAGCAGAACCAGGTCGATTTCATTGTAGGCAATCCGGGCGTTGATCTGCTGATGGCCACCCTGCTTATGGCTCAGAAGCAGGGTAATGGGCAGGCCGGTATTGTCGGCAATCAGTCGGCCGGTGGTCGCGGTGGCGTAAAGGTTGTGCTTGGCGAGGACGCTCTTGTATGCGGTACAGAATTGAACCATCAGTTCTTTCTTTTTGTCATGGGCCAGAAACGCGATATTCATCCTCTTCACTCCTTATTTAGAATAGCTTATAGCTTCAGCTTTGTGGGAACACCCTCCAAACGGGCGGCAATCCGGCGGAAGGCCCGGGCGGCGGGACATTTTTTGGCATACATCAGCACCGGGGCACCGAAGGCGGCGGCCAGGGTGATGTTGGCATCCTCCGGGACCACACCGCTCAGGGGGGTGCCGGTGGTATCCATAACATCGTCAATGGTCAGCCGGACCGTGGACAGCAGCTCTTCGTCCACCCGGTTTACCACCAGGCGCACGTTCCGTTTGCCGGAGAGCTCCAGCAGATCGCTGACTCTGGCGGCGTCCCGGATGGCGGCGGGACCGGGGCCGGTTACCAGCAGAAACCGGTCTGTCCAGGTGCTGCAAAGGCGGAAACCGGCGTCCACTCCCGCGGGGGCGTCCAGGAAAACATAGTCAAAGGTCTCCCGGGCCCGCCGCAGCATGGTGCCGAAGGCCTCCGTATCGATTTTCTCCACAGGCCGGTTCATCGGGGCCGTGAGAAACCGAAGGGTGGGGTACCTGGGATGCCGGGCGGCATCCTCCAGGCTGTAGGACCCTTCCGAAACATCCAGGAAAGAAAGCGCGGGCACGTCGCTCAAGCCCAGGGAAATGTCCAGATTCCGCAGGCCCACATCGCAGTCGATGCACAGAACCTTTCGGCTCTGCTCTGCCAGTGCGGAGGCGATGCCGGCGCAGACGGATGTTTTGCCGGTGCCGCCTTTGCCGGAGACAATGGCATACGTTTCCCCCACGGGCAATCCTCCTTACATAGTTTGGGTCCATTATAAAGCCTAACGGTACAAAAAGCAATAGCAAAATCGGGGATTGCAAAAAGAAATTCATCATTTTGCCCAAAATCCGCCGGGCTTTCCCTTCAAAAAAGTGGTTGCGAAGGAATGGGATGTGAGCTATAATAAGAGCGAAAAAATGGGCTACGGCCCAAAATATGGAGGAAATTTTCATGTTCAATGCAATGATTGAAACTCTGAAGGCCAATCCCCGCAAGATCGTGTTCACCGAGGGCCATGACGCCCGTATCCTGGAGGCAACGGACCGTCTGGTCAAGGGCGGCTTCCTGACCCCCATCCTCATCGGCAACGTGGAGGAAGTCAAGGCCAACGCACAGAAGGGCGGCTTCAACATCGAGGGCGTGGAGATCATCGATCCGACGACCTATGCCGGTATGGACGAGATGGTGGACAAGATGGTGGAGCTGCGCAAGGGCAAGATGACCTCTGAGGACTGCCGCAAGGCCCTTTCCAAGGGCAACTACTTCGGCACCATGCTGGTGAAGATGGGCTACGCCGATTCCCTGCTGGGCGGCGCTACTTACTCCACCGCCGATACCGTCCGTCCCGCTCTGCAGCTGGTCAAGACCAAGAAGGGCGCTCATCTGGTGTCCTCCTGCTTCATTATGGTCCGGGGCGACGAGAAGCTGGCCATGGGTGACTGCGCTATCAACCTGAGCTATGAGGATAGCGTAGACAAGGAGGGCAACGTGACCCTGTCCGCTGCCCAGAAGCTGGCTGAGGTGGCCATTGAAACCGCCAACACCGCCAAGGTCTTCGGCATCGATCCCAAGGTTGCCATGCTGAGCTTCTCCACCAACGGCTCCGGCAAGGGCGGCACGGTGAAGCTGAGCCACGACGCCACCGCCGTGGCCAAGGAAATGGCACCCGATCTGCTGATCGACGGCGAGATGCAGTTTGACGCGGCTGTGGCTCCCGAAGTGGGCCAGCTGAAGTTCCCCGGCTCTCCCGTTGCCGGCTACGCCAACACCTTCATCTTCCCCACCATTGAGGCCGGCAACATCGGCTACAAGATTGCCCAGCGTCTGGGCGGCTTTGAGGCCTACGGTCCCATCCTGCAGGGCCTGGCCGCACCCATCAACGACCTGTCCCGGGGCTGCAATGCCGACGAGGTCTACAAGATGGCCATCATCACCGCCGCAATGGTATAAGAGCTACATAAGAAAAGGCCGCCGCTCGAAAGAGCGGCGGTATGTTATTTCCGGATTTCCGGCAGGCTGGCGGCGGCAACGGCCTGGCCGATGCGGCGGGGTTTTTCGTCCGGCAGCATCAGGGTGACTTTTTCCGCCAGAGCGGGGTGATCCGCGGCCAGAACCTGCCGGGCGGTGGAAAGGATCCGATCGCCGCCCTTGCCGGACATAACCCGGCCCATGAGAATCAGCTTTTCAATATCGTAGAACCGGGCGTAGAGCACCACGGTGTGAGCCAGATAAATGCCGATGTCCCGGAAAATCCCGTCTGCCCGTTCATCCCCCGCTTCCATCAGGGCCTGAACCTGCTTGAGCTGGTCGGCGGGGGAGCGGCTTTCGTCCAGCCGGATGCCGGCCCGGGGGGCCAGCTTGATCACGGCGTCCTGGGAGAAGTATTTGCAGCCGGCGCCGATGTCTGTGGACCATTCGTCCCGCATGGCTTTTTCACTCAGGTCCACCGGGGCGAAGGCCAGCTCGGAGATCCAGCCCAGCACATTTTTGTCCTTGTCCACATAGCCCACGGCCTCGCTGGTGCCCATGGCCAGACCCATAATTCGTCCGGCGTTCAGACCCATGGCGCCGGCCAGGGCGGAAACGTCGCCGTCGTTGGCGACCACCACCGGCACGTCTCCGATTTCCCGGGCCGCCCGGTCATAGCAGGTCTTGACCTCATCCCACCGGTCCCGGGGAACCTGGTAGAAGATGCTGGAAATCATGGGGGCGTTGCCGATAAAGGTGCCGGCGGAGGAGACGCCGATGGCATCCACCCGGGGCATCTTGGATGCGGCGGTGCGGAAGGCGGTGAGAATTTCTCCGTACTGGTAGCTGGGGTCCGGATTCAGCTTGGGATACCACACCACCTCTTCGGAGTAGACGCATTCGCCGTCAATCACAGCGGAAACCTTTCGGTCGGAGCCGCCGGCGTCAAAGCCGATGCGGCAGCCGTCCAGATGGCCGCCCAGAGGCCGGGGGGCCTCCCTGGACTGGGGGCACGCTTCCAGAGGCAGGTCCAGAATTTCCAGATCCACCTCGTAGAGCTTGTGAAAGAAGTCAAACTCAAAGGCCCGCTGGCCGGTGGGAGCGTAGTCCTTTTGCAGCCGTTTTGCAATGGGGGAGCAGCCGCAGACGGAAATCCGGAAGCCGCCGATGGACCATAGCAGAAATTTCACCATCCGCTCCACATAGCGGTAGTCGGCCTGCTCCATTTCCGGTGTGCCGTGGATGAAGGTCCTGCGGACGGTAATCTGCCCCTCGTTGCGCTCCACGGCAATGGCCAGAGGCCGGCTGGCCCCCTGAAGATAGGCTTCCATCCACACGCCGAAGGGGATAAAGTCGGGATCCAGTAAGGGAACCGTTCCCGGATCATAGGAAACACCTAAGTATTGCATGGTTTGTTACCTCCGCCTGAAAGAGCTCTGTCCATGGGGATCTTTGGGAGATTATATCATAGAAGACCATGGGGCGCAAGGGCATCCTGCGTGAAAGATGCACAGAAAAAGTTTAAAAGGGCATGAAGAATTCCGCCGATGCCGGGAGGAGTGGAAGAATTCTTGACATTATGCGCAGGTTTGTTATACTGGAACTGCGAAAACAGCAGGTTTGGGAAGGAAGGAATGCCTATGGACGCGTTACTGCAAAGGGTTCTGTCACGGTTTTTCCCGGAGGGCAGTGTACAAAGCTGCAGCCGCTATGGCTGCGGCCATATCAACGAAACCTATCTGGTGGAGACAGGGAACGGGAAACGTTATATTCTTCAGCGGATCAGCAGCAGGGCCTTCCCGGATGTGGCGGGTCTTCAGGAGAACATCGCAGCCGTCACCCGGTATCTCCACGGGATTCTGGAAAACCCCAATGCCGCCCTGACGCTGGTGCCCACCCTGGATGGAGAGAACTGGTATCATCACGGCCCGGACAGTGATTGGCGGGTATTTGATTTCATTGAGGGGAGCGTCTGTCTTCAGGCCCCCCGGTGCCCCGAGGATCTGTATCAGAGCGCCATCGCCTTCGGCACCTTCCAGCAGCAGCTCAGCGGTTTCCCGGCGGAAACCCTTCACGAAACCATCCGCAACTTCCACAACACCCCGGACCGGTTCCGGATTTTCCGGGAGACCATCGCCCGGGATCCCATGGGAAGGGCCGCTTCCGTGGAACAGGAAATCGCCTTTGCGCTGGCCCATGAGGAGGTGGGCTCCCGGCTGACGGAAATGCTCCAGGCCGGTGTGCTCCCCCTGCGGGTGACCCACAACGATACCAAGCTCAACAATGTGATGCTGGATGAAAAGACCCACGCGCCCCTGTGCGTCATCGATCTGGATACCACCATGCCGGGACTCAGCGCCTACGATTTCGGCGATTCCATCCGCTTCGGCGCGGCCACAGCGGCGGAGGACGAGAAAGATCTGAGCAAAATGGAAATGGATCTGGAGCTGTTCCGTGTTTTCACCCGGGGCTTCTTGAGGGCCTGCCCCGCCCTTACGGCGGCGGAGCGGAAGGCGCTGCCTCTGGGGGCGCTGACCATGACGCTGGAATGCGGGGTCCGGTTCCTGACGGACTACCTGGATGGAGACCATTATTTCGGAATCTCCTATCCCGAACAGAACCTGGACCGCTGCCGCACCCAGTTCAAGCTGGTGGCGGATATGGAGAACAAATGGAAACAAATGGAACAAATTGTTGAGGAGGAAACCTGGACTATGGAAAAACCCGTTCTTGTGGTTATGGCTGCCGGTATGGGCAGCCGCTACGGCGGATTAAAGCAGATTGACCCGGTGGGCAGCCAGGGAGAAGCCATTCTGGACTATTCCCTGTATGATGCCCATGAGGCTGGCTTTGAGAGGGCCGTCATCATCATCAAGGAAGCCATCCGGAAGGACTTTATGGACACCGTAGGGGCCCGGCTGAAGAACGCGCCCATGGAAATCCGGTATGCCTATCAGGAGCTTTCCAAGCTCCCCCAGGGCTATGCCGTTCCCGAAGGCCGCACGAAACCCTGGGGCACCTGCCACGCGGTTTGCTGTGCCCTGGAGGAGATCGGAAACGCGCCCTTCGCGGTGATCAATGCCGATGATTACTACGGCAAGGCCGCCTTCCGGGAGATCTACAACTATCTGAGCACCCACGGCGACGATGACAAGTACCGCTACTGCATGGTGGGCTATGAGCTGGGAAAAACCGTAACCGACAACGGCTCCGTTGCCCGGGGCGTGTGCCGGGTGAACGGGAAGGGCTTCCTGGACGCGGTAATCGAGCGCACCCGGATTGAAAAGTATCCCGGCGGCATCCACTACACCGAGGACGGCGGCGAAAGCTGGGTGGATGTGGATGAAAAGGCCACGGTATCCATGAATATGTGGGGCTTTACCCCCAGCTTCGGCAGAGAGAGCAGAGCCCGGTTCCCGGCATTCCTGGATCAGGCGCTGGAGCAGAACCCCCTGAAGGGCGAATACTTCCTGCCCTCTACCGTCACCGCCCTGTTGACGGAGGGGAAAGCCACCGTGCAGATGCTCTATTCCCCGGACAAGTGGCATGGTGTGACCTACGCGGCGGACAAGCCCGTGGTGGTGCAGGCCCTGGCCGACATGACCAGGGAAGGCCTCTACCCCGACGGCCTTTGGAAATAACGACAAATGAGCCCGGACGTTCGTCCGGGCTCGTTTTTTACAGTTCAATGGTTTCCATATCCTCGGGGACAAAGATATTCCCGTCAAAGGCGGTTCTTGCCTCCCGGGTCATCCGGTCCCTGCGGTCGGGGCCGTAGTCCTCGGTGTGGTAGATGACCATATTGGAAACCTGCATTTCCTGGGCCAGCCTGGCGGCATCCAGACTGGTGACATGGCTGCGTTCATACGGCTTGTAGAGCTCCCGGTCTTCGTACAGGCAGTAGGCTTCGCTGAACAGCCATTTGGCCTGTCTGGCGTATTGCTCCGTAGAGGGCTTAACGGGCTCGTCTCCCGCAAAGCACAGCATTTCCCCGTCGGGCAGCTCCAGCTGGAAGCCGAACTGCCGCATCTTTTTGGAGCCGATGTCAAAGGCGGTCAGCCGGAAACCTGCCAGCGTCAGGTCCTCTCCGTCGGCAACCTCCCGGAACAGGATCTGACTGTCAAAGTATTTGGTCAGCTTCGTGCCCAAAATCATGTGGCAGATGGCGCGCACATCCTGCAGGGTCTGCCTGCAGCCGGCCACGGTAAAGGTGCCGGTATAGCCTTCCTCCGCCATGGCGGTGGCCACGGCCCGGATGACCCAGGGGGTCCCCAGAATGTGGTCGCTGTGGCTGTGGGTGACAAACATCCCTCCCAGAGAGGTGACGGGCACATTCAGCCGGTCCAGCCGCACCAGGATTTCGTTGCCGCCGCCGGCATCCACCAGCAGCCGGTTTTCCCCATCCTCCAGCAGGAAGCAGGTGTTGTATCGTTTCAGCACCAGCGCGCAGCCGGTGCCAAGAAAAGTAACGTTCATAGCCACGCTTCTCCTGAATTATTTTCCCCGTTGCAGCCGGAAGTCCACGGAGCGCTTCAGGTAGGACAGGTATTCGTCATCCTGGCACATCTCCTTACCGGGGGCATCGGAAATCTTGGCCACCGGGTTGCCGTTGACATACTGGAGCTTGATGACGATGTTCAGGGCTTCCTCGCAGGTGTCGTTGGTTACGAAGGTGCCGATGCCGAAGGAAACCCGGGTTCTGTCCTTGAAGTGGTCATAGAGCTTCTGAGCGTGGTCAAAGTCCAGACCGTCACTGAACAGCAGCACCTTGCTTTTGGGGTCGGCGCCGTACTTTTCAAAGTGGCGGATCATCTTTTCACCCCAGGCGTAGGGGTCGCCGCTGTCGTGGCGGACGCCGGAGTAGTTGTTCACCATGGCCCGGTCAAAGTCCAGCAGGAACAGGTCCGTGGTGATGGTGTCCGTCAGAGCGGTGCCGTTGTCGCCCCGGTACTCGTCATACCAGTCGGCCATGGCGTAGTGGTTGGTGTAGGCCAGGGGGATGGAGTCGATGCCCTGGTACATCTGCACGAACTCGTGGGCATAGGTGCCTACGGGAATCAGGCTGTACTTCCAGGCAAGGTAGACGTTGGAGGTGCCCACGCAGTTGCGGGTCTCCTGGGCCAGTCTGCGCACGGCTTCCTCCTGCCACTGGCGGGAGAGACGGCGGCGGCAGCCGAATTCGGCAAAATTGAAGGTGTATTTCCCGGAATGGAAGTCCTGAATCTTCTGCTCCAGCTTTTCCCGGGCGGAGGCCTCCAGGGTGGCATAATCAAAGTGCATCCGGAAATAGACCTCGTTAACGATTTCCAGCAGATAGATTTCAAACTGCATGGCGCTGAACATGGGGCCCTTTACAGTGAGGATCAGCTCGCCGGTCTCGCTCAGGCCGGTGTGGACGTACTCCCGGATGGGGTGCCACAGCCGCAGGAACTCCACATAGTCGCTTTTGATGTAGCGGATGGAGCGCAGATAGTCCAGCTCTTCCTTGGTAAAGCGCAGGGAACACAGGTGGTCGATCTGCTCGTTGATTTCCTGAAGCATTTCGGGAGTGAACATGGTGTCCTTGTTCCGGCACTTAAAATAGTATTCGCCGTTCAGGTCCGTGTGCTTGTGGAAAATCACCTGATCCATGTTGAATTTATACAGATCGGTGTCCAGCAGGGAAAGGACAATGGGTTCCAGTTTCATACAATTGCCTTCTTTATCAAATACTTTCGGTCTGCGAATGGTCCCGGGAGGCCAGGGCCATTTCCCGAAGGACCGGGTACATGGCGTGATTTTCAGGACTGACATAGCGCTCCCACTGGGCGCGGTCATCCTCTATGAGGAAGCCGCGCATCCGGGAGGCGGAGATGTCGATGGTTTTGGGAATGTAGAGCTCGGCAATGCGCACACCCTGGACGCTGTCGAACCAGTCCAGTCTTCGACTTTCCTTTCCGGAGACCAGCAGGTCCGGAAGACAGCCGAAACGGGCCCGCACATTCTGGAGCACATAGTCACCCCAGGCGGCGGTGTTGCCCACGCCGATGTCCGGCAGGGGATAGATGTCCACGGAGCTGCCCAGAATGCTGCGCAGAAGCTGTTCCCGGATTTCGTAGGGGAAGGGGTTGGTGCTGGTGCCGGATTCCTGGGAGGAGCCGACAAAAATACCCACCCGGCGGCACAGGGAAAGGGCCGTGCGGATCATCTGCTCATGGCCCGCATGGACCACCTGGAACCGTCCGACCAGAATTCCCAGAGAGAAGGGCTTTTCGCTTTGCATAAACGCCCACCTTTCCGCATAGATTACAGACCATTTTATCAGACAATATCCGGCACGTCAAATGGAAAGAAGAAAAAATATGGTTTGTGTGAATTGGCGTTGGGAATCGGATGGGAAAGGGGGAGCTGGCTCAATTGACAATTGACAATGAACAATTGACAATTGTGGTATCCCTTCGGGATGATTGAAATAATAAGTATTAGGGCAGCACCGCACAATGGGAACTGCGTGCTTCGGCGGATCTTTTGTCCCAATCGTGCAGTATGAAAAATGGGAAATACATCCAGTATTCCCGCATTTTCCATACTTTCGCTTGTGCCAAAATCTCTCGCCGAATCTCCTTGCCCCATTGTGCGGTGCTGCCTTAGAAATTCTGGAAGAATTCTTAGAACGCTTCTGGTTTAAAAGACTATTTTATTCATCCCCGGAGGGGATTCCTTTTTTTAATTTGATCCTTGTTCATGTCAATTACCTCCAAGGGATGAATATATACGAATTGCATAAATATGCCAAGCATAATTATACAAAATGGTCCTTGAGGCAAAATGATTTGTATGCATGCATAAAACAAAACGGAAAAGAACGGGCGAAATTCGTTGTCTTGACAAGGAAAATGAGGGGATAGATGTATAATATACGGTATATTTGAAAATGGAACCCAGCGGATACAAGGGGAGCCTGCGGAGACGTTTGTACGCAAAACATGGACAGGCTTCAAAGATAAACAGGGGGAAAAGTATTGCCGAATAAGATGCTTGCGGGAAATAATAAAATAATTGTTTACATTTCGGGACCGCATATGGTATACTCAAAATGATTTAGTCCACACATTGCGGACAAACGGAAGGAAGGGATATGTATGAAACGTAAACTGTCTGTGAGGGAAACCGCGGCGGTAGCAAGTCTGCTGTTTGGGTTGTTTTTTGGGGCCGGGAACCTGATTTTTCCTGTACACATGGGCCAGATGGCGGGCAGCAGCTCTCCGGCGGCCATTTTGGGTTTCTGCATTACGGCAGTGGGCCTTCCGTTGATGGCCATTGCGGCCATGGCCATCTCCCGCAGTGAAAGCCTGGCCCAGCTGGCAGGCCGGGTGGGCAAGGGCTACGGCCTGTTCTTCTCCTGCCTGCTGTATCTGACCATCGGTCCTTTTTTCGCCATTCCCAGATGCGCCTCCACCTCCTTTACCGTGGGCGTGGCGCCCCTGGTCAGCGAGGGACAGGCAAGGCTCTGGCTGCTGCTGTTTTCCCTTGCCTTTTTTGCCCTGGTGCTCTGGTTCTCCCTGCGGCCCAACGGAATTCTGACCTATGTGGGCAAGGTCATCAACCCCGTGTTCCTGGTATTTTTGTTTCTGCTGGTGATTGCCTCCCTGGCAAATCCCATGGCCGGGCTCCGGGAGCTGCCGCCGGAGGGAAACTATGAGACCCAGGCGTTTATCACCGGTTTTCTGGAAGGCTACAACACCATGGATATTCTGGCGGCGCTGGCCTTCGGCATCACCATTGTGCAGGTCATCAAGGATCTGGGCATTGAAAATGCCGGGGACGTGGCGGGGAATTCCTTCCGGGCCGGCATTTTCAGCAGCCTTCTGATGGCCGTCATCTATGCGTTGATCACCGTAATGGGCGCCGCCAGCCGGGGTGTTTATCCCACCAGTGAAAACGGCGGCATAGCCCTGACCCAGATAGCAGCCCACTATTTCGGCGCCTTCGGCCAGATCATCCTGGCGGCCATGGTAACCCTGGCCTGCCTCAAAACCTCCATCGGCCTGGTCACCTCCTGCGCCGAGACCTTCTGCCTCCTGTGCCCCAGGGTTCCCTACCGGCTGTGGACGGTCCTTTTCAGCCTCTTCCCACTGGTGGTTTCCAATCTGGGCCTGACCCAGATCATCACCGTGTCCATTCCGGTGCTGATGTTCCTGTACCCTCTGGCCATCACCCTGATTCTGCTGACCCTGTGCGGCAGCCTGTTCGGAAATGACCGGCGGGTGTATGTCAGCGTTACCGCCTTCACTCTGGCGGCGGCGGTATTGGACCTTTTGAACGCACTGCCCGCAGGTGCCCAGGAAGCGCTGAAGCTCACAGGGCTTCTGACCTGGGTCCGGGGAAATGTGCCCTTGTTCGGTCTTGGACTGGGCTGGGTGCTCCCCGCCGCGGTGGGTCTGGCAGTGGGCTTGATTCTCAGAAAAGGGAAGAAATAACAAGCAGGACTGCCGTATGTGAAAGTACGGCAGTCCTGTCTTTATAGGCGTTTCTGGAATCAGCTGAATTGACAATTCATAATTGACAATTGACAATTGAGGAATCCCCTCCGGGGATGATTTTAAATTTTATGAAACGGAGAGTATTCTGGGTATTTGTAGATTCTCTAACCAATTCATTTTAGTCATCCCGAAGGGATACCATAATTGTCAATTGTTCATTGTCAATTGTCAATTCACTTAAGCCCCTATGCCTCCCCAAAGCCAAGCTTTCGCAGCCGGGTTTGGGAGAACACATACAGCCTCCCGGCGGCCCAGGCCAGGGGAATCCACAGCAGGAAAAACCGGGGGCAGATTTGGCCCAGGTAGTTGCCGGGGATGCCCCGGTAATCCCATACGGAGTAGTCCCGGTTGAACAGCATCCCCGCCGCCAGCTCCACCATGGTAATCACCCCGGCGCCTGCCACCGGCCGCAGGATGCCGGGGAGCCGGGGCTGGTTTGTTTCCAGTTTTCCCAGCAGCAGAAAACACACCCCTCCGGCAAGAAACATACTGATGTGGCTCCGGCCCCGGTACAGCAGCTCAATACCCACATAGCCGGTGCCGCCCAGCAAAAACAGGGGGAGGGTTTTCGTTGACATACGCTTCACCTCGGGGGAAGCATACCCGATATTTTCTAAAAAAATACAAATGAACCCTTGACAAACGGGGCCCCTTCGGGTATAATACAGAAGCTGTTTCGGCGGTGCCGAAATTGCGTTGACCACATGGCGGCATAACTCAGTCGGTAGAGTAGCCGGTTCATACCCGGTATGTCATCTGTTCGAATCAGATTGCCGCTACCAGGCCCGTTGGTCAAGCGGTTAAGACACCGCCCTTTCACGGCGGTAACATGGGTTCGATTCCCGTACGGGTCACCATGAAAAACCCGACAACTGTTTCAGTTGTCGGGTTTTCCGTTTTTTGTCTCAGGTATGGGGCCTAAATTGGCTTTTTGGTTGCAATTGCGCCGAAAGCTGGTATAATACCCCTAGAATCATAGAATGAGGAGACAGTGGTAATGATGGATTTTAAGGATGTGCATTGGAAAGAAAACGGGCGGCTGAAGCTGCTGATCATTGTGGGCACCCGACCGGAAATCATCCGTCTGTCGGCGGTGATCAATAAGACCCGGCAGTATTTTGATGTGATCCTGGCCCATACGGGGCAGAACTACGACTACAATCTGAACGGCGTTTTCTTCCGCGACCTGTGTCTTCAGGACCCGGAGGTCTATCTGGACGCGGTGGGCGCGGACCTGGGTGAGACCATGGGCAACATCATTGCCAGAAGCTACCAGCTCATGGCGGTAATCAGGCCCGACGCGGTGCTGGTGCTGGGCGATACCAACAGCTGCCTTTCCGTCATCGGCGCCAAGCGGCTGCACATCCCCATTTTTCACATGGAGGCCGGCAACCGCTGTAAGGACGAGTGCCTGCCGGAGGAGACCAACCGCCGGATTGTGGACATCATCTCCGATGTGAACATGGCCTATTCCGAGCATGCCCGCCGGTATCTGGCCGATACGGGCCTCCCCAAAGAGCGGACCTATGTGACCGGCTCCCCCATGGCGGAGGTGCTCCACCGGAATCTGCCCAAAATCCAGGCGTCGGACATCCATGCCCGGCTGGGGCTTGAGAAGGGCAGATACATCCTCCTTTCCGCCCACCGGGAGGAAAACATCGATACGGAAAAGAATTTCCGTTCCCTGTTCAACGCGGTGAATAAGATGGCGGAGAAATACGATCTGCCCATTCTCTACTCCTGTCATCCCCGGTCCAGAAAGCGGCTGGAGGCCACCGGCTTCCGGCTGGACAGACGGGTGATTGCCCATGAGCCCCTGGGCTTTCACGACTACAATTGCCTGCAAATGAACGCCTTCTGCGTGGTCTCCGATTCCGGAACTCTGCCGGAGGAGAGCAGCTTCTTTACCTCTGTGGGCCACCCCTTCCCGGCGGTGTGCATCCGCACCTCCACCGAGCGGCCTGAAAGTTTGGACAAGGCGGGCTTCATTCTCTCCGGCATTGAGGAAAAGGGACTGCTTCAGGCAGTGGATGTGGCAGTGGAAATGGTCCGGGACGGTCACTGGGGCCTGCCGGTTCCCGATTATGTGGATGAAAACGTATCCGATAAGGTGGTCAAGATCATCCAGAGCTATGTTGGCGTGGTCAACAAGATGGTCTGGCGGAAGGAGAACTGAGCCATGAATATACTGGTTACCGGTGCCGGGGGTATGGTGGGAACCGCCCTGGTGAACAACCTGAAAAACATCCGGGACGGAAAGAACAAAACCCGCCCCAACCTTTCTGTTGAGGAGATTTACGAATACGAGGTGTCTTCCACCCGGGAGGAGCTGGAGGAATACTGCCGCAAAGCGGACTTTGTCTTCAACTTGGCGGGGGTCAACCGGCCGGAAAACCCGGAGGACTTTATGAAGGGCAACTTTGGCTTTGCTTCCACCCTGCTGGAAACCCTCCAAAAGTACGAAAACAGAGCCCCCATTATGCTGTCGTCCTCCATTCAGGCCACCCTGGCGGGCCGGTTCGGCAACTCGGAGTATGGCCGCAGCAAAAAGGCGGGGGAGGACCTGTTCTTTGCGTATGCCAGGCAGACCGGGGCAAAGGTGGCCGTATACCGGTTTCCCAACCTGATGGGCCACAGCCGCCCAAAGTATAACTCCGCCGTTTCCACCTTCTGCTGGGCCGTGGCCAACGACGAGCCCTTTACCGTCAACGATCCCAACACGGAGCTGGAGCTGCTCTACATCGATGATCTGGTGGAGGGGATGTTCGACCTGCTGGAAGGGAAGGAGGTACACTGCGAGTTCGACGGCGTGGAAACGGTGCCGGATCCCGAGGGCCGGTTTTGCTGCGTGCCCGTGACCCACAAGGTCACCCTGGGCGAGATCGTGGCGCTTTTGCAGCGGTTTAAGGCCCAACCGGAGACCCTGATGATGCCGGAAATGCCCCAGGGCTCCTTTGCCAAGAAGCTGTACTCCCTGTATCTGACCTATCTGCCCGCGGAGAAATTCAAATATCCCCTGCGCATGAACGTGGATGACCGGGGCAGCTTTACGGAGCTGCTCCACACCCGGGACTGCGGTCAGGTCAGCATCAACATTTCCCGGCCCGGCATCACCAAGGGCCAGCACTGGCACAACTCCAAGTGGGAGCTGTTCATTGTGGTCCAGGGCCACGGCCTGATTCAGGAGCGGAACATCAACACGGGGGAGACGGTGGAATTTGAGGTCAGCGGCGACAAAATCGAGGCTGTCCACATGATCCCCGGCTGGACCCACAAGATTATCAACCTCAGTGACACCGAGAATCTGGTTACGGTGATGACCTGCAATGAGGTCTTTGACCGGAACCGGCCCGACACCTTTTATGAGCCTGTATGAAAACACTGTATTTTGATTTATCCATGGGCGCTGCGGGGGATATGCTCACGGCGGCCCTGCTGGAACTCACCGAAAATCCGGAAGAAACCCTGGGCAGGCTGAATGAACTGGGCATCCCCGGGGTGCGGTTTGACGCCGAAAAGCAGGAGAGAAAGGGCGTTTCCGGCACCTATATGCGGGTCACTGTTCAGGGGGAAGAGGAGGACGGACACCACCACCATCACCACCACAGCACCCTGACGGATATCCAGGGGATTCTGGATCACCTCCGGGCTTCCGCTGCCGTAAAGGAGCAGGCCAAAGCCGTCTATGAGCGCATTGCCAGGGCGGAAGCAGAGGTCCACGGCCGGCCCGTTGCCCAGGTCCACTTTCACGAGGTGGGAGCCCTGGACGCGGTGGCGGATGTGAGCGCCGTATGCTTCCTGCTGGAACAGCTGGGGGCGGATGCCATCCTTGCCTCCCCGGTCCATACGGGCTACGGACAGGTCCATTGCGCCCACGGCCTTCTGGATGTGCCCGCCCCGGCAACGGCGCTGCTGCTTCAGGGCATCCCCGGGGAGAAGGGGGATGTGGAGGGAGAGCTGTGCACCCCCACCGGCGCGGCTCTGGTGGGCAGGTTTGTTTCCCGTTACGGGGACTGCCCCCGGGGACGGCTGATCAGACAGGGCACCGGCCTTGGGAAAAAGGACTTTTCCAGACCCAACTGCCTCCGGGTATTTCTCCTGGAAACATAGACTGTGCCCCCTCCTTTGCGAAGGAGGGGGCACAGTCTGTCAAAATAGCCTCGCAGAGTTTGCTGCGTCAGCAGCAAATAAAATAATTCACCTCCTGTACCTGGCAGAAAATACAACTCAGGCTGCAAGTGCGGTGCGTCGCGCAGCGAATCCAATGGAGCAATTGCCAGTGGCAATTGCTCCATAATATATGGAATTTGTTCGCCTATGGCGAACAAATTATGCGCGCGGCAGGCTGTACAATCTGTTTGAAGAGGATTTCGCGGAGACGGAAAAAGGTCCCGCCTTCGATGAGCGAAGAAGGCGGGATCTTTCAAATGCCGGGCTTTAGCGGATTTCCATTCTTTCGAACATGGCGATGGACAGCCGCCAGCTGAGGACAAAAATTCCGGCGCACAGAAGCACCATCACCGGCAGGACAGGCACCGGCAGAACAACCGACGTGGTCAGGTCCTGAACCACAAAGCTGGAGGAGCAGGCGATGCACACGATGATGATGTACAGCAGCCGGCCCTTTTCCACGCCGAACCGGAAGAGGAAGGGCATGCTGAGGCTGGAGGACAGGGTGCTCATCACCAGCAGGCTCACGGCCAGCACCGCAAGGGCGCTCCACTGCCCGGAGCCGGAAACGGCAATGCGGATGGCGGACAAACCCAGAACCAGCAGAGCCATTGGCAGGGTCAGCAGCAGGCACAGCAGGTATTTGGCGGTGACGATCTGGCTGCGGCGGAAGGGCAGGGCGGCGCAGTAGCAGTTCCACTTGGTTCGCTCGTCATAGGAAAGCAGCGTCATGGGCAGCATGCTGATCATCATGACGGGATAGATGCAGAAGAAGAGATTCCCATCAGAAAAGGGAATGACCAGGGTGAAAACACCCACCATCAGCAAAAGGCTTTTGCAGTAAGCTTTGAGCTGATAGAGGTCCTTTAATATCAGGGCTTTCATTTATTCTGCCTCCTTACTCATATAAATAAACAAATCTTCCATGCTGATGGGGCTCACATGGGTGCCGGGCTGCACCGCGGAGCGCTTTACCAGGGCTTCGGCAGAGTAGGGGGTTACCTTCTTGTGAAGGATGGCCTCCCGGGGAATGGCGTCCAGCTGCTCCTTTGTGCAGTGGACCATGCCGTATTCCCCCAGAAGATGGTCCTTTTCTTCATAGAGCATGATTTTCCCCTTGTGGAGGAAGGCCACATAGTCGCAGAGCTTTTCCAGATCGCTGACAATGTGGGAGGACATGAGCACGGCGTTGTCCTCCTGACGGGCGAAGTCCAGCAGAATGTCCACCACCTGGTCCCGGGCCACCGGGTCCAGGCCGGAGGTGGCCTCGTCCAGCAGCAGCAGCTTTGCCTTGTGGCTCAGGGCCACGGCCAGCCCCAGCTTCATTTTCATGCCCCGGGAGTAATCCTGAAAGCGTTTCTTTTCCGGCAGGGAAAACGTTTTCAGGCATTCCTGATAGCTCCGGCTGTCCCAGTTTTTGTAGGTAAGGGCCATGATTTTTCCCACCTGCCGGGCGTTGAGGCAGCCGGGAATACCCACCTCGTCAAATACCACGCCAATGTCCTGCTTGGTAAGGGGGAGATTCTCCCGGTTGTCTTTGCCCAGGATGGTGATGCTGCCTCCGTCCCGATGGATCATGTCCAGAATCAGACGGATGGTGGTGGTTTTTCCGGCGCCGTTTTCTCCGATCAGTCCCAGAACGCAGCCGCCGGGCAGGGTCAGGGACAGGTGATCCAGAGAAAAATCCGGATAGTGTTTGGTCAAATCTTTGATTTCCAGTGCATTCATGCTTGTTCCTCCAATGCAAAGCGAACCATTTCCAGTACGTCTTCCCCGCTGAGGCCGCTTTCGGCGGCCAGACGCAGGGCTTCGTCCAGATGCCATTCGATTTTTTTCAGATGTTCTTCCCGCAGCAGTTCCATATTCCGGGGGGCCACATAACAGCCCTTTGCCGGGATGGTGTAGAGAAAGCCCTCTTTTTCCAGCTCCTCGTAAGCCCGCTTGGTGGTGATGAAGCTGATGCGCAGGTCCTTGGCAAGCCCCCGGATGGAGGGGAGCATCTGGTTCTCCGCCAGCGCGCCGCTGATGATTTGCTGCTTGATCTGGGTGTAGATCTGGTCATAGATGGGCGCGCCGCTTTTGTTGTCAATCAATATGTTCATGGAATCACCTCTGTATATGCTGAGTATATACAGTAGCTACAGATTTGTCAATAGGGAAAACAAAAAGTTTTGCCGCCGAAAGGGGCACAAATCCTTCCGGCGGCAAAGCAAAACAATATGGAGGCATGGAAATCCGGCAGAAACCGGTGGAGGTTATTTCAGTTTGGCAACGGAATCCCGAATTCGAATGTGGCCGGGGACCACAATCCGGTCGGTCAGCGTGGTGCGGGGCCGTTCAATGAGGTCCACCAAGCCTCTGGCGGCGGCCTTTCCCATGGCCCGGGTATCCTGACAGTAGGTGGTCAGCCTGGGGGATACGATGTCGGCCAGCTGAACCCCGTCATAGCCCATAACGGAAATGTCCTGGGGAATCCGCAGACCCTTTTCCCGGATGGCGTTCAGGCCGCCCACATAGGAGTAGTCATCGGGGAAGAAAATGCAGGTGGGGCGGTCTGGGCCGCTGAGCAGCTCCCGGGTCACCTTTTCGCAGGTTTCCGCATCGTGATACCGGCTTCCCCGCACCAGTGTGTCGTCAATGCGGATGCCCAGAGCCTCACAGGCCCGGTAGAACCCGGTAAGCCGGTTTTCGGTAACGGCGGTGCGCTCGCCGTGAATGTAGGCAAGCTTCCGGTGGCCGTTGATATAGGCGAAGCGAACCAGGGCTTCCATACCCTGCACATTGTCGGAAACCACCGACATACGGTTGTTGAACACATGGTCAATGGTGACCACAGGCAGATTGGAATTCACCAGCTCCAGCACCTGGGGATCGGAAAAATCCACACAGGCGATGACCACGCCGTCCACCCCCCGGTACTGGCAGTGCTGCAGATAGCTGCGGCTCTGGCCCACATTGCGGTTGATAAAGGTAACGTCATAGCCCCGGGATTCCACCTCCACCTTCAGGCTTTCCAGCATGGAGGAGAAGTATTCGTGGGCCAAACCGCTGTTCTGCTCGTCCACGAACAGAATACCTATATTAAACGTGCGATTGGCCTTCAGCGCCCGGGCGGCGGAATTGGTTACATAGCCCATCTCTGCGGCAACCTTATGGATCTTCTCCCGGGTTTCCGCGCCGATGTCCGGCTGATCATTCAGCGCTTTGCTCACGGTAGCCACGGAGACGCCGCAGCGCTGGGCAATGTCCTTCATGGAGACCAATGAGGAACGCTCCTTCCCTCACGGCAGACAGGGGACGGGGCCCTTTGCCGCGGTATTTTTTGGGATCTCAGAACAGCTTGACCGGTCTGGCGGGCAATGGAGTCAGAGATTTCCTAAAACGTTTTCGTAAAGTAAGCATAGCGCATTATCTACGAAAAAGCAAGCGCAATCTCGATATTATTTGGTTAAAGTACAAACAACCGGCGGTCTGTACAAAAAGGAACCGGTGTTTCTGGGGGATTTGACCAGTCCTGCGATAGAAATTCTTACGAAAACTGCACAAAGGATCCCTGTGCCAGTTGGTAATTTTCCACGGAAAACCCCGGGATGCAGAAAAACTATTGCATTTTTGGTCCCAATAATGTACTCTTAATGGGAAGTTCTCATTACTTAATCGTTTTCAAAGCGATGGGAATATAAAGGAGGAAAAGGATATGCAGTTCGGTTATTTTGATGACGCCCGCCGGGAGTATGTCATTGACACCCCCAGAACGCCGCTGCCCTGGATCAATTATCTGGGAAGCGAAGCGTTTTTTACGCTGGTGTCCAATACTGCGGGCGGCTACAGCTTCTATAAGGACGCGCGGCTGCGCCGGCTGACCCGTTATCGATACAACAACAGTCCCCTGGATTCGGACGGTTTCCATATTTATGTCCGCAATTCCGACGGAACCGTATGGAATCCCGGCTGGCAGCCCACCCAGACGGAGCTGGATGCTTACCGGTGCCGTCACGGCCTGGGCTATACCGTTCTGGAGGGCAAAAAGGATGGTATTACCGCCAAACAGGAAATGATGGTTCCCCATGGCGACAACTGCCTGCTGATGCGGCTCACCGTGACCAACGGGACGGAATCCACGCAAACGATTTCGGTATTCCCCTATCTGGAGTTCTGTCTGTGGGATGCCATGGACGATTCCTCCAATTTCCAGCGCAACTTCTCCACCGGCGAGGTGGAGGTTTCCGACCGGGCCATTTACCACAAGACCGAGTACCGGGAGCGCCGGGACCACTACGCGGTCTTCTGGTCCGATACCCCCTTCGATGGCTTTGATACCACCCGGGATGCCTTTGTGGGCGTATACGGCGGCCCCCAGCTGCCCCAGGCGGTGAAGAACGGCCGCTGCACCGGCTCCGTGGCCCACGGCTGGGCTCCTGTGGGCGCCATGCAGTTTGACCTGACCCTGGAGCCCGGGAAGAGCAGCAGCATTCTGCTGGGTCTGGGCTACATCGAGAACCCCCAGGAGGAAAAGTTTGCGTCACCCGGCGTCATCAACAAGGTCCGCGCCGATGCCATGATGGCAAAATACAATGCCCCCGGCCGGTTTGATGCCGCCATGGCCCAGCTGGCGGAGCACTGGCAGCAGCTCCTTTCCAACTACGCCGCCTCCACCGGCGATGAGAAGGTGGACCGGATGGTCAACATCTGGAACCAGTATCAGTGCATGGTTACCTTTAATATGTCCCGTTCCGCCAGCTACTTCGAAAGCGGCATGGGCCGGGGCATGGGCTTCCGGGATTCCTGCCAGGATCTGCTGGGCTTCGTCCACATGATTCCCGAAAAGGCAAGAGAGCGGCTGCTGGATATCGCGGCCACCCAGTTCCCCGACGGCTCCGCCTACCATCAGTATCAGCCCCTGACCAAGAAGGGCAATCTGGCCGTTGGCTCCGGCTTCAACGACGACCCCTTGTGGCTGGTGGCCGGCACCGATGCTTATCTGCGGGAAACCGGCGACTTCTCCATTCTGGAGGAGCAGGTTCCTTTCGACAATGACGAGAGCCTGGCCGCCCCCTTTATGGAGCACCTGCGCCGCAGCGTTACCTATACCATGACCCACCTGGGCCCCCACAAGCTGCCCCTCATCGGCCGGGCCGACTGGAACGACTGCCTGAACCTGAACTGCTTCTCCGCCCATCCCGGGGAGAGCTTCCAGATCACCGGTCCCAGCGAGGGCCCCGTGGCGGAAAGCGTGTTCATCGGCGGTATGTTCGTCAAGTACGGAAATGCTTATGTCAACCTGTGCCGTCATCTGGGACTGGACCGGGAGGCAGACGAGGTATCTGTTGCCGTGGCCGAGATGGAGAAGGCCTGCCTCAGCGCCGGCTGGGACGGCGCCTGGTTCCGCCGGGCCTACGATGCCTACGGCGCGCCCGTGGGCAGCAAGGAGTGCAAGGAGGGCCAGATCTTCATCGAACCCCAGGGTATGTGCGTCATGGCCGGTATCGGCAAGGAAACCGGCCAGGCGGCGCAGGCCATGAAGAGCGTGGAAGAGCGGCTGGATACCAAGTACGGCATTGTGCTGCTGCAGCCTGCTTACACCGAGTATTACCTGAACCTGGGTGAAATCAGCTCCTATCCTCCCGGATACAAGGAGAACGCGGGCATCTTCTGCCACAACAATCCCTGGATTGTCTGCGCGGAAGCGGAGCTGGGCCACGGCGACCGGGCCTTCCAGGTCTACCGCCGCACCTGCCCCGCCTATACCGAGGCCATCAGCGAGATTCACCGCACCGAGCCCTATGTTTACAGCCAGATGATCGCGGGCATCGACGCCCCCAGCTTTGGCGAGGCCAAGAACTCCTGGCTTACCGGCACCGCTGCCTGGACCTTCCTGAGCATTTCTCAGGCCATTCTGGGCGTGATACCCACCCTGGACGGCCTGATGCTGGATCCCTGCGTTCCCGGCGACTGGAAGGAATTCACCGTCTGCAGAAAGTATCGGGGTGCCGATTACAGCATCCGTGTATGCAATCCCAAGGGCGTCCAGAAGGGCGTTGCCTCCGTCACCGTTGACGGAAAGCAGATCCCGGGCAATGTGCTGCCCATCGCGGCTGCCGGAACCAAGGTAACCGTGGAAGTCATGCTGGGATAACCTCTGTTCCGAAATGAAGGTATGATTGTCTGCCGCTCCGCTTGGGGCGGCAGACTTTTTGCGGGGGCTTTGCGGGAGTGTTGACAAGTCCGTGGTGCTGCTGTTATAATGATATGCGTATCATTGCGCCATAGAAGACACCGAAGGATGAACAGATATGTATAACGTGTTGAAATACCTCTGCGCCAGTGCCGAACGTTATCCCCAGCGGACGGCGGTGCTGGATGACAGCAAAGCCTATACCTATGAAGCCTACTACGGTCTGACCCGGCGTATAGGGTCCGGTCTGGCGGCGGCAGCCGGCCAGCGGCAGCCGGTGGGGGTCTATATGGAAAAGTGCGCCGATGCGGTGGCGGTGTTCATGGGCGCGGTATGGGCGGGCTGTTTTTATTCCTGCCTGAATACGGAGCTGCCCGGCGCCCGCCTGCAGCAGATTGTGTCCGTTCTGGAGCCCGGGGTCATTGTCACCCAGCAGTCCCTTCTGGACCGGGCCAGGGAGCTCTTTCCCCGGACGAGGATCCTGACGGTGGAAAGCCTGTCCGAAGAAAGGGTGGACGCGGACCTGCTGGACCTGCGCCAGGCAAGGGCCATCGATACCGATGTGCTTTATGTAAACTTTACCTCCGGCTCCACCGGTGTGCCCAAGGGCATCGCCGTGGGAAACCGCAGTGTGATGGATTTTATCGACTGCTTTGTGCCTCTGTTCGGCATTGACTGCACCGATGTAATTGCCAATCAGGCCCCCTTTGATTTTGACGTGTCCGTGAAGGACATCTATTCCGCCCTTTGTGCCGGTGCGGCCCTGGCAGTGGTTCCCAGAAGGCTCTTCTCCGCCCCTGCCCAGCTCATTGATTTCCTCTGCGACACCGGCACCACCACCATGATCTGGGCGGTGTCCGCCCTGTGCCTGATTACGGGCTTCCATGCCCTGGATTACCGGACCCCGGAGACGGTGAAGAGAATCATCTACTCCGGCGAGGTGATGCCTCTGAAGGCCCTGAAGGAGTTCCGCAAGCACCTGCCCGATGTCCTGTATGTCAATGTCTACGGCCCCACGGAAATCACCTGCAACTGCACCTATCACATTCTGGAAAAGGACCGGGACTACGCGGAGGGCGTGCCCATTGGTGTGCCCTTCCCCAATGAGGATGTGTTCCTGCTGGATGAAGAAAACCGGCTGGTGGAAGACCCGGATATCGAGGGCGAGATCTGTGTCCGGGGCACCGCTTTGGCCCTGGGGTATTACCGCAACCCGGAGCAGAATGGGGCCCATTTCGTCCAGAATCCCCTGAATCCCAACTATCCGGAGCGGATATACCGCACCGGCGACCTGGGGAAATACAACGACCGGGGAGAGCTGGTCTTCTCCGGCCGGAAGGATTTCCAGATCAAATATATGGGCCACCGCATCGAGCTGGAAGAGATCGAGCGGGCCATGAATGCCATTGACGGCGTGGAGCGGGCCTGCTGCCTGTTTGACGAAAAACGCTCCCGGCTGAAGGGGTTCTATGTGGGCTCTATCGATAAGGACGCCCTCCACGGGGCCATGAAAAAGGATATGCCCGCCTTTATGGTTCCCGGCATTCTGCGGCAGGTGGAGGCCATGCCCCTGACCAAAAACGGGAAAATCGACCGGAAAAAGCTGGCGGAAATGGCGGGAGGAAGATAAGTGACGGATATTACAAAGCTTTGCGACAGGGCCTACTATGTGTTTGACTTCCGCGTTCTGGAAAAGAGAGTGGCCTACCTGCGGGATTTGCTGGGAACGAAGGCGGACATTGCCTATGCCATCAAGGCCAACCCCTTCCTGGTGGAGGGCCTTCGTAACCAGGTGGAGCGGCTGGAAATCTGCTCTCCCGGTGAAAGCGAGATCTGCGACAGCCTGGGGATCGACCCCAAGATGACCGTGATTTCCGGCGTCAACAAGACCCCGGCCTTCATTGAAAAGCTGGTAAAGAACACCGACGGCCGGATCTACACCGTGGAGTCCCTGACCCAGTTTGAGCTGCTGGCTGCCCTGGCCGAAAAGTACGGCAAGCGCCTGAAGGTGCTGCTGCGGCTGACCAACGACAGCCAGTTCGGCATCAACGAAGAGGACATTGAGCGCATCATCGAAAACCGGGAAAGGTATCCCCAACTGGATTTCCGGGGCCTTCAGTTCTTCTCCGGAACCCAGAAGACCTCTCTGAAAAAGCTGAAGCGGGAGCTTGTCCACCTGGATGGGCTGCTGCTCCGGCTGGAGGAACAGTACGGCTACCGGTCACCGGAGCTGGAATACGGCACCGGGTTTCCGGTTGCCTACTTTGGCGAGGACCTGGAAGAAGAAACCCTCATCACCGGTTTCCGGCAGCTGCTGGAAGAAATGCGCTGGCAGGGGCATATCACCCTGGAGCTGGGGCGGTCCATTGCCGCCTCCTGCGGCAGCTACTTTACCCATGTGGCGGACAAAAAGCGCAACCACGGCCAGAACTACCTGATTCTGGACGGGGGAATGCACCAGATGATCTATTTTGGCCAGTATATGGGCATGAAGCAGCCCAAGGTCGCCCTTTGCGGCAAGGAGGACCGGCAGCCCACCGATCAATGGAACCTGTTCGGCAGCCTGTGCAGCATGAACGATATTCTGGTGAAGGCCCTGCCCCTGCCGGAGGTGGAGATCGGTGACACTCTGCGCTTTGACAATACCGGCGCCTACTGCGTCACCGAGGGCATGGCCCTGTTCCTCAGCCGGGACCTGCCCGCCGTTTACCTCATCGATTCGGAAGGAAACCTGATTCTCGCCAGAAGAACCATGGAAACCTTCCCTCTCAATACACCCAATCAAGAGATCTGAAAGGAAACAAATCATATGGATGAACTGCTTGAAATTCTGAACGACATTCAGCCCGGTGTGGACTTTGAAAACGAGACCCACCTGATTGACAATCACCTGCTGGATTCTCTGTCCATCATCTCCCTGGTTGCCGAGCTGGAGGATACCTTCGATGTGACCATTCCCGCTGTGGAGATCATTCCCGACAACTTTAACTCCGCTGAGGCTATGATGGAGATGATCCAGCGGCTTCAGGAAGACTGAGCATGGCTGTGCTCTCTCTGCTTCACGCGGGCGCGCACCCCGGGCTTACGGCCTTTTTCTCCCTGCACTACCTGGGGCTGTTTCTGCCCGCGGCGGTGCTCCTCTTTTCCCTGACACCCAACAAGGGAAAAAAGTATGCCCTGCTGGTACTGAGCCTGGGATTCTATTGGCTGATCAGCGGCGTGCTCATCGGCTATCTCTTCGCGTCCGTGGCAGTGCTCTGGGGCTGCGGACTGTGGATGAATGCCCTCCAGAAAAAGCGGGACACTGCGGTGAAAGCCGCGGAAAAGCCGGACCGAAAGGCCATTAAGAAGAAGTACAACGGATATTGCCGGATGATCATGGGGCTGGCGGTGGCGGCCCACATTGCCCTCATTCTGGTGCTCAAGTATTCCGGCTTCTTTATGATGAATGTAAACGCGCTTTTCGGCACCGGATTCGCGGTCCCGGAGTATCTGAAGCCCCTGGGCCTTTCCTTTTTCATTCTGCAGAGCGTCTCCTATCTGGTGGACGTGTACCGGCAGACCATCCCCGCCGACGGCAATCCCCTGAGGCTGCTGCTGTTTGTCAGCTTTTTCCCCCAGATTGTGGAGGGCCCCATCTGCCGCTACGGCCAGACGGCCCAACAGCTCTGGGAGGTCCGGCCCATCCGGTATGAAAATCTGACCGCGGGGCTGCAAAGAATCCTTTGGGGCCTGATGAAAAAACTGGTGGTGGCCGACCGGCTGAATCCCTTTGTGGAGGAGCTGTTTTCCCATCACGCCGGTTATCCCGGTTGGCTCAGCCTTCTGGGAGCGGTGCTGTATACGGTGCAGCTCTACATGGATTTCTCCGGCTCCATGGACGCGGTCTGCGGCACGGCCCAGATTTTCGGCATCACCATGCCGGAAAACTTCCGCCGACCCTTCTTCTCGAAGAGCATCTCCGAGTTCTGGAATCGCTGGCACATCACCCTGGGCACCTGGTTCCGGGATTACATCTTCTATCCCGTCACCATGTCGGGACCCATGAAGAAGCTCACCGGCTCTGCCAGAAAAAAGCTGGGCAACCATTTCGGCCCCCTGCTGGCGGGGTCCGTGGCTCTGTTCTGCGTCTGGTTCTCCAACGGACTGTGGCACGGCGCCGCCTGGCACTACATCTTCTTCGGTCTTTACCACTTCGTGCTGATCCTGATGGGCAACTGCTTTACGCCCTATCTGAAAAAGGCAAATGAGCGGCTGGGTATTACGCCGGAAAACAAGCCCTTCCGGGTGTTCCAAATGCTGCGGACCTCCCTGTTGGTGGTGTTCGGCGAGCTCATCTTCCGGGCGGAGAACATGGCCCAGGCAGGTGGAATGCTCAAAGCCATCTTTACGGATTTCGGCCCCCTGCGGGGCTGCTATTCCACACTGAAAACCGCTTTGGAGGCCTCCGGCTGCGATGTGCTGGATCTGCTCATCACGGCGGTGGCGGTGTGCGTTGTGCTGGTTGTCAGCATTCTGCAGGAAACGGGCGTGGAAATCCGCGGCAGCCTGAACCGGAAGCCTACGGCCCTTCGCTGGGCGGTGTGGTATGCGCTGATCCTCTTTATCCTGATCTTCGGCGCCTATGGCGTGGGCTACATCCCGGTGGACCCCATGTACGCGAATTTCTAAGGCCCAAACGTAACAAATCCTCTGTGCCCCTTCTTCGGAAGGGGCATTTTTCTGTGAGACAGGTCATTAGCCCTATGCGGCGGTTTGCCCAAAAGGGGGAACCTCTGGTTGAAAGGACCATTGTCCGCTTTTGTGCTGCCTGTTCACGGGAATGCAAAACAGGCGTAACATTTCTGTAAAATCGAAAACGTTTTCGAAATTTGGGCGTATTTGTCGCATTTCGCAAGGAAAGCCTGTGCACTTTCAACGAAACAGGGCTGTGTATTATGTCAAAACATACAAAACTTAAAAAGCCCACTTGACATTCTGTAGATAAAGTTTATAATGGCATTGTAACGAAAACGATTTCGAAACAGACGATTTGAAAGAGGCGGTATGAATGCCAACCCTGAGAGATGTGGCCGCCGCCTGTGGGGTGTCCCCGGCTACGGTCAGCAAGGCACTGAACAATGCCCCTGATGTGGGCCAGGAAACAGCCCAGCGAATTCGCCAGCGGGCCAAGGAATTGGGTTATCACCCCAATGCCGTTGCCCGGACGCTGAAGACCAATCGCAGTTACAGCATTGGTGTCCTCTTTGAAGACGAGATGCACAGCGGCCTGACTCACGAGTTCTTTTCCAGCGTACTGGACGCACTGAAGAACGGCGTGGAGTCCAGAGGCTATGATGTCACCTTTATCAGCAAAAACCTGGGCGCCGCCTCCATGAGCTACCTGGATCACTGCCGCTACCGCAATTGCGACGGCGTGGTGATTGCCAACGTAGACTTCCGGGATCCGTCGGTGGCGGAGCTGGTGGCCGGTATTCCGGCGGTAACCATCGATTATGTATTCGATGGAACCAGCGCGGTGATGTCTGACAACGCCAGAGGAATGCGGGAGCTGGTTACCTATGTGTACAACCAGGGACACAGGGATTTGGCCCTGATCCACGGTGAGGAAACGGCGGTGACCAAGGTCCGGATGGCGTCCTTCTACAGAACCTGCCGGGATCTTGGCATTACGGTCCGGCAAGATCTGGCCATCAGAGGACAGTTCAACAATCCCGATGTCTGCGGCCGGGTGACCCGATCCATTCTGGAGCGGCCGGACCGCCCAACCTGCATCTTTTATCCCGATGACATCGCCCTCCTGGGCGGTATGACCGAGATTGAACGCTGGGGACTCCGGGTCCCGGAGGACATCAGCGTGGTGGGCTTCGACGGGATTAAGCTCAGCCGGTTTCTTCGGCCGGAGCTTACAACCCTGCGTCAGGATACCCAGACAATGGGAGCCGAGGCGGCAAGACTGCTGACCCAGGCCATTGAGGAGAACAAAGCGTTTATGCCTCAGGTGGTGCGGGTTCCGGGTTCGTTACAGCCCGGGGGCACGGTCTCCAGGCTCCAGTCCCATAGCGCCGGTTCAGACCGGTAAGAAACGGTACTTAGCGCTTTTAAGCGTTCGGTATAATTAAAAACGGAGGATGAACAAAATGAAGAAACTGCTCGCAATGCTCCTGGCTTGTGTGATGGTTTTCGGTCTGTGCGCTTGCTCCGGCAATAGCGCTCCCGCTGCCACCCAGGCCCCCGCTACCGAGGCTCCCAAGGCTGAGGCTCCCGCTACCGAGGCTCCCGCTGCCGACGGCTCCAAGGTCACCATCAACGTCATGTCCTTTACCGATGAGGTTCCCGGCATGATCACCAAGTACATGGAAGCCCATCCCGATGTGGCTGCCAAGTACGATGTGAACACCACCATCATCGCTACCACTGACGGTCTGTACCAGCCCGCTCTGGACCAGGCTCTGCAGGCCGGCGGCGCTGACGCTCCCGACATCTACTGCGCTGAGTCCGCTTTCGTTCTGAAGTACTGCCAGGGCGATGCCTCTGAGTTCGCTGCTACTTACGAAGATCTGGGCATCGACGTCGCTGCCGCTACCAAGGCTGCTGACATTGCTCAGTACACCATCGACATCGGCACCCGTCCCTCCGACGGCAAGCTGGTGGGTCTGGGCTACCAGGCAACCGGCGGCGCCTTCATCTACCGCCGCTCCATCGCCAAGGACGTTTGGGGTACCGATGATCCCGCTGTCGTCGCTGAGAAGATCGGCGCCGGCACCGGCAAGTGGGACAAGTTCTTTGAGGCTGCTAAGGAACTGAAGGCCAAGGGTTACGCCATTGTTTCCGGCGACGGTGACATCTGGCACGCTGTTGAAAACTCCTCCCCCACCGGCTGGATTGTTGACGGCGCTCTGAACATCGATCCCGCCCGTGAAGCATTCCTGGATCTGTCCAAGACCCTGATGGACAACGGTTATCACCATGACTCCGTGGACTGGCAGGAAGGCTGGTTCGCTGACATGAAGAAGGACGGCGGCGTGTTCGGCTTCTACGGCCCCGCTTGGCTGATCAACTACACCATCGCTCCCAACTGCGGCGAAGGCGACAACTCCTCCGCTGGCGACTGGGCTGTCTGCGCTCCCAACATCGGCTTCTTCTGGGGCGGCACTTGGGTTCTGGCCGGCAAGACCTGCGTTGGCACCGAGAAGCAGCAGGTTGTTGCTGACATCATCAAGTGGATCACTCTGGACTGCGATGAGAACTCCCTGCAGTACGCATGGGCAAACGGCACTCTGAATGGCCCTGGCGGCACCAAGGATACCGTTGCTTCCGGCACCGTTATGGCTATGTCCAACGGCGAGATGGAATTCCTGGGCGGCCAGAACATGTTCGATGTGTTCGTGCCTGCTAACCAGTACGCCAATGGTAAGAACCTGACCCAGTACGACGAGACCATCAACACCGCTTGGCGTGAGGCTGTCCGTGCTTACACTGCCGGCACCATGACTCGTGACGAGGCCATTTCTTCCTTCAAGACCGCTGTCGGCGACAAGCTGGACATCATCGTGAAGTAAGCAAAGGTTTCTACCAGTATCCAAACCTTGCGGGGGGGATAGCGGCCGCTATCCCCCCTTTTTAAAGGACAGAGGCCAAATCCGGGTGCCGGATAGGAAAAGCAGATCGGTTTTCCGGTCTTTTTTTCCTATCCGGTCCGCGGAGCAAAATCCATTCCGAGGAGCGCACGAACCATGGAAAAAACAAAAAAACACGGCTTTAGCTATGCGAAGTATGGCTACCTGTTCAGCATCCCCTTTGTTGTGATCTTTCTGATCTTCCACCTGTATCCCACCATCAACACCGCGATTCTGGGCTTTACCGACTGCAAGGGCCTGGGCAACACCACCTGGCACTTCCTGCAGGGCGATATTTTCCGGAACTTCAAAACCGTTCTGGGCAGCGATACCTTCCGCCTGGCTTTGAAGAATACCCTTGTGCTGTGGATTGTCAACTTTATTCCCCAGATGTGTCTGGCACTGCTGCTGACGGCCTGGTTCACCAGCCGCAGGAACAAGATCAAGGGCCAGGGCTTCTTTAAGGTTGTCTTCTACATGCCCAACATCATCACCGCGGCAACCGTGGCCATTCTGTTCAACGCCCTGTTTGCCTACCCCAAGGGCCCCGTTAACGACCTGCTGGTATCCTGGGGTTTTCTGGACAGTTCCTTTAACTTCCAGGTGAGCCAGACGGCAGCCCGGCTGACCGTTTCCTTTATCCAGTTCTGGATGTGGTATGGCTATACCATGATCATCCTGATTTCCGGCGTTCTGGGCATCAACCCCGAGATCTTCGAGGCTGCCGAGATCGACGGCGCCAACAACTGGCAGATGTTCTGGCAGATCACCATACCCAATCTGAAGACCATCATGATCTACACCCTGATCACCTCCATGATCGGCGGCTTGAGCATGTACGATATTCCCAAGATGTACCTGGCAGGCGGCCCCAACCGTGCCACCACCACCGTCAGCGTATTCATCTACGACCAGGCCTTTGCCGGCAGCTACATGTACAACCGTGCCGCAGCAGCGTCCATGATCCTGTTCCTGATCATTGCCGTCTGCTCCGCAATTGTGTTCTACATGATGCGGGATAAAGACTGAGAGGAGGCTATCATATGTCCAGATTACATAGCCGTAAAGAGAGTCCCGTCGTAAAGACGCTGATTTACATCGTTCTGATTTTCCTGACCATTTTGAGCCTGTTCCCCTTTGTCATCATGGTCGTGAACTCCACCCGTAACACCCCTGAGATTCAGACCCACGCTGTTTCTCTGATTCCCTCCAAGTATCTGCTTCAGAACTGGGCGGTATTCGGCGGAAAGACCTTTAACCCCGGCCGTGGCTTTATGAACTCCTTCATCATCTCTGCCGGCGCTACGGTGTGCACCGTTTACTTCTCCACCCTGACCGCCTACGCGCTGGTTGCCTACCGCTGGAAGATGCGGGACGCATTCCTGACGCTGATTCTGTGCGTCATGATGATTCCTCCCACGGTTACCTCCATCGGTACCTATCAGTTCATGTACAAGATCGGCCTGACCAACAACCTGTTGGCACTGATCATACCTGCCATCGCGGCGCCGTCCTCCGTGTTCTTCATGCGTCAGTTCATGCTGGCATCCCTGCCTCTGGAGCTGCTGGATTCCGCCCGTATTGACGGTTCCAAGGAATTCCGCACCTTCAATCAGATTGCCATGCCCATCATGAAGCCCGCCATGGCGACCCAGGCCATCTTCTGCTTCGTCAACAGCTGGAACCAGCTGTTCCTGCCCAGCATTCTGCTGACCAGAAATGAGCTGTACACCATGCCCATCATGGTATCCCAGCTGAAGGGCGACATCTACAAGGTTGAGTACGGCGCGGTTTACCTGGGCCTGACCCTGACCGTTCTGCCCCTGTTCATCATCTACTTCGCACTGTCTAAGTACATCATTGCCGGTGTTGCGTTGGGTGGCGTGAAAGGATGAGATGGGAAGCGAAGCATCCGTTCCTGGCAAAAATTGTGGACGGACTTCGGTTTCTGGGAGATCTTTTAGCGGTGAATCTGCTGTGGCTGTTTACGTCACTGCCGATTGTCACCGTCGGAGCCGCAAGCAGCGCAGCTTATGCTGTGCTGCTTCGGTATGTCCGGGAGGGAGATGTCCCGATTCTGAAGACTTATTTTCAATCCTTTAAGGAGAATTTTCTACAGGCTACGGCGCTGTGGCTGATTTCCATTGCCATGGCCCTTGTGGTGTATGTGGACTGGCGGTTTGCGGGAGCCATGGAAGGCACCCTGCATACCCTGTATCTGGCCCTTTCCGTGGTGCTCTGCGCCGCCATCGCGGTAATGCTTACGCTGGCCGTCCCCATTCAGTCCTACTACCGCAACAGCCTGAAGAACATCATCAAGAACGCCTTTGCCATGGCGTTCTGCGCCCCGGGGTGGATGCTGCTGATCTGGTTGGTTTGGGCGGCTTTGGCGGCCTTCTGCCTGCTGGTGCCGTTTAACATCGTGCTCAGCGCGGGATCCCTCTTCATCATGTGGGGCTTTTCCTTCCCCGCATGGCTTGCAAGCAAAATCACCCTGCGGATTTTCCGCATCTTTGACCCCAGCCTGAAGAAAACGGAGGAGACATATGAATCGAGCGGAAGCGAAGAAGAAAGCTGAAGAACTGGTTGCCCGGATGGACGTTCTGGAGGCTGCCAGCCAGCTGCGGTTTGACGCGCCGGCCATTGACCGGCTGGGTATTCCCGAATACAACTGGTGGAACGAAGCCCTCCACGGCGTTGCCCGGGGCGGTACGGCCACCAGCTTCCCCCAGGCCATTGCCATGGCTGCCGCTTTTGACGAGGACCTCATCCGCCGTCTGGGGGATGTGGCAGCCACCGAGGGACGGGCCAAGTACAATGCCCTGGCCCCCAGGGGAGACCGGGACATCTACCACGGTCTGACCTTTTGGAGCCCCAACATCAATATTTTCCGCGACCCCCGCTGGGGCCGGGGCCACGAAACCTACGGCGAAGACCCCTACCTGACGACGGTTCTGGGCAAATCCTACATCCGGGGCCTGCAAGGGGATGGGGAGTACCTGAAAACCGCCGCCTGCGCCAAGCATTTCGCGGTCCATTCCGGACCCGAGGCCCTGCGGCACAGCTTCAATGTGGATATTTCCCGCAGGGATATGGAGGATACCTACCTTCCTGCTTTTGAAGCGGCGGTAAAGGAAGCGGACGTGGAGTCCGTCATGGGCGCCTACAACGCGGTCAACGGCGAACCCTGCAACGGAAGCACCGAGCTGCTGAAGCAGATCCTCCGGGAGGAGTGGGGGTTCCAGGGCCATGTGGTCTCCGACTGCTGGGCCGTCCGTGATTTCCACGAAAACCATCATGTAACCGATACCCCCGCAGAATCCACCGCCATGGCGCTGAAGGCAGGCTGCGACCTGAACTGCGGCTGCACCTACCGCTGCCTGATCACCGCCCTGCACCAGGGACTGGTGACGGAGGAGGACATCCGCAGGGCTGCCGTCCGGCTGTTTACCACCCGGTATCTGCTGGGCATTATGGAGGGCCAGCACACCGACTTCGATGAAATTCCCTACAGCGTCGTTGAATGCAGGGAGCACCTGGCAACCGCCCGGGAGGCGGCGGAGAAGGGCTGTGTGTTGCTGAAAAACAACGGCATCCTGCCTTTGGACAAGAGCAAGCTCAGAACCGTTGCGGTGGTTGGCCCCAACGCGGACAGCCGGGTGGCCCTCATCGGCAATTACCACGGCACTGCCAGCCGCTACACCACCGTGCTGGAGGGAATCCAGGACGAGCTGGGCCAGGAGGTGCGGGTGCTCTATTCCCAGGGCTGCCACCTGTTCAAGGACCGTGTGGAGAATCTGGGCAAACCGGATGACCGTCTGGCAGAGGCCGTGACGGTAACGGAACTGGCGGATGTAACCGTGCTGGTGCTGGGCCTGGACGAAACCCTGGAGGGCGAGGAAGGGGACACCGGCAACGCCGATGCCTCCGGCGATAAGCTGAGCCTGCTGCTGCCGGAGCCCCAGCGGAAGCTGGCGGACGTGGTGCTTGCCACCGGCAAGCCTGTGATTCTGTGCCTGATGGCCGGCTCCTCCATCGATATTTCCGCCATTGCGGATCGGTGCGCCGGTGTGCTGCTGCTGTGGTATCCCGGCGCCCAGGGCGGCAAAACCGCTGCCGACATCCTCTTCGGCCGGGTTTCCCCCTCCGGAAAGCTGCCGGTTACCTTCTACTACAATGAGGACCTGGAGAAAATGCCTCCCTTCGAGGATTATACCATGAAGAACCGGACATACCGGTATCTGGAATCCACGCCTCTGTATCCCTTCGGATACGGCCTGACCTACGGCGACGTATCGGTCACCTCCGCCGAAAAATGCGGAGAAGGAATCCGTGCCGTTCTTCACAATTCCGGCTCCCGGGATACGGAAGAGGTGGTCCAGGTCTATGTGCAGAACGAAGGCAGCGCTCTGACACCCAGAAATCCGCGGCTATGCGCCTTCCGCAGAGTGTCGGTTCCCGCCGGACAGACGGTTTCCGTTGAGCTGATCCCCGATGCCCGAACCCTGCTGGCAGTGGATGCCCAGGGAAAACGGATAGAGGACGGCACCCCCGTTTTCTATGTGGGCCTGGGCCAGCCGGATCTGCGCACCTGGCAGCTGACCGGAAAGAACTCCATTCCGGTGAAGTAAACAGGAAAGGGCTGCCCCGCACAAAACGGGACAGCCCTTATTGCAATGGTTCCTCAGTTTTCCTTGTGGGGGAAATGCTCCAACAGGACAATGAGTACGGTGGTAAAACCGGCCACGATGTACATGCCGGCCCCCACCGTCAGGCCGATGGCAACGGTGGCCAGCAGCCCCGCGGAGGTGGTGAGGCCCACGGTTTCCTTCTGGTCCGCCCGGATAATGCCGATGCCCAGGAAACCGATGGAGGTGATCACACCCGCGGCAATCCGGGAGGCATCCACCCGCATGGTGTCCATCACATCGGCGAAGCCGTATTTGGAAAGAATCATCATCAGCGCCGAGCTGGCAGCGATGATCATGTGGGTACGCAGGCCCGCCCGCTTGCCGTGGCGCTCCCGTTCCCAGCCGATCAGGGCGCCGCAGGCCACGGCGGCCAGAATACGCAGCGTATATATGAGTTCTTGCAGCATAGAAAACCTCCCATCCGGAATTTGCTGATATTAATTTACCATATTCTCAGGAAAATGACAATGGAAAGACGAAGAAAACCTCTTCCCAATCTATGCGGGAAACCATCATAAGGAGACAAACAATGGATTCTAAAAATGAAGAGCTGATTTTCCAGGACGAACTGGCACAGACCCTGCACAAAGCGGTGCTGGGAGAACGGGAGTGGGACCCGGTGATGGCCGGGGCCTGCCGAAAAGCCGCCTGCGACGGGCTGGTGCTGCTGAAAAATGAGGGGGTGCTGCCCCTGGACAAGCGGTCCTCCGCCGCTTTTTTCGGCCGGGTCCAGAACGACTATTTCTATGTGGGCTACGGCTCCGGCGGCGACGTGAACCCCAACTACCTGGTGAGCCCAATGGATGCCCTCCGGGACCGGGGAGACATTGTCTACGACCGGGAGCTGGCGGATCTCTACGCCGACTGGTGTGCCAGCCACGTTCCCCAGGTCGGTGACTGGGCCCAGTGGCCCACCTGCCACCCGGAAATGCCTCTGAGCGACGAGCAGGTCCGCAGGGCTGCGGAAAAAAGCGAAACCGCTGTGGTGATTCTGGGCAGAGCCATGGGGGAGAGCATGGACAATTCCCCCAAAAAGGGCGGCTACTACCTGACGGATGAGGAGCGGGGACTGCTGGAGCAGGTGACCCGGGAATTCCAAAAAACCGTGGTGGTCATTGACGCGGGCAACATCATAGACCTGAGCTGGACAAGGGAGTATGACCTTCAGGCGGTGCTGTACGCCTTCCAGGGCGGCATGGAGTCCGGCAACGGGGTAATCGATGTGCTCTACGGCGACGCGGAGCCCGGCGGAAGGCTGACCGACACCATCCCCCTGCGCTATGAGGACACACCCACCTATGGCAATTTCGGCGGATGGGACCAGAACACCTATGCCGAAGACATCTATGTGGGTTACCGCTACTATGAGACCTTCGCGCCGGAAAAGGTGCTCTACCCCTTCGGCTTCGGACTGAGCTACACCACCTTCCACCTGGAAACCCGGGGAAGACTGGAAGAGGACGGCCTGGTTCTGGATGTGACGGTGGGCAATACCGGAACCCGTCCCGGCAGGGAAGTGGTCCAGGTCTACGCTCAGCCTCCCCAGGGAAAGCTGGGAAAGCCCCTGCGGAATCTGGCGGCCTTCCGGAAAACCGGCATCCTGGCGCCCGGAGAAACCCAGACCCTTACCTTCCGGATCGGGCCGGAAGACCTTGCCTCCTTTGATGATTCCGGCGTTACCGGAAATCCCTATGCCTATGTGCTGGAACCCGGAGAATACACCCTCTATGTGGGTACGGATGTGCGCAGCGCGGCGCCTGCCCTGAGCTGGAAGCTGGAAAAGCTCCGCCTTGTGCGGCAGCTCAGCGCCCAGGCTTCGCCTGCGGTGGATTTTAAGCGCTTGCGGCCAAAGGCACAGGGGAAAGGCTTCGCCGCGGAATACGAGCCGGTCCCCAGGGCGGCGCCCCACAGAAAAGAGGACATTCTGACAAAAATGCCCCGGGAGATTCCCTATACCGGGGACAAGGGCATTCTGTTTGGGGATGTATGTGCCGGAAAAGCCCATATGGATGCGTTTGTGGCCCAGCTGACCCCGGAAGAGCTGGATGCCATTACCCGGGGCGAGGGGGAAATGGACAGCCCCTTCGGTGTAAAGGGCAACGCGGGTATGCTGGGCGGCACCACCCAATCCCTGCGGGATAAGGGCGTTCCCACCATTACCACCACCGACGGTCCCTCCGGAATCCGGGCGTGCTATTATACTGCGCTGCTGCCCTGTGGTACGGCGCTGGCCAGCGCCTGGGACCCGGAGGCCATGGAAGCCCTGGGCCATCTCTTCGGCCTGGAAATGGAGAAGAAGGGCTCCCACATCCTGCTGGGACCGGGCCTCAACATCCACAGAGATCCTCTGTGCGGACGGAATTTTGAGTATTTCTCCGAGGATCCTCTGCTCTCCGGCAAAATGGCGGCGGCTATGATCCGGGGCATTCAGTCCGTAAAGGGCCGCAGCGCCTGCCCCAAGCATTTTGCCTGCAACAACCAGGAGACCAACCGGGCCCACAACGATTCCCGGCTTTCCATGCGGGCCCTGCGGGAAATCTACCTCCGGGGCTTTGAAATCTGCGTAAAGGAGTCCGATCCCCTGACGCTGATGACCTGCTACAACCGAATCAACGGTGTCTGGGGCCACTATCAGTACGAGCTGGTGACCAACGTGCTCCGGGAGGAGTGGGGCTTTGACGGACTGGTGATCACCGACTGGTGGATGCAGCCCTGTGCGGACCCCGATTTCCCGAATCTCCGCAACGATGCCTATCGGGTGCGGGCCCAGGTGGATGTGCTGATGCCCGGCGGCGAGAAATTCGGCGGGGGAGCGGGCGACGGCAGCCTGATGGAATCCTACCGGGCGGAAAAGGGCATCACATTGGGAGAAATGCAGCGCAGCGCGAAAAATGTGCTGACCCTTTGCACACGGCTGAAGGGATGAGATCCCCAGGACAATGGACATTGTTAACAAAACAGAAACACAGAATTTGTGCACTGTCCACGAGAATCCTGACTCCAATGGATTTTTCTCCCTAATCTGGAGGAAATTGCGGCGGCAAGGAGAGAATAACGCAACAAACTTGATACGATAATTGCACTACAGGCGTAAAAATCAAATTGGATCCAATTTCTGTCGTTTTGTACAAAAATTGGATCCAATTTTTAGAAAACATCCCAAGTTGACGAAATTGGATCCAATGTGTACAATATAGCCATAGATTGGATCCAATCATTCGGAAACGGGTTCGCGGCCAAAACTCCCCCCACATAAAACAAAAAGGAGTCAAAGCAATGGAAAAGAAGAAATTCAGCTTGTTTGCCTGGATGCAAAAGATCCCCGACGGTATTATCCTGGTTACCCTGTTCATCGGTATTTTTATGAACACCTTCTTCCCTTAGGCACTTCAGATCGGCGGCTTCACCACTGGCATGTTCAAGACAGGCACCGGCTGCCTGCTGGGCCTGTTCCTGATGCTCAACGGCGCTGCCATTAACGTTCGCCACATCGACCAGCCCCTTCTACAGAGGCTTTGTGCTCACCGCTGCACCTATCATTCCGCCATGAAGATGGGCAAGGAGCTGCCCACGCTGGATGTCCATGCCGCCATGGTTCGGGAGCAGGATCTACCCATTGTCAAGGAAATGCTGGATGCCAACCCCAGCCTGGAAGGCTTCCTGCCGGCCAATCACGGCGCCGTCGCCATGGGAAAGAAGCCCATGGCCGCGGAATACTGCGCGGAGCTCATCGAGGAAACCGCTCAGATTGCCGTGCTGCGCAAGCAGCTGGGCACCCTGGCACCTCTTGATTTTTAAGGGCTGATTGTATATAATAATATCCGGAATGCGCCCCGGATACTATATTTGCAGAAAGTATGAGGGATTATGGCTGAAGATCAATTGTCAGAAGAATCGGCACTGGAACTCACCACCGAGAAAACCGCGGATCAGGTGCTGGACATGATCATGGATTATGTTGCCGATGGTACCATTCAGATGGGAGACCGATTGAATACAGCCAAGCTGGCGAAGATGATGGGCACCAGCCGGATGCCTGTGCGGGAAGCCCTCAGCGTTCTGGTCCAGAAGCGTCTGGCCTACAATGTGAAGAACGCGGGCATGCGCATGGTGGAGCTCAGCGAAGACGAATTTGTGGAAATCTACCGGATTCGTCAGCTGCTGGAGCCAGAGGCTGCCTTTCTGGCCTGCAAAAATGCCACGCCGGAGGACATCGCGAACCTGGAACAGCTGTTCGCGGAGCATGAGGCCGCTGTGGCGGCAGACCCTGTAAGCCCCAAGCTGGTGCACAAGTGCAATCGGGCGTTCCACTTCGGAATCTACCGGGCGGCCCACCGGGAGCATCTGACCGGTGTGATCGGCGACCTGTGGGATCAGCTGTCCTTTGCCAAGCTCCTGTACGGAGAGGCGCTGCTCAGCAACCCGGAAAATCGTGTGGCTTTGGTGAAAGAGCACCGCTACTACCTGGACTGCGTCAAAAACGGCTGGGCAGGGGATATGCGTGCCGCCGTATATAATTGTATTGAAGAAAAAATCAGGAAATACGCTTCCCACGATGATAGCCGCCTGAAGAGCTATTTCTGAGAGGAAGCAGATATATTGGCCGGTGTTTCTGCCGGAAGAAAAGGAGAAAATCATATAAAAATTGCCATTGGCGAGGCCGTCGCCTGCGGAAAGCACTGAGAAGAATCCGTAACCGCCGGGATTTGGCCTGTCTTCAGGGGCCTTTTGGGAAGCCCTGAAAACCTGTCCGTTTCCGGCAGTCCCGTGCTGTCGGCGCACAGGGGTTTTGGCGTTTCCCCCGAAAACGCATTGTTGTGGAATTCTGTAAGGCGGGCCCTTGGGCCAGCTTTACGGTTGCCAATATAAAAGAAGGGTGTGTAAATCATTATGACCTCAGAAGAAAGAAAGCAGCTGCAGCTTGAGGCCGTGAAGGTGCGCGAGGGCATCCTCACCGCTACCCACGGCGCCAAGTCCGGCCACCCCGGCGGAAGTCTCTCCGCTGCGGATATGTTTACCTATCTGTATTTCAAGGAAATGCGTCTGGATCCCAAGAATCCCAGATGGGAGGACCGGGACCGCTTCGTGCTGTCCAAGGGCCACACCGCTCCCGGCCTGTACAGCGCCCTGGCAAACCGGGGCTTCTTCCCTGTGGAAGACCTGCCCACGCTGCGGCACATTGATTCCTACCTCCAGGGTCACCCCAATATGAACACCGTTCCCGGTGTGGATATGTCCACCGGCTCTCTGGGCCAGGGCCTGTCCGCCGCTGCCGGTATGGCAAAGGGTGCCAAGTTCCTGAACAAGGACGTGAATGTCTACTCCATCGTGGGTGACGGTGAGCTGGCTGAGGGCCAGATCTGGGAGGCCACCATGTTTGCCGCCCACTATCACCTGGACAACCTGTGCATCATCGTGGACCTGAACGGCCTGCAGATCGACGGCCGCACCTGCGATGTTATGAACACCGCTCCCGTGGACAAGAAGTTTGAGGCCTTCGGCTGCGATGTGGTTACCATTGACGGCCACTGCTTCGACGATATTGAAAAGGCAATGGAAAAATTCCATGCCAACCACGGCACCGGCAAGCCCACTGCCGTCCTGATGACCACCGTCAAGGGCAAGGGCGTTTCCTACATGGAAAATCAGGCCGGCTGGCACGGCAAGGCACCCAATGACGATGAGTACGCGCAGGCAATGGCGGAACTGGCCGCTGCACGCAGCGCAATTGAGGAGGGCTAAATCATGGCAGACGTAAAGAAAATCGCAACCCGTGACAGCTACGGCAACGCGCTGAAGGAGCTGGGCGATGAGTTTGACAACGTGGTTGTTCTGGACGCCGACCTGGCCGGTGCCACCAAGACCGGTACCTTCAAGAAGGCCCACCCCGACCGCTTCTTTGACTGCGGCATTCAGGAAGCCAACATGGTAAACGTGGCCGCCGGCCTGTCCACCATGGGTGTGGTTCCCTTCGCCGCGACCTTTGCCATGTTTGCCGCTGGCCGTGCCTACGAGCAGATCCGCAACACCATCGGCTATCCCCACCTGAACGTGAAGATCGGCGCCACCCACGGCGGCATCTCCGTAGGCGAAGACGGTGCGTCCCATCAGTGCTGTGAGGATTTCGCCCTGATGCGCACCATCCCCGGCATGACCGTTATGTGCCCCGCTGACGATGTGGAAGCCCGGGCGATGGTCAAGGCCGCCTACAAGATGGAAGGCCCCTGCTACATGCGGTTCGGCCGGGCCGCTACCCCCGTGTTCCATGAGGAAGGCTTTGACTTCCAAATCGGCAAGGGCGAAGTGCTGAGAGATGGCAAGGACGTTGCCATCATCGCCAACGGCATCATGGTTCCCGAAGCCATTGAGGCAGGCAAGGCTCTGGCGGAAGCCGGTATCGATGCCATGGTCATCAACATGGCCACCATCAAGCCCTTGGACGAGGAGCTGGTTCTGGCGGCTGCCAGGAAGTGCGGCAAGATCGTCACCGTGGAAGAGCACAACGTGATCGGCGGTCTGGGCGAAGCCGTCTGCGGCTTCCTCAGCGAGAACTACCCCGTTCCCGTGAAGCGCATCGGCGTCAACGACGAATTCGGCCACTCCGGCCCCGCTGCCGCTCTGCTGAAGGCCTTTGGCCTGTGCGCGGACAACATTGTCGCCACCACCAAGGCATTCCTGGGCAAGTAAGCAATTGATTACACACAAAAATCCGAACCGCTTTGCGCGGTTCGGATTTTTTGCCACATTCGGAAATAGAGAACGGGGTGCTTTATCTCAGTTGACAATTGAGCCAACGCCTGCTCTATCCCAACACCCCCGCAGGAGGGTAAAAAATCCCCCGCCGGGAGGCGGGGGACAGGGAAGAAATTACATATCGAAGGGTTCCATGCCGAGAACGGGGTGGCCCTTTTCGGCCAGGAAGTTCATCAGCTCTTCGGGATCATCGGTGCAGACGGTTTCATCGGCGATCATGTCGGTGAAGTTCTCCACGCCGTACAGCTCCAGAGCAGTGGCATTCAGCCGCTCACGAACGGCTTCCTTCAGCTCCTTGGGCATCCAGACGATACGGCCGGGGCCGCCTTCGGCTGCGATGAACTTCTTGGAGGAGATGAACTGCTTGCCGTGGCCCATGAAGCCGGGGGTCTGAACGCCGCCGCCGGTCATGGAGGCCATTTCGGAGAAGCTCATGCCCAGGGGGGTCACACCGGCATGCTCACGGCAGGTGATGACAACGCCCATGGAAACAGGCTCCACACCGCAGATACACTCGAAGCAGCCGCAGGAGGTCATGGGATCCTGGAACAGGGAGTACAGGGTCACGTGCTCCAGAGCGCCGTGAGAGTACTTGGCAACAGCCTCGTCCACGTCTTCGTAACGGCCCAGGTGCTCGTCGATGCAGCGCTCCTTGGGAACGATCTGGCAGGGGCCGGTGGGATCCAGCTCATTGGTAGCCTTGGCATCCAGCCAGGACACGGCGCCGCAGAGGCCCAGACGCTCGGGGGTAACGATACATACATGGCTGGGGGAGAAGGCCTGGCACATGATGCAGGTGTAGTACACGGGGACGGACTCGTCGGTCATGGACTTCAGACGGTCGTCACGCTTGGAGAACACGGCGTTGGCGGCAGCCCGCAGCTCCTTGTTCTTCTCGGCGTCTACCACGATAGTGACCTGACACTTGTCCACAACGGCCTCGAACTCGCTCTTGACCTTGGCGTACAGAACCTCACCGATGTGCTTGAAGCGGAAGCCGGCCTCGAAGTCGGCCTTGTTGATACGGATACGGATCATATCACGCTGACCGGTGTGCATCACGCCTTCCACGCAGTTCAGGTAGGAGTGGAACTTACGTTCCATGACGGACTCAAAGTCAGGCTGCATAGCCTTGCCGGCCACGTCCACGGTGTAGCTGAGGGAAATCTTGGAGCCCACGGGGATCTCGTCCAGCTCGGGTCCGATGACGGTGATCTTGTGATCCTCGACCTCGGCGGCTTCCTTGGTCTGAACCAGCTCGAAGCAGTCCACACGGGAGCCGTCCACTTCCACCTGCATATCGCCGCGGCGGATAATTTCGCCTTCGAAGGCGGAGGCGAAGGACACGGGGATGTCGATCTTGGTGATCTTGATCTTGATATCCCGGGCTTCCAGAGAGGTGGCGTTGAACTTGGAAACATCGGTCTGAACAATCAGGCTCTTGGGAACACGGAAGATGTTCTCGGTCTCGTTGGTGATAACGGGGAAGCCCAGAGCGATGGCGCCGGCGCCGCAGGCAACGATGACATCGTCCAGAGGAGCGAAGGCGTTGACGAAGGCGGGAACGCGGTCAAAGGTGTACTTCATCAGACCGGCAGCGTCACCGGGCTGGATGTTGCCGAAGATCAGAGCAGCACGGACAGCGACGGACACAACGTGGATAACGGAGGTGACGTCCTTGCCCAGGGGGATCACACGGACGTTGTCGCCGGTCTTGTAGCCCTTTTCCTGGAGCTGATCAATGATGCCGCCCACCAGAGTGACCAGCATACCCTGAGCCTGGTAGCTCTTTACCAGCTCCACAGCCTCTTCCGCGGAGGGAGCGGTGCCCAGAATGACGGGAACGCCGGGGATGTCGCCGGTAACCAGGGGAACACCCAGGGAACGAACCACGGCATCGGGCAGATGGCCGTAACAGGGAGCCTCGTAGGGGGTGTCGTTGCCGATGTACTTCAGAACCTCGATGAATTCCGCGCACAGGGCGGTGGCAACGCCGGACATGAACGCGTCGTTCAGGCGGTTGTTGCGGGTCATCAGGGTCTTGACAACGCCCAGGGCTTCCTTCAGCTGGCCCAGGGTTTCCACCTTTACGCCGGTGACGCCGTAGTAGCAGGGCAGGGAATAAGCGGTGCCGGGGAAGGATACGGCCTGGCCCTCACCGTACTGTGCAATGGCGTTGTTGACAGCTGCCTCGGTCAGACCGTAGACAGCATCGTTGCCGCCGAAAACTCTTTCAAATAAAGTCACGGTATTTCCTCCTAATTTTCTTCGCGATCCAGGATCGCCTTAATGTTCCGGATTTCCTCAATGGCCTCAGGGCTGAAATCATAGGGAGATTTGCCCTGACGGTCGGCATCGATGATGTCCGGGTTGTAGTGGATGCAGCCCAGCAAATCCTCTGGGGGAATAGCGCCGCGGACAAAGGCCTCGTCGCTTTCGTTGCGCACCTTGTTGGCTACCACGCGAACCCGCTTTACGCCCAGGTCGCAGGCCAGGCGCTTTACGTTCCGGTAGGTCTGGACGGATCGGGCACCGGGCTCAATCACTACGATAAACTGGTCCATATTGGCGGCAGTGCCGCGGCCCAGATGCTCCAGCCCCGCCTCCATGTCCATGATGACCACATCGTTTTTCCGATAGGTCAGGCTGGAAAGGATGGCCTTGAGCATCACATGCTCGGGGCAGACGCAGCCGGAACCGCCCACATCCACCGTGCCCATAACCAGCAGCTTTACGCCGTGGATCTCCTTGGAGAAGGTGTCGGGGATGTCCGCTACATAGGGATTCAGCTTATAGAACTGGTTGGCGGCGTTGGCGCCGGTACGCTCTTCCACCAGGGTGCGCATTTTGGAGATGGGTACGATGGCGTCCACTTCCTCCTGGCTCAGGCCCAGGGCCAGACCCAGGTTGGCGTCGGGATCCACATCCGCCGCCAGGACGGTACGGCCTTCGTCGGCATACAGCCTTGCCAGGGTAGAGGCCAGAGTGGTTTTGCCCACTCCACCCTTACCGGTGATTGCAAGTTTCATAGATTAGATGCCCAGAGCGGCGCGCTTCTCTTCGATGCGGGCGATCATCAGGTCACCCAGCTTTTCGATGTCGTGCTCAACGGTGTACTTGGCTTCCACCCACTTGTTGATGCCGTCTTCGCCGGTGAGCCAGTTGACCATTTCGGAGGAACCCTTGACGTAGGGATCCACACCCAGGAAGGTGTCCAGACCGGTAGCTACCACGTAGTTGCCGATGGAGACGGCCTTCTCGGACATCCATTCGGGAGCGCAGCCCACAACAGGCAGCTGGGAGATCTTCAGGCCGGAGTCCTTGGCCAGCTCGGCGGCCAGGATCAACATACGGGAGATATCCACGCAGGAGCCCATGTGCAGCACGGGAGGAATGTTCGCCAGCTCGCAGACACGCTTCAGACCGGCGCCGCAGTACTCCTTGGCCTGTACGGGATCCATAAGGCCGGCCTTGGCGGCAGCCTGGGCGGAGCAGCCGGACACGATGACGATGATGTCGTTCTCCAGCAGCTTCTTCATCAGCTCAATGTGAGCGGTGTCGGGACGAACCTTGGGGTTGTTGCAGCCGACCATGGCCACGGCGCCCCGGAGAACACCGGAGGTAACGCACTCCAGCAGAGGCTTGGTGGTGCCGAACTCGTCAACCTGGGAGTTGGCAACGCCGTCGAGAACCTTGACGATGGCTTCCACGGAGTAGCCCACCCGGGTCTTCTGCACCTGGTTGGGAATGTTCACCAGGGACTGGTCACGGTTTTTGAAGTTCTCAATGGCCATCTTTACGATGGCCTTGGCGTTTTCACCGGCATTCTCGGCGGAGAACTGGATGAACTCGGAGTCGGGCATCCGGCAGATGGGGCTGGTGGTGATGAACTTGGTATGGAAGCACTTGGAAAGGGGCCCCAGAGCGGGGAAGATGCACTGCACGTCTACAACGATGGCTTCGCAGGCGCCGGTGAGCACCACGTTCTCCTGGCTCAGGAAGTTACCGGCCATGGGGATGCCGTGACGCATGGCCACTTCGTTGGCGGTGCAGCAGACGCCGGAAATGGTGATGCCCTTGGCGCCCATGCTCTTGGCGTAGGCGATCATCTCGGGGTCGTTGGCCCAGTAGACGATCATCTCAGACAGGGAGGGATCGTGGCCGTGAACCACGATGTTGACGTTGTCCTTCTCCATGACGCCGATGTTGGCGGTGGAGTCAACGGGCTTGGGAGTGCCGAACATAACGTCACTAAACTCGGTGCCCATCATGGAGCCGCCCCAGCCGTCGGACAGGCCGCAGCGCAGAGCCTGGCGGACCAGAGCCTCGGGCAGGCTGGAGTTACCCATGTGGGTCATGTGCAGGGCAGTGGCGACTTCGCGGTCGATGGCCCGGGGCTCAATGCCGGCGTCGTGCCACAGCTTCTGGGTGTGCTCGGGAGCGCGCTTCAGGAAGCGCTGGGTGCCGAAGGGCTTTCCGTACTCCAGCAGGCCGATCTCGGCCATCTCGTGGGCCAGATCATAGATGTCCTTGCCCTCGGTCTCCACACCCCACTCCTTGGCGATGCGCAGGAGCTTCTCGGGGTCCTTGACCTGGTAGTTGCCGCCTTCTTTGGCCTGGTACAGGGTGTGCATGATTTCACGGCCGTGGTCGGAGTGCGTTGCAGAGCCGCCGGCGGTGAACCGCAGGAAGTTACGGCCTACAATGCCGTGTACATCGCAGCCGCAGATGCCCCGGGGAGCCTTGGGGGTGATGCGGCAGGGGCCCATGGAGCAGATACGGCAGCAGGTACCGCTTTCGCCGAATCCGCAGTGGGGGGTCTGGTTTTTGACACGCTGCTGCCAGGAATCCGCGCCAACCTTTTTGCCGTTTTCCAGCAGGGAGTTGGTGGCAGCTTCCATTTCCTCAACAGAGGTCAGATATGCCCAATCCTTCAATGTGATTTCCTCCTAATTAAGTAATTCTTTCCTGTGCGATACATTGGTATTGCCAAACCGTACTGTATCGATAATATTCTACCAATAGAATTGAGGAATGTCAATCGGCTAATTTGCCACATTTCACATCCTTTTCCCCATCCCCCCAGGGGGGTTTTTGTTCAATTCGACCGGATATGGAACCTGGAGGAGAAAAAAACCGGCGACAAGGGGCCTTTTTGCGTCTTTTCGCAAGAAAACCAGCCTTGTACGCCGGGGATGGGAAATGATTCCTCATTTTTGTGGAAAATGGTTTGCGTTCTGACCGCAGCCCTCCGGGAATTGCCCTCCGGTTACGGGTGAAGCAGGATGCAGGCCGTATAGGCGATGGTGTTTTGTCCATGGTAATAGGGGATGCCGGCCTGACCGCAAACTTCGCTGACAAGCAGTCCGTAGCCCTCCATGGAGGCGCAGGCCCGTTCCGGAAACCGGCAGGGCTCGGGGTAAGCGCATTTGCCGCAGATCCGGCAGCCGCCGGTGCCCAGACACAGGGCATCCGGATGCAGGGCACGGATCTTGTCTGCCATGGCGTGAAAGCGCGCCCGGTGGGCCTGCTCCGTTTCCAGCATGGTCTCCACATCGAAGGAATCCTCCAGCTTCCCCACGGTTTGCAGCAGGATGCCCTGGGTGCAGGACCGGATCCGGGCGGTGCAGAGAGCCAGGTCGCCGCACTCCGGGGGACAGGTCCAGTTTTTGCCGTAGGCATGGCATTTGTCTGCGGCGCACATGGCCCGTACCTCCGCCCTGGGTTCCAGAATCCGGGGGTCCAGGGCCGCGGCTTCGGTAAAGCCCAGCTCTTTGGCCAGGGCAATCAGCTCGTTCATTCCGTATCCTCCTCAAAGGTCAGGCAGTCCACATAGCAGTCCTGGAATTCCGGCAGGGCGGCAAGCTCCAGAAACTCGGTTTTCTCCGCCAGTTTGGCGGCGTAGGCAAATTCCTCTCTGCTCAGGGAGCACAGCCGAGCGCCCTCACCGGCGGCGTTGCCGATGGGAAGAATCCGGTCCATGAGAACGGGAGGGATCATACCGATCCGGCAGGCGGAGGCGGGGCTCAGGTAATTGCCGAAGGCCCCGGCCAGGAGCACCCGGCGGATGCTGTCGATGTCGTTGCCCAGCTTTTTGGCCATCAGCTCAATGCCGGAGCGGATGGCGGCCTTGGCCAGCTGCACCTCCCGCACATCCTTCTGGGTCAGCACCACGTTGTCGCAGAGCGTATAGCTGCCCCCCTCCAGATGGCCCATTTCATCAATGGTACCGGTTTCCAGCAGCACGGCAATCAGGTCCAGAAGACCCGAGCCGCACAGGCCGATGGAGGGCTTGTCTCCGATGACGTGGCAGGTAACAACCCCGTCCTTCAGGAACACATGGTCCACGGCACCCTCGGCGCCACGCATACCGCAGGAGATTTTGGCGCCTTCAAAGGCGGGACCCGCGGCGGTGGAGCAGGCGATGGCCCGGCGCCTGTCTCCCAGCACCATCTCGCCGTTGGTGCCGATGTCAATGAGCAGGGTCAGCTCTTCCCGGCGGTCAAACCGGGTGGCCACCATGCAGCCTACGGTATCGCCGCCTACAAAGCCCGCGATGTTGGGAAGGATTCTCGCTTCCCCGGCGGCAGGCAGAAGCTCTGCCGCTTCCAGCACCCGGGCCCGGCGCTCCTCCGGCATATAGGGAGGTGTGACAAGGGGACGGGGGTCAATGCCCAGCAGCAGATGGTGCATGGCGGTGTTGCCCACGATGGCGGTGCAGGTTATCTCTTCCGGGGAGATCCCCGCCTGCCCGGCAGCCTGCCGGGCGAGACGCTCCAGAGCGGACAGAATGCAGGTTTGTATCTCCTTGCCGCCGTTTTCCAGGGCGTACTGAATCCGGGAGATCACATCCGCGCCGTATTGTCCCTGGGGATTCAGGGTGCTGGCCTGCGCCAGCAGCGCTCCGGTCCGGCCGGACAGGAGATAGGCAACCACGGTGGTGGTGCCGATGTCAATGGCCAGGGTATAGGCATCCGTCCCGTCGGGCCGGGTGACAACCTCCTGACTTTGTGTCAGAATTCGGGCGGCGGACTCCTGGGGAAGGGTTACGACACAATCAGCGTCCACAATAGTCTGACAGGCCAGGACTTCCGTCCCGGCCTGCACAGTAACTTTGCATTTCCCGCAGGTCCCTTTCCCGCCGCAGGGCGCGTTGGGGTTCAGGCCTGCCTTTCGTTCAGCCTGAAGCAGCGTGGCACCCTCCTCCACCGGAACCGTAATTCCGGCAGGCAAGAACGTTACCCGGTACTGCTTCACAGGTGATCCTGAATCAGGCTACCAGTTCCTTGGCCTTCTTGGCGGCGGAAGCGGCATCGGGGGTGTAGGCGTCGGCGCCGATCTTGTCGGCAAACTCCTGCGTGATGGGAGCGCCGCCGACCATGACCTTTACATCACCGCGCCAGGAAGCGGCGTTCAGAGCGGCAACGGTCTGCTGCAGAGCGGGCATGGTGGTGGTCAGCAGGGCGGAGCAGGCAACGATCTTGGTACCGGGGTTCTCCTCGTAAGCGGTCAGGAACTTCTCCACGGGAACGTCAACACCCAGGTCGATGACTTCGAAGCCGGCGGATTCGATCATCATGGCAACCAGGTTCTTGCCGATGTCGTGCAGGTCGCCGGCCACGGTGCCGATGATGACCTTGCCCAGAGCGCCGGCAGCGCCGGATGCCAGATGGGGCTTCAGGACCTCAACGCCCTTCTTCATGGCCTTGGCGGCGATCAGCATTTCGGGAACGAAGATAACGCCGTTCTTGAAGTTTTCGCCCACAACGTCCATGGCCTCAATCATGGTATCCAGAATCTTGGAAGCCTCAACGCCCTCGTCCAGAGTTTCCTGCACGGCAGCGGGAACCAGCTTGGCCTTGCCGCGAACAACCAGATCATGTACATTTTCGATGCTCATAGTAATTACCCCTTTTTCAATAGATAGTGATATTTTTCAGGAACGGCCGATTGCCGCCGGCCACTCCCTCATTACAAATGAAAATCCTTTAAAAGGAACCGTTGGCGGTCCGGATTACTTCACGGGTCCGAACAGGCCGTCGCGGTAAGCGCCGATGTATTCCATGCAGTAGTCATCCAGGCCCAGCAGCGCCTCGGTGGCGAAGATGACGCCCATCATATCCCGGTTGGTGGGATCCAGGATGGCGGAATCCAGACCGGCGTTCATGGCCAGAACGGTGAAGCCCAGGTTGACCATCTTCCGGACGGGCAGGTTGAAGGAGATGTTGGAAACGGCGGCGGTGATGTGGATGCTGGGATACTTCTCGCGAACGGTGGTAATGACCTCTACGTTGGTCTCAATGCCGTTTTCGGAGGTGCAGAGCATCTCCACCAGGGGATCGATGTGGATCCGGTTGGGAGCAATGCCGTACTCCTTGGCCTTTGCCATGATCTTGTCAAAGACACGCAGACGGTCCGCGGCGTTCTTGGGGATGCCGGTGTCGTCGGACAGCAGGGCGATAACCTGCCAGCCCTTGTTTTCCGCCAGGATGGGGAAGATCTTGTCGATCTTGTCGCCTTCGCCGGAGACGGAGTTGATGAGGCCGGGGCGCTTGCAGAACTTGTAGGCCTGGGCCAGCACATCGGCACTGGGGCTGTCCACGGCGATGGGCAGGTCGGTAACCTCCTGGATGCAGTCGATCATCCAGTGCAGGGTTTCCACTTCCTCTGCCTCGGGAACGGAAGCGCAGCAGTCGATAAAGGTCGCGCCGGCGTTTGCCTGGGCAATGGCACGGGCCTTGATGAATTCCGCATCCCGCTCGGCAATGGCCTTGGCCACGACGGGAATGGAGCCGTTAATCTTTTCACCGATAATAATCATTGGTACAGATTCCTCCTTGGTTTGTGTTGTGTATACGCGGCGGCTGCCCCAGGGGGAAGACCGCAAAAAGGACAGGATCGTGTTTTCGGAATCTTCCCTCCGGCGCGGGGCGCCGATTTCCGCAAACTTGCGTGGAGGAAGAAAACCTGAATTTTGTATAATGCTCCTACCAGAATCCTAGCAAATCCGTTTTGAATTGTCAATTCCGGCAAAAGAATTTCCGAAAGATTCCACACATTTTGTATTTTACCTATTTACATTCCGCAAATTTGAGGATATACTTTTCTTATCCGATGAACAGGGGGATCATGATATGGAGTCTGCGTTGTTGATTCACATGGAGCCCAGCCTTCCCATGCTGGCGGAGGCTTTTCCCCAGGGGGAGCTCCATTGCAGGGAGCCGGAACGATACTTTCGGGATATACGGCTGTTCAACCGGGATACCCGGGCGGATCCCAATGTGCTCTATCTGGTGCTGCCGGAGGACGCGGCCATGTTCCCCGGGGAAAGCTGCGCGGGCATCTGCCAAGTGCCCCTGAAAGGGGACTGCCTGGTGCTGCCCAGGATGGAGATTGCCGATATTTTCGATGCTGCCATGACCATTTACGACCGCTGCCGGGATCAGGAGGGACGGCTGGATCAGCTGGTTTTTCAGGGCAGCAGCCTGAAAGAGCTCTGTGAAGAGGCTGCGATCCTGATGGGGAACCCTGTGTACATTCACGATGACTGGTTTATGATGCTGGCCCAGTCCGCCCAGGTGGAGGAGGTCATGCCCACAGAATATCCGGCAAACTCCCAGAAAGGGTATTTGCCCAGAGATCTGATCGACGATCTGCAGTTTGACAGCGACTATCTGGAAACCTACACCACCCACCATGTGCAGCTGTGGAAAAGCCAGCGGGCCTGGGACTGCCTGTATGTAAACCTGTGGGACGGCGCCACCTACCGGGGCCGGGTACTGGTATCCTGCCTCAACCATCCCTTTACTCAGTGGGACTACCGGCTGACGGAGGTGCTGGCCCAGCGTATTCTGCTGTGTATGCGGGGCCGGTCCGTCGGCAACCCCCAGGTGTTCCGCAGCATGGACGATGTGATGATGGAGCTGCTGGACGGCAAACAGGCCGATACCGGCCAGCTCCGGCGGCTGATGGAGCAGTTGGATTGGCAGGCGGAGGACCCCTTTGTGTGCCTGGACATCCGCTCCCAGCAGGACAGTCTGACCCCCATCGCGGAGCATTCCCTGCACAGCGACCTGTTCCGCTATTTCCCCGGCAGCTATGTGCTGATCCGGGATCATCGGCAGATTGTGGTGCTCAATATGCGCACCCTGCCCATTCCGTACAACCTTCTGCGGCATACCCTGGCGCCGCTTTGCCGGGACCAGTGCCTGTACGCGGGAATCTCCGCGCCGGTTTCCGGCATCCGGGAGCTGCACTACGCGGGAGCCCAGGCGGGCATTGCCGTAAGCAGCGCCTTCGGCCAGCGCAATGACCGGTGGATCCGGCTCTTTTCCCACTGCGCGCTGGAGCATATGGTGGAGTCCATCCGTTCTCCGCTGCCGGTGGAAAAGAATCTGTCTCCGGCGTTGCTTGCCCTGCGGGATTACGATCAGCTCCACGGCACCGCCTATTTTGAGACCCTGCGGATGTATCTGCTCTGCGAGCGGGATATTCCCAAAACCAGCCAGGCGCTGATTATCCACAGAACCACCCTGCTCTACCGGCTGAAGAAGATGGAGTCGCTGGTGTCCCTGAATCTGGAGGATCCGGACCAGAGGCTGTATCTGCAGCTGTCCCTGTGGATTCTGGACCGGCAGAACAACAAGGAACAGGAAAAACAATTTGAGGGTTCTTGTTGAAAAAAATCCGATAACATGGTATTCTAAAGAAAAAGCCCTGCCGATTATTCGTTTGGGCGAAAAGGAGGACTCCCCTTTGAAAAAGACAACTCTGGTTATCATGGCAGCCGGGATCGGCAGCCGCTATGGAGGCGGGATCAAGCAGCTGGCCGAGGTGGACGAATCCGGTCATATCATCATGGATTATTCCATTCACGACGCCATTGAGGCGGGATTCAATAAGATTGTGTTTATCATCCGCAGGGATATTGAAGAAGACTTCCGGGAGATCATCGGAAACCGGATCGAAAAAATGTGCGCCTCCCATGGCGTTGAGGTGGGCTACGGCTTCCAGTCCCTGACGGATATTCCCGGCGTTCTGCCGGAGGGCCGTACAAAGCCCTGGGGTACCGGCCAGGCGGTGCTGGCAGCCCGGGAGCACATCGATTCCCCCTTCGCGGTGATCAATGCCGACGATTACTACGGCAAGAGCATTTACAGAGAACTCCACGATTATCTCTGTGCCGACCACGCCGACAACGCCTTCTGCATGGCGGGCTTTGTTCTGAAGAACACACTGTCCGAAAACGGCGGCGTGACCCGGGGCATCTGCCAGGTGCGGGACGGATTCCTCACCGATGTGGTGGAGACCAAAAACATTTTGGGCAATGCCCAGGCTGACGGCGTGCAGCTGGATCCCGACTGCTTTGTATCCATGAATATGTGGGGCCTGACCCCGGCCTTCCTGGACACGCTGGAGGAGAATTTCAAGGCGTTTTTCCGGACGGAGGTCCCCGGCAATCCCCTGAAGGCGGAGTATCTGCTGCCCATCCTCATTGGCCGGCTGCTGCAAAAAAAAGAGCTGACGGTTCAGGTGCTGCCCACCCACGACAAGTGGTTCGGCGTGACCTACGCCGCCGACAAACAGGCGGTTACCGAGAGCTTCCGGAAGCTGATTGACGCCGGCGTGTACCGGAAGGACCTGTACAGCGATCTGTAAAAAACCAACCCCCAGGATGCGCATCCTGGGGGTTCTCTTTTGGGCGTTGTTCGGAAACGGGAGCTTTGGCGCATTGACAATTGACAGTGATGGTATCCCTTCGGGATGATTCAAAAAATGGTTAGGGCAGCACCGCATAATGGGGCAAGGAGATTCGGCCAGTGTTTTGACCCGAGCGAAAGTATGGAAAATGCGGGAATACTGGATGTATTTCCCATTTTTCATACTGCACGATTGGGACAAAAGATCCGCCGAAGCCCGCTGCCCTCATTGTGCGGTGTTGCCTTAGGAAGTCAGGGAATACCCAGAGAACTTCCAGTTTCAAAAGAATACTTCATTCATCCCCGGAGGGGATTCCGCAACTGTCAATTATCAATTGCCAATTGTCAATTCAGCAATATCCCCCTTTCACTGCCGCGCCTTATACAAACACGTATTCCTGCATCCGGCGGAAGGCCTCCTGGACCCTTGCCAGGGGCAGGGCCAGGTTCATGCGGACGCAGTTCGCTCCGTGGAAGGGCCGGCCGTCCTGAATGGCCACGCCTACATCCCAGCAGCGCTTCAGGAGGATGTCCAGGGTAACGCCGTGGGCTTCGCACCAGCCGGTGCAGTCCGCGAACAGCATATAGGTGCCCTGGGGCTTCTGCAGAGTGACCCCGGGGAAGTGCTCCGCGATAAAGCCGCAGGCAAAGTCCACATTCCGGGTCAGCACCTGCCGCAGCTCATCCAGCCACTGGCTCCCCTCGGGCTTGTAGGCGCCGATCAGGGCGTGCATACTCAGCACATTCATTTCGTTGAAGTGGGAAAGGGCCTGCTCCTTTTCAAACCGGTGCCGGAGCCAGGGATTGTAGATGACGCAGTAGCTGCCCACCAGACCGGCCAGATTAAAGGTTTTGCTGGGGGCATACAGGGCCGCGGTGCGCGTTTTCGCGTCCTCGGATACGCTCTGGGTGGGGATATGCCTGTAGCCCTCCAGAGTCAGGTCGGACCAGATTTCGTCGGAGATCACATACACATCGTACTTCCGGAAGAGGTCCATGGCCTTTTCCAGCTCCCAGCGTTCCCAAACCCGGCCGCAGGGGTTGTGGGGGGAGCAGAGGATGGCGCAGTGGATGCGCTCCTCTTTCAGATGCTGCTCCATATCCGCATAGTTCATGCGCCAGATCCCCTGGTCATCCTTTACCAGGGGAGAGTGAACCAGCGCATAGCCGTTGTCCCCCAGAGCGTGGGTAAACCCGATATAGGTGGGGGCGTGAACCAGAATCTTGTCGCCTTTGGAGCAGAGCACGTTGGCCAGGGCCACCACGCCGCCCAGAACGCCATTTACATAACAAATATGCTCCGGGGCCAGTCCTTCCACGCCGTTGCGGCTGCGCTGCCAGGAGCGGATGCTGTCATAGTATTCGTCCCTGGGCGAAAAGTAGCCGAAAAGGGGATGCTCCAGCCGCTGCCCTATGGCCTGGGGAATGGTGGGCACCGTGGCGAAATTCATATCCGCCACCCACATGGGGATCAGATCGAAGCCCTCCTTTGGGGGCTGGGGGCCGGAGCCGTCCTTGCGCAGATCCACGGCCAGGGCATCTTTTCCGCGGCGGTCATAAACGGTTGTAAAATCGTATTTCATGGTTTTCCTTCTTTCTGTCTAGCCCACATCCCTGCTGAGCTTTTCCAGTGACAGGATGCGGAAGGTGTCTTTGTAATAATCCAGGATTCCCTCGCTCTTCATCCGGCCGATCTCCCGGGACAGGGCGCTGCGGTTGGCCCCCAGGAAATCCGCCAGGTCTTCCCGGGTGCCGCCCAGGGAGAAAGTGAGACTGCCGGTGCGGATGTATTCGTCGTACAGCCGCATGGCGATTCGCTGCCGCAGGGATTTGGCGGAGAGGTACAGGGTTCGCTGCCGCTGGGCCCAGAATTTCATGGCAATCTCGCTGACCAGGTTTTCCCGGAGCCTGGTGTGTCGGCCGCAGCAGTCATCGCAGCCGGACATGATCCGGTGGAAGGGGAGAAACAGCAGCTCCGAATCCTCGGAAGCCACCACATACACGGGACTTTTGCTGCCCGGGGTGGCCATCAGAACATCCCCCACCAGGGCGCCGGCCCGGTGGTTGGCCATGAGAAGATGCTCCCCGGAGGCGTTGACGGATTCGGCCCGCAGGGCCCCGGACAGCACCAGGGCGCAGGCGTGGAGGGTATCGCCGATGTTCCATACCACGGTATTGCGCTCATAATGCTCCTGCCGGGCATTCAGGCAGCTCAGCATACCGTCAATCTGATCCGGCTGGATGCCGGCAAACAGGCCGGAACCGTGCAGGACCGCACGCTGTTGTTGATTCACAGGCAGACCTCCTTCTTGTTGCGCAGGCAACAAAGAGTGCAGCTTCAGTATAGTATGAAAAGGGCGGAAAGTCAACGGAATTCCCGAAAAACCCCCTTGACAAATTCCGGAAAATGTGCGACCTTTTGCTGGGATATTTCAATGAGAGAAAAGAGAATGGATATGCGCCAACGTTATCTGACTGCCCGCTATGGGCTGATTCACGGCACCTACTGGATGGTATTTGCCGCCGTTTCCGGCTATGTAAGCCTGTATCTGCTGGAGCTGGGCTTCTCCAGCGGAGATGTGGGAGTCCTGATTGCCCTGGCGGGCCTGCTCTCCGCGGTCTGCCAGCCCCTGGCCGCCGCCTACGCGGACCGGCCCGACAGCCTGAGCCTGCGGACCATCAATCTGATGGTTGCCGGGGCAGCGGCGGTTTGCGGCGGGGCCCTGATTTTTGTACGCTCCTCCAGGGTGCTGACCCTGCTGTTTTACGGACTGACCCTGGCCCTGCTGCAGCTGTCCAATCCTCTGGTCAACGCTCTGGGGGTTACCAGCATCAACTGCGGCTGCAGGCTCAACTACGGTGTGTCCAAAAGCGTCAGCTCCGTGACCTTCGCGGCAGCCTCCTTCCTGCTGGGCAGATTGACGGCAAGCCTGGGAGGCCGGGTGGTTCCCTGGGCCATTGTTCTGTTTTACGGGCTGTTCCTTTTGAGCCTGGCTCTGTACCCCTGCCAGCGCTCCCCCCTGCCGGAGGGCAGCGGAAAGGCCGCTTCTCTTTTGACCGTCTTCCGGAAATACCCCCGGTTTATGGCCATGCTGGGAGGCTGTGTGCTGCTGTTTATCAGCCACATTCTGCTGAACAATTTCACCCTGCAAATCATCCGCACCAAGGGCGGCGGCAGCAGTGAGATGGGGGTGGCCATGGCCATCGCGGCCCTTTCGGAGCTGCCCACCATGCTGCTGTTCAGCTTCCTTCTGAAGAGAAAGGGCAGCTGGTTCTGGATGCGGCTCACAGGTTTCTTTTTCATCCTGAAGGCCCTGGGAAGCTGCCTGTGCACCGGTGTGGGGAGCTTCTATGCCGTGCAGCTGATCCAGATGCTGGCCTGGGCCGTTATCGCCGTGGCCTCCGTCTACTACATCAACGCGGTTATGGAGCCCGAGGACGCGGTGAAGGGCCAGGCCCTGTACACCATGGCCTACACCCTGGGCTCTGTGCTGGGGGCGCTGCTGGGGGGCCGGATCATCGATGCCCTGGGGGTGGATGCCATGCTGCTGTTCGGTACCGGCTCGGCCATTGCGGGAACCGCCATTGTGTGCCGCTTTACGCAGAAGGCAAAGGATCGGGTATAAAATCTTAAACAATCCGTTAATTCTGTGCCGGTAAGGTTGCATTTCCCGTGGGGCGCAATATAATATAGCCAGGTGTAAAAACCCATTGATCGACTTTTTCAAGGTGGTAACTTATGGAGAAATTCAGCCTTTGGCTGAGGCAGGCGGGAAATCGTTTCCGTGCCGGGTTATGCAGCTTTATGTCCGGCCGCTATGGTGCGGACCGGCTGAATATGGTCATTCTGTGCTGCGGCCTGGCGGCCAGCGTGCTGTCCTCTCTGTTTGCCGGAAAGATTGTGGGAACCGTATTCTGGTTTTTGAGCTACGGCCTGATGATCTGGGCCATTTTCCGGGCCCTTTCCCGGAATACGTTCAAGCGGTATCAGGAGAACCGGAAGTTTTTGCTGTTCTTCGACCGGCTGAAGGACCGGAACAACCGCTATTTTGACTGTCCCAAGTGCCGTCAGACGGTGCGGGTACCCCGGGGCAAGGGCAAAATCTCCATCACCTGCCCCCGGTGCAAAGAGCGCTTTATCCGAAAGACATAAGCTTCGGCCCTCCCGACTTCGGGAGGGCCGTTTGTGTTGGTAAAGGATGCTTTATGTGATTAAGGATTGCGCCGCAGTGCGCCTTGCCTCTCCCTATGGGAGAGGTGCCCCCGCAGGGGGCGGAGAGGGCCCTCTCAGTCACGGCAGATGCCGTGCCAGCTCCCCCAAGGGGGGAGCCAAGTACAGCCTTCCGAATTCGCCTGACGTTCCCGAAAAAGGAAACGCACCACTGCCGGGCGGTCGGGGACGACCGCCCCTACGGAAAGTAAGGCCCTTTGTTTTATTATTTAAAGGAATGAAATTCATCCCGAAGGGATACCATAATTGTCAATTGTTCATTGTCAATTGTCAATTCACAAAAGCTCCCTTTTCCCGCCTATAGCCCTTTCAGAAAGGCTTCCATATTGTCAAGTCCGGCTTTCAGCTCCTCGTCACTGTAGCAGTAGGACAGGCGGATGTAGCCTTCCGCGCCGAAGCAGACCCCGGGAACCGCGGCAAGACGGCCTTCCCGGATCATCCGGGTGCAGAATTCCCAGGAGGGAATGCCGTATTTGGAAATGTCGGGGAACACATAGAAGGCCCCCTCCGGGGTGGGGAAGGACAGGCCCATGCCCTCCAGCCGGGAAAGCACATAGGCCCGCCGTTTCGCGTAAATCTGCCGCATGGGTTCCGTGTCCACCTCCAGGGCCTTCTGGGCGGCGGCCTGGACAAAGGTGGGCACCGCCGCGATCTGGGCGGCGCAGAGCAGCAGCAGCCGTTCAAGGGTTTCCTCCGGGGCCACCAGGTAGCCCACCCGCCAGCCGGTCATGGCATAGGGCTTGGAAAAGCTTTGGCACAGCAGCACCCGGTTCCGAAGGGAAGGTTCCAGGGAAAGATCCGGCACCTGCCTGTAAGCCAGGGCGCCGTAAACATTGTCGCAGATCAGCAGGCAGTCCGGGGTATCCCGGAGGGCGGCGGATACGGCGGAAAGGCTGTCCCTGTTCAGCACCACGCCGGTGGGATTGTTGGGGGAGTTCAGGACGATGGCCCGGGTCCGGGGCGTAAGAAGCTTTTTAAGGGCCGCTTCCTCAATCTGAAACCCGGTTTTGGTCAGATCCAGAAAAACGCTTTTGCCGCCGGCGGCTTTTACGATGCTGTCGTAAAGGGAGAAGGCCGGGGTGGGGATGATCACCTCGTCCCCGGGGTTCAGAATGCCGGTCAGGGCGATGTTCAGGGCCTGGGTGGCGCCGATGGTGACCAGCACCTCGGATTCCCTGGTGGGCCGTCTCCGGCGGGATTCAAAGGCCGCGATGGCCCGGCGCAGGCCCTCCGTTCCCTGGTTGGGGGCGTAGTGGGTCAGCCCGTCTTTGAGGGCCTGGGCGGCGGCGGCCTTGATGGGCTCCGGAGTGGGCAGGTCCGGTTCCCCGATGGTGAGCATCCGGCAGTTGGGGGTCTGCCGGGCAAGATTGGTAAAGACCCGGATGCCGCTGCGCTCCAGCGCGTCCAGATTGTGATTCAGTTTCATACCAGGGATTCCGCCAGATCTTCAAAGAACCGGACGCCTTTCAAAAGAATGTCTTCGTTGAAATCGAAGGTGTCAGAGTGGAGGGGGGCGGTGTCGCCGGTGCCCAGGAAGAAGAACATTCCGGGCAGGGATTTCTGATACCAGGAGAAATCCTCGGCGGTCATGGAGGGGGTATCCAGCTCAAAGAAGCCCACCGCCCTGCGGACCCGCCGGTGCAGATCCGGGGGATTCATAACGGCGGGGTAGCCCTCCGTCATGTAAAGGTTGACGGTGCAGCCGTAGGCCCGCTCAATATCCTTGGCGATGGACACCAGCCCCGCCCGGATGGAGAAAAATACGTCATCCTGGAAGGCCCGCAGAGAGCCCTCCATATGGGTGTGGTCAGACAGGGCGTTGCATACGGTGCCGCTTTCAAACTTTCCGAATTTCAGCAGCCGGAAGATGTTTTTGGGCAGGGCGCCCTCCAGCTTCATGACCCGCTGGTAGAAGTCCACACCGGCGGCCAGGGCATCCACGCCCTCCCGGGCCTTGGCGATATGGGCGGATTTGCCATATACGTCCACCCGGACCTCGCAGGAGCGGGCCATCATTTCGTTGCAGCGGCTGGCGATCATGCCCTCCGGCAGCTGGGGCCACAGGTGCAGCCCGAAAATGGCCTGGACCTGGTAGCGGCGGAAGATTCCCGTGGCGCACAGGTTCTTGGCGCCGCCGGTGGTTTCCTCCGCGGGCTGGAAAACCAGCAGCACATTGTGGGGCAGGGCTTCCTTTTTGCTCAGGCGGCGGGCCAGCTCCAGCAGGATGGCCATATGTCCGTCGTGGCCGCAGGCGTGCATACAGCCCTTATGGACGGAGGCGTAGGGCACCTTGTTCTTTTCCGGAATGGGCAGCGCGTCGGCATCCGCCCGGAAGGCGATGGCATCCTTCCGGCCAAAGTCAAAGAAGGCGCACAGGGCGCTTTCCATGGGGGAGAAAACCGAACAGTTCAGCCCCTCCAGGGCGCTTTTCAGATAGGCCATGGTCCGGGGCAGGCTGCTGTCCAGCTCGGGAATCCGGTGCAGCGCCCGGCGGTCATCAATCAGTTGCATAGTATCGCCTCCGATGTGGTTTCCTTTATTATAGTTCCGGAAGAAGACCCTGTCAATTTTTCCTTGTGCTTTTTGTGGAAAAGTGATAACATAGCAGAAAACAAAAAAGGAGTGCTGTTGCCATGATGAACGCAGAGCAGATTATCGCCTATATCCGGGACGCGGAGAAAAAGACCCCGGTGAAGGTCTATGTCTGGGAAAAGGAGCCGGTGTCCTTCCCCAATTGCCGGGAGTTCCCCGCGGGAGCGGGCTGCAAGATCGTGTTCGGCGACTGGAAGGATGTTCAGCCCGTGCTGGAAAGCCATGAATTTGCCCATCTGGAAATCGAGAACAACTGCCGCAATTCCGCCATCCCCATGCTGGATATGAAGAACATCCCCGCCCGGATTGAGCCCGGCGCCATCATCCGGGAGCAGGTGACCATCGGGAAAAACGCGGTGATTATGATGGGCGCCATTCTGAACATCGGTGCCGTGGTAGGCGACGGCACCATGATCGATATGGGTGCCGTGCTGGGTGGCCGGGCCACCGTGGGAAGCAACTGCCATGTGGGCGCCGGCGCGGTGCTGGCAGGCGTGGTTGAGCCCGCTTCCGCGACCCCCGTTGTGGTGGAGGACAATGTGCTCATCGGCGCCAACGCCGTGGTCATCGAGGGCTGCCGCATCGGCCATGACGCGGTGGTGGCGGCAGGCGCCGTGGTGGTGGGCGATGTGGAGCCCAATACGGTGGTTGCCGGCTGTCCCGCCCGGGTGATCAAGCGCAAGGACGAGAAAACCGCCGCCAAAACCGCCCTCATTGACGCTCTGCGCACCCTGTAAAGATTGTCACATTTTTGCCCGACAGGAATAGCATGGATTGAGCGGCAAAGCTCAAATAAAGCATTCGGAGGGAAAAATATGTGCGGTAACAACGGTTTCTGCGGCGGTAACATCTGGTGGATCATCATTCTGGTTCTTCTGTTCTGCTGCTGCGGCGGTCACGACTGCGGCTGCGAGCGCAACAACGGCGGCAACGGCTGCGGCTGCTACTAAGCAAGGCCGGTACGAATGAAAATCACCCCGGGGCCCTGGCCCCGGGGCTTTTGCGCGTCCCGGCTTTTGCGCGATCCGGGGCTTTCCGTCTATTTCGCCCAGGGAGGGTGATTGCATTTTTCCTGCTTTTTTGCTATGATAGAGAAAAACCGGAAGGGTGGGGTTGAGGCGTGAACGGAACAGAGGATTTTATTGGCGTATTTGATTCCGGTGTAGGCGGCATCAGCGTTCTGCGGCACCTGCGGCGGCTTATGCCCGGGGAGCGGTTCATCTACTACGGCGACTCCGCCAACGCCCCCTACGGCACCCGCACCAGGGAAGAGGTGAAATGCCTGAGCCTGGCGGTGGCGGAAAAGCTGATGTCCCGGGGGCTGAAGGCCCTGGTGGTGGCCTGCAACACCGCCACGTCGGCAGCCATCGGCGACCTGCGGGAACGGTACCCGGACCTGATCGTTGTGGGCATCGAACCGGCCCTGAAGCTGGCGGCGGACCGGTTCCCCGGCGGCGGCATCGGGGTGATGGCCACCCCCATGACCCTGCGGGAAGAGAAGTTCGCCAGGCTTATGCGCCGGTATGAATCGGAGTGCAGCATCTATAAGATCCCGGCGCCCCGGCTGGTGGAGATTGTGGAGCATGGCTTGGTGGATACCAGACAGAATATCAATATGCTCCAGAAGCTCTTCGACCCCTACCGGGGGCGGCTGGACGCCCTGGTGCTGGGCTGCACCCATTACCCCTTTTCCTCCCATACCATCGGAAAAATCCTGGGTCCCCAGGTGGAGATCCTGGACGGCGGCGACGGCACTGCCCGGGAAACCCGGCGGCGGCTGGAAGAAGCGGGACTGCTTTCGGAGGGGCCCGGGGAAGTGATCATCGAAAACAGCTGTCCGTCCCCACAGATTTTGGAGCTCTCCTGGCGCCTGCTGGGACAGCCCCGGGAAAGGGAGAAATAAAGATGGAAAACGACATTCTGGTAATCGGCATTGCGGGCGGCACCGCCAGCGGCAAGACCACGCTGATGAGAAATCTCATTGCCGACTGCGAAGACGAAGTGACGGTGCTGAGCCACGACAATTACTACAAGCGCCACGATGAGCTGAGCTATGAGGAGCGCTGCAAGCTGAACTACGACGAGCCCGACGCCTTTGACACCAGCCTGATGGTCTACCACCTGGATCAGCTGCGCCACGGCCATGCCATCGAGTGCCCGGTATATGATTTTACCGTCCACAACCGCGGTGAGCAAACCATTCACCTGGAGCCCCGGAGGGTGATTATTGTGGAAGGCATTCTGATCTTTGAGAGCGAGGCGCTGCGCAATCTGATGGACATCCGGATTTTCGTGGATTCCGACGCGGATGTCCGCCTGTGCCGCCGGATCAAGCGGGACGTAAACAAGCGGGGCCGTTCCCTGGAAAGCGTGCTGAACCAGTATCAGCAAACCGTCAAGCCCATGCACGAGCGCTATGTGGAGCCCAGCAAAAAGTTTGCCCATCTGGTGGTGCCGGAGGGCGGGAAGAATATGGTGGCCCTGGACATGATCATCAGCCGGATCCGCCGCCATCTGAAGGAGGAACCCTGTGGAAAGTCTGATCTTTGATATTGACGGAACCCTCTGGGATTCCCGGGCGCTGGTGGCGGAGGGCTACAACCTGCAGCTCCATGATGAGGGCCTGGTGGGCTACGATACCGACGCGGAGGAACTGAAAACCCTCTTCGGCAAAACCATGACGGAGATTGCGGATATTCTGTTCCCGGACATTCCTCAGGAACAGCGCTACGAGCTGATGAAGCGGTGTATGGACCGGGAAAACGCTTACCTTGCCCAGTCCCCCTGCCGCGTCGGCTATGAGGGAATTGTGGAGACGCTGGAGTCCCTTGCCCGGGATTACCGGCTGTTTATTGTCAGCAACTGCCAGAAGGGCTACCCGGAGCTGGTGATGGAGAAGCTGGGCATCACCCATCTGTTCACCGGCTGCCTGTGCTACGGAGATACCCAGACTCCCAAGGGGGAGACCATCCTGCGGCTGATGGAGCGGTATCACATTCGCTCTGCCTGCTATATCGGCGATACCCAGGGGGATATGGAGGCCGCCCACTATGCCGGGCTGCCCTTTGTCTGGGCAGACTACGGCTTTGGAACACCGGAAATCTATGAAGCCCGGATCTCCGCCCCGGCGGAGCTGCCGGCGCTTTTAAAGGAGATTACATTATGAGTATTCCCATGGATAGTATGTGCCTGGAATGCCAGCTTCGCCGGAACGCGGAGCTGGCCCGTTCTCTGGGTGATGAAGCAACCGCCACCGCCTTTCTGCGCAAATGGATGCAGATCGTAACCGCCATGCCCCCGGAGGCCCCGTCTCCCTGCTCCGGCCCCGCCACCAATCAGCTGCTGCACCAGATGTACGGCCTGGATCTGGACCGCTACCGGGAAGAAAAGCGGCAGTCCAACGAATTTGCCCTGACCCATCTGGAGGATGTGCGCAGCCGCATCGAAAAGGCGGAGGACCGGGTGTTCGCCGGAATCCAGTTTTCCATCGCGGGGAACTATCTGGATTTCTCCGCCCTGCAGGGAAAGGTCAGCTTTGAGGAGCTGAGGAACCTGCTGGATCAGGTACACAATATGGAAATCGACCGGGACGTGTACGAACACCTGTGCCGGGATCTGGAAAAAGGGAAAAAGCTGCTGTATCTGACGGACAACGCGGGCGAAATTGCCTTTGACCGGCTGCTGGCGGAGGAGCTTCAGCGGAAGTATCCCAACCTTTCCATTACCTTCTGTGTCCGGGGCGGCATCGCGGCCAATGATGCCACCCGGGAGGACGCGGCGGCGGTGGGCATTCCTTTCCCCGTGATTGACAACGGCAATCTGGTGGCCGGCACCGTGCCGGAGCAGCTGGGACAGGAGGCCAGAACCGCCATGGAAGAGGCGGATGTGATCTTTGCCAAGGGCATGGGCAACGCGGAAACCCTGCTGGGCTGCGGGAAGAATGTCTACTATGCCTTCCTGGTAAAGTGCGCCCGGTTTGTGCGCATGATGCGCAGGCCCCTGATGACCCCCATGCTGGTTAGAGAGCTGGACCAACGATAAGAAAAAGCATCCGCAGTTGCGGATGCTTTTTTGGTTACAGCTCCAGCCGCATATACACCAGCGTCTGATACCCGGCCGTGCGGGAGAGGAAGCCCCTGGGGTTGCGGCCGTATTCCCGGAAGCCCAGGCTTTCGTAGAGTGCCACGGCCCGGTGGTTGTCCGCCACCACCTCCAGCTCCAGCTGCCGGCAGCCTGCCTGTCGGGCAAGCTCGATGCAGCTTTCCGCCAGCGCTCGGCCAATGCCCAGGTGCCAGAATTCCTCCAGAATGCTGATGCCGAACTCCGCCCGGTGGCGGACCTTATACTTGCTGCCTACGGCCTCGATTCCGGCGGTTCCCGCCACCCGGCCATCCACAATGGCCAGGAGCTCCGCCCCGGTTTCGCTGCACAGCATTTTTTCCAGGAATTCGCTTTCCTGCCGGGCATGAAAGCTGTTTTCATCCGGGTAGGAGAGCAGAAAATCCGTTTCCCCGTGGGCCTGATTGAAGTTTTCCAGCACGGCCTGTCCGTCGGCGGCGGTGCCGGAGCGCAGCAGGCAGGTTCTTCCGTCCTTCAAACGGATTTCTTTTTCGTATTTCAAAGCAACACCCTCCTTTGCTTGTATGGATAGAAAATCATGGCGTTTCCTCCAAATAACGGGTGTTTTCTATCTAAAAGGCATTATAACCCGCCCTAAAATCGTTGTCAAGGGGCGTATGTTTCCGGGCTTGACCCATATGTGTTTCTTTTTGAGGTCCGCGTTGACAGGGGGGGAAATTGCTGATACAATGGGGAAAGAAACCAACCCTGCCGGGATCGCGGAAGCGGTCCTGGCTTTTGTTTTTTGTCCGCCCGGCCGCGTTTTCGTACTGTATAGGTGTAAGGTCCTTACGAAGCGCTGAGTCCCCGGTCCGCGGCCGGAGAAAACGCCCCTGCCGGCAGGCTTGGGCCCACGGATTCGGAGCTTCTTACAAACAAAGGAGTGAACCCATTGGAAGATGCGCAAATCATCGATTTGTTTCTCGCCCGGTCGGAAACGGCCATATCTCAGACGGCCATCCGGTACGGCAGGTATCTGAAGACCATTGCCAGGAACATCCTGCCCAGCGAGGAGGATGCCGAAGAGGTGCTCAATGACGTGTATTTGGCGGCCTGGGAGTCCATCCCGCCGGAAAAGCCCCGGATTTTCAAATACTACCTGAGCCGGATCACCCGGAATCTATGCTTCAAAAGAATCGAATATCTGTCCGCCGAAAAGCGGTGCGGTAAGGCGGAGGTGCTGCTGTCGGAGCTGGAAGACTGCATCCCGGACAACCGGAAGAACCCGGAAGAAGCCCTGGAGGCCAGGATGCTGGGCCGGAGCCTCAATGCCTTTCTGGCGGGCCTTTGCCGGGAGGAGCGGAAGCTGTTCCTGTCCCGATACTACTACGCCAGGACCGCGCAGCAGCTGGCGGAGGAATATGGCTGCTCTCCCCGGCAGATCAAATACCGGCTGGAAAAGCTCCGGGGAAAACTGAAACATCATCTGGAAAAGGAAGGAATCCCTGTATGAAAGCAACCGATTTGTCAGAAGCCCTGAATCATGTGGACGATGCGTATCTTCTGGAAATGGAAGCTCCGGAAAAGGAGTGTAAACCCATGAAAAACCGGAAAAAAACCCTTCGAATGTTTGCTGCCGCGGCGTTGATCGCCCTGCTCTGCGTAACGGCCTACGCCGCGGATATGCTGAAGCTCTCTTCTCTGGAGAGCGGCAGATGCACACACTATGAAAACTATGCCGATGTGAACCGGGCGGTTGCCCAGGCAGGGCTCTGCCTGGAGGTGCCGGAGACTCTGGGCGGCGGCTTTGCCTTCCGGGACGCGGAGGTTCAGGAGGTCATCGGCCGGGACGAAAGCCGGAAAAAGGCGCTGACCTTCCAGGAGCTGAATGTCTATTATACGGACAGCTCCGGCACCCGCCTGGTATTCGGCGCCTACGCCAACCAAAAGGGCGTATTCCAGAGCGACCGGGCACCGGACCGGACGGAAACCGTAAACGGCATTGTCCTGAGCTACCGGCTGGACCACTACAGGTTCATGCCGGCGGACTACAAGCTCACAGACGAGGACGCCCGATGGGAGCAGCAGCCGGGTAATTATATCAGCTACGGCAGTGAGGCGAAGGAAGAGGAGGATGTGGCCTTCCTCTGCTGGGAAAAGGACGGTGTTTCCTACTCGATTATGGATCCCGGCGCCAGGGTAAGCGTGAATGCCCTCTTCTCCGCGGCGCGGGAGCTGCTGGAGAAATAATACCCATACCGCAAACAAAAACCCTCTGCCCCGTTCCCGGAACGAGGCAGAGGTTATTTTGGATTATTTCAGGAAGAGATGCAGGAGCTTTTCGCAGAGGGGGCTGCCGGTAGGGAAGCACCGGCAGGGCCATACGGAAGGCCGCCTGAAAATACACGGCAAAATACTGCTTTTGGAAAAAACATAAAAAGACTCCTTATCGCACCGCCTCACGCGGTTGTTGATTTATCAACAGGATACAGTATATCCCAAACTTGTTGAAAAGTCAACAAGTACCGAACAGCCGCGGCATTTCTGTCGGGAAAGGGCTCCCGCTGCCGGTGCAGAGGCAAAGCCCCCGTGCGGCGCGATATGCTGCATAGGGGCGGAGACGGGTTCCTTGACACTTTCACCGGAACATGATAAACTGACGATAAAGAAACAGGGCGCGGTCAGACGGAGGGGAGGAAGCGGAAATGGATCGAAAAGAAAAGCTGTTTATGCCCCTCTGGCAGCCGTTCACAGGCATCCGGGCGGAAACCATGATTGGGTCCCTTTCGGATGAGGAAGAACGGACGGTTGCTTTGGCAGCCCATCATTATTTTCAGGCGAAGTACGAGGACGCGGCGCGGGAGAGCCAGCGCTTCCTCAACAGCCCCTGCCCGGAGATCCGGGCCACGGCGCTGCTGCTGCACGGCATGGCCAATGTGGGTCTGGGAAACGCGGAGCTGGTCCGGGAGGATTTTGCCGCGCTGAAGCGGTCCGCCCGGCAGCCGGAGGATAAAAAGATGGCCGCGGTTTACGACGCGCTGCGGTTTTTGCTGGCGGTGTTTTTCCACACGGACGGGGAAATTGAACCTGTAGAGGAAGCACACGCCGCCCTCCTGCCGGAGGGCACCAGGCTGTATCTGTTGTACGCCGCAGCTCATGGGCTGTATCTGCAAAAGCGGTATGAGGAGGCGCTGGGTGTGGCCAGATCGGCGCTGATGATGGCGGCAGGGCGGTTTCCTTCGGTGTGCGTGTATCTGAATCTGGTGGGCTCCATGGTGGCGACCAACCTGCATGACGCTGGGGTGGCGGCGCAGTTTTTCCACCGGGCCTGGCAGCTTGCGGAGCCGGAGCATTACATTCAGCCCTTTGTGGAGCATCATGGATTGCTGCAGGGGCAGATTGAAAAGTATACCCGGATCGCTCAGCCCGAGGAATACAACCGGATTTCGGAAAAGGTCATGGCCTTCTCCCGGGGGTGGATGAAGATTCACAACCCGGATTCCGTCAACAAGGTGACGGACCGCCTGTCCCCCTACGAGTTTTCCATAGCCATGATGGCCGCCAGGGGGAAAAGCAATCAGGAGATTGCGGAGTATCTGCACATCTCCGTCAATACCGTGAAATTCCACCTGTCGGGCATTTATCAGAAGGTGGGGGTCAGCAACCGCAAAGAGCTGGAACAGTATTTGAACAGATAAATGACAGGGCAGCACCGCACAATGCCCCATTATGCGGTGCTGCCATAGAGTTTGCCGGTGTACCGCGACTTGCGGTACACCGGCAAATTCGGCTCTCCCTTTGGGAGAGCTGCCGCAGGCTGAGAGGGTTTCGTCCGTTGGGGCTTGGAACAGAAAAACTACCCGTTTTGGCCGCCGGACGGGTATTCCCGGAAGCCCGTTTTACTGCTACAATGATAGCGTGGATGCGTATACCATATCCGCGTGCCCCGGCGGCCCGGCAACAGGGTCCGCTTCCGGGCAAGAAAGGAGACGAAAACCCCATGAAACCGAGAAGAATTCTTTCCTGTATGATGGCGCTGCTGCTGGCAGCCACCATGCCCCTGACGGCTTTTGCGGGAACCTATGACGTTGCCCAAGGAAGCGTTACCGTGAATGCCTCGGAAAGCGGGCAGACTGTGACCCACGGCACCAACGACGCGGTGAATGACAGCGCGCCCGTCATTACCCAGTCCACCGAAACCACCGCCAACACCGTCACCATCAACGCGGATGCCGGCTGCACGGCCAATGTCACCCTGAGCGGCGTGAACATTGACGCCAGCAAAGAGAGCGGCGTGAACATTGACGCCTCCGGAGACAGCGGCAAAGCCGCCATCCAAACCGGGGGAGAGGGAAAAGTGGTCATCGAGCTGGACGGAAACAACACCGTCCAAGGCGGTGATGGCCATGCCGGTGTGGAGAAGAACAACAGCGGCAATCTCACCATCACCGACGAAAACGACAATGGCAGTCTGAAAGCCAACGGCGGCGAGGGCGGTGCCGGTATCGGCGGCGGCAAGGGCGCCGCGGGCATCGGCGGCGGCGCACAAGGCAAAGGCAACAACATCACCATCAGCGGCGGCAAAGTAGAGGCCAACGGCGGCGAGGGCGGCGCGGGTATCGGCGGCGGCGCCTACGGCGAAGGCAGCAACATCACCATCAGCGGCGGCGAAGTAACCGCTGCCGGCGGTAATGCTCTAAAGACTGAAAAAGGAGGCGCAGTTGAAATATTAGCAGGCGCAGGCATCGGTGGTGGTGGCGGCGGCAATGGCAGCAACATCACCATTTCCGGCGGCACGGTAAATGCCAACGGTGGCACCGATGCCGCGGGTATCGGCGGCGGCGCACAAGGCGAAGGCAACAACATCACCATCAGCGGCGGCACTACAACTGCCATCGGCGGAGATGCGCCGGTTAAGGAGGAAAGCGGAGACGCGCTAGTATTCGGAAAAGGCGGCGGCGCGGGCATCGGCGGCGGCGCCTATGGCGAAGGCAATAACATCACCGTCAAATACACTGCGCAAGTGACGGCAACGGGTAAGGGCAACGCTGCCAATATCGGTAATGGTTACGACGAAGAATACGAGGGAAAGCAGCAGCCGGACAATGTGGATCTCAGCGGTCTGTCTTCATTCGGCAAAGTCAACGGAGTCTCCGGCAGCGACGGCGGCTACCACGCCAGCAACGGCAGCATCAACAGCGTCCCCAGCATCCCCAACATTGTTGGGCATAAGGCGACTGGCATAGGGGGACTTAAGGTATCCGATAATAACGGCAATGGTCTGGCCAATGAGTACTTGCTGGCGGAAGACGCGTTGAATATCACCGCTCCGGCGGATAACGTCCTGGTCACCGGCAACAAGGCTGATCTTCTACAACTGAAAGAGGAGGGCGTCAAAAAAATCAACCTGCAAACAAACCGCGTAAACGTCAGCGTCAGCAATCAGGTTCTGGAGAAAATCACCGGGTCCGGCGAAAGCTTCCAGCTGACCGCGGACGACACGACCGTCAGCATTTCCTCCACCGCCGGGAATAACCAGAAGAACCCCGGTCTGAAGATGACTGCCGACAAACTGCCGGAAAAGGGCAAATTGCAGGTCGATTTTCGTTCGGAAGAATCCAAGGAGGGCGCCGGGGACGTCCGTGAATCCCTCACCAAAACGCTGCAGGTGAGTACCAACGCCCCCGAGGCAACCCTTACCTGCGATCAGCAATACCTCCAGACCCTGATGGATTCGGAATTGAGGAATCTCGTCCTTAAGGTGGGAAAAGTCCTTGCCGCAGTCGACAGCTTACTGGCGGCGAATACCACCGTGAACGGCAGCGGTTCCATCAGCATTGGCAACAATACCGTCAATATGAACGGCATCGAATTCTCTGCGGGGGATTCCTCCGAAAACGATAAGCTGACCGACTTGCTGAACAATATCAAGTTCAAAACGGAGAACCAGCTTAAAACGGAGAACCAGCCCCAGGGTAGCTCTGCGATGGTCGTAGAAGTCAATCCGAAAGCCTCCCTGCAGTCTGCTTCTCTGAAAGTTCCCGGAAGCGCCCTTCAGTCTCTGATTGATCAAGGCGTTGAGGCAACCGCCCTTTCTGCAAACGGCAAAACCACCAGCTTCAAAAACAGCAACCTGCTGAAACAGATCCAGGATTCCCAGCTGGGCAGCACAGCCACAGTAACCGACAAACCTTTCGCGAATGACGAGGCAAAAATTTGGCCAGAAACAGTTGTCAAAGACGGGAATGTGATCATCCCCGCGGATTTTTAACAGAGCTCAAAGCGGATGAAAAGTCTGACAAGTGCTCCGGGAATGCGCGCCGCCCCAAAGGGCAGTTGACGGCTTTGGCCTGACCCCCGGCAGGGAAGTCGCCCCGGACAGGACAAATGAAAACTACCCATTTTTACCGGCTGGCGGGTATTCCCGCCGGCCGGTTTTCTGCTATAATGGTAGTGTGGGTGTTTGTATCGCGGCACCGCACACCGGCGGCTTCTTCCTGAGGGACCGGCGGATGGAATTTGGGAAACCGTGCCGCATTTTTTTGGAAATGCCCACAACGCTCAGTTGAATGATGAAAAAATATTCTTGAAATCTGCACCTGTACATGATAGGATATTGGTGTATAAATGGGACGAGGAGGCTGCGCCCGGATCAGGGGGCACAGACCGGGCTCCGCAACACGATATGGTACGTTTTCCGCAATTTGCTGCTGAAAAATAACAGTAAACACGAATGCAATTCACAGCTGCATTTCGTTGGAGGGATTTCCTATGAAAACTGCTTTTTGGATAAACCATGACGGCCGCCTTTATGGGGACAGACTGAGGAAAGGAATCGCCAAGCTTTTGGCGCTGATTCTTTGCCTGAGTCTGTTCTGCGCTTTTTTGCCCATGACGGCCCTGGCGGAAGAGGGCGAGGAGAGCCCTGTTCCGGAGGCGGAGGACATCGCGCAGTCCGAAACCGCGGCTCCGGAGGGCAGCGCCACCATCGTTGAAAACGTGGTGGAAACGCCCGCTGCCGCGGGCGCACCGGCAACGGAAACCAACAATCTGGAAGCGCTGCTGGGTAACAACGAGGAAACCGACGATCTGTCCTACTCCAACGATTTCCCCGCGGTGGTTGAGACCCAGGTCTATGACAATGCCGGTGTCGTCCACAAAACCGTGGTGCCTCCCTACACACCCGGCACCGGCTCAGGCTCAGGCACCGGCTCAGGCACCGGCTCAGGCACGGGCACCCAGACCCCGGGCACCGGCAGCCAGACTCCGGGCACTTCCGTCATCAGCGAGCTGTATGAGCCCAAGACCGGCGCGGAGCCCGTTTCCACCGACATTGTCATCAAGGGTACCAACGAGACGGTGGTTCCTCCCGAAGAGGTACAGGAGCAGCTGGAAGGGATCGAGTTCGGCGCTCTGCAGAAAAACGACAACAACACCCCCCAGGATACCACCGACGATACATACGTCAGAACCAGAGAAACCACCACCGACAATGCCATCAACAAGGCCGTCCAGGAAGCCCTGGCAAGAGCCACAACAGACAGCAAGTATATTACCATCGTGGTCAGCGAAGGCCAGTACGACGGCGACATCACCGTGGACGCCACCGGCGACAATCTGGCCGACGGCTTCAAGCTCTACGTCCTGGCGGAGGATTCCTACAAGGCCCCGGAAGAGGGAGGCATCATTGACAAGACCACCGTAGGCGCCCAGAGCGAGGGCGGAGCCAATGTGACCGGCAACATTACGGTCAACGCGGCCAAGAATTTTGAGCTGATCATGGCGGGTCTCTACCTCTCCGTCAACAGCCTTGTGGAAGCAAAGAACAAGGCCAGCGTCACCATTTACGGCACCCAGGAGGCCGATACCGTTACCTATACCCAGAGCGGGGAAGGCGATGCCACCATCCATACCGGTGACGGGGACGATACCGTGACCCTGGCCTTCACCGGAAGCGAAAAAACGTCGGTGACCGTGGACAGCGGCGACGGCGACGATACCGTGTCTGTCTCCGGGGAAAAAGCCGGCGGTCAGAAAGCGGAGCTCAGCGTCAATCTGGGCGCGGGCGCCGACAGCGTCAGTGTGGATATGAATACCGCCAATGCCGTTTCCAAGCTGAAGATTGAAGGCGGCGAGGGCTACGACGTGCTGACCCTCAGCGGCGAGATCGTCACCGACGGCACCAATACGGTGGACGAAGAAGCGGTTATGCTGGGCCAGCAGGTTGTGGACTACAACTTTGTTATCCACGCGGCAAGCAAGGCCGGCAAGCCCATCACCATCGATGCCGACAGCATCCATGCTCTGGCAGACGGCATCACCAACAAGCCCCAGCAGAAGATCACCGGCAGCGACGTCATTGACGGCACCATCTACGTATCCAACTCCTTCACCGACTATGTGATCGAGGACGACAGCATTCTGGGTACCATGAAAACCGGCACCCTCACCATGCGGGCAGAGGAAGGCAAGCGGCTTTACTTTGCCAAACTGGTACTCAGCGGGGATCAGCTGGAAATCGGCAGCATCGACGTAACCGGCCTGGATCTGGAAATCAACGGCAAGGAGATCCGGGTGGACGGCGCCCTGACCGCCGACAACATCATTATCCGGGCCAGCGACGATGACAAGAACGCCCTGTCCCAGCCCGGTTCCCTGAAGCTGGGCGATGTGAACACCGGCCTGGATTTCGACTTCCTGAATTTCGATCTGGAAACCGGCGCGAAGATCCAGATCACCAAAGACGCAAGGCTGACGGCGCTGAAGAACATCGCCCTGTCCGCCTCCAGCAGTCAGACCCAGCCCATCTTCCATCTGAACACGGGCCTTCAGGAATCCACCTTCCCCATCATCGTCAAGGTGGGTCTGGCCGAAATCGGCATTGACGGCAGCCTGGAGGCAGGCGGAAAGGTGGAAGCGGACAGCAACGCCAAAATCATCGTAAAGTCCAACAATGAGCTCTACAAGCGGATCCGGGTTCCCCTGTCCGTGGTTGTGGCCGCGGCCGATGCCCGCACGGGATTGACCACCACCGGCACCATCACCTCCGGCAGCCTTACCCGGCTGTCCAGCAAGGCCGAGGTCACCACCTCCTCCGTAGCCACCATCGGCACCGTTCCCCTGTCCCTGGCGCTGAGCGTAGTATCCCTGGATGCGGTGACCACCGTGGACGGCGTGATCAACGCCGGCGGAAACATCGACATTCTCGCGGAGGGCACCTCCTCCGTTACCACCATTTCCCAGGAGGATCCTCCCGCGGAGCTGCTGAAGGCGGACATCTCCACCGGCGAGGGCGGCACCACCACCACACCCCCGGCTCCCAGCGAAGGGACCATCAGCTTCGGCGGCTTCTTCGCCGTGGCAGTGGTGCTCCAGAACTGCAAGGCCCTGGTGACCGAAGGGGCCCAGCTTACCTCCGGCGGCGACATCAACATCCTCAGCAAGTCCGTTGAGAAGGCACGGACCGTGGCCCAGGCTTCCATGAACAACGCGAACGGCCAGAGCCAGGCCATGGACCTGAACTCCATCACCGGCATTATGACCGGCATCCTGAAGCTGCTGACCGGTGAAAGGGATACCCTGACCGCCGTTGGCAAGGCAAAGCTGGGCGGCCTGGTGGACAACGGAATCAAGCAGATCAGCGGCGGCAAGCTGACCATCACCGTTAAGCCTACGGAGCACGGCACCGTTACCACACCCGTGAAAACCAACACCGGCGACACCGTTACGGTCCGTGCCGTTCCCGACAGCGGCTATACCATTGACACCGCCTCCATCAGCTATACGGATCCCAAAACCAACTGGATTAAGAACCTCACCGTGGTTCCCGAAACCGGCGAGGGAAGGCCCGATACCACGGACTTCACCTTCGTTATGCCGGATAACTCCGTAACGCTGACGGTTGTATTCAGACAGCTGAAACAGAACGAACAGCCCCTGACCCTGGGAACCGGCGCCATTGACAGCAACGCCGGTATCGCCGGTGCCGTGGAGACGGCAAACGGCGGCGCCGCGGAGCCCTTCGATCCGCCCCGGTATCCCACCGGCATGGGCCCGGGTGTCTATAAGGTTACCGCGGAGACCTTGAGCAGCTCCGGCACCGGCAGCATCTCTCTTGATACCGGCTACGCAGAGAAGAATCAGAAGGTTCTGGTGAGGGTCAATCCGGCAGACGGCTATGAGCTGGAAAAGTTGACCCTGAAGAAACGCAACACCGTAAACGGCTTGGTGATCAGCTCCGAAGAAGAACTCGCGGCGGACACCAATGGCCGGTACATCTTCACCATGGGCGAAGGCGATGTGGACGTAAAGGCCACCTTCCGCAAGTCTGCCGGCGGTGCCCCCGGCCCCCAGGAATCCTTCATGGGCTCCACCGGCACCGCCCACAAGAACAAGGGCCAGCTGGTTGGTTCCGTGGCGGTTGCCTTCGTGAAAAACGACAACAAGGCGGACATCTCCCTGGGCCAGGCGCTGCTGGACGAAACGGGCGCGGAGCTCAGAAAGTGCTTTGTGACGGCGCAGGGCAGCGTCAATGTGAAAGCGGATGCCTCCACCCAGTCCGAGTCTCTGGCGGACGCCTCTCCCATTGACCGGGACCCCAAGGCGACCACCACCATCCATATCAACGACGGCGCTGCCACCGTGCAGGATGAGAAGACCGCCGAGAAGCAAATCGAGTATCCGCAAACAAATGGAACCAAAACCGTTGTCTACACCACAATGACCAACGGTCGTTCCTCCAACGAGAACTTTGACGGGAACGCAAAGAAGATCACGTTCAACCTCACCGCCCGGGATGGTTACTATATCAGTAAGGTATGGTTTACCTATCTTGCCGAAAAAAAGACCTCAGGCGAAGAGGTGCAAAGCGAGAAGGTGCGTATTTACGACTATGCACCCACCACGGAGAAGAAGGCAGAGGGCAGCTTTGAAGCGCGTCTGTTTAACAGAACGTCTCAGAAGTACTGGGTCTACGCGGAATTCCTGCCGATCCTCTACAGCGTCCAGAAGCCCGTCAATACCAGCACCACGCCCGGCAGCAAGCCCGCGGCGGAATACAGCTATCAGGTCAGCGGCGCCTCCGGCACCGATGACAACGGCAACGCCCAGGTTCGCGGCGGCACAACGGTGGTCATCCATTCCATCAAGAAGGGCACCCTGAATGATGTCACAAAGAAGTACGACTACAATGTGAGCCTGACCAGCGACGACATCAAGCTGCTTGTCACCTATGTGGAAAACGGCGCCACCAAGAATCTGGAAGTAACGCCCAACAGTACCGGCGGCTTCTCCTTTGTGATGCCCCTTTACGATGTGACGCTGAAGTTCGCGTCCAAGGGCGTCCAGCTGAAGATCTACGACGGCAACAAAGAAACCGAAACCTCTCAGCCCACGCCCGAGCAGAGCCAGCTGAGCCTTGGCCAGTTCCGCCAGTCCACCGACAGCAACGGCCATGTTACCTATCTGGCAAAGGTGGAAGGCGTGGCCGACAGCAAGGACAAAGTGGTCCTCAACCTGTCCCAGGCGGCCTACGACTACGGTAAGCGGGTCATCATTACCGTGGAAGCCTACGGCAACGACATCACGAATCAGAACATTCAGAAAAATCTGGAGCTGGCGATCCCCGTCAACAATGACGGAAACGGTCTGTACAGCTTCATCCTGCCGGATCTGTCCGGCGGCAACGAGTTCCACGTTCAGGGCTCTGCTACGGAAACCCTTGCTCTGACAGGCCTTCGCATCAAATATCAGTTTGGCACCGATAAGGCCCACATGCTCAGCGCCCAGGCAACCACCAAGCCCAGAATCGGCACCGGCACCACCACGACTCCCGGCACCGGCACCACCCCCGGCACCGGCACCACCCCCGGCACCGGTACCACCACCCCTGCCGCGAAGATCAATGTGGCGGAAACCACCGGCGGCATGATCCGCGTGGCGCCTGCCGTCGATTTGGGCGAAACGATTTATGTAAACGTAACGCCCTACACCGGCTACCGTCTGGTGTCCAATTCCCTGAAGATCACCTTCCGGTTTACGGACGATACCGAGCTGACCCAGGTTCTGGGTCTGGACAACAACGGCGTATACAAGTTCACGCTGAATCAGCAGCTTCCTGAGGGCAAGACCCTGAGGGCCTATGACAGAACAACGGGAATAACACCCATTGCCATTACCGGCCAGTTTGCCACCGATGCCTGCGGCACAAGAACCTCCGACGCCAAGACCTTCTCCGCCGGTGTCGCCGTGGATGTGGCCATCACCAATCACACCAACGAGGCAACCATTTCCAAGGGCAAGGTCACCGCTGAGGGCGCGGCGCTGAGCGCGGTCTCCTCGGAGGGCATCGTTTCCTCCGCCTCCTCTCTGGCGGGCTATTCCGCTGGTGACTTCGGTGTGGCCGGTGCCATCACCGTCCATGTGGTCAGCGCAAAGACCTATGCGCAGATCCGTGAAGCCGCCGAGGTGAACCTGGGAAGCGGAGCGCTGTCTCTGGAAGCCAAGAGCAAGAGCCAATTCAACACCGCCGCGGAAGGCACCAACCCCGACGGAGCGGAGGGCTCCTCTGCCGGTGTGGGTGCGGGCATCGCGGTAGCGGTCATCGGTGTGGACGCGGTAGCGGAAGTCTGTGAAAACACCGCCCTCAATCTGGATGCCACGGCCCCTCTGCAGAAGCTCACGATTTCTGCGGAATCCGAAAACCAGGAAGTGATGAATGCCAAGGCGGGCTCCGCCGGCGGCATTTCCATGACCCCTGTTCTGGGACTGGTGATTTCCTCCGTGACCAGTGAGGCCCTGCTTGGCCGCACCCGGGAAAACAAGCGGATTGAGGCGCTGGATGGCAGCATCGCGGCTAAGAGCATCATTGACAGACAGGTTGCCGCCAACGCCGCCGCGGTAGGCGGCAGTGTGGGCCTGGGCGGCTCCTTTGCCATCACCGTGCTCAACGATACCACCAGAGCAAAGCTCCGCAACTCCTATAAGGGCGACAATCTGAAGATTTCCACCACGGGCCGTTCCTCCCTCAGGTCCACCTCCCGGGCAGGCGCCCAGGGCGCTGCCGCTGATAACTCGGGCGCGGGCTCGAGCTCCGGTTCGGGGTCAACAGGCTCGGGATCAGGCTCGGGGTCAGGTACGGGCACGGGCTCGGGGTCAGGTACGGGCACGGGCTCGGGATCAGGTACGGGCACGGCATCGTCCCCTGCCTCCGGCACGTCTGATGCCCAGGCAAACCAGGCAATCAGCGGTACTTCCAACCTGGCCAACACCGGCAACCGCGGACTCAGCGGCAACAAGGTGCAGACCATGGCCAGAGACCGCAGCATGGCCCAGACCGACGAGGAGGGCAATGTTCAGATTGCGGCAGGCTTTAACCTCAACATCCAGGAAAACCTGAATGAATCCGTCATCGACGACGGCATTTCCGTTGAGCTGGACGGCACCCTGGAGGTGACCGCCTACAATGATACGGATGCCGCGGTATATGCCATTGCCAGCGCCGTCAATTCCTCTGTGGGCGTGGGCGTCGGCGTGGCCATCAACCTTGTAGACGCGCTCAACAGAGCCGTAATCGGCCTCTGCACCATTACTGCCGACGAGATCAAGCTGATTGCGGAAATGTATGACGACGGCTCCTATGCCAAGGCCCTGTCCAAGGAAGCGATCAAGCAGGCCCAGTCCGACAAGGGCATCAACATTCTGGACTTCCTGATCAAGAAGGCCATCCAGGAAAGCGTGGAAGACGCTGTTTCCAAGCTGGACGGCGCGTCCCGGGAAATCCTGGAAGGTCTCGGCAACTTTGCCGCGGATCTTGTGGGTGCCATGGTTGGCCAGTTCACCCAGACCCTGCTCACCCATATGGGCCTGGAGAAGCTGCTGTCCAACGACATCGAGACCAAATTCAAGAACTTCGCGGACAGCTTCGGAAAGAAAGTCAGCGACTCTGCCATGGGCGTTGTGAAAAACGTTCTGCTGACCTATGTTCTGAACAGATTCTCCTCTCTGGCAAAAACCCCGCTGAACACTGCGATCAACAAACTGACCGGCACCGTGAGTCTTCCCGGTGTGCCCGCGCCCAACAACAGCGCGGCCTCCGGCACCACCGGCCAGGCACCCGCAGCGTCCACCGGCGCGGTGGGTGAAATCCAGAGACTCATTAACGGTCTGCCCCAGAACCAGCAGAACGAACTGCGGGAGCTGGGCCTCGTGAGCGGCGCCGCTCTGGAAACCTTCGCAAGCCAGCTCTTTGGGGATTTTGTCAACGTTTCCCAGATGAAGACCTTCTTCACCGCGGGCTTCGGACAGAATGTCACCGCGTCCATCATCAACGCCCTGACGGCCTCCGGTAAGGCGGCCACCGACAGCGTGCTGTCCGCCCTGTCCGAATGGACGGACGCCCAGGTTGTTCCCGCAAGGGAATATCCCACCCACACCTTCCGGACCCATGCGGTGTCCGGCGCCGGCGCAACCAATATTGGTGTGGCCGGAAGTCTGGCCCTTGCCATCATCAACACCCAGACTCTGGCTTATGTAAAAGACGCGGCCTCTGCCGGGTCCGGCGAAGCCTACCCAATTTCCGTGGAAAAGGGCTTTGTCATCCGGTCCCAGAACAAGCAGTATGAGGACACCATCGCCAGCTCCGCGGTCAATGCGGAGGATAACGCGGCCCCCGCCACCCAAAACAACACCCAGACCAACGCTGCCGGTACCGGTCCCCTGGCTCCCGCAAAGACCTATGACGGCGGTGTGCTGACCGTTGGGGAAACCAACAACGGTCTGGTGAACAATGTAACCGTTACCAGAGACGGCAACAAGCCTACCTATACCCTGGTAATTACCCCCAACCCGGGCTATAAGGTTGAAAAGGTAACCTATACCATCACCACCCCCGGAACCGCCGGCGCAGCTCCCACCACCTCCGCTCCCGTACCGGTGAACTTTGCCAACAGCCAGTTCCGGTTCACGGTGAATCAGGACCTTCCGGCGCCTGACGCGGGGCAGACCTATTCCGGAACAACGGTGAACGTCACCGTAACCTTCTCCAAGATTCTGGAGCCCAAGCTGGTGATTGTGGGCCAGGTTGCAAACCAGGGCACCGGAACCACCGGCGGCACCGGAACCACCGGCGGCACGGGCACCACCACGGCCCCCGCCCTTACCACCTACAAGGTCAAAGGCGCTACCTTCACCGTGGAAAAGACGGTTAACACCACCGGCGCCAACGGTCAGGCCACACAGGGAACAGTCAACGCCGGGAACAATGAGACGATCAAAGTCGGTACAAAGATCACGGTTAAGATCAATCCGATCCCTGAGCCCGGCACCGGGGGCGGTGCTGCCACCCCCTATTATGTGGATCACATTCTGCTGACCTATACGGCCCCCGGCGGTGTCGCCAAGGAGGTAAAGGTCAAAACCATGGAGACCCCGGCTTCCGCCGCCGGATCCGCCGCCGCGGGAACTTCCGCTGTCGGCACCGCTGCCGCTGCTGCCACCGGGGAGAAGAGCTACTGGTTCCTGATGCCCGAAATCAATCAGGATGGCATTGAAGAGAATGCCAAGGTCACCATGAAGGTCGTCATGATTGATAGGGCTCCCGTAGCGACCCCCTCCGTGGTTGCGAATGCCGCCGCGGCCGCGAATTCCGCGGCCCCCGGCACCAGCGTCGGCATTGGTGCCAGCTTTGCGATCAATTCTGTAAACAAGGACCAGGATGCCCGGACCGCTTCCTTCATCGGAAAACACCGCACCGTTGAAACCGGCACCATCAGCATGGTAGCCTTGCTCCAGAATGACCTCAGAACCTCTGCCGCGGCAGGCGCGGATCCTCTGGCGAACAGATCCGAAGACGGTTCTCCTTCCGAAGATCCCATGGACATTGCCCTGGACGCGGCGGTTGCCGTGGGGAAGATCGACAATAAGGTATACACCTATATCGCGGAAGGCGCCAGTGTAACCGTCAATAAGAGCGATCTGGACATCGGCAGCTTTGATGAGGAAGAATATCTGGCCTCTCTGCCCGGAGAATATACGGAAGAAGAAAAGCAGGCGGCTCTGGAGCAGGCACGCTCCCAGGCCCAGGATCTGGTTTCCGTGTATCTGTCCGCTCAGCAGGAGGGCCATACCCTGGCCACCGCCGGTTCCTTCGCCATCGGCGCCTCGGCAGCGGTGGGCGCCTGCGCGGCGGTGAACTACGCCAATTCCGATGTGTGCGCACAGCTTCAGGGAACCGTTACGGCCCCCGGAAAGGCCCGGATTCTGTCCCAAACCTACAATACCGACGATGCCTTTGCCACCGCTACGGCTATGGGCGCCGATATCCAGCGGTATCTGGATCGGCTGGGTGCCGCTGAAACCACGGCGGAAAACATTGCCAACGGGGATTACGGTCTGGCCAACAATCCCAGAACCCAGTCCAGCTCCACCACGGCCATCCAGAACGCCGGCGGTCTGACCCAGCCCGGCGTCCCCAGCGGCGCCAACCAGCAAAACAGCAATATCCCCGGCGGCGGGGCCAATGTGCCCGCTACCCAGGATAAGGGCGTCCAAGTGGCCGCGGCCGTGGGCATCAATATCACAAAGCATCAGGCCAAGGCGCTGGTCAGCGGCAGTCTGACCGCCCTGGACGTGAAGCTCCACGCGGAAAACAACGCCAATTTCCGGTCCCGTGCCAACGGTGCTACGGTGACTCTGGCCAGCTCCAACCTGGCCATCGCGGCAGGCGTGGCCGTTTCCGTCAACCAGAACAAGGCCATTGCCGAAAATTCCGGCACCATCATCACCCGTCTGCCCGAAGGCGGGAATCCGGAGGAGCCCGGCAATCTGGTTATCGTTGCCGTCCATACCGCCAACATGGATGGAATCTACCGGGGAACCCTGGGCGCCCAGGCGCTGGCAGGCAGTGTCACCGGCAAAGGCAGCAACGCCACCATCAGCGGTGCCTTCGCGGTGCTCAGATCCAAGGCTGAGACCAGAGCCGCGACCATGGAGGGCAGCGTTCTGAATGCCCGGGGCGATCTGGAGATCACGGCTTCCGACAAGACAAAGCTGGCAGTCCGTGCCGGCGGTGTCAGCGTCAGCACAGGCACCTCCATCGGTGTGGGAGCCTCCTTCGCCCTGATTTACGCGGAAAACCAGGTTCTGGCCCTGGTTGAGGACGGCACCAAGACCCTGAAGTGCGGCGGCGATCTGAAGGTCAACGCCATCAAGCATAAGGTGACCATGGCGGACTATGATCTGTCTCTGGACAAATCCATGCTGATCACGGATACCACCGGACTGTCCACCGAAGAGGAAGCGGCGGTGAAGAAGGGCGTCCTGAACATGAAGAAGGACGGCAGCGGGTATAAAGTCACCATCAACATGAGCACCGACAAGCTCATCGATGCCATCGATCTTCTGAACTTCCTGTCCTCCGTGAACTACTACGCGGAGGCTGTGGCCGGTGCCATTGTGGCTCCTGCCGCAGACAGCAAGTTCACCATGGCGGGCTCCTTTGCCATGCTGTTCTACGGCAACCAGGTAAAGGCCTATGTGGGCAAGCTGGAGGAGAACGGAGAGATCAGCGTCACCGGCAGCGCGGAGGTTCTGGCAAGGAACGAAACCACCGCCAGACTGATTGCGGGCTCCCTGAACGTGAGCCCCGCCAAGCTGGGCGTGGGTCTGACCGTGGGCGCCATCTGCAACAGCGACAAATCTCTTACCGACATTACCAGAGCGGAAACCGCGGGCAAGCTGTCCGTGGGCGGCAGCTTCACGCAGCGGGCCGAAAACAATACGGACTATCTCAGCGTTACCGTTGCAGCCAGTGTGGCCGCCGGTGCCGGCGGCAATGCGGTTGGCGGCGCCGTGAACGTGATTGATATGCAGAATCACGTCCAGTCCGCGGTTACCGGCGAAGTTACCGCGGCAGAAGCCGTGGAGGTTCTGGCCCTGAATCACGCCAGACTGATCATTGTTCCTCTGGCAGTCGCTGCCGGTATCGGCAGCACGGTTGCGGGCGGCGCTGCCGTTTCCGTAATCGTCACCGGCACCGATACCCAGGCCTGGACCGGGTCCGGCGCCAAGCTTACAAGCACAGGCGGCAGTGTGTCCGTCCGCGCGGTGACCGACGAGGGCCTGATGGCCTTCACCACCGCGGCGGCTGCCACCACCGGCAATATTGCCGGCTCCGCCTCCTTTGCGGTGGTTGTCAGCAACTCCCGCACCGAAGCTGCCGTCATGGGCAGCACCCTGAAAGCCAAACAGGATGTGATCGTCCTGGCCCAGGGCGACACCTGGACCCTGACCACGATCCTCGCCGCCTCTGCCGGCAGCAACACGGCGGCTGCGGGCTCCGTGGCCGTGAGCATCTTCAACCGCTATGTGGGCGCGAAGGTGACCGGAAATGCCAGCCTCACCGCGGAGCAGGGCTCCATCCTGGTGGAGGCCTACGGAGATGACTTCTTTGTCAACGTAGTTCTGGCAGCCGGCGGCTCCGGCAGCATGGCCATTTCCGGCAGCGTTCCCGTGATTGTCAGCTCCAGCACCGTTGAAGCCATTGTCGGCAGCAGAAGCGGAAGCGAAGGAACCGCGCCCCTTACCGCCGGCGACAGCATCAGCGTCATTGCCGACCTGGCCGGAAAGTCCTATATGGCGGCGGGCGCGTTGTCCGCCAGCGGCAGCACGGCCATCGGCGCCACCATTGACACGGCTGTGTTCAGCAACGCGGTTACGGTAGCCGTAGACAACGCAGTGCTCAACGCCAACTGCCAGTTTGCTTCCAATCTGGCGGGCAGGGTGCCCAACCGGGTGACCCGCAGACGGGGCATTACCGTTTCCGCCACTGCCGACAACACCATTATGACCTTCGCCGTCAGCGGCGGCGCGGGCGGAAGCACGGCCATTACCGGCGTAGTCAATACCCTGGTGGTGGAAAACAACGTGAAAGCTCTGGTGGGCAGAAACGAAGAGCTGCCCCAGGAGGATGAGGAAACCGAGGGCAGTCAGAAAGGCAACGTTACCGTGACCACCGGCGGCGAGATTGCCGTGGATGCCGAAGACGACAGCGACCTGGCAGACGCGGCGGGCGCCCTGGCTGTGGGCGGTTCTGCCGGTGCCGGCGCTACGGTTGTGACGCTGGTTTACAACAAGTCCGTCCGTGCCATTCTGGATGCCCAGACCGTCAGCGCGGAGAAAGCCGTTTCCGTCACCGCCAACAGCGATGATGATGTGTTCCTGCTGGCCATCAGCTTTGGCGCCAGCGGCAGCACGGGTGTTGCCGGAAACGTCAATGTTCTGGTATTCGGCAGCGCCGTTGAGGCGGCAATCGGCTCCGTTTCCAAGGCAAAGAGCGTGACGGTACACGCGGATTCCAACGCAAAGCTCTACAATGTTGCCACAAGCGCCGCTGTCTCCGGCGCCGTAGCCGCAACGGCGGTTGCCGTGGTAACCTATTTTGAGAACCAGACCCTGGCCCATGTCCTTGCCGGTTCGAAGGATGCCCACACTGTCATTGGAAGTGCTGATCAGAAGATCTCCGGCGACGTGATCATCCGGGCCACCTCCCGGGAAATGGTCACCGCCGACGCAGCGGGTGTTTCCGGCAGCGGCACCGTGGCCGTAAACGGCGCCTTGGACGTGATCGTTACCCAGTTCACCACCAAGGCCTACACCGGTGATTATGTGAACATTTACGCCTCCGGTGATGTGACCATCGATGGCAGCGATGCCTTCGATGTCTACGCGGTTGTGGCAGGTTTGTCCATCGGCGCCGGCGGCGCGGGACTCGGTGTGGTTACGCTGGTCAGTGTTTCCTACTCCACTGTGGAAGCCAGCATCGGCACCTATAATACCATCGTCGGCAGCGACGTGAAGGTGGCGGCTCTTGCCGACCGGAACGTTCTGGGCGTGACCGCCAACATCGTCGGCGGTGCCACTGCCGGTGTGGCGCTGACCGTTACCGTAGTTCTGGTGGGCAACGAAATGACCCAGGATGCCCATGACGGTATTTACACCACCGACGGCATGGATCCCGAAAAACAGGTGACGGAAGGCTTCAAGACGGATGAAAACAATTCCAGCCAGGCCGCCAGAACCAATGCCCTGAAGGACAAACAGCGGGAAGACGGAGAAATGACCGCCCTGCTGAAGGGCAACGGCCAGAGTACCCAGGGCGGCGATTACAATGATTTCGGCCAGAGTGCGAGCGCGGATACCACGGTCTATGACGAGAAGGAGAATACGGTGAAAGAAAACCAGGACATCGACGATGCCAGGGATTCTGTCCAATATACCGGGTCTGCCGCCTCTCTCGGCGACAAGACCTATGAGGATGCCGTATCCGCCATCATTGGCTCCGGCAGCGTCGTCACGGCGGCGGGCAACATCAGCGTTACCTCCGGTGATGTGCTCAATGCCAACATTGCCTCCGGCGTTGCGGCTGCCGGTATGGGCGGTGTGGGTGTCGGTATCTCCGTGGCCATTCTCCACTCCAATGTGAACGCGGAAGTCTGCGAAAAAACCACCCTCAGCGCGGGCGGCGCCATTCTGGTGGAAGCCTCCGCGGGCGCCAGACCCATGACCGAGCTGAAGCCGGTGCAGGACAGCAGCGCGCGTATGGCCAATCAGCCCAGAGCCACCGGTGAAGCCGATTACAGTGAGGACAACAGCGAACCCAAATACTGTGTGAACGTCAGCGACGATACCTTCGAAGTGGACAAAAACACAAAAGAGGGAGACTACAGCAAAGCGCAGTACGAATCCGGCCAGTCTGCCATCCGCCTGATGTCCCTGATGGTTTCCGGCGGTGTGGTGGGCGTGAACGCGTGCATTGCCGTGCTGCTGGTGTTCAGCCAGTCCAACGCGGTGCTGGCAGGCTCCGTTGAGCAAGCAACGGCGTCCGCTGAGGAAGCAAATGTGCCCGGTTATGCGGTAACCGTTCACAGCAACATGGACTTCGGCCAGGTGATGACCGTCAACGGCGCCTTCAGCGGCGGTGTGGCAGGTGTCAATTGCTCCGCTGCCGGAACCTATTTCGGCGGCAAGGCCAAGGCGGCCATTGATGGCAGCGGCACCATCCGGAATATCACGGGCAACATCCGGGTTTATACCACGGGCATTACCAGAGCCATCGGCGCGGCGGCCTCCGCGGCAGCCGGTGTGGGCAGCGGCAACGCGACCTTTGTCATGGCCGTCAACCGCAGCACCGCGGAAACCTATATCGGAAGAGACGTGACCATCACCGCGGAGAACAGCGATGTGGAAGTATACCACAACATTACCGCGGAAGCCAGGGCCTACAACATCGCGCTGTCCGGCGGCCTGGTCGCGGTAAATGCCAACGTTGTTCTGATCATCAACAATTTTGTGGCACACAGCTGGATCGGCGATCCTTCCGATACTGCTCTGTCCTCTGAAAGCGGCAAGCTCACCGCGAAGAATGTTCGGGTTTCCGCCTATGCCAATACCGTCACCGAGGGAATCGGTACGGCAGCGGCGGCCGGCGGCGTTGCCGGAAATGCGCTGGTGGCACTGGCCTTCAATACCACCGGGAACAAGGCCTCCGTGGCCCGGAAGAGCATGACCGCCGACTGCCTGACCATTACCTCCACCATTGACGGCGATACCACCATCTGGGCAACCAGCCTGGCGGCAGGAGCGGTTGGCTTTGGCGCCATCGTGTCCGCGGCCTTCTCGGAAGCCGACAATACGGCCCGGCTGGACCTGAGCGATTCCAAGATGGAGATTGATGAAGTCTCCATCCACGCGGGCACAGAAGAAAAGCCCAACAACAATCAGGCGTTGGTCTTCGGTGTTACCGGCGCGGCCGGCGGTGCGGCTGCCAACCTGAACATCGGCATCGCCAGAAATTCCGGCTACAACAGAGCCCTGGTTACGGGCGCCGACGGCAGCCTCAAGGCCAACAGTCTGCAAATCAATGCCATCGGCCTTGGCAGAGCCTATGCGGTTCTTGCCGGTGCGGCAGTGGGCGTTCTGAGTGCGCAGGTCTCTGTGGCGGTGGCATACCTGAAGAATGTACAGGAAGCCAAAATGGACTGCCAGAGCCGGGTGGACATTCGAAGTAACGGCAAAAACCTCAACGGCAATGTGACCGTCAATTCCACCCAGAAGACCAGCGGCAGCGACTTTGACTTCGGCGTCTTCGAACTGACCGTCTCCAAGGATAACAAGAAGCTCGGCGGTACCTTTACCACCATGGCCCAGGCACTGGTGTTTACCGCGGGCGCAGGCGCGCTGACGGCAACCGCCAGCACGGCAAACGCCATTTCCGACGCCACCAGCAGAGCACTGGTGAGAGCCGAGCAGCTCACCGCCGTGAACATCGAGGTGACCAACAACGCCGAGTCCACCGCGGCGGCGAATATCGGAAGCATCGGCTTTAGTCTGGCCTCCGAAGGGCTCCACTCCGGCTTTGCCTACGCGAAGGGAACCTTTGAAGCCCTGGTCCAGACCATGGGAGGTCTCAGTGATGTGCAGACCAACATCGACGCGGCCGGTCTGACCGTTTCCAACAACTATGTCAGCAACGCCAAAGCGGTCATCACCCCGGCGGTGGGCGGTGTCAACGCCAGCCTGAGTGAAGAAAAGGTCAATGTGGCCACGGCCGTAAACCTGACAAAGGCCAGAACCGGCATTCTGGGCGGCGAGACCTCCGGCGGCGTGATCAACGTGACGGGAGCTGTGGAGATTACCGCCACCGGTACCGCCATGTCTGAGGCAAGGGTGAATACGCCGGTGATCAGCATTTCCAGCGTATCCCTCACAGCCAACGCGGCAACGGCAGACGTGAAGGTTACCCAGGAGACCCTGATTGAGAACGTTACCCTGAAGGCCAACAGCCTCACCGTGAAATCCGAGCTGAACAAGGACAGCGTCTTCGACGATGACAGCAAGTTTAACGGGGCTCTGGCAGTGATCGGCGGCAGCTACGCTCTGGGAGAAAATGTGACCGGTGTCAGCATTTCGGAAGTCAGTGCCACGGCCAATTCCGCCAATGCGCTGTTCAGCGGCAAGAACCATAGCTATGTCAGCAATGCCAATCTGGATATTGCCGGAGCTGTGGCGCTCAGCGCGGAAAGCTGTTCCTTTGCCAGGGGCGACGTGATGCAGGACAGTAAGCTGGGCCTGGTATCCCTGTTCCTGACCGAGATTTACTCCTATGCCGGCGGCGACTTCGGCTCCTATGTGTGCAATTCCACCGGCAAGAAGGTCAAGGGCAAGTCTGTGAAAATCAGCAACACCTACACGGCCAGGGCAAAGTCCATGAGCGCCCAGTCCGACTCGGGTGTCAGCGCCAGCCTTGTGAGCGCGGGAGCCAACGTGGCCCTGGCCAATACCAGGGTTACATCCCAGGCGGGCATTTCCGGCGGCGAAGCGGAAGCCGACCAAACCTCTGAGGAGGGAGACATACAGATTACCCTCACCGGTAAGGGAAAGGCGGAAGCCAGCTTCTACGGTCCCAAGTACCAGCTGGACGTGGCAAACCTGGCTGTGAATTTCGTGGAAGCACGGCTGCTGGATCGGCAGGATGCTTATATCAAGGATGCCGATGTAAAGGCTTATGATGTCAGCGTCCATTCCAGCTTCAATGAAAGCGACAGGCAGGTCGCTGCCAGCGCCATCATTGCCGGCGGCGGCCAGGGCGGCGAAAGCGGCCAGGGCGGCGGCGGCAGCCTCACCGTTTCCGTTTTCACCATCGATTCCAACACGGCCATTGCCGATGCCGCTTCTCAGGTAAAAGCCCTGATTGAGAATACGTCGGTCACAGCGAAAGGAATGCTCTCTGTCAAGACGCTTGGCAATGCCATTGCCAAGTCCGACTACAGCGGAAGCAATCACGCGGCGGGTCTGGCGGCCTTCGGCGTATTCGTCAGCAAGGCAGCCACCAGCGGCAGCTTCCAGGCTTATGTGGACAATGGAGCTCAGAACATCAGCGCGGCATCTCTGGAGATTTTGTCCGGGTATACTGCCGTCGCCGATGCCTGCACCACCACCCCCGGCAAGGGCGTGAGTGTGACGCTGGTCAACGGCTCCGTGAACCTGGCTCAGGCAACGGTCAATGCCGATTCCGCGACAGTTTCCGGCAGGGCCTCTCTGACCTCCGGCGGCAGCGTGATCATCGGCAATGATGTGACGGTGCAGGTCACCGGCAAGGGTCTGGCCAATGCCAGAAGTATCGGCTCCAAGCTCAGCCTGAGCATTCTGAGCATTGCGGTTACGGATGTATACGCCTATCTGCAGATGAAGCAGGACGCGTATATCGAAAACAGCGGCAGCTTTACGGCCGGCAATGTGACGGTGGAATCCCTGATTGACAGCAGCTCCTACGATGGAAAGGTCAATTACGGCACCGCCAACGCCTCCGGCGGTCAGGCGACCAATGACGATTACAATACCAAGGAAGAAAACAGGAAAAAGATCACGCTGGTCGGTTCGGACTCCGTCAAAACAGAAGCCAGAACGGTCAGTGTGAACAATGCCTATCTCAAAGGCATCGGCACCAACACCATGAAGGCCGGTAAGGTCAAGGTCTTTGCCCGCTCCGTCACCGGCGCGGATACCCACAGCAGCATGCCGGATGAGATCGCGGGAATCGCCTTCAACAATGTGAGCAGCAACGCCTATACCAATGACTCCGTCCATGCCTATCTGTCCGGTGTGAATCTGGAGGCGGTCAGTCTGACCGTTGAGGGTGTGGCGACCTCCATTGCCAATGCCCTCGCCGAAACCGGAAGCGGTTTGTCCGGCGTGAAGTTCACCTTGGCCGATACCAACGCCGGCATCGGCACCGGCGCCAATGGACAGCAGAGCGCCCAGGCCGGCATTACCGGCGGCTCCGTCAGGGCCCGGAAGGATATTGTTGTCCGCGCCTTCAACAAGGGCGCCGCCACAGCCAACATCATGTCCGGCACCCAAACATCCGTCCTGGGGAATGTGGAGAAGAAGACCCTGCCCACCGCCAGCTATTACAACACCAAGGCATACGCAAGCGGAGATACCAAGCTGGTTTCCGAGCTGGGCAGCATCAGCATCACCACGGAGGACGATGCCAGAGCCCAGAGCATCGTATCCGGCGCCAACGTTTCCGCAGGCGGCATCATCAATCTGGATTACACAAAGGGCGAAAACCAGGTGAATGTGGTGAATGCCATTGAGCTGCAGGGCACCATGGATGCCTATGCCCACTTCACGGCCCACACCATCTCCAATGCCAACATGACGGCCAGATCCTCCAAGGATGGGAAAGGCTTCTACGCGAAAACCCAGATCAGCGCCAAGAATACGCTGACGCGCAGCGCCACCATTACCATTCTGGACGGCACCGTGATCAAGGCCAACTTCGGCAAGCTGGACATTCTCGCCGAGGCAGGCCGGGGCGACATCATCACCACCAACGCGAAAATCGATTCCGACGGCGTGATTTCCACCGCCAAAATCGATATTGATGTGAAGGTTGATTCCACCGCGCAGGTGATTGTGGGCGCCGCTGAGATCCGGAACCGGTTTGGTACGGTTACCATCGGAGCCGACAGCTCTGAAAACAGCGTCAACAGCATTGGCAGTACCGATGCCTCCGGTCTGGGTACGGCTCCCAGAGCAGACATCTGCAACGACATCACCCTTACGGCCAATGTGGCCATCAAGCCCAGCAGCAAGGCTGCTGTGATTGAGGGTACCGTGGTCAACATCGTTTCCTACATCGGCAGCCTGTACATCAACGGTCAGGCCTACGCCAAGGGTTCCGCCCTGGGCGCCGATGTGGACGCCATCAGCGACCAGACCATCCGGCTGAAGGCCAACACCGAAATCGACAACGCGGATATTACCGCCCACGACCGGGCAGACATCTATGCCTCCGTCAAGCCGGAGTACAGATCCTCCAATATCCGCTACTACGCCGCGGTGCAGCTGAACGCCATCGGCGAGGGCAAGGCCCACGCCAAGGGCGAAGTGAACGCCCAGTCCAGGACCGTCATCGGCAGCCGCTTTGTCTACAGAGGCGCTCAGGTTACCATCACCGGCTACGACTTTGACGAGGCCAGAATCGAATGCAACCTGAGAGACCGGGGCTTCATCTACCACCACAGCGTAAACGATACCGGCTTCGGCGGAGATCCCTACACTTCCACGGTCGCAAGCGGCGCCAGCTTCTATCTGGGTGACGCGGCAGGCGGTATGTATGTGGATATTGCCTACAACGGCGGCAATCCCGGAGGCGGCGTGATCGTCCGTCAGGCGGGTATCCGCGGAAGCAGCTATTACACGCTGGGCGCGGATCAGATTACCCTGAAGGACCTGGTGAACAACCTGCCCGGCAAGGCGTTCCTGTATGTGTCGGATGAGGGCCTGGGAACGATCCATGTTTACGACCAGCGCAGCATTTCCGGCGCGACCATCACCAACGGTACGGATCTGAAGCTGATTGTGCCGGAATTCTACGGAACCAACAGCGGCTACATTTACCCCAGTGTGATTGTGAACAACAAGGCCTACAGCGTGGATTACAAGGCACCCGGCTATGGCGCGCCCACCTTTACCATCACCACCAGCGGCAAGGGCGATGTGGAAATCAGCAAGTTCCTGGCGCTGTACAACGGAAAGCTCACCATTGAGTGGACCGGCGAAACCGGCGGCAAGCTGAACGCGGAGAAAGAGGTGTCCATCCTTAATTCCAAGGATAAAACCGCCCCCATCTGGGCAAACGAGCTGAACATTATCCATGCCGCCAGCATCGGAACAAAGGAAATTCCGCTCAACGTGTGGATGACCTCCTATAACGCGGCTTCCGCCGTTATCAGCGCCACCGCACAGGGAGACATCTTCCTGAATGTGGTTCCCGCCGTGATGACCATCACAAACGTGGGAAGCGGCAACAGCGCGGCACCCATTCTGGTGAAAGAGGTCCGGTCCCAGACCGGCAGCGTGGAGCTGACACTGGGCAGCGTGCGGGACATCACCATGGAACCCGATACCATGATGGTTACCATGCCGGTGCCCGGGACCCTGAGCTATGAGACCCAGACCGTAGCCCTGACAGCGGACAGTTCCATCAACGGCCTCGAACTGCTGGACCGCTACCTGAACGGCTACGATGCCGCCACGGGCCTGTACAGATATCTGCTGCCCAACGGAACGGTGTTCTGGATGGATGCGTTCCACAACGTCAGCCGGATTGAAGAAAGCAATACCACCATGGCGGTGGGGGACTACACCTTCCAGCGCAATGATCAGAACCAGGTTACCGGCATCGGTCTGAACAACGGTGTTCACATCGATCTGGCCACCGGCCAGCTCTACGTGGATGCCAACGCATCCTTCGATGTGCTGTTCTCCGTTGTGAATGCCCAGGCGTATTTTGTCAATGCCCAGGGCGTGCTGTTCCCCAACATCAAGGTACGTCTGAGCAGCTCCAAGGACGCCAACGGGAATATCCTGACCGGAAGCGTCGACAGCGAAAATGTGAAAGACGTGGTTGAATGGGATGTTAAACCCGTAAAGCTGTATACGGCCGGTTCCCGGAGCTATTACTACCTTACCGGTCTGGAGCCCGCCTTCGGAAAGCTGGACAACGCCGAGGGGAAGACCTACTACATTCTGGTCTACGATTCCGGGGCCAATTCCGTGGAGCTGTTCTCCCTGGGTTCGAGCACGCAGATCGAGGACAATTCCGACAACCGGGAATCTTTCTGGTATCTCACCGGCGAAACCCACGATGACGGCTCTTACCTGACAAAGGAAGGCCCCAATAAGAACAAGGAATCCGAGCAGCCCGCGCATTTCATCCACATGGCAAAGCAGAACGCCGACATGACCTTTACCTTCAATAACTTCGCCGGAACCGGTTACGGCGCGACTCTGGTCTATCGGAATGGAGAACCCGTTCTGAAGCTGGTAGGCTGCAGCAATGTGATCCCCCTGGTGAAGGTCCCGGGTATGGGCTACACCGCAGACGCGGAGACCAACAATCTGACGGACACTGAGAAGGCCTTCCTGGCAAAGCTCCGGACACGGATCTTCCGCACCGAGACAGAATCTAAAGTGGTAACCACCGTAAAGGCCTATGACGAAAACGGGAAATACCTGAAGGAGATTTCTGTCAACGACGGCGACAGCTTCAAGCTGGCAGAGAACACTTGGACCCACCGGGAAGTGAAGAAATTTATCGGCATCAACTTCCTTGCCAAGGATGTGCTGACACCCCGGTATCAGTACGGCAGCATCACCATGCACGGCTACAAAATGCTGCTGGACTACACCGAGCTTCTGCCCACCGACGCGTCCCTGTCCATGGAGTACTACGCCACCGGCAAGAAGTATGAGATTACGGTCAACGGCAAAACCGTTACCGTTTTCGAAAACCCGGAGGACGGCGAACTCTACACCAGCGAGAATTTCAAGCCGGAAGAGAAGCTTGCCTTCCAGGCGGTGTATGAAAGGTATGACGACAAGTATACCGTTACCAAAGACGGCCAAACCCTGAAGATCAAGGTTGCCGATAAGGAAGTGGAAGTGGTCTTCTACCAGAGTGCCAAGATTACCGGTACCGACCGCTACAAGCTGGACGGCATTAACGGTATCCTGGCGGAGGTTCAGAATGGAAAGGTCCGTCTGGTCACGGAGCAGAAGATCTATGAAAAGATCGAGCAGAGCGATCAGTACTACCAGTATGAAACCGGCAAGATCATTCTCGAGAACGGCAATACTACCTACACGGTTTCCCCTGTGGAAGCACCCCAAGCCGGAGAGAATGGCACGGTCACCGAAAGTAGCGTTGCCAACGATGCCGGCGTGACCATCGTGATCAAGAGCGACGGCAAGTACTATCTGAAAACGGTTGCCACCGATGAAAATGGGGCACAGACCACTACCGACACGGAACTGACCAATGGAGGGAAGGAAATCGTTGTTACGGACTTCGCGGCTCTGGTCTATCCCCAGGCGTTTGTGGTCCCCGGCGGCATCTTCAAGCCCCAGCTCAACCTGGAGGGTATCCGGCTGGATGAACATGACAATGTGGTGGATCCCGGCAAGCCCCTGTTCTACAACACCAAAACCCAGGACCGGTATCTCTACTATCTGTCTGACCCCCAGAACCATGTCTTCACCGTGTACAGCCAAATCCAGTACAACAGCGACGGCAATGGCGGCTTCTACTACAGTGAGACAAAGTACAATACCTTTGATGGAAATGAGAAGCTGAGCTTCACCAACGAAGCACTCAGCAGCCCCACCGGTAAGGAGATTCTTGCCTATGCAAACGGCACCCAGTTTGCAGGCGGCGCCATCTACAAGGGTGGGGAGGGCGCGCCTACCTTCGTTCCCAAGAGCTACGTGACAGATGAGAACCTGGCATCCGGCGTTCTGGTGCTCCGTCCGGGCAGCCTCAACCCCGGCGGCAGCTCCACCCTGACCATCGACGGGCCCATTGCAAAGGAAAAGCCCATTCCCATTAAGACCGTACAGGTTCCCACCAAGACCGAAACCCCGGCCCCCGGCTACCGCATCACCGACACGCTCTACCTGACGAAGAGCGGTCTGGCGGTGAATCTGGTGATGGAAAACGGAAAGGTCACATTCGAGTCCAGATTCGACGGCACGAATTATACTTCCGATCACATCACTGCCACCGGCTTTGGCACCATGGGGCAGGCCCGGGAGCTGGAGTACGACATCAACGGTATGATTCGCCATAACGGCAAGCTGTACCTGCGGATGGGCAACCTTCTGGCTCTGTTCGAGGACGGCGTTCTGACACCGCTGAGCGTGGGTGAATCCAACGAAATCCTCTATACCGTTGCACCCACCACCGACAATGTCCCTGCCATCCAGATTCTGGCGAAAGAGAAAGTCTTCCTGGAACGGCTGACACCGGAAATCTGTGTGGATATTCAGGGCAGATACTGGTATCTGCCCAAGGGCGCCGAAACACCTGACAACGCAGACGTACAGCAGACTTTTGCGTTCCGCCTCAGAGCCGCAGGCAGCACCACCGTCATCTATGGCGGTAAGGTCTATCTGATCATCAGCCACGATGATGACGGCAATCTCTGCTTCGCCATGCCCGAGAGCGGTGTGCTGGCCAAGTCCAACGGTGTCATCACCAGAACGGATGAGTCCCAGATGGATGTCCAAATCGCGGAAAACACCACCACGAAGACAGACTATGCCATCGGCCAGATCGGCACGGAAGGCGCCCTCGAGGATGTCACCGTAACCCTTGGCAGCCCTGTGGCAAGCCTGGTAAACGGCAATACCGACAAGACCCTGCAGAACATTCAGACCAACGGCGGCGACGTGATCCTCATCGCCCAGGGTGACAAGGCATCCCTTGGCACCAGCGGCACCGATCCGCTGATCATCGACGCGGCAAAGGGTACCGTGAAGATCCAGACCCCCGATAACGCCGAGACAATCGCGGTAAATACCTATCTGGTACTGACGAAGGACACGACACTGACACCGGAAAACATCATCGTGGATGGTGTGGAGTACAAGGTGGTTGGACAGAAGGCCCAGGATTCCACGGACAATGTGGATATTACCTGCGGCAGCCTGCGGGTCATCAACGGTGGTCTGGCGGACATTTCCACCGATGGAACACTGTATCTCACCTATCTGGGTGTGGATGACCAGAACAGCACCGGCAACAGCAGGGCGGTTCTTCAGGCAGCCGAAAGCATCACCGTGGAAGAACTGAATACCGTGGGCGGAACCACCGGGCTTACCAGCACCGGCGGAAGCGTAACGGTAACCGAGCTGACCGCATCCGACAGCGCCAACGTCACCGTAGACGCGGCCACGACCTTTGAATCCGAAACCATGGATGTGAAGGGCTCCACAGTCAAGGTTACCAGTGACGGCACCGGGAAGATTACCGATCTGACGGCCACCGAAAACGCCAGCGTCACCGTAGACACGGCCTCCGACTTCGAATCTGAGACCATGAACGTGACAGGCTCCACGGTCAGCGTAACCAGTGACGGCACCGGAATGATTACCGATCTGACGGCCACCGACAGCGCAAGCGTCACCGTAGACACGGACTCTGACTTTGCATCCGAAACCATGGATGTGACAGGCTCCACAGTCAAGGTAACCAGCGGCGGCACCGGAAAGATCACCGGTCTGACGGCCACCAAGAATGCCAACGTTACCGTAGACACGGACTCTGACTTTGCATCCGAAACCATGAAAGTCACAGGCTCCACGGTCACCGTTACCAGTGACGGCGCCGCGCGGATTTCCGATTTGACCGCATCCGACAGCGCTTCCGTCCAGATGCATACGGCAGGAGACATCACCCTCGGCACCCTGGATCTGGAAGACGCCGCGGCGGCATTCACCAGCTTGAACGATGCCAATGGTTATGCGCTGCCCGGTTCCGGCAGCATCACCGGCGGCGGTAAGTTCACGGCAGACTACGTGGAAGCGGACCGGAGCCGTCTGGAGATCGATGTATGGCAGGACCTGCGGATCTTCAACGAAACCGGCGACGAGGCTTCCGGTGAGGACCGGATGGAGAATGTGCTGGTCCTGCGGGATATGCACGGCACCCAGACGGTGGGCAATACCCAGCAGAAGCGGGGGGCCTTCCTTACCAGCCGGAACGGCGCGGTAGACAGCACCCACGATGATTACAGTGTCTACACCGCCGCGGACGGAAGCGCCTTCTTCCTGCAGGACGGCCAGTGGTATGCCCTGGAGGGCAGCGGCGACAGCCTGCGGTTTGTGAAGCTGGAGACCGCTCCCGACCTGACGGGATATACCGACAGAGGAAGATACAGCCTCTACATCGGCTCCTCTGATGAAAATGCTTCCGGCTACCTGCCGAAGTATGCCGGTGTCCTCGTTCTGGAGCGAAGCGGAGACTTCTACCAAATCGGGGCCAACGGCATTGAAAAGGACGATCACCTTTCTTCCGACTTCCTGGATGCCCAGAAGCTGCTGAATGTGGGCGCCCGGAATTACTATGACAGCTGGTTCACGGACAACGCGGATCTGACGGTCTCCGCTCTTGGGGACATTCAGATAAGAGACGGCCTGCTGCTGACCAACAGCACCAATGCGAGCCTGACCTCCAACGCCGGCGGCATCATCGTGGCGGACTACTTCATGGACACCGACGGTGACGGCATCGGCGACAAGCTCCAGCCCAGCCGCTACCTGGTCAAGAACAGTGCGGCAGAGCTGACGGCACTGGGCGGCGATGTCCGCACGGACCGGGTGTATGTGGAAACCAGCTTCGCGGCCATTGATGACTGCACCGGAGATGTCAATTCCAAGACCTGGTACATTCTGGGCAGCAAATTCCCCATCAATCTGGACGGAGATGTGACGGTGGTCTGCATGGACGCGGACAGCGCCAGCGCGGCGCCTGCCGCACAGATCCTCTGGTCCAACGAGGATTTCTACATCCACCTGCTGATGGATGGCGTTTATGAGTACATCCGGACCGGTGTGGACATCACCTCCCGAAAGGGCATGGTCCATATCGAAAATATGGATGGAGACGTTTCTTCCTCCAATACCCTGGATCTGTACGCCGTTGCGTCCACCGTGAATATTCATGCGGCAAAGGATGTTCGGATCCCCGAAATGGAGCTGAATACCCCCAACGACCGGATCAAACTGGATGACGGCCTGACGACGGCTACCGGAAATGTGTACCATGACCGGGTCTATAAGCTGGTAGACGGCCAATACACCCAGATGACGGAAGCGGCCATTCCCGATCCTGCGGAGCACGCCTACGGCACCGTGATGAACATTACCGCTGTGGACGGCGGCTTCATCGCGAACAACATCAAGGTCAATGGTGCGCTGACGCCCCAGGGTGAGGTCTATACGGCCCACGGAATCAGCGAACTGAACGTGCAGACGGGCGGAGACATTGACATCAGCTACAATCTCTCCGACAGAACCCAGGAGCACATTGACCAGTACGGCCAGAACATTGCGGATCGGGCACTGACCATCCAGGATGGTTCCAAGGTCCGGCTCCAGTCCGAAAAGGGCCAGGTTTCCGTACTGGGCTATGATGCCGATGTGTGCCGGGAGGATATCCTGCTGGAAGGCTTCGCCGTAGAAAACGCCGTGCTGCAGATGATTGCGGACGATGGACTGGAAACCGGCTCCATCACGGCAAGCAGCGCGAAGCTCTACCTGAGAACCACCGGCGAGGAAGCGGATGCGGAGGACAACGACATCCGGGTGGACCGGATCATCGGCACCGATGCGACCGCGGAGCTGGATTCCGCGGGAAACATCGACGCGCTTTCCGCCAGCAGCCTGCTGCTGAAGCTGGACGGTGACGTATCCCTCCGGCTGGCTGCCGCGGGAGACATCGGAACACCGGATCGGTTCGCCCACATTGATGTGCCCTGCACCATTATGGTGGATAAGGTCAACAGCTTCTACGCGGATCTCAACCTGCGGGATTCCGATGACAACCGGATCTATAACGAGATCAGGGACTACGCCATTACCCAGGGCTACTTGGTGTCCGACGCGGACGCCATGGTGCAAAAGCTGATTTCCATCCGCGAAGAGGACTACCTGGGTCATTCCGATCTGCGGTTCTACAACGTGCTTCTTTCCGGGGAGACCCTGGAGGCCATCCGGACGGCTCTGAACATGAAGGCCGGAGAAGACCTTACAGCGGATGACCTGGTCAACGGCTTCGCGCTGCTGGACGATGAGACCAGAGGGGAGGTTCTTTCCTCCCTGTACAATGCCGCGGTGTCCAACGGACAGGGTCTGGCGGACGTTGAAGAGGCCCTCACCCGGCAGCAGGATGCCCTGGAGAGCATTCTTGCCGAAAAGCAGGAGCTGGCCCGGCGCATGGGACAGGAGAAGCCCCTGAAGGCGGAAGAAATGGCCCAATGCAAGGCAAGGTACGACAGCCTTGTGGAACAGGAAAAGAGCATTCGCGCCGGTATTCTGGAGCTGAGCAAGCGCAAGGCGGACATTGAGGACAGCTACCGCGCCTACGCGGCAGAGGATCCGGAAATGAATGGCCTGCTGGACCAGGCAGAGACTCTGTACGCCCAGGCACAGCAGCTGGAAGCCGACAGCGATCAGCTCACCGCTGAGGCCGCGGCCCTTCAGACTGCTCTGGACGCGCTGCTGACAAAGCTTTTGAATCACGATGCGTTCCATGAAACCAGTCTGGAAACCGCAAGAAAAGCGGCGGATGCGGTTCTGAAGGCGGCGCGGCTGGCCGAAGAGAAGGTCAACGCTGCCGAACAGGCGTCCCTGGCCCTGACGGTCTCCTGTGAGGAACAGGATCGGAAAGCGGCGGCGGAAAGCCTGGATGCCATGGCGTCCCTGGCGGCGGCAATGGCCGACCTGGCTCTGGAGGCCTACGCCGGAACACAGGTGATGAACAATCTCTTTGTGGATGTACCGGCCAGAAGCAGCCAGGTCGTCATCGGCGAGATTGAGGGAGCGCTGTATCTGAACAACGAAGGTGATATTCATGTTCTGGTGGACAGCGGAAGAACCCTTACCTCGGAATTTGACCCGGATCCGGCAAGCCATATTCAGGTGGAAGCCAATCCCGTGCTGGTGGGAGAAATCCTGTCCCGCCGGGGGGATGTGACCATCGGGAATGTAAACGGCGCCATCGAGGCAAAGATTCTGGAGGAGGGCAAAGCCAACATCGTGGCCGATGAGATCAGCCTCAAGGCCCAGGGAAGCATCGGTTCTGCCCAGCAGCCTCTGGTGACGGAGCAGCGGGATGTGACGCCCAGTAAGATTGCGGCACCTGCGGAGGAAATCTACAGGAACCAGAATGCCGACGAGACAGTCAGCGGCAGCGCCCTGCCCGGCAAGGGGATCATTGGAATCCTTCTGGCACAGCGCTACGACGAGCTGACCGATGAAACGCAGACGGTGGAAGTGACGCTGCTGACGGCAGACGGAACGGAACTGAAGACCAATATGGCCCTTCAGGACCTGCGCCAGCTGACCAGACAGGCCAACACCACCGACGGCTGTGTCTACAACTTCCTGACGGACGAGACGGCCGCTCTGGCGGCGCTGCAGGTTGCGGTGCGCTACGACTGGATCCGTTATCTGGATCCCCAGGCCGGCACCCGTACCGATGCCGAGAGTGAGAACGGCTCCGTCCACCTCAGCGAACTGACCGGCACCATGCATATCGGCCGGATCCAGGCCAAGGATGATATTTCCATCACGGCTCCGGAGGGTGTGTACAGTGTTCTGACGGAAGAAGAGATCAGCTCCGGCAGGCAGAATATCCTTACCACAGGCAGCGATTCTCAGGTTACTGTGGATGCCGGAACGGGCGGTGTAGGCGAAAGCGAAAGCCCCCTTCGGGTGCAGATCAGCGGCGGGAATCCCCTTATGACAACCACCAGCCAGGACGGCGTCTATGTACAGGGCACCGGCGACCTGAAACTGGAGTTTGATGATACTTCCCGCCATATCGAAATTGAGCTGATTGGGGCCGACAATCCCAATGGCATTGCGAATCTGACAGTCCTTGACCGAACCGTGGACGGAAGCGATACGCTGACCGGCTATGCCAAGTCTCTGGGCAGTCTGGAACTGCACACCCAGGCGGATGTGGGTACACAAACGGATCCCTTTGAGATTGTCACCGACGCTGCCAAGGGCGGCACCCTGATCCTCAGCGGCAATGACGTAAATCTTGTTCAGAGCCAGGGCGATCTGCTGGCGGAAAATGTGACGGCCAAGGGCGACCTGCGGATGGATGTGGGCGGAAACCTTTTGGATGCTTCTGATTCCCTGTTGACGGACCTGCTCAGACAGTATCGCCAGCAGTTGGCGGACACCAACGCCCAGCAGGCAGTGCTGGATGACCTGCAGGCCCAGTGGAACGCCATCATGAACAACGATATGGATGCCAAGCGGAAGCAGGAGCTGGCCGATGCCAGGGACAACGCGGCTCAGGCCCAGGCCCAGGCTGCCGAAGCGGCCCGGAACAAGCAGAATGCCCAGGAAGCCCTGACCCAGGCCCAAAAAGACCTTTCCCAGGCCCTTGCCGGCGGCGACAGCACCGCCATTGCGGCGGCCCAGGAAGCGGTGACCAAGGCACAGCAGGAGCTGACCGAGAAGGCGGGCGCCCTTGCCCAGGCCAACGCGCAGGACCAGGCGGCACAGGAAAGGCTCAAGGCAGCGGAGGCCATTGAGGCCAAGTTCACGGCCCTTGAAAAGGCCAAGCAGAATCTGGAAAATGCCTATGCCGGCGGCAATCCGACCGAAATCAATCAGGCATTGAAGGCTTACGACGCTGCCCGTGAGGCTGCGGCCCCCTATACGGATTATGTGGAGCGTGCCAAGTCCGATGTGGACGCCGCGGAAACGGTTCTGAAGAACGCTTTCGGCGACGATTACAGAACGGCTCTGGAAAACGCGCCCGCCGATGTGGCGGCCAGGTACCAGCCTCTGGTGGAGCTGCTTGACAACGCCCAGAAGGCGCTGAATGAGGCCCAGGCCCGGCTGGAGGTGCTCAATGGTGACGCGAATACCCCGGGAAGCATTGCCGAAGCGCAGCAGCGGCTGGAGGATGAGAAGGCTGCACTGGAAGCTCTGATCGGGCAAATCCGGAACTCCCAGCAGCAGGGCGACAGCCTGGCCATCCAGGCCGGCGGCGACGCCGATATCCACACCGGCGGAAGCATCGCTGGCAGCACCCGGAATCCGGATGAGGACTATGTGGGCATCCAGGTTGGCGGCGAGCTGAACATGGATGCGGACGGTACAATCAGCCTGATCAGCCCGGAGGGGATCCGAATTGGTGAGGCGATTACCAATGGGAACAGCCTGAACCTGATTTCTCTGGGTGATGTAACCGTGGGCTCCACCGATGCCACGGAATTCAGCGTCGCAGGCGGCAGCATTGCGGCTGATCTGGGCGGCGACGTGTCTCTGGGCGATGTGATCGCGGAGGATACCGTGGACATCACCGCAGGCGGCAGCATTGACCAGAAGCCCGGCACAGCCATCCGCGGTGAGGAACTGGAGCTTCAGGCCGGCGGCAGCGTAGATGTGGATGTGTTTGTGGACCGCATCCAGGTAACTGCCGGCGGAGCCGTGGAGATCACAAGCGGAAAGAGCGATCTGGTGATCGACGGCATCAAAGCAGGCACAGATGTGACCATTGACGGCCCCGGCAATCTGGTATCCGGCGGCGGAATGGATATTGATTCCGGCGGCAATGTGACCATCCAAATGGGCGGCAACATCGGCTTTGTGGATGCGGAGCTTGCGATCCGGGCTGCGGGCAGTATCAGCGCAGCCTCGGTCTATGGCCTGAGTTTCATCCGCAGAATTGTTGACGCAGGAGCGGACGACCACGGACAGACAGAGGGCCATGGGCTTGACAAACTCTGGGACGACCCGGATCATAGGGAATACTTCGTCCGCAGGGCCGACGGCACGCTGGAGAAGTATCTGAGACCCGGAACCGGGCTGGAGGTCTTCGGCCGCGATCTGAAGGATGCCTTCCTGTGGGTGGGCACCGAGCAGCTGCGGAAGGACCAGTTCGGCGACGGGCAGAAGCTGACCCGGCTTACCATAAGGGTTCCCGGAAAAACCGTATTTGACTACTGCGTGGCAATCGACCGGATTGTGGACTGGATCCTTTCCGACGGCGCGCGGATCCCGGTAATCGAAGGGGATACGATTGGCAGATACGCGGGCAGGCTTCTGATCTACCGCTACTATGTGGGCAGCGCCTACAACGGCTGCCGCTACACGGTGAAGGTTGAAGAGAATGGGACCCTCCGGGAGATGACTGGCGTTGTTGTCAACGGATATGTGATCTTTACGGCACAAAGCGCGGCAGAATCCATCACCGTGGATCTTGTCAGCCAGCTTTAAACCCCAAAAGCGTCCTCCGCCATGGATTCCATGGCGGAGGATTTTCCTCAAAAATGCTTGTCACCGGGGTGCGGGTTATGTATAATAAAACCAGACTTATGAAAGCGAAAAGGGATTGCGCCATGGACGAACAGATCAAATCACAGGACAGAGCGGAAGAGCAGCCCCAGCAGCTGAAAAAAAGCGGACGATATGGACTGTGGATCCGATTGACCGCCGCCGTTCTGATCATTGCCATGCTTCTGGGGATGCTGACGAATGTAGACTTCTCTCTGCTGCGGTATCGGGGAACGGATCAGATGGCCGCGGCCCAGTATCTGATGGATACAACGCCCTACCTTGGCGACAGCCGGCTTCAGAGGTTGAAATCCCTGCTGACCGGTGTGGATGGCTACAGCATCCATTTGCAGGCGGCGGAAATTGCCATCGCGAAAACCGACTACGACCGGGCGGCGAAGTTCCTGAACAAATGCATTTCCCTGAGCCAAGAGGATGCCCAGAAGGCCGAGCTGTATAGCCGCCTGGGCTGTGTGTATATGCTGGGGGAGGACCCCGAACAGGCCTGCCAGGCCTTTGACGACAGCATTGCCTGCAATCCGGAAGAACCCATGCCCTACCTGCTCAGGGCCCAGCTGCGCTATCAGAACCAGGATGCCTCCGGTGGGGCGCGGGATGCCGGCACCTATCTGGAATTGGGCGGTAACGACAGCCAGATGCTTTCCACCGCGGCCTCCCTTTGCGAGCTGGGCGGCGACCTGGAGGGCGCGCTGGAAGCCATGAACAGATTGGTTTCTGCCGCGGCGGGTGATGAGGAAAAGGCCCTTGCCTACGCGGAGCGGGGCAGGGTGCGGTATCTGCTGGGGCAGGAAGAGGAAGCGGCAGCGGATATCCGAAAGGCGAAGACACTGCATTCCGGAGCGCTGACCGGTGTGCACTATGCGATTATCGGCCTGTGGGAATACAATGCGGGGGACTATGCCGGCGGACGGGAGGATTTCCTGAAGGCTGCCCGGCTCTCGGATGAGGGCAACGCGGAGTACTATGAGCAGGCGATCATGTGCGGCTACCTGACCCAGGACTACGACTTTATCAAGAAGACCGTGGAGGAAGCCAAGGGAAAGGGCAAAATGACGGCAAGCTCCTCTCTGATTGAGGGAATCCTGCTGTTCTCGGAAGAGCGGTATGAGGAGGCGGAGGCGGCCCTGTCCGCGTCGCTGGACACCGGTACAACCGTTGCGGGGGCCCATTACTACCGCGGCCTTTCCCGGCTGGCTATGGGCGCCTATGAAAAGGCGGCGGAGGATTTTACGGAAGCGCTGCATTGGGAAGAAAATGTTTACGAATGTGTGTTCAACCGGGGTGTGTGCTATTACGCTCTGGGGGAGAACGGGAAGGCCCTGGCGGATTTTCGGAATGTAGTGGAAAACAGCGGAGATGAAGCCCTGAAAGCCTCTGCCGGGGAGCTGCTGGCTGCTTTGCAGGAAGAAGCGTGAACGCAAAGCGACCAGAACCATAATGACATGACAACAGCCCGTACTGACCATCCGATCAGTACGGGCTGAAGCACAAAAAAAGGGGCTGCCTCTCATGATTTCGTAAAATCATTTTGAGACAGCCCCTTTTGCCTTAGTTCACAACGATTATGGCATCTACCTGGTCGGGGGAACAGTGGATTTCTATACTGTAATCCCCATGATAGGCACAGATGATATAGCCGTCTCCGTTTTCAAAGCTTTCGATTTCTTCGTAGCCAATGGACTCCAGAGTGGGCATCACATCCTCAGAGGCCATGCCGGGGTAAATACTGCCGGCCACGGCGGCAAAGGCAGCGTTCTCGCTGGAGTAGAAAAAGGCGGCTGTTATTATTACATCGCTGTCATAGACACTGCCGCCTATGGTGCCACGAATATCAGCATTAAACCCAAAACCATCCCGCTCAAAGGAGACATGGGTCGAGTTTACTTCCTCAAAGGTGGTGCTGTAGCAGTCTATTTCCCAGCCATTGTTCACAAGATCTGCTGCATACAGAGGGAATGTGTATATTTCAGAGCCGATGATGATTTCCGAGGGGGTGGGGCCGGGCTCCGTGGGGGGCTCGGTTTCCACAGTGGTTTCTGCCGTGGTTTCCACGGGCTCTGTGACTTCCTCCACTTGAGGGAGTGTGGTGGCAGCAGGTGCTTCCTGTGTTTCAGCAGGAGCAGGCTCCTTGCCGCAGGCGGTAAACAGGGACAGTGCCAGGGTCAAGGTCAGAAACAGGGCAATTGCTTTTTTCATGGGCTCTCTTCCTTTTTTGTATGTTTTAAGACTGTATAAATACAATGGTGTAGTTTTCTTTCACGGCGGGATTGGCGGTTAAGAGATTCTCAATGATCCGCTCTGCATTTTCCCGGGCTTTTTCCAGAATGCCGTTGTCGATGGCCCGCTGCCGCATGGCGGCCTCTGTGTCAGCATCAAACCGGTGTAATAGCACGGCTGAATCATGGCAAGCCATTCCTTCCACGGGACAATCCGTTCAATCTGACTGAGAAATTCCTTTTTCTTCGTCCGCACCTGCGCCAGTTCGTCGCTGAATGCGGAAATCGTCATCTGTTTATCCATGACTTTATTATATCTCACTCGGCGGTATTTGGCACTTTTTTCTGTGCGGTATTGCCTTAACTTATTCCCACTCGCTCCTGCCAGAAGTATTCTAAACAGTTTTGCTTATGAGATTTGGCTCAGATTATTTGGATTGTTTTCATTATCCAGATAGTTTGGGCTATCTGATTTTTTGTTGCCATATTGTTGCCATCATTCTCTATGCATTTATTTGATGGAGCCAGTCTATGATATTCATTCCAACTCTGATGATATCTAATTCGTCCAGCACTCCGCTATGCATTATAACATTTCTTGATTTCTCAATAGTTTCAAAAACAGTTCTTATCCATTCCGTAGCGTTTGAAAATCCGAAATAGGGTTCAAAGTAAGGCCAATTACCTTGTGAGCACATAATCTTAGGTAAATCACCAAATTCCAAATAGGACATCATCATATCGCCGCGGTTTACATGCCATTTAACCTTAGTTTCTGAATCTTTCCTGCTTTGGGCCTTCTCCCGAATCCCGTTTTGAATACCTTTTGTCCACCAGTCGTCACCATATGCTCCGGTTAGGGTTGAAAACACAAATTCCCTTGTTGCATTCTCAAACGCTGTTATGGTTGCAAAAACCGTTATCATCGTTTTTGATTGTTCGACATACTTACTATCGATTTCATCAAAATGAAGCTTTTTTGCCAAATCTTCTGAAAAGAACGCCTCTTCAGAAGAATACTTTTTGTGACCAGCTTTATCTAATGCTTCCTCTGCCAATATTCCTCTGAACGCAAATGAGTATAAGTCTGTCCCCATATGTCCCCCTATTTCAGTGGTATGTGCTTAGCTAAGCTTGCAAATAATGCATCGTAAACAGCTTGGTCTCTAGTAGCGGGCAAGTGGATATGAATATCATAATTAAGATCGAATGTCTTATGCTTCTGTACAGGAATCTCTGGTTTTCTCGGTTCCTCTGTAACCACCTGTTCACTACCAGTTGCCGGAGGCTGTACTAACGGTGTCGTATTGACTGGTTCACTCCAATCAGCATATCCACACAAGTTTATAAAAGTACTTGCCATATAGCTGATAGTTGCGTTCTCTTTTGAACCATTAGTTAGTGTTTTAAACTTCCCTTCAACTTCTGCCTTAGTCAATTTATTTGCGGAAATATTTAAGGCAAATAAGTCAGCATATGCCTCTCTTATCCCTTCCGCAACCATCTGCTTTGAAAAGCTTTGATCTAGGAATTTAAAATATCTTTCTGTAGGAGCACCTGCTTCATCTAAAAAGCCGATTGCTTTTAGGACATTTACAAATTGCCTATCATTAGAACTTGTAAAGCCCAAGTCAGCCATAAATTTCGTGGTGAACTTATCTGGAGCTTTAGCAGTCAACATCGTGTCAAAGTACTGTGGAATTTTCGTGAAACTGCCTGTCATGTAACTAGTAGGTAACGACATAGAATAACCTCCTTTTTATTTTCTCGGTCCTAAAAACTTGTCCCCATTCAAATGAATCATGTGATCCGGCATATCTGCAATCCAGACTTCTGTTTCCCAAGCAAGTGAATCGGAGAATTTCTTGAATGTCTTGAAGTCGAGGAATGCTGTGACATAGATTTTCCCAGCAGTCACTCCTGCCGTCATTTCCTCAATCTCTCTGATACGCTTAGGCTCCATGGGACCAACGGATGTTACTGATTCGACGAAGAACAGCCAATTTTTATCCTCACAATATAGAACTACATCAGGCATCTTATCATGAAGTGTTATATCAAATCCCAATTCATGTAATTTCTCCTCGTTCTTGACCAAATCTTTTTCTGTGGTATCGCCTACATACAAGCATTCGGCATTGGGAGCAAATCGAGGAGCAAATTCCTCAATAACGGCTTTTTGAAGTTGATTATGCTTGCCAGGAGAAAATGAAAAATCTTCACCATTGATCTTCACAGGCATTTTCCTCATCGCTCGTTTGGAGGCATAAAGCTGTACAAGGGTTTCATGATTTTCTTGAAATGCAGATAGTTTAACTTCCCACTCATCGGTACCATAGCTTTGAATCAATCGCAACACTTCATCAGTCAGTCGATACCGATAATTTGGGCTGTTGGTTGCTTTGCCATTATCCTCAATAAAGGCAGCGTTTCTAAAGTGGTGCATTGCCTGTTTGCGAAAAGTTTCCCGGCTGTTCTCGGCGTATGTAGTTCCATAGTTACCGTTAGCAAATGCAATTACATCATGAATACGAATCCAGTAATTTGTGGCATTGCTCCATGTGCTATCCTCTGTTAAATCTGCCATTGCAAGCAGGACACAACAGCACATACCGTTTTGTTGCTTCGCCGGGACCTGTAAAGCATTCAGGATTTCTTTTGCTTCCTCTAACTTGCTCATAGATAACTCCTCAAAATTTTGTCACATGATGCTTCCGACATATCTCTAACTTGAATCAACTCTTTTCCCATTTCTTCAATGATATTCATAGAAGGAACAGGCATGGCATTGATCTCGGTGGAGTTCACCTGCGTAGAACCATTCAATATCCGATAATAGCAATCATAAAGTGTAGAATTAAACAGTACATACAGTCCATATACGACACACTCAGACAAGTCGCGCAAGCCGCAAATGAAATTGATCTTGTTTTGCGTACTGATCTCTGTGTATTCCGGATGCTTTCTTGCCAAATAGACACCACATTGTAACCTACGCCGTTCTTCTTTTGCAGTAAAACGCTTTACAAACAGGTAGTTTGTATTTTGCTGCAGCAGACCGCTTTGCTCTGTTACGATATATTCATGCTCCTTACCAACAGGGAAAACGACTTTTCCATTCTGGATATGCTGAGAATAAAATAATGGTACAGCTTTTTCTTCTGCGCTATCTCTCAGTGCGTCCCGATTTCTAAAGTCTACTGTCAAACCTGTTTTCATTCTCAAACCGATGCTTGGCAAGGTATCTTCAAGTTTGTTAAGTGTTTTGAGAGTATCAGCTTCATCCTCGTTTGTCACAAGATAAACATAGGATTCTTCTCCGTTGATTACTGTTGTATAGGGAGCTTCAAAAACCGTCTTATCTGCAAAATCACAACAACTCTGAGTAGTAGAGATCGTGACAAAATCTGGTTTGTTTGCAGTTTTCTTGACCTTTATAATAATCGTTTCCTGCAAAACGCTTTCTTTTTCAAAAACTTTATCCCGACTCACAAACAGATGGATGTGCTCTAATGCGCCTATGCTTAGAAACTCCTGCCTAAATTTCTTGAAGTAAGCACCAGATGTCCAGGAACGAGGAATAATATAGACCATTTCGCCTGCATCTCGCAAATTAAACAGGCTCATAGATGCAAACAAGAAATACAGATTCGGTGCACCGTAGCATACATCCGGCATGGCCAGCGCCTCTGGGGCATCCTTCGCTACCTTCATGTAGGGAGGATTACCTATCACCACATCAAACTTTCTTGGGTTCGGATTTGCGTCAAGCATATAGTTATAGTCAGCCATCTGACTTAGAATGTAGTTATCTGTATTGATTTGAAAGGAAACCTTTTTCTCGGAGTGCAGACAGACCCAATTGAGGTTTGAACTCAATAGTTCCAGAATGTTGGGATCATTCTCATAGCAGACCAAGTCGATTTTCTCAATATATGGTTCATTTTGCAGTCTTTCAATGAAGGCAACAGAGAGAATACCGGAGCCAGCTCCGGGATCAAGAATAGATAACGATTTCTGTCGCGGTATTTCAAACATCTCCGCCATAAAGGTAGCTGTTTCAGGACTTGTAAAGAACTGACCGTACTTTTTCCGAAGCAACTTTGGCATATGGTCAATGTATTCAGTTGTTTGTTGAAATACATAATCAATCATGCTCATAGTCTGTAAACTCCATTACATCATCAATCCTACATTTAAGGGAAGCACATATTTTATAAAGGCTATCCATGGAAACAAACTCGTTTCTCCCCATTTTAGCTATAATATTATAGCTAACACCGGCGGTATCTTTTAAGTCTGTGCGATTCATTTTTCTATCAATAAGAAGTTTCCACAACTTATCATAGCTAACAGGCATACCAAAAACACTCCATCTCGTTGGTTTCGGCATTATTATATCACATGCAGCACGAACTTTCAAGAATATCTCATAAAACCATGAGTTGAACTTTGTAGGTTTGTCAATGATGTGTTACACATCAGGAAAAGAATAAAGAACATCTTTAGGAGCCATCCAGTTGAGTGGTCTCATGGGGAAAGCGTTATAGCGTCTCTGCCTGACAGCAAGCTGTTTGGCAAAGTCATCAAAGGAATAGAAGGTGTGGCAGGCGTAGAACTCCTCATTGTCTTTTCTGTGGCTGCGTTCTACTTTGCCATTGTGCCTCGGTGTAAAAGGTTTGATTTTCTTGTGCCGGATTCCGAGCTGAGCCAGCGTTTTCTCAAAGAGTGTCAGCGGCTTTTTCTTGCTGTTTCCCATTTCATTTGTAAATTCAAACCCATTGTCTGTCTGGATACACTCAATGGCATAGGGAAACTTTTCCACAACATGCTTTAGAAATTGTGTGGAAGAATATGTGCTTTGCTCCTTGAATGCTTCAAGATAACGGAATCTGCTGTACTCGTCGATGAAGGTATATTGATAGTATTTCTCTCCAGCAGCTTCTCCCACAAGGCAGGCAGTGGGAACATATTTCACGTCAATCTGTCCCCTTTGTCCCGGATATTCCATCTTTTCATAAGGTTTTGGAATGTATTTGGGATTGGGCAGTTTAATAGGCTTCCCGTCAATGCGGCGAAGGAGCTTGTACAGCCCGGAGATGGATCTGGTGTATCCCCGCTGGCGCAGCTTCACCCAGAACACCACCAGACCCGCATGGGGATTCCTGCGGCGCATATCCCTGACCAGCTTGATCTCGGCTTCGGTATGTTGGTTTGGATGGCTGTGAGGACGACGTGAGCGGTCAGCCAGAGAGCGGATCGTACCGTCGTACTTCTTACGCCAACGGTAGATGTTCTGCCTGGTGGTCTTGTAGTGGATTGCAGCGGCTGTAACACCGTGCTTCAAAGAATATTCAATTACTGCTTGCTTAAACCGCATGTCCTGTGTTATCTTATTCATAGCGGATAGGGTGGCACCTGCCTTTCAGTTTTGTCTGGACAACTCAACCTTAGCACATGCCATCCCTATTCGCTATTCTTTTTTTTACTTTCATTTGTCACACATCATTGTAACACCTACAATCTCATAAAACCATGAGTTGAACTTATGAAAAAATGAGAAATACCGCCCGCAGGATTGCTCCCACAGGCGGCATAACGATCAACTATCCAACGGTTTGTACTCCGTGACTGATTTCAAATAGGTCTCGGGAGCTCCATTCAGTATCAGCTCGGCATACGCCACAGGATCATTGTAGATCAGCCGGTCCAGTTCGGAACGCTGATGCATATTCTCGGCAACTTCATCTTCAACAGCCGGACAGTAAATGGAGATCATGGAGCCGTCGGTGTATTTTACTCCTAATGGGAAAAGCCTACTGTCGTGTTCCACACTATAAAGCTGTTTGATATAGTCCTGGATTTCATCGGTCAGGAATTGGGGCATCTGAATGACCCGGTTGCTTTTCTTTGTTTTGGGACAGGTAATGACATCCTCGCCTTTGATACGCTGATAGGATTTGCCGATTGTGACCGTACCGGTGTCAAAGTTGAAATCATCCGGTGTCAGGGCAAATAGCTCGCCAATTCGGAGCCCACACCAGTACAGCATTTCAAATGCGTAATAGTGGATGGGAGAATCCATCATGGTATCTTGAATTACTGTAAAGATACTTGGTAGATTCAACTCATCTGGACTATTGTGTCAATGTTTCTCGGTGCCTTGTTTGGCGAATTCGTGGGTAACATACTATAAATGTAAAAAGAGCTAACTGACTTAATCAAAATCAGTTAGCTCTCTTTTATTGGAATAATGAAAAATGTTGCCACAAATCGTGGAAACGGCTACTTTCCCGGGTCAAGACCCGGCTTTTTCACGTTTTGGATTATTCCCACTCATTAATTCCCGAAAACAGAAAAGCCTTGAAATATCAAGCGATTTCGGCTTTTCGCTCTTGCGTGTTCCGCATAATGTTCCGCAGAATTGAGGCGTTTTTGAAGTTCCCCAAAACCAATAGAAACCAAGTAAAACTTTTTTTCCTTGTAACATCCTTGTTCCTCTGCCTTTGCTCTTGGTGCAGAGGGCGGCGGCTGTGTGAGGTGGCTCTGCAAAGTTTGATTTCAAAATGTGAAGTGAAGAGGGTAAAAGTTAAAATGCCTCTCAAAGGCTCTAAAATGCCCTACAATCGATTTTATACCCCTCTTAGGGTAGAGATACCACCCAAGAGCAAAGCGCCTCTTAAAACGCCTCTAAATGCCCTCTGCGGCGTTTTACCTTTTTTAGAATGGAGGAAGCGGCGGAGGCGGCTCTGTGTGGCATCCTTTAACCAAAAAGAAAACCACCCTTACTCTGTTCTCCAAGAGTAAGGGTGGCGGCAGCAGGGGTCGGCATAGCGGCAGCGGCGTTGTTACTTAAACATCTTATCTATTCCGCTAATTACTTCCTGTATCTTCTTTGTTGCTTCATCTTCAACTGTAATACTAAAATCAACCTTGTATTTCTCCATTTCCATTCTAAGTGCTTTCACCGCCTGTATCTCCTTTTCAAGTTCCATTGCAAGGCGGTCTAACTCTCTGTATTCTAATTGCATTGCCATTTCTTCTCTTTGCTTATTAAAAGCGTCAGTAAGGTCATAAACATCGCTTTTTCTATCACTTCCATCTGCATAACTAATAGCAATCTTAGATGGGCGGTGCATTAAGTATGTTCGTTCAAAATGAGTCATTTCTATAATCTCCTTTATCATCTTTTAGGGATTGGTTTTCTATCATCAAATAGGGATTGGCTTTTATCAAGCAGTAGGGAGCGGGATTTATCATAAAGTAGGGAACTCTTATAAAGTATGATAATCAAACTTTACATAGTCATTCTACAAAGTATTAACATTCAGTAGTTTTATAAATGTTTCTTGTATGTCCTAATTCATCCCTGTAAGTTGTAATTATAATCAATCCTTTTTCTTTAAGCTTTTTATTATAACTGCTAATCTTATCTAACTGCGATTGTGAGTTAGTAGAATAACCAATAGCAGATAGAAACTGTTTAGCAGTAAAGTCCTGTTTTGTTCCTGCTTTCTCTGCAAGGGAACAATAGTATTTTAAGTAAATGTAATATTTGCATAGTAGATTATCTTCCTCTTGCCGCAAGTATGCTATTTCCTTATTAGTTAGTCGAACAAAGCAATTATTATTACTTCCCTTTATTACACTACTATTCAATGTTATAACTCTCTTATCCTTATCAATAGTTAGAAAATCTTTGTATTCATCATTAGCCAAAAGTCTGTTAAGTGTGGAATTGGAGTAGGGGAGCAACGCCGCAAGTTTAGGTATTGAAGTATAGTTGATAGTATCGTAAGCTTTTGTGGCGGGGTTGTAGTCTGCCAAATCATAGAGGGAGAAGAGATGCAGATAATTTACATCTGCTTTAGGCTTGAAGTGTAGATAGTAGATTTTCATTGCCGGCGGTCTGCTCCATCAGCTTCTTTCTCTCTTGGTTAATCTTTAGATGGGCGGCGGCGTGTTCTGCCTCTGTCATCCATTGGAGATTTGATGCTTTATTGTTTCGGCGGTTGGTGTCCCTGTGATGCACTATTGGTTTATCTTCGGGGTTATCTACAAACGCCTCTGCTACAAGTCTATGAACACGGCACTTTATGTCTTTTCCGTCTTTGCGTAAATCTACATAATAGTAGCCATCCCCGCAAATAAAAGGTTGCATAAGCTTATAGCCATCTAAGCAAAGGCTTAATACTCTACCCTCTGTAGAAATAAAGTATCTACTATCTAACCCCTCTATTTCTTTCCATACTTCTCCATCTATACTCTCATACCATACAAAAGAAAGTAATAGGCTTATTTCTCTTGTCTGTAGGGAATTAACTTTTATAGTATGTCTGCGATTGTAGTTTATCTGTTCCATTGACTTAACCCTCTCTTAGTGTTTCTATAATTTCCTTTAGTTTCTGTTGCCTTTCGATACTAAAGCTATAATAACCTTTCAGCCAACTATAAAAGCTATCTTGCCTAATCTCTAAGTATTCTGCAATCTCTTTATAACTAATGCCTTGATAGCATTTCAAATACTTACATTCATTTCTCAAAAAGTTATCCATTGCAATCCTCTTTTCTTTTTCTTACTACGGAAATATGAAGTAGTTAGGTAAAAATAAAACCTACTGCCGCAGACAATAGGCAGTAGGCTTTATAGGAACAAATAAACTACTTCAATCCCCTGTATTATACTTACAAAATCCTTATTATAGTTTAATAAGTGTTGCCCAATAAATAGGGGGTATATTTTCGGGATAAAAATTATTTTCATCCCCTATTGTTGTAATAGGTGGCTTATCTCCCTACGCAAAGCCTTTTTCTTTTCCTACTACGATAATTATAACAAAATTTTTCTGTAAAATCAAAAAAGGGCAGTTAAACCCGCCACTTTCTTATTATTCTGCTTCTCTTAATTCTTTCTTGTATTTGTAATAGGTCTTTCTTGCAACTCCTGCTAACTTCATTACATCTACATCTGCAAGTGTTCCATTGAAGTCCTTAGAGTGTTTAAGTATAATTTGCTTTACTTCCTTACTCTTTTTAGTTTCCCAAGTATCTCCCTTACTCTTGCCTATTTGCTTTCCCGCAAGCTTCGCAGTTTCAATACCCTCTTTAGTTCTTTGGTGCAAGTCCTCTACTTCTTTTTCCGCTTGCTCAAATGCTAATCTAATCTGTTCTTTAGCCAATGCCAACAGATACTTATTGATACCCTCTAAGATAAAATCAACATTGGTATTCGTCATTGATACAAGTCCTGTAAGGCTTTTCTTGTATGTATCTGTGTTAATGTGAGGCTCTTTAAGAAATACAAGATTGATACCTCTGTTATAAAGTTCTTCATAGGTATTAAATCCGTCCTCTGCATTTCTGCTCATTCGGCTAACACTATCAAAGATAATTGTATCACCGCTCTTTGCTTTCTTATAAAGCTTGTTCCATTCGGGTCTATCAATCTTTGTTCCTGTAAAGGCTTCTTCAATAATCACTGCTTCTGGGTAAGCCTCTTTGATATTTCTAATCTGTCTTTCAATACTCTGCTTCTTTTGGCTTATTCTACAGTAACCATACATACACATTGCTTTTATCTCCTTTATTAGTAGTCTTATTGCCGTTCGTCATTATTGCTACTAATAATATACTACAAACTTCTATCAATGTCAATACTTTTGACTACTTTTTGTTAATAGGTCAAAATGACTACTGCAAGTGTAAAGAAAAAGGGAAAGCCTTGCTTCCCCTTTAATCTATCTATTACCAACTCTTGAGGCGTTCAGTAGGTGCAACTTTCTTTTCCTTAGCTACAGGAAGCAGTTCGGGAGCATACTTCTCACAGAACTTTCTAACTGCATTAAGATGGTTATACTTTTCTACTGCGTTGCCGTCCTTGTCTTGGAAAGCTACTGCCTTAAACCACGCCTTGTCATTAGGGTAATTTGCTTCGATGAAATCAAGCATTTCGTCAAGAGTAATCTTCTTATAGTCTGTTGCTTCAAACTTAACTGCCATTGTTATTGCCGCCTTTCTTTATCTATTGGTTGTTGCTTACATTAATGATACATCTGCTAATTCAATAAGTCAAGTAATAAAAAAGAACAGTTGCTTGTAAAAAGCAACTGTTCGACAAATTGGAATTTGCAGTTATCTATACTCTTTTGGAATTTCGATATGAAATGTCTCACACAATAACTTCACATCATGTACATCATTTTCATCAAACTCGTATCCCAGATGGAACATTACTTGACTATATGGTTC
>SAMEA3663230__coassemble_558_pt1 | contig 74620 bp, 76 predicted proteins | sample SAMEA3663230__metabat2_low_PE_017 | metagenome-assembled genome bin SAMEA3663230 (sample SAMEA3663230) | pig gut metagenome | biome: pig gut; feature: pig-associated habitat; material: faeces | place: China | collected 2013
TGGTTGCATTGCCGTCCAGCCGGCAATGCCCGACAGTCCACCGGACTGTCGGATTGAATCGTTCGTGCCTCGTCACCCGCAAAAAAAGCCCAGCCGTTTGGCTGGACTTTTTTATGGAGCGGGTGACGAGGCTCGAACTCGCTACCTCCACCTTGGCAAGGTGGCGCTCTACCGGATGAGCTACACCCGCGGAACGAGACTTATTATAGCAGAAGAAGCGAAAATGTCAAGAACTTTTTCGGTCTGGGCGGTCTTTCTTTTGAAAACCGCCGCCCGGAGGCGGCGGTAAACGATTTCGCTATTCTATTCTTCCGAAACAGGAATCTCCCCTGCTGTGCCGCATGCCGGAAAAGCAGAGTAATCCCAAACATAGCCCTTCATATCCGCGTCCGCTTTTTCCCGAAAGCCGCCGTTTTCCTTACATTGGGTCAAATCCACATGATAGTATACACCATCCTCACAGATCATGTTCCAGGTCCACGGCTCCGCATTCCGGGTACCGGTGACGGTCATACACTCCAGCCCCGCATTGCGGCACATGGCGGCATACACCGTGGCAAAGGCCCGGCTGTCTCCGACTCCGTGGCGCAGCAGACTGTAAGCCGGTGTAATGGAGGTTTCCAGCTTGTAGTGGAAACGGTCCATCAGGAAGGAATAGAGCTGGGCGTACTTCTGATTGTCCGCCCCCTCCCCGCTGACGTAGAGAGAAGCGGAATCAAACACCGTCTTTACCTGGGAACGCATTTGCCGCTGAGAATCCGTGCTGTTCTCATAGGCAAAGGTCAGTTCCATCAGCCGAGAGGCTCCAAGTCCATAAATGTCGTTGGCCACAATCGGGCATTCCATGATGATCTGCGGATTGGCCTTTGCCAAATCCTGAACCATCTGGTTCACATCCGTGGGGACGTAATCCGGCACCAGAATCACCTTCCGGCTATCCAGGTTTTCCAGGGCTTTCATAATCACATTTTCCAGCTCGTCGATGCTGGTCAATCGGGTAATATTCCGAATATCCGAACGGCTGTGCAGATAGGAGATGTTTACCGCCACAGCAAGGCTGCCGTTTTTGGTACCAATCTCATAGGTCAGGTCCTCCACCGCGTAAGAACCGATGGGATCATAGGAGCAGATGTGGCGCTGCGCAATGGCCACATCGCTTTCCAGCGACGCTTCCGGATAATTGCGCGTTGGAATCACGCCGCTGGTAGCTCCGGATGCCACCAACTGAGACAGAGAGTTGCGCAGCTCCATATAGGTTTCGACCGCTTCCGGTTCCGCAGGCGTTTTTGCGGATGAAATGGTATGAGGCGTTACGCGTACATACTGCCCGTCAAAGGCGTTACAGCCCGTAAAAATCAGCAAAACCACGGCAAGCAAAAGAAAAATTCGTTTCATAACCTGACCTCTTTTCTGCGCTGGATTACAGAGCATCGGGTGAATAGTTGGAAAAGCCGTCTCCCAGGACCTGGTGTGCCTCCTGAACGATGACAAAGGCAGACTTGTCAATGTCCATCACCAGCTCCTTCAGCTCCGCCAGCTGGCCCTTACGGACAACCGTCAGCACAATCTCCATATCCTGCCCGCTGTAGGATCCGGCCCCATGGAGGTATGTGGCCCCACGGTCCAGCTTTTCGCCAATGGCCCTGGCAATGGCCGCGTGCTCTCTGGAGACGATCAGGGCCACCCGGGAATAATCAAACCGATAGACCATGGCATCGATTACCTGCCCGCAGACAAACACCACCACACCGGAATACAATGCTTTGCTGATGTCCCGGAACACAATACCGGTAAGCAACACAACCATGGCATCAAACATAATGGAAATCCGTCCAATGGGCAGATTGCGGTACTTCTTTTTGACCAGGCGGACCACAATATCCGATCCGCCGGTGGATGCACCGGCCATGAAAACCAGCCCCAGACCCGTACCGCAGATCACGCCGCCGTAAAGCCCGCCCAAAAGAGGGTCCGGGGTCCGGAAGGACAGAACGGAAAACACATCCATCAGCACCGAGCTGACCACCATCCCCACCAGGGAACCGGCAAAAAACCGCCTGCCGATCTTCACACCGCCGATGAGAAACAGGGGAATGTTCATAAGAAGGGTCAGGATACCCACGCTGCCAAAGCCAAGAAGCTCCCGCAGAATCATGGCAAGACCGGAAATACCGCCGGTATTGATTTCGTTGGGGATGAGAAACAGCGCAAACCCCAGAGCAAATACCCCGCTTCCGATTGCCGTAAGCACCAGCCAGCGGATATGGTTCCAGACTCGTTTCATGGGTGCCCTCCTCAGATTTCAAAGGTTGCCTGCTTCTCCTGGGAATCCTCTTCTTTCAGAATGGCGCCTGCAGCGGGAATGGTCTTGGTCCGGTAGCGGCTCTGGTTTTCAATGCCGCTTTCTTCCAGAAGCAGTGCATTCTGAAGCACCGCTTTCTTCTTCAGGCTCATCACCGCCACGCCGATGGTATTTCGGGTGGTCTTGGGCAGCAGGTCTGCCGTTGAGAAAATCATTGCCCGTCCGTCGGAGGAATATACCGCAATCTGCGTATCGGCCGCCAGAGACAGGACCCGAACCACAGGGCTCTTATCGGAAAACGCGCCGGTGAGCTTTTTCCGGTTGGTCTTGGTTTCATAGGCGGAAAGGGGCACCTTGGCAACCTTGCCGTTTTCAAAGAAGAAGAGCACAAAGCCCTTGCTGTCTCCCGGGAAAATCACCTGGAGAACATTCTCTCCCGGATCCATCCCCAGCTTCTGGGGCAGATAATCGCCCAGGAGCGATGCCTTTCCGTCCTCAAACTCACTGAGTCTGGTCTTATAGCACTGGCACCGATCGGTGAACACCAGCATTTCCGCCCGGTTGGTGGATTCCACCGTATCGCGCAGGCTGTCGCCTTCCTTAAACTTCTGTTCCCCGGACATACGCAGAGACTGGGCAGTGATTTTTTTGAGGTAGCCTTCTTTGGACAGGAATACGGTAACGGGATAATCCGGCACCTGTTCTTCTTCCGCTTCCACTTCCAGTTCCTCCGCGTTGTAGACGATTTCCGTCTTTCTGGGCTGACCGTACTTTTTGGAAACCTCCTGCAGTTCGCCGATGATCACATTTTTCAGCTTCCTGTAGCTGTTCAGAGTGTCCTGCAATTCCCGGATCTCCTGCTCCAGCAGCGAAGTAGCCTTTGTCTGCTTGAGAATGTATTCTTTGTTGATGTTGCGCAGCTTAATTTCCGCCACAAAGTTTGCCTGAATCTCGTCGATGCCAAAGCCGATCATCAGATTGGGCACAACCTCGCTGTCCAGCTCCGTCTCCCGGATGATGGAAATGGCCTTGTCAATGTCCAGGAGAATCCGTTCCAGGCCCTTCAGAAGATGCAGGCGCTCCTGCTTTTTCTGAATCTGATAATACAGACGCCGCTTGACGCAGTCAATCCGCCAGGCAGTCCACTCGTCCAGGATTTCACCGATGCCCATAACCCGGGGCATACCGGCAATCAGGATGTTGAAGTTGCAGGCAAAGCTGTCCTGCAAGGGGGTCATACGGAAGAGCTTCTGCATGAGCTTATCCGGATCCACACCGCGCTTGAGGTCAATGGTCAGCTTGAGGCCGCCCAGATCCGTCTCGTCCCGCATATCGGAGATTTCCCGGATCTTTCCGGCTTTGATCAGCTCTGCCACCTTGTCCATGATGACTTCCGTGGCAGTGCTGTAGGGAATCTCGGTAATCTCAATGAGATTTCCCTCTTTCACATAACGCCATTTGGCCCGCAGACGGAAGCTGCCCCGGCCGGTGGAATAAATCTCCCGGGTGGCCGCCTCGTCAAAAAGGAGCTGGGCACCGGTGGAAAAGTCCGGTCCCGGCAGGGTTTCCAGAATGTCATGGTCCGGATTTTTCATCAGGGCAATGGCGGTATCGCAGACCTCCTTCAGATTAAAGGAGCAGATGTTGCTGGCCATACCCACGGCAATGCCCTGGTTGGCGGAAACCAGCACATTGGGAAAGGTGGTGGGCAGCAGACTGGGTTCTTTCATGGTGGCATCGTAATTGTCCACCATATCCACGGTATCGGAATCGATGTCCCGGAAAAGCTCCGCGCAAATGGCATCCAGCTTCGCCTCCGTATAACGGGAGGCCGCGTAGGCCATATCACGGGAATAGACCTTACCGAAATTGCCCTTGGAGTCCACAAAAGGATGTAACAGGGTCTCGTTGCCCCGGGCAAGCCGAACCATGGTTTCATAAATGGCCGCATCGCCATGGGGGTTGAGGCGCATGGTCTGGCCCACGATGTTGGCGGACTTGGTCCTTCCGCCATTGAGGAGACCCATTTTATACATGGTGTACAGGAGCTTGCGGTGGGAGGGCTTAAAGCCGTCAATCTCCGGAATGGCCCGGGACACGATGACGGACATAGCATAGGGCATGTAGTTGACTTCCAGCGTTTCCGAAACCGCCTGCTCGGTGGTGGAGCCAACCAGCCCAACCACGCCATCCAGATTCACCTTTTTTTCTTCCTTTTCTTGTTGCTTCTTCTTTGCCATACTGGACTCCTATCAGGAAATATCCGCAAGTTCCAGATACTTGGAACCGTTTTCCGCAATAAAATTCTTCCGCTCCTGGAGACCGTCTCCCAGCAGCACATTGAAATAGTGGGCGGTACGCTCGGCGTCCTCGGGCATGACCTTGATGAGCCGCCGGGTTTCCGGGTTCATGGTGGTCATCCACATCATGGCCGGGTCATTTTCGCCCAGACCCTTGGAGCGCTGAATGGTAACCTTCTTCCCTTCCAGCTCCTTCAGGATCTTCCCCTTTTCCTGCTCGTTATAGGCAAACCAGGTTTTGTCCTTGCAGGTGATCTCAAACAAGGGCGATTCCGCAATATACACATAGCCATCCCGGATCAGGGTGGGGCAGAGCCTATAGAGCATGGTGAGAATCAGGGTGCGGATCTGGAAGCCGTCCACATCCGCATCGGTACAGATGACCACCTTGTTCCACCGCAGAGAGGAAATGTCAAAGCTAGAAAGCTCCTTGGCCCGCTTGCCCTGAACCTCCACACCGCAGCCCAGCACCTTAATGAGGTCCGTGATAATGGGAGAGGCAAAGATTTTGCTGTAGTCCGCCTTCAGACAGTTGAGGATCTTTCCGCGGACGGGCATGATGCCCTGGAACTCCGCATCCCGGCCCATCTTGACAGAGCCCAACGCGGAGTCGCCCTCCACGATATAGAGCTCCCGCACGGAAGGATCCTTACTGCGGCAGTCCACAAACTTCTGCACACGGTTGGAAATATCCACGCTGCCGGAGAGCTTCTTCTTTACATTGGACTTGGTCTTTTCCGCGGACTCTCTGGCCCGCTTGTTCACCAGGATCTGGTCCGCTGCCCGGTCGGCTTCCTGCTTGTTCTCAATAAACCAGACCTGCAGCTGTTCCTTGAAGAAAGCCGTCATAGCCTCCTGGGTAAACCTGGAATTCACGGACTTTTTGGTCTGGTTCTCAAAACAGCCAATGGTGGAGAAACAGTTGGTGACCATCACCAAGCTGTCCTGAATGTCCTGGAAAATGATTTTGCTCTCGTTCTTTGTATACTTGTTGTTGTCCCGGAGGTACTTGTCAAAGGCGGCGGTAAAGCCGGAACGAAGGGCCTTGTCCGGGCTGCCGCCGTATTCCAGCCAGGAGGAGTTGTGGTAGAACTCAATGTGGGCCACCTGCTTGCTGAAACAGAAGGACGCGGTAATCTTCAGCTTCATTTCCGGGCGGTTCTCCGCGTCCCGGCCCCGGCGCTCGGTCTCCCAATAGGTGGGCATGGTGAAGGCATTGTCCCCCACCAGCTCTTCCACATACTGACGGATGCCGTCCGTGTAGCAGAATTCCTCGGTTTCGAACTTGCCGCCTACCTGATTGCGGAACCGGAAGGTAATGCCCCTGTTGACCACGGCCTGGCGGCGCAGCACATCCCGGAAGTATTCCACGGGAATGTTGATGTCCGTAAACACTTCCTTGTCCGGTTTCCAATGGAAGGTGGAGCCGGTCTTTTTCCGGTCGGCAGGTTCCTTTTTGAGACCCCCTACATTTCTGCCCTTTTCAAAATGCAGATCATATCGCCAGCCATCCCGGCGGATGGTGGCGTCAAAGAATTCGGAGGCGTACTGGGTGGCGCAGGAGCCCAGACCGTTGAGGCCCAGGGAATACTCGTAGTTTTCGCCGTTTTCGCCGTATTTGCCGCCGGCATACATCTCACAGAAGACAAGCTCCCAGTTGTAGCGCTTTTCCTTCTCGTTATAGTCCACCGGGCAGCCCCGGCCGAAATCCTCCACTTCCACGCTCAGGTCCTGGTAGCGCGTGACGATAATGGTATCGCCGTAGCCTTCCCGAGCCTCGTCAATGGCGTTGGAGAGGATTTCAAACACGGCGTGCTTGCAGCCTTCCAGATCATCGGAACCAAAGATAACCGCAGGGCGCTTCCGCACCCGATCTTCCCCCTTCAGCATGGAGATACTGGAATTGCCGTAGATTTCTTGCTTATTTTTAGCCATAATGAATTACCTGCCATAGTTATCCTATTTTATTGGAGTATTATAGCCGTTTTCCATCCCAAAGTCAACCTTATCCAAAGGGTGCCCCACAACCGGACGGAATCTGCGTGTTTTTTCAAATGGCTCTTGTTTTTTTTCGGGGCAGCGGTTATAATAGTGCAATACAGAATACAGGAGGTCATTTCAATGGCTGTTAAAATTGAAAAAGAAACCATCATCGGCGACATTCTGGACGTAGCGCCTCAGGCCGCTCCCCTGTTCTTCGCCATCGGTATGCACTGCCTGGGCTGCCCCTCTTCCCGGGGTGAGACCGTAGAGGAAGCCTGCATGGTTCACGGTGTGGACTGCGAGCCCTTCCTGGCCCAGCTGAACCATTTTCTGGAAGCCTACGAAGCAGAGAACGGCTGATTCGAAACATCATAAGAAGAGGGAGCCGGTGCGGTTCCCTCTTTTTGGTTCGGAGGTTTTATGAAAGCTCCCATATCAAACAGGCTGCTGGCCTGCTGCGACTATATTGCCCCCGGAGACCGGGTGGCGGATGTGGGCTGTGATCACGGCTACCTTGGGATCCACCTGCTGCTGACCGGTCTTGCCTGCCGGGTGATCGCCGCGGATATTCGCCCCGGCCCCCTGGAATGCGCCGTAAAAAACGGGGAAAAGTACGGCGTTTCCGATCGGATGGTTTTCTGCCTTTCCGACGGTGTCCAGTCCGTCCCCCGGGATTTTGATACCCTGGTCTGTGCAGGAATGGGGGCAGATGTCATGGTATCCATTCTGGAAAAGGCTCCCTGGCTGCGCAGTTCCCGCTACCGGCTGGTGCTGCAGTGCCAGTCCAAAACGCCGACCCTTCGGAAGTACCTCAGTGAGACCGGATGGACCATCCGCAGGGAACAAGTACTGCGGGACGGCAGGTTTCTCTATACGGTCATGGAGGCGGTGTGGGCCCTTTCCCCTGCCCTGACGCCGGGCCAGTGCTACATTTCTCCCGCCCTGATGGAAAGCGGCAGCCCCGTTCTTCCGGAATACATCCGCTGGATCCGGGACCATCTGGCCCTGTCCGTCCGGAATCAGCCGGACAAAAATGACAGCCCAGAAGCTGCCGCGCTGGAAGAGCTGGAACAAATCAAGGAGGACGCATTATGATCACGGTTTCGGAGCTTGTAAAGGAACTGGAAGCCTTCGCGCCTCTGGACCTTGCCTGCGGCTGGGACAATTCCGGCTTGCAGGTGGGCTGGAAAAACGCCCCGGTTGAAAAGGTGCTGGTGGCGCTTGATCCCTTTGAGGACGCAATCCGGGAGGCCGTCAGCCTGGGCGCCCAAATGCTGGTCACCCATCATCCCCTGCTGTTTACACCCGCAAAGCAGATTACCGATGACACGGCGGTGGGAAGAGCCATCGCTCTGCTGATGGAACACCACATCAGCCTGTGGAGCGGTCACACCAATGTGGACATTGCCCAGGGCGGCGTGAATGATGTACTGGCAGAAAGGCTGGGGCTGCGGGACATCCGTCCCTTGCCGCCGGAAAACCTGCTGCGCGTCGGCACGGTGAAAGAGCAGAAGCTGGAAGACTTTCTGTCCACTGTAAAGCAGCGGCTTGGCTGTCCCGGCCTGCGGTATGTGGACGCCGGAAGAGTCTGTAAAAAAATCGCCGTAGGCGGCGGCGCCTGCGGCGGTGAGCTGGAGCTGGCGGTGGAAGCCGGCTGCGATACCTTTGTGACGGGAGATGTAAAATACAACCAGTTCCGGGACAGTCTTGACAGCGGCATGAATCTGATTGATGCCGGTCACTTCTGGACGGAAAACCCGGTCTGCGCCGCTCTGGCAGCGAAGCTGCAGTCCGCCTTTCCCGAATTGGTGGTCCAAATCTCCGAAAAGCACAGAGACTGCATGAAATTCTTCTGATTACCCGTTGATTTTTTCAGAATCCGGTGCTAGAATAGATTGAACATTTTTGGTAAATTCCTATGCAGTGCTGTTACGCTGCAATTTATGAACGTGTTGGTGCATGGGAATTTATTTGCATCAGCGCCGGTTGCCCCGCCAGGGGCGAGGCGCTGGCATTCATAAAATAATTACTATGAATGCGAAGCTTTCATAGTAAAATTCCAGAAAGGGAAGATTGAACATATGTCCGGACATTCCAAATGGCATAACATTCAGAAAACCAAGGGCGCACAGGACGCCAAACGTGCCGCTTCCTTTACGAAGATCGCAAAGGAAATGATCGTGGCCGTGAAGGAAGGCGGCGGCTCTGCCGATCCCGCTTACAACTCCCGGCTGGCTACCGTCATCACCAAAGCCAAGGCTGCCAACATGCCCAATGACAACATCAAGCGGGTACTGGAAAAGGCAAGCTCCTCCGGCACCGGTGACAACTACGAATCCATCACCTACGAAGGCTACGGCCCCGGCGGTGTTGCCGTAATCGTAGAAGCCATGACCGACAACCGGAACCGTACCGCCGGCTCCGTCCGTCACCACTTTGACAAGTACGGCGGAAATCTGGGTGCCAACGGCTGTGTGAGCTGGAGCTTTGATAAGAAGGGCGTTCTGGTCATCGACAACGAGGACGGCGATTACGAAGAGGATCAGGTCATGATGGACGCCATGGATTGCGGCGCCGATGACTTTGAGGCCGACGGCGATGTGTTCACCGTCTACACCACCCCCGATGACTTCAACACCGTAGCGGACGGCCTGACCTCCAAAAAGTACACCTTCGTCTCCGCTCAGATTGAAATGGTTCCCCAGAACTATGTGAAGCTCTCCGCCGAGGACAGCGAAAAGATGGAAAAAATGCTGGATCTGTTTGAGGACGACGACGACGTTCAGAACACCTGGCACAACTGGGATCAGGAATAAGCTTTATGCCGCTCTGTTTTCAGAGCGGCATTTTCTGACGAGAAACACCGGCAAGAATGAACTTGCCGGTGTTTGCATTTTACAGATTCTTCAGCACTTCCAGCAGGAAGTTCCAGGTACGCTCGGTGGACGCAATCTCCAGCTTTTCCCGGCTGGTGTGGATGTCATGCATCTGGGGTCCGATGGATACGCAGTCCAGACCCGGCAGCTTGTCGCCCAGCAGACCGCATTCCAGGCCGGCGTGAATGGCCAGAACCTGGGGGTCCTTGCCAAACATCTCCTGATAGATCCGGACCATGGTATCCCGCAGAGGGGAATCCTTCCGGAACTCCCAGGCGGGATAGGTGCCGGACTGGGAATAGGAGCCGTTATAGAAATCCGTCAGCTCACGGAGCTTGCGGATCAGCTCTTCCTTCTCCTGGTTGACAGAGCTGCGGACGGAGAAGGTGGCGGTAAACCGGTCCCCCAGCTTGGCAATGCCCAGATTCAGACTGGTCTGCACCAGACCGGGTATATCCTGGCTGTAGCTCTGGACGCCGTTGGGGCAGGCGCACAGGAGACTGATCACATCGGAGGTGGCAGAGGTGGTCAGACTGTTGCCCCCCAGTGCGTCCACATCAAAGGCCTGAACGGTGGCTTCCGGCTCATCGTACTTCTCCCGGATTTCCGCCTGAAGCTGGGCGGCCACATCATTGATCCGCTCAATACCGATGCCCATGGCAACAACCGTAGCCTGGCAGCTTCTGGGAATGGCATTGTCCTTGGAGCCGCCGGAGAAGGAGGTCAGGCAAAGGGGCATCAGCTTCTGGATCCGGCTGAGATACTCCCCCATTACCTTGTTTGCGTTTGCCCGGTTCTTATGAATTTCCGCGCCGGAGTGACCGCCCTGCAGACCATCCACCGTCAGGCGGACACAGGGGCCGTAGACAGCCTTCCGCTCCACAGGCAGGGAAATCACGCTGGTGGCGCCGCCGGCACAGGATACGGTGAAAATCCCCTCTTCCTCGCTGTCCAGGTTTATCAGGGTGCGGCCCCGCAGCATGGAAAGATCGATGGCATTTGCACCCAGCATACCGATTTCCTCGTCCACGGTAATGATCACTTCCAGGGGCGGATGGGCAATGGTATTGTCCTCCAGAATCGCCAGGGCATATGCCACGGCAATGCCGTCATCACCGCCCAGGGTGGTGCCTTTGGCGTAGACAAACCGATCATCATGCATGAGGTCCAGACCGTCCACTGCCATATCGAGAGGGCAGGACGCATCCTTCTCGCAGACCATATCCATATGGCCCTGCAAAATCACCGGGGCATGGTCCTCCATACCGCAGGTGCCGGGCCCAAAGAGAATCACATTGTTGCTTTCATCCTGAATGTACTTCAGGTTATGCTCCTTTGCAAACGCCACCAGATAATCGCTGATTGCCTTCGTATTGCGGCTGCCATGGGGAATGGCGCAGATTTCCTCGAAATAACGGAACACGCTGCCGGGCTTCAGTCCGGCCAATTTCATTTGAGACATATGATTCGCTCCTTTTCAAAATCAGGATGGTTCATTTGCTTTCTTAATACTATCACACACGGCATAAAAAGTCACTGCTCAAATATAACAAAGACCACAGGCAAAAACCTGTGGCCCAATTGTTATTTAGTCCAAATTACACAAGGCTCAGAGCCAGTGTCAGCAGGATCCAGACAATGGCAATCCACTTGGTGGAGTTGGCCAGCATCCGATCCAGGCCGCCCTTCTTGTTCTTGCTCAGGTAAGAATCGGAAGAACCGGAGATCGCGCTGGACAGACCAGCTTCCTTACCGGACTGCAGCAGAACAACCACAATCAGGGCAACGCTGGCAACAGCCTCCAGAGCAACCAGAATCGTTTCAATTACAGAACTCATCGTGACAAACCTCCCTCCGCTGATTCGCGGAATGCGAACGGTATTGGGTCTGCACTGCCTGCAAACCTCGAATAGCCAAACCAGTATAGCACACCGCATGAGAAAATGCAAGTATGAATCCCGGTATTTCCCCAAATTTTCGCTTTATTTCTGCACCCAGTTGCCGGTTGCCATGCAATTGAGGTAACTTTCAATGAACGGATCCAGGGCGCCATCCATAACCGCGTTGACATTGGAAGTCTCGCAGCCGGTACGGGTATCCTTCACCAGCGTATAGGGCATAAACACATAATTGCGGATCTGGCTGCCCCACTCGATCTTCTGCTGCACACCCTTGATGTCGGAAATCTTGTCCAGATGTTCCCGCTCCTTGATTTCCACCAGCTTGGAACGCAGCATCTTTAAGCAGGTTTCCTTGTTCTGAAACTGGCTGCGTTCCGTCTGACAGGACACCACAATGCCGGTGGCCTTATGGATCAGACGCACCGCGGAGGAGGTCTTGTTGATGTGCTGGCCGCCGGCGCCGGAGGAACGGAACACCTGCATCTCGTAGTCCTCAGGCCGGATTTCCACATCCTGGCTGTCGTCCTCAATCTCGGGTATTACCTCAATGGCGGAAAAAGAGGTCTGACGGCGGGCATTGGCATCAAAGGGAGATACACGCACCAGACGGTGAACGCCGTTTTCCCCCTTCAGAAAACCGTAGGCATTCTCGCCCTCAATCAGAATATCCGCGGACTTAAGACCGGCCTCGTCACCTTCCAGATAATCCATGATCTTATAGGTGAAGCCGTGGCGCTCTGCCCAGCGGGTATACATCCGGTAGAGCATCTGGCACCAGTCCTGAGCTTCGGTACCGCCGGCACCGGCGTGGAAGCTCATCAGCGCGTTGTTCTTATCGTAGTGACCGGTGAGCAGGGTTTCCAGGCGGCAGGATTCCATCTGCTCTTCCAGCACCGCAAAGCCCTCTTTCAGCTCATCCAGCATGGAATCATCGTCTTCTTCGGCGGCCATCTCACAGATGGTCATCATATCCTCCCAGGAGGATACCATCTTCTCGTACCGCTGGATCTTCCCTTCGGTCTGCTTGACCTTAATGGCCACCTTCTGGCTCTTCTCCGGGTCGTCCCAGAAGCCGGGAGCCTCCTGCATGGCATGGAGCCGCTCCAGCTCGCTGCGCATACCGGACATATTCAGAGATTCCGCCAGCCCGTCCAGCGCGGGACGGCAGTCATTCAGTTTCTGCTTATAGGTATCAAATTCAATATTCATAGGTTTACTCCACTACATCCTTCACAAATCATGGTTCCATTACAACTTTTGCATTATACCGAAAAAGAATGGCCCTGTAAAGAGGAAAATCAAATTTTTCATGGCGGAAACAGAAACTTTTACGGACTTTGGGGATTGGGCACGCTGGGATAAAGGGACCTATCCGTATGGGGAATGAAGCTTGCCGCCACCATATTTTCCAAAAACTTGTCCATCTCCGAAAAATGCAGATAGGTGGCGTTGTCCCGGAAGGCATTCAGGCGTTCCAGGCAGTCGGTGTCCAGGAGCAGCTTCTTCGCGCCGGCCAGAGAGGTGTTGCCCAGAGGGATCAGCTTGCTTCTGTCCACATCCGGGTAAATGCCCACCGTAACGGCGGATTCCACATCAATATGGGTGCCGAAGCCACCGGCAAGATAAATGCTTCCCAGATCCCCGGGTGTCAGGCCGCAGTGATCCAGCAGCGTTGCCACCATGGTAAAGGCAGCCGCCTTGCAGCGGATAAACTCCTGAATATCCGCCTGCGTAAAGTAAAGACCGTGCTTTTCATCATACACCACAGCGGGCACAGAGCATTCCAGGTTCTCATCCCAGACAAGGGCCGTATGCTTTTTGTCGTCCAGGTTGACGGTACCGTCCCCCCGGATGATTCCTGCCAGATAGCACTGGGCCACCAGATCGAAGATGCCGGTGCCGCAAATGCCTTTTGGCTCGCCCCCTCCGATGACCTCCAGGTGGAAGTCTCCCCCTTTGTCAATGGTCAGGTGCCGGATGGCGCCCTCCTCCGCCCGCATACCGTAGCGGCTGCCGAACCCTTCCAACGCAGGACCGGCGGCACCGGCACCCATGAGCAGGTAATCCTTACACCCAAGGCACAATTCTCCATTGGTGCCGATGTCCAGAAAGATGGACGGTGTTTCGGAGGTATCCAGATCCGTCAGCAGCAATCCGGCGGTAATGTCTCCGCCCAGATAGTTGGCGACTGCAGGGAAGCAGTATACATTGCAGTCCAACTGCAGATCCAGCTCACGGGCCGAAAGGATGCCGGGGTCAAAGAATACCGGCGCGTAGGGGCTCTGAAATACCAGCCAGGGATCACAGCCCAGCAGGAAATGGATCATCGTGGTATTGCCGCCTACGATCAGGGCAGATATTTCCTCCCGGCCGATCCCGGCCCCGGCGCAGACCTGGTCCGTCAGCCCCCGGATGTCCTCCACCACCAGGCAGCGCAGCTGCTCCAGATTGTTTCTGTCTTCCTTCACCGCCAGAATCCGGTCCAGAATGTTGAGCCCAAACCGGACCTGACTGTTGACACAGCCGGAATGGGCAACGGTTTTGCCGGACAACATATCCACCAGCTCCATTTCCAGCGTGGTAGAGCCGATGTCCAGCGCCAGACCATAAAGCGAGCCGGTGGTATCCCCCGGCTCCACCCGGGTGACTTCCAGCCCGTTTCTGCCAGGGCACAGGGTAACCGTCACCCGGTACCCGGCATCGGAAACCAGAGGGTAGAGTTTGCGCATAACGGAAAGCGGCATGGAGGCGTCAAGAGGCTTCAGCGCATCCAGGATCCGCTCCCGATCCGCCCGAAAATCATCCCTTCCGGGAGGATCCAGAGAGAAACAGCGTTTATAGGAAAAAGTCATACCCTCGTCTCCTTTTCACCGGCATGCGTTGCCTCGGTCCCGGACCAGTATGCGGCGCCCCAATTTTCAAAGCTCCACCTCGGGTCAAAAGCGTTGCATTCATAATCGATATAGAAAAGCATTCCGTCATGGACTACAAAATTCGTAGGGTAATAGTCGATGTTCAGCCCCTTCCGCTCCAGAGAAAGGCTCAGTTCCCGGACCTGCGTCAAATATTCGGGGTCCAATGCATCCTCTTTTACCAAATCCGATACCGTCGGACCCGGGATGTATTCCTTCAGGATGCGCTCCTGTTCACGGTCCACATCCAGCATCCGGGGCATGGGCACCTGTGCCCGGCACAGTCGATCGTAATCATGGAGCTCCGCTGCCAGCTTGTCCCCGAAGGTATAGTAGCTGCAGGGCTCATGGTGGATCTGCTTGAGCACATACGCCCCTTCTTCGTCCGTCACCAGATAGGAATAGCCCCCTTTTCCCTTTCCAAGAAGCTGTTCTATCTGAAAAACACGGCCGTTGACATCCATGGTGTTCACTGGGCATTCTCCTTCCCAAGCAGCTTTTTCCGGCGAAGGAAGAAATAGCATACTTCAATGGCACAGCAGGAGGCCCATCCAACCGGATACCCCAGGCCCACCACCGTAGGCGTATTGGCAACATACCGGGTCATCACAAACAGGTATATCTGCCGGATTGCCACAAAGCCGATGAGCATAATGACCATCGGTCCCCGGGAATCTCCCATTCCCCGGAGTGCTCCGGCCAGCACATGGTTGACACAGTTAAACAGCAGGAATGCCGCATTGACCCGCAGGAACAGGGCACCATAATAAATGACCGCCTGATCCGAGGAAAACAGCGCCACACTGGGTGCGGCAAAGACAATCAGCAGCGCAACAATCACGCCCGTTACCAGCAGCGTCAGGCCGATGGTTGCATAGGTGCCCTGCTCTGCCCGCTTCTGCTTTCCGGCGCCGATATTCTGACTGACAAACGTGGTGGAAGCCATGGACATACTCTGCATGGGCAGCATGACAAACTGATCCAGCTTATTGTAGCAGCCCCAGCCCGCCATACAGCCGGACCCAAAGAAATTGATATAAGACTGTACAAATACATTGGAAAAGGCCGTGATTACCGACTGAATGCCCGCAGGAAGACCCACGGAGAAGATCCTGCCCAGCATGGCTTTGTCAATCCGCAGATCGTGCCAAGTAAGCCGGTAGATGTCCGCGGATCTGGTAAGCAGCAGCAGGGTCAGTCCGGCGGAAATGAACTGGGACAGAATGGTGGCATAGGCAACGCCCGCGATGCCCCAGTGAAACACCACAACAAACAGCAAATCCAGAATCATATTGAGCACACTGGTCAGAATCAGGAAGTAGAGCGGCCGGGTGGTATCGCCCACCGCCCGCAGAACACCGCTGCCCATGTTGTAGATAAGCAGGCCGGAGAAGCCCGCGTTATAGATGCGCAGATAAATTGCTGCCTCCTGAAACACATCCTCCGGCGTGGACATGAATCTCAGCATGGGCTCCACACCCAGGATACCCACCACCGTAAAGATCACACTGAGTACAAAGGTGGCGGCCATGGTGGTTTCAATGGCCTTGTGCAGGTATTTCATGTCCTTCGCGCCGAAATAGAGCCCGATTACCACACTGGCACCGGTGGCAAAGCCGTTAAAGAAAAACACCAGCATATTGATAATCATGGTGGTGGCACCCACGGCAGCCAAAGCCTCGGTACCTACAAAATTGCCGACCACCACGGAATCCACCGTGTTGTAAAGCATCTGGAACACATTGCCCAGCATCAGAGGAAGCGAAAACAGCAGTACCTGCCTGACAATGGATCCCTCCGTCATATCTCTGGTTGTTGTCTTTTTCCCGACTGTGTCCATTCTTCTGTCCTTTCTGCATAAAAACAAAGGATAACGGATAACAGAGAATTCAACTTCTCCATCCTCCATTATCCTTTGCCCGAACTGGCGGAGAGTCAGGGATTTGAACCCTGGCGACGCTTCCGCGCCCTACGAGATTTCGAGTCACGCCTCTTCGACCACTTGAGTAACTCTCCGTAAAGATACAGGGAGAGTATACCAGTTTTACAGAAAAAAATCAAGACCTACAAGTGACATTAGCCCTTTTTAAAGAAAGCGGCCGCTACCGCTCCCGGGCCCACATGGGTACCGATCACGCTGCACAGAAGGCTTCTGGGTATCTCTTCCAGAGCATCCTTCCAGAGCTCCCGGCTGTCTTCCACATACTTGTCCAGCAGAGCGGAGCTCAGCCCTGTGTAACCCAGCAGTACGGGCAGGGTAAAATCCACGCCGCCGGCCTGGCGGATCTTCTCCACCAGAAGGTTATTGCCGTTCCGGGAGCCTCGGGCCTTGCCGATCAGGGTCACCTCTCCTTCCGTTACGGTGACCACGGGCTTGATGTTCAGTACGCCTCCGGCGAAAGCCACGGTTTTGCTGATTCTGCCGCCTTTTTTCAGATACTCCAGGGTATCCAGCAGCGCAATGACACAGATGTCTTCCCGCCTTTGGGTTACCAGGCTGGCAATCAGCGAAGCGGGCATCCCCTCTTCGGCGCATCTTACCGCGTATTCCGCCAGAACACCGGTGCCGATTGCCACACTGAGGCTGTCTACCACATAGATGTTTTCATAGTCCTCCGCCGCAATGCAGGCGCTTTGATAGGTTCCGGAGAGCTTGGAGGACAGGCAGATCACCACCGCGCTGTCGCCTGCCGCGGCTACCTTCCGGAACACGCTGTCAAACATGGCAGGTGTCGCCTGACTGGTGGTGGGCAGCACATCACTCTCCACCAGCTTGCGGTAAAACTCCTGTTTGTCAATGGTCACCCCGTCAAAGTATTCCTGATCTCCGAAATGCAGGGTCAGGGGCACCACCTCTATCCGGCTGCGGTACTGTTCTCCCACATCCGTAGAGGAATCCACAATAATACGCACACTCATAGCTGTTTCTCCTGATTCTGAGAGATCTTTTCCAGGTTTTTGCTGATAACCGAAAGGGCACGGTACATGGCCTGTCTGTCCTCTTCCTGAACGTCACAGCTTGCCAGGGCTACAACGCTGTCAATTCGCCTGGATACCTCCGCGCCGGCAGCAGCCCCTTTCTGCGTGAGCATCAACGGTCTGCGGTAGCGCTTCCCCTCGGGGACCTGCAGGTAGCCGTTCTGCTCCAGATATTCCAGCGACCTGGAAACGGCGGCCTTGTCCTCTTCGCACCGGTCGCACAGTTCTGCCGCCGTCAGAGGCCCGTCTTTACTGAGATAGTAGAGGCAGGAAACATGGGGCCCCTTCAGATTGATTGACTCCATCTGCTCTGCCTTGATTCTGCGGATGCTCCGGCTGAGCTGATTGATCAGCACGGTGAAGGTTTCAAATCGTTCGTCCATGGCGTTTCCTCCCAAAGAATGGTTGATTTCTCAACATCTAGAAGTATACACGCAGAATGTTGATTTGTCAACATTTAATTATAAAACCCCGGTGCAGCCATGGGCCGCACCGGGAAACCATCAGCTGTGTACTTTTTTTCGGGCCGCAAAAGCCAGCAGAGCAACCGCGGCGGCCAGCCCCAGCAGGATCAGGCTGCCGGGGTGAACAGAGGATTCCTCCTGGGGCAGGACCGATGCCGCCTGGACAGGCTCCGCTTCCGCAAGGGGCGCCGCCTCCGCAATGGTCAGCAGAAGATCCGCGAGATGCAGAACACGCCCGTCTGCGGAAATGTCTACGGACACCGGAACCGTGGAAAGGCCCAGCCCCGCGTCGAAGCCGCCGGGAACGGTAAGGACAATTTCCCTTGGATCCGCATTCCTGGGAAGCAATACATCCACAGGGGTATAGCCCTCCAAAATGCCGTTTTCCCCCATCCCCTGCTGACGCATTTTGTCTTCCATCAGATTCCGGGACAGCCGTGAACGCTGAAAGCAGCCAAATCCGTAATCAAACAGCGCCTGGGTATCGGTATACTTGTCCTCCAGCTCCGGCGACTTCATGGCGACGGCAATGAGGGTTGTGCTGCCTCGCTTTGCAACGGTAACCAATGTTCCCAAAGCGCTGCTGGTCCAGCCGGTTTTGCTCATCAGAAGTCCCGGACAGTCCATGGAACCATCGATAAACTTATTTTTGGATACCAGGTCTCTGGCTTCGGATAGGTTTGTCTTCGGAAGCTCATATTTCGAGGCGCCGAAAAAGGTGTAAAAATCCGGCATTTTCAGGGCCTCCGCCGTGATCAATGCCATGTCCCTGGCGGTGGTGTAGTGATTCTCATCCGGCATGCCGTTGGGGTTTACGAAATGGCTGCCGCAGGCCCCCAGCTGCGCCGCTTCCCGGTTCATAAGCGCGGCAAAATCCTCCACGCTGCCGGAAATCCCTTCGGCAATGGCAACGGCTGCATCGTTGGCGGAGACCAGTGTCAGCGCATAGAGGGCATCCTTCAGGGTGATTGTCTCTTCCGGCAAAAGCGCTATGTGGGATGAGGTCCGGGGAACCTGGCGAAAGCCTTCCTCACTCATGGTCAGTTCATCGGCGGGATTTCCGTACTTAAGGGCCAAGTAGCCTGTGAGGATTTTTGTGATGCTGGCAGGATACATCCGCGCATCCATATTTTTTTCGTAGAGAATCTGCCCGGTCTGGGCATCCATCAGCACCGCCGCTTCCGAAACAATCTCCGGTTCTTCCGCCTGCGCAGCGGCTTTCAGGGGAAAGAAAGCCGGCAGAAGGGCGAAACTGAGCAAAAGCGCATAAACTCTTCGGGAAAACGTCACAATCATTCCTCACTTTTTGCCTATGCGCAGAACATAGGCCATTCTCTTTTCAGGGTAACGCAATCAGTTTATCGAAAATTCAGAGATTTGTCAAATAGTTGTCATCATGCAAAAGCCCGCTGCAACATGCAGCGGGCAATAAGAAGTCTGTCAGATCAGCAGTGCGTGACGCACATGAAGACCCGGATTGTCGGAGGACTGATTCCAAGCGGAAATGGTTTCCAGGAAGGTTCTCTCCGGCAGGGGCCGGGAGAAATAGAAGCCCTGGATCACATCGCAGCCCACCTCCCGCAGGAACTGAACCTGTTCCGCGGTTTCCACGCCCTCCGCCAGCACGTCCATTTCCAGGCCATGGGCCAGAGAAATGATGTGCCGCAGAACCTGATTGCCCCGGGAATTGCCGATATAGTCTACCAGGCTTTTGTCCAGCTTGAGCATATGGAAAGGCAGAGAGTTGAGATTGCTGATGGAAGAATAGCCGGATCCAAAGTCATCCATGTGCAGGGGGAATCCCAGGGAAACCATCTTCTGCGCAAGCTCCTTGATCTGCGTCATATTCATGCCGGAAGATTCCGTCAGCTCGATGGGCACCATCTGCGCGTCCAGCTGATACTCCCGGATGATGCGGGCATAGCGTTCAATCATGCCGGGGTAATGCAGACTGTTTCGGGACAGATTGACGGAGATTGGCAGGGTACGGCCATACTCCATTGTCAGGAACTGCTGCATTTGGCAGACCTTACGGAATACATATTCGTCCAGCCGGACAATCAGGCCGTCCCGCTCAAACAGCGGAATGAACTCACCGGGAGAAACCACCGTTCCGTCCTGCTTTTTCCAGCGAACCAGCGCCTCCGCGCCCACCATGCGCTCGGTCTTCACATCATATTTGGGCTGATACCAGACCACAAACTCCTGGTTCTGCACCGCATCTTCAAAACTGGTTTCCATCTCCCGTTCCCGGCAAAACTGCTGGTTTATGGGATCATCATAGGCAGCGGCCAGCCGGTTCACATCGTCACGGATGCTGTTCAGCGCCAGGAAGGCGCGGTTGCAGATTACGGATACCGGCAAAGTCAGATCATCGCACTGGCAGATGCCGCACTTGAACTGAATCTTACGGACGGGAGAGCGTTTGGAGATGTCCCGGATGGCCTTCTCCAATTCCTCAACGGAATGGCCCACAGGCTCCATAAAGGCGAAGCTGTCGCCGTCATAGTGGCACACCAGACCGTTGGAAATCAACCGCTTCAGTTCCTTTGCCAGGAACCGAATCACGTCATCTCCAACATTCTCTCCGTAAATGCTGTTGACCTGCTTGAAATTGTGAATATCCACCACAACAATCTGGTGAGGTGTTTCCGGGTGGGTATTGAGCAAAAGACTTGCATGGTGGAAGAATGCCTGACGGGTATAAAGGCCCGTCTGGGCATCAAACTCAATTTCTGAGAGTGTTGCCGCGGATTCCCGCATTTTGATCAGATTGCGGATACGACCCTGGACGCCCCGAAGATTATAGGGCTTGGTAATGAAATCCATTGCCCCCAGCTCCAGGCATCTGGCCTCGTCCTCCGGCCGGTTGCTGCCGGTGGCAACAATCACGGGAACAGCCGCCAGCAGCGGATCCTGACGGGTCCTGGCCAGGAACTGGAATCCATCGCAAATCGGCATATATACATCCAGAATCACCAGGGACAGATCCCGGTAATTTGCAGAAAGGATCCGGATTCCCTCTTCGCCATTCTCCGCGCACAGCACTTCATACTCCGGAGAAAGCATCTGCACCAGCATTTCCCGATTGATAAAGTTATCCTCCACAACCAGGATCTTTCTGCGCAGCGGATGGGGCACCAGATTCGCATAGGTAACTTCGTGAGCGACTCTCCTGTCCTCATCCTCACAGGTCAGCGCGATAATCGCATCGTGGAAATCATCCGCACTGCCCACCCTTGCCATTCTGGCAAAATAGTAACCAATTGAATTGTTGATGACCATCCGGAAATGAACCGTAAAGCTGGAGCGGGTGCACAGCACATCCCGCACCGCCTCATGTTCCACAAACATCATCAGCTTGCTGCGGTCCTCCGGAAGAACCAGGGTTTGGATCATGGCCTTCATCACATCCCGGTAGCTGAACACATTCTCTACCAGTTTGCCGATCTCCCGGGGGAGGCTGTTGTCTGAACGGTAGGTTTTGACCATGCCGGTGTCGCAGTTCAGATTGAAGATATACCCATAGCTGTCACCCAGGACCTGAATTACCGCCAGCCAACGGAGTTCTTCTTCATTACTCGGCAGGGTTTTTGCCAGGCGCTCACCCTCCCCAACGGTGCTGATCACCATAGCGTGGCCGATGGTGCCATCGGGGAGGGGGATTTCCACCGCGTCAACCGTCTCGAGGATATTTCTCAAAGGATCCACATATGTCCTCGGACCCTGAACGCCTTTCTCAACGGGACAATTGTCACAGGGTTTGTCCCGTCCCATAAGGCACTGGTAGCACAGCTGCCCCTCTTTCAGACTGGGATACGTCTTTGAGGCGGATTGATTGAATCCGATGATACGGTAAGAAGCATCAATCAAATATGCAGCTGAAGATTCCATGCGCTCACCACCTGTTCCTTCCGATACCCCAAAAATGGTATTCCTCTATAAATCGGACTTATTATAGCATGGGTAAACAAAAAATACAATAGGCATTCTTCCAGTTTTAGTCATATTAGTCAATTTGTTCCGGTTTCCATATATTGCACTTTCCCGAAAATGTGCTATACTGAATGAAAGTTTTTTTATTTGTCCCAAAGCAGGGAGGAATATTATGATCACCGTTGCCGTTATCAGCCCCTTTCGGTTCCTGGAAACCATCAACAAAGTCATCACCGATCACGACTTTGACTGCGCCTTTCATTCCTACAGCTATGAAGCACTCTCCGATATTGACGATATTTATGCCCGGTGTCTGGATACCTGCGACATCATTCTCTTTTCCGGTGAGCTGGGCTACCACTATATGCACCGGCATTACCCCAACTGCCCCATCCCCTGCGCGTTTACGGTTTACGGTACCGCGGATGTGCTGAGCATTCTGCTGGATTTCCACCTGCGGCATCCGGGAATCCCCCTAAACCGGCTGTATCTGGATTTTCTGACGCCCCAGAACCATTATTTGAACCTTCAGGATTACCTGCCGGAAGGCCAGATTCCCTTCTTCTTTGAAGAAGATGTCTATGATTACGCCAACATTACCCAGCGGGGCAGCGAGCTGTGGCAGGAGGGAAAAATTGATTTCGTTCTCAGCCGAAGCATCAACAACCTGAAGCAGTGGGAGAAGCTGGGCATTCCCTATGAGCCAGTGAATCCCACGGAAAAAATGATCGTCGGCAGCATTGAAGAGGCGTTGAACCGGGAACGGTTAAAAACCCTGCAGGATACCAGTGTGGTCACCCTTATCATTCACCTGCCCGGAGACAAAGGGGTTTCTGAAGAGGAACGGGAATACCGCACCGCAACCCTTTACAAATTCCTGGTGGATTTTCGAAAAGAAAAGAACCTTTCCTACAGCATTGACCACAGCTTTGACCGTTTTGTCGCCCGGGCCACCTTTTCCAATGACTATTGCAAGGGGATCAGCTACCAGAAGATCATGGCGGTTCTGCGCAAAAATCTCCCCTTTCCCTTTTCCGTCGGCATCGGCATCCATCCCAGCGAGCAGACCAGCCAGTACCACGCCGAGCGGGCGCTGCTGGAAAGCACCCGCTATGGCCTGAATGAAGGGTTCCTTATCAGCGGCGACCCGGAGGTGCTCACCGGTCCTCTGAGCCATGGTCAATCCCTGCGCTACAGCTACCAGGATGGCAGCTCGGTCCAGTTTGCTCATCGGCTGGGCATTGACAACACCAATCTGCTGCGGCTGGTGGCGCTCTACCGGAACGACCCGAAAACCGTGCTGACAGCGGCAGAGCTGGGGCCCATCCTGGGCATTACCCAGCGAAGCACCCGCCGAATCCTCCAGCGGCTGTTTGAGCTTGGCCTTGTGCGGGTGCTCTCGGACACCGGCACCGCCGGAAGAGGCCGGCCGGTACACAAATACGTGTTTAATCCCGACGCCATGGAGCACTCTCTGGCAGGGATTGGCTAAAAACACCGTCATTTCAGGCCGTAACCCATGTGGGGAAACCTGAAATGGCGGTGTTCATATATGGAATATCAGATTTCCGGCACTGGGGCCAGCTCGGGACAGCGCTCCTCGATGGCTTTCCTGTACACCGCTTCTACCCGCTGGGCAAACTGCTGGGTGCTGTAAGGCCGGGTAGCCGCCACGGCGTTTTTACGGATTCGGCTGCCCAGGGGACTGAAGGCCAGCATCAGGCTGCTCAGCAAATCCTCGTCCGAGTCACCGGACAGAACCGCGCTGACACCGTCTCTGAATACGCCCAGCAGACAGGGATCATCCACCGCGCACACACACAGTCCGGATGCCGCCGCCTCAATATAGGTAAGGCCCTGAGTCTCGGAATGAGAGGCACTGACGAACACATCCCCTGCCGCATAGAACCTGTCAATCTCCTCCCAGGGCTTACTGCCCACAATGGAAACGAAGTCCGTCAATCCCAGGGACCGAACCTGCTCTTCCAGGTGGGACCTTAAGGGGCCTTCGCCAATGATCAGCAAATGAACATCCGGTACTTTTTCATGCAGGGCCGGGAAAATCCGGAGAATCTGTTCCACATTCTTCTCTTTGGCCAGACGGCCGATGTTCAGCAGAACCCGCTTCCCTTCCGGAATGCCGCATTCCAGACGGGTCCGGGCGATTTCTTCCCGGCTGTGGTTTTCCGGATAGAATCTGCGAAGCTCCATTCCGCTGGGGATGATCTCAATAGGCGTCTCCACCCCATACTGGCGGAGCAGATTCTCTGTCTTGGCCGTGGGGACAATGACCTGGTCAAACCGGTCGCACCACCACTCCGAATACCGCTTGGCAATATTGCGGGCGGCGTTATCTCCGATGCCGTGGGTAATATAATAGGTGTAGTCCTCCCAGGCGGTGTGATAGGTATGAATTCTGGGACAGCCTGTATGCTTGGCAATGTAGCGGCCCAGAAAGCCCATAATGAATTCACTGTTGGTGTGCACCACATCGAAATGAATATCCAGCGCCTGGCGGACGGTGCCCACACCGGGCAGAGCCACATTCCGGTCCCGCAGAAAAATAAACTGCGTGGATTCCAGATAATGCACGCATTCGCTCTGGTGCTCCTCCCAGCCCTTGCACTTTGGCGCGTAGACATGAACGGTGTGACCCCGGCGCTCCAGCTCCTTATATAGATTCAGGCAGGAGGTGGCAACACCGTTGATTTCCGGGTAAAACGTATCGGTAAAAATTCCTATCTTCATAAAAGGCGTCTTCCTCTCAGATCAGCTGACGCATATTCCCCGGTATTATATCATACGGGATCATCCAATGCAATCGAACCGGGCGGAAAATAAGAAAATCTTATTATTTATGGGGAGACCTTGAAATACCCCTGCGCAATCGATATAATTGTAAGGTATCCTTGACTTTTGGAGAAGGAGGTCCCATATGAATACCAAGGAAATCGCCGACAATGGACTGAATCTGCTGAAGAAAGGCAAACAGGGGCTTGTTCACGCCCTCTTCGGCCGGGTAGGGCTCCTGATTCTCTCCATTCTGATCCAGGCCGCTGTTCTCTTCGGGCTGTTCTCCTGGTTTGAAGACACGATTCCCATTTACCTGGGCGGAAGTGTGGTGTTTACGATCTCCATCCTTCTGTATCTGGTAAACAGCACCATGGACCCTTCGGCAAAAATTACCTGGCTGATCATCATCATGGTCCTGCCGGTTTTCGGGTGCCTGTTCTATCTGTGGACCCAAAGCGAGTGGGGCCACCGGACCCTGAAAGCGCTGGTAAACCGCAGCGACAGGCTGAGCAAGGACCTGATCTGTCAGGACCCGGAGGTTTTTCGGGAGCTGGAAAGGGAGGATCCCGGCGCCGCCGGACTTGCCCGGTATATCGCCGGCACAGGCCAGTTTCCGGTTTACAATCAAACGGACGTTACCTATTTCCCTCTGGGCGAGGACAAGTGGGTACGCATGCTTCAGGAGCTGGAAAAGGCACAAACCTTTATTTATCTGGAATACTTTATTGTGGATGAGGGCCTGATGTGGGGTAAGATTCTGGAGATTCTGGCCCGGAAGGCAAAGCAGGGCCTGGATGTGCGCCTGATGTATGACGGCACCTGTGAACTCACCACCCTGCCCTATGACTACCCCCGGCGGCTGGAAGCACTGGGAATCAAATGCAAGATGTTTTCCCCCATTGCCCCGGTGATTTCCACCCACTACAATTATCGGGATCATCGGAAAATCCTGGTCATCGACGGAGACACCGCGTTTACCGGCGGTGTGAATCTTGCCGATGAATACATCAACCACATCATTCGCTTTGGTCACTGGAAGGACGCGGCCATTATGCTGAAGGGCGACGCTGTGGAGAGCTTTACGCTTATGTTCCTGCAAATGTGGAATGTAAACGAAAAAGAGCCGGTATTTCCGGACCGCATCCCAAAGCCCCGTATTCCGGACAGCTGTTCCGGTTTTGTAATTCCCTACGGTGACTGCCCGCTGGACGACTACAAGCTGGGCGAAATGGTATATATCGATCTGCTGAACCGGTCAACCCGGTATGTACACATTATGACCCCCTACCTGATTCTGGACAGCGAGATGGAAACTGCCCTGAAATACGCCGCCCAGCGGGGTGTGGATGTGAAAATCATTCTGCCCGGGATCCCGGACAAGGTCATTCCCTACGCGCTGGCGAAAACCCACTACCGAAGTCTGCTGCGTTCCGGCGTCAGGATCTATGAATACACCCCCGGCTTCGTCCACGCCAAGGTATTCGTCCGGGACGATCTGGAGGCCGTGGTCGGCACCATCAACCTGGACTACCGGAGTCTTTACCACCACTTTGAGTGCGCCGCCTATCTGCGGAATGTGCGGTGCCTGCCGGACATTGAAAGAGATTTTCTGCGGACGCTGAATGCCTGCCGTCCGGTTACTGAAGAGAGCATCCGTCAGGAAAAGCTGTCGGTTAAGCTGACCGGGTATCTGGCAAAGGTCATCGCCCCGCTGCTGTAGCAGAGAAAGGAGTTTGTTATGAAAGTACTGATGATCAATGGAAGTCCCCGGGCGGAGGGAAACACCACCCTCGCCCTCCGGGAAATGGAGACCGTTTTTCGGGAAGCAGGTGTGGATGTCATCTCCATGCAGGTGGGAAACAAGGCGATCCGGGGCTGCATTGCCTGTGGAAAATGCGCATCCCTTGGCAAATGCGTCTTTGATGACCAGGTAAACGACGCTGCCGCCCTTCTTCCCCAGGTGGACGGCGTGGTTCTGGCCAGCCCCGTATACTATGCTTCCGCCAACGGAAACCTGATTTCCTTCCTGGACCGGCTGTTTCACAGCAACCACTGTGACCTGACCATGAAGGTCGGCGCCAGTGTGGTGTGTGCCCGTCGGGGCGGCTGCTCCGCCACCTTCGATGAGCTGAACAAATACTTTACCATTTCCGGAATGCCTGTAGCCTCCAGCCAATACTGGAACAGCATCCATGGCCGCCTTGCCGGAGAGGCTGACCAGGATGAGGAGGGCAAGCAGACCATGCGGGCACTGGCAAGAAACATGGTATTCCTGATGAAAAGCATCGCCCTGGGCAAGGAAGCGTTTGGACTGCCGGAACGGGAACCGCGGGTTTCCACCCATTTTATCCGATAAACGAAGCATCGCCGCACAGAAAAATCTGTGCGGCGATGATTTTTTGAAGAGAATGCTTATCCAAAAGCCCGGTTTTCCCACGGGACGAATCCCGGAAGCAGCCTTCCGGAAAGAACGAAACATACAGAAAATCCCAACCGCTTTTGTATCAGGAGCGCATCTCTTCCTTCTGAACGTCCTCAAACGCGGAATACATGGGCACAACATCCTTGCCCTTGATCGCGCGGTCAATATAGTTCTTCGTAATCTTGCGCACCAGACCGGAAAGTGCCACAACGCCGATCAGGTTGGGAATGGCCATCAGGCCGTTAAAGGTGTCGCTGAGATCCCAGGCAAGATCCAGCTGCATGGTGGCGCCCACCATGATAAAGGCCACAAAAATGATCTTGTAGATCATGGTTGCCTTGGTGCCGAAGAGATACTCAAAGGCCTTGGTGCCGTAATGGCTCCAGCCAAGAACCGTTGAAAACGCGAACAGCAAAATGGCAAGGGCAATAAACGCAGAACCAATGGCGCCGAATTTCAGGCTGAAGGCCTCCGCAACCATGGCAGTCTTTTCGGTGGAAGTCAGCACGGCGCCGGTGTTCAGATCTACCAGGCCGCTGGTCAGCACGGCCAGAGCGGTAAGGGTACACACCACCAGCGTGTCGGCAAACACCTCAAAAATGCCCCACATACCCTGGGTCACAGGCTCTTTTACATTGGAATTGGAATGAACCATAACGCTGGAGCCCAGGCCGGCCTCATTGGAGAATACGCCCCGCTTCATGCCCCAGGTAACGGCAGCCTTGACACCACTGCCCACGATGCCGCCGCCTACAGCCTTCATCGCAAAAGCGCCCTTGAAAATGGAGACAAAGGCAGGAGCTACATTTCCGGCATTGAGAATCACCAGAATCAGCGCGCCCACCACGTAGGCGACCGCCATCACGGGAACCAGCTTTTCGGTCACCGCCGCAATCCGCTTCAGGCCGCCTACTACCACCAGCGCAGCAATGATCATCAGCAATGCGCCGGTGATCCAATTGGGGATCGAGAAAGCGCTTTTCATATTGGTGGCGATGGAATTGATCTGACCCATGTTGCCGATGCCGAAGCTGGCCAGAACACAGAAAACACTGAAAAGAAGCGCCAGCACTTTACCGATGGTCTTGCAGCCCCGGAAGCTGCCCAGACCGTCCCGCAGATAGTACATGGCACCGCCGGACCACTCCCCCGCGGTATTCTTCCGGCGGTAGTAGATACCAAGCACGTTTTCGGAGAAATTGGTCATCATACCGAAAATCGCCACAATCCACATCCAGAAGATGGCGCCGGGGCCGCCGGACACAATGGCAGAGGCGACACCCGCGATGTTACCGGTGCCGATGGTCGCTGCCAGCGCCGTACACAGGCTTTGGAACTGACTGATGGAACGATCCTCTTTGCCGGTATGGGCCATAACATGCTTATTCCTGAAAATGGCTCCAACGGTGTTGGCAAACCAGTGTTTGATGTGGCTCAGCTGAAATCCCCGGGTAAGCAGCGTCATCAGTATGCCCGTGCCCACCAGCAGCACCAGCATGGGAATGCCCCATACAAAATTGTTGACTTTTCCGTTTACCTGTTCCACTAGCTTCAAAACCGTATCCATTTTTCTTTCCTCCTCTGGAAAATAATAAAACAGGAATACCTCAAGGGGTACTCCTGTAAAAGGCCGGCTGCTCCCGGCAGAAATCTGCCGGAACAAAACACCACTCTGTCCTTTTGCCTGAGAGATTCGGTGAGAAACACCCCTTGCACCTTCGGCCTCTGAAAAATTCAGATGTCTCCAGAGTGCGATCCACTGGCGGTCTTACCGCTTACACGCGGCACCTGAGAGTGTTGCTCCTTCGGTCGGGCACCAGCCCTGTTTTCCGTCAGCTTCCTATCGCACGATATTCAGTTTTTTATGGAATGACTATATCATATCCCCATTCCGGATGCAAGAATAAAAATACATTTTGTAGCATTCACCAGCCACGCCCTGTATTTTTGCCGCCGATATGGCACAATAGACGAAACAGGCAGTGATCGCGTTTATGAAATTTTTCGTTTTCCATCCTGCAAAAATCGTGATTTACGGAAACCAGAATGTATGATATGATATCCATGATTCTTCATGGTCCCCTGTTTTCCGCACTCATTTTGAATACTCGCAATCTGAAAGGATGATTCTCTTGGAAAACGCACTGCAATTTCTGAAAGCAAGACGTAGCACCCGGGCGTATCTTGACAAAGCCGTTCCCTCGGAATGCCTGGAAGCCGTTTTGGAAGCGGGCCGCTATGCCCCCAGCGGTAAGAATGTTCAGGCCACCCATTTTCTGGTGGTCCGGAACAAGGCAGTTCTGGGTCGGCTTGCCCAGCTTGTACGGGAGGGCTTCCATCGCACCGGCGAAGACCGCCCTGAGAACTACACCTTCCACTACAATCCGGATGTGCTGATCATCACCTGCAACCGGACGGACAATCCCAACGGACTTGCCGACTGTGCCTGCGCCCTGGAAAATATGATGCTGATGGCAAGCAGCCTGGAGCTCGGCAGCTGCTGGATCAATCAGCTGAAGAGTCTGAACCAGGACTCCGAAATCAACGCCTATCTGATTTCCCTGGGCATGGATCCCCAGGAGCTGGTGTACGGTGCCCTTGCTCTTGGCTACGCCGCCACGGAAGACGGACTTCCCAACCACGAGCCCGGACAGCGCAAGGGAAATCCCGTAACCTATGTTGAATAACACATTGCCCCGCCAAAAGGCGGGGCAACAACTTTACGTTTCATCCGGTTCCTCGTAGCCGTCGGTCAGTGCGGTTGCGGAGCCCTGGGAAATCTCTCTACCTTCCATCAGATCCGCAAACTGTGCGCCGGTCATGGTCTCATTGTCCAGCAGGTAGTCCGTTATGGCCAGCAGCTTTTCACCGTCTTTGGTCAGGATGGTCTTGCAGTCCTCGTAGGCCCGGTCGATGAGGGCCTTAACCTCATCATCAATGGTTCCGGCCACCTTCTCGGAATAGCTCTTGGTGTTCTGATAATCCCGTCCGATAAAGACCTCTCCGTCATCCAGGTAGGATACCGTACCCAATTTTTCGCACATACCATAGCGGGCTACCATATCCTTGGCAAGCTTGGTTGCCCGGTCAATATCATTGGATGCCCCCACGGAGATGTCTCCCACATAGAGGGCCTCGGCCACACGGCCGCCCAGCAGGCCCACGATCTGCTCATACATCTCGTTTCGGGTCAGGTTGGCGGAATCGTCCTTGGGCAGATACCAGGTGGCGCCCAGACTGCGGCCCCGGGGCACAATGGAGATCTGCCGCACCGGATCATGAGAAGGGAGACGGTACATGGCCACCGCGTGCCCGGCCTCGTGAATGGCAGTGGTCCGAAGATCCCGGCGGGACTGGACATGGCTGTGCTTGGCAGGACCGGCAACGATTTTCATCAGGGCCTCGTTGATGTCCTCCATGTTAATGACCGGCCGGTCATCCCGGGCGGCCATAATGGCCGATTCATTCAGCAGGTTGCTCAGATCCGCTCCGGTAAAGCCGGAGGTGGCCCGGGCAATGGTGCGCAGGCTGACGGAATCGTCCAGCTTTTTATCCTTGGCGTGAACCCGGAGGATCTCCTCCCGGCCCTTCACATCCGGGCGGTTTACCTGAATCTGGCGGTCAAACCGGCCGGGACGCAGCAGCGCGGGATCCAGAATATCCGGACGGTTGGTGGCTGCAAGAACAATAATGCCCTCGGTATGGCCAAACCCATCCATCTCCACCAGCAGCTGGTTCAGAGTCTGCTCCTTTTCATCATGGCCGCCGCCCAGGCCCGTTCCGCGCTTGCGGCCTACGGCATCGATCTCATCGATGAACACAATGGCAGGAGCCAGCTTCTTGGCCTGCTCAAACAGGTCTCTGACCCGGCTGGCGCCCACACCCACATACATCTCCACAAAGTCGGAGCCGGAGATGGACAGGAACTGCACGTCGGCCTCTCCGGCAACCGCCCGGGCCAGCAGGGTCTTGCCGGTGCCCGGAGGGCCAACCAACAGAATGCCATGGGGAATCCGGGCGCCAATCTGGGTAAATTTCCCCGGATTGCGGAGAAAATCCACAATTTCCGCCAGCTCTTCCTTTTCTTCATCCGCACCGGCCACATCGGCAAAGGTGACCTTCTTTCCGTCCGGCACACCCAGCACCGTCCGGGCCTTTCCGAAATTGGCAAGGGGGTTGCTGCCGTTCATCTTCCCCATCAGCAGCGTCCACAGCACCAGCAGCACGCCGCCGGCAAGGATGATGGGCAGCACATAATCATAGGGGGAGGCCGCCTTGTCCGGGACAAAATCATAGCTTTCCAGCTTTCCGGAAGCCCGCTGTTCCAGGAAGGTCTCCTCCAGCTCCTGCCGGAAGGATTCCGGCTGGGCCAATTGGGCCCGGAGCTGTGTTTTTCCGTCATAGGGGGTATGGAGCTCCAGAAAAATGGTATTTCCCTTTACAACAAAGGAGCGAACCTGCTCCTTTTCAAACAGCCCCACCAATTCGGAATAGGGCAGCTCATTTTTGCTGGAGGCCGTCATGCCGCTGATCCAGGAAAACACCAGAACCAGGGCAGCCAGGTAGATTACCAGCGGTACAAGTCTTCGGTTATTCAATCCAGTTTTACTCCTTATCGATTATCCTTCATAGGCTTCCGGTTTCAGAACGCCGATGTAGGGCAGATTGCGGTAATGCTCATTGAAATCCAATCCGTAGCCCACCACAAATTCGTTGGGTACGGTATAACCCACATAGTCCGGCTTCAGGGTGATGCCGGGCTTTCTGCGTTCCGGCTTATCCAGGAAGGTGCAGATCTTTAAGGAGGCGGGATCCTTGCTCAGAAGATGCCGGTAGGTGAAGTCCAGAGAATTGCCGGTATCGTAAATATCCTCCAGAATCAGCACATGGCGGCCCCTGATGTCCACGGTAATGTCCCGTTTGACCTGCATACTGCCGGTGGATGCGGTTCCGGCGTAGGACGAAATCCACATAAAATCCATCTGGCAGGGCGTCTTGATCTGCCGGATCATATCCGCATAGAAGACGACAACGCCCTTCAGAACGCCCACGATCACCGGGTCCTTCCCTTCGTAATCTTTGGTCAGCTCCACACCCAGTTCCTGTACCCTGCGGCGGATCTGCTCCTCCGTGATGAGAACCTTCAGAATATCATTCTCCATGCTCTGTTCCTCCACTTTTCTGTCTGGGCGCAAACCGGATGGTTTTTGCCGGAAGGGCGCTTGCCTGACGGTTCCGGTCCGCACCGATTCCATATACACCGAGGATTCCATCATCGTCCTCCACCACCGGAATCCGGCAGCGGCGCGGCGCGGGAATCTTTCGGTCAATAAACAATTTTTTGAGGCTCCTGGTGCCGCCGCCAAGGGCGATGGCATCTCCGGCTCGTCTGGCCCGCAGCCGAAGGGGGCCACGGGTCTGCACCGTAAATACGTCCTCCCCCTGTTCCAGGGAAACCGCCTCTTCCACCGTGACCCAAAGGTCCAGCTCCTGTACATAGGTTTCTTCTTCCAGGGTGTAGTCTGCCAGCGTTTCCCGGGAATCGGACCGTATCAGCCGGTCATACTCCCGGGCAATCACAATTCCGCCGGGAAAGTTCATGGACGCGGAGGGATTCCAGTGAAACAGCAGGCTTTCTGCCTGCAAAATATGGCTTTCCTCCGGCTCACGAACACCGCTTTCCTTCAAAAACCGCTCCAAATATCTCCGGCGGATGGCGGCGGGCAGCGCTTTGAGCTCCCCGATACCCGGCATCGGCCCGGAGGCCAACCCGGACAGGCAATCTTCATCCAGCCGAAGATTCAGAGCCATGGAGGAAAGGTTCTCTCCGATACGGGGATTTTCTCCGTACAACAGGGGCATGATCCGGTGCCGGATCCGGTTGCGCAGAAAGGCGTCCTCCCCATTGGAGCTATCCTCCACATGAGGGAGGGCATACTCCTCCAGAAATGCTTCCACCTCCCGGCGGGTAACGCTGAGCATAGGCCGGATCACATTGCCGCTCACCGGCGCAATGGCCCCCAATCCTTTGAGCCCGGTGCCTCTCAGCAGCCGCATCAGCACGGTTTCGGCATTGTCATCCGCCGTGTGGGCCGTGGCCACTTTACCGGGCAGGGTCCGCAAAAAGCGATACCGGGCATCCCGGGCCGCGGCCTCCAAGCCCTTCTCCCCGGGAACCACATGTTCGGTGCCCATATGCAGGGGGATTTCATAGCGGGCACAAAAATCCGCCACAAACCGGGCATCCCGGTTGGATTCCTCCCCCCGGAGGCAGTGGTTAAAGTGGGCAGCTTCCAGCCGGATTCCCCACTCCTCCCGGAGCAAATACAGGGCAAACAGCAGCGCGATGGAGTCCGCGCCTCCGGAAACCGCCGCAATAACCCTGTCTTCCGGGCGAATCAGGTCATACTGCCGGACAAAGGCTCGGAGTTTAGTCAGCATGCTTCCACTCCCGGTCGGCAAAGGTCTGATACTGGCCGATCCATTGCAGCTTTACCGCCCCGGTCTCACCATGGCGGTTCTTGGCAACAATACACTCGGCAACACCTTTTTCTTCCGTGTTTTCATTATAGTATTCGTCACGGTACAGGAACATAACCGAGTCGGCGTCCTGCTCGATGGCACCGGATTCCCGCAGATCCGACAGAATGGGCCGCTTGTCGGTACGGCTTTCCACCGCACGGCTCAGCTGGCTCAGACAGACCACGGGAACATTCAGTTCCTTAGCCATGATTTTCAGGGAGCGGGAAATTTCACCCACCACGACCACACGGTTTTCATTGTTCTTTCCATAGCCGGAGCCCTGCATCAGCTGCAGATAGTCGATGATGATGAGGCCCAGGTTATCCAGTCTGCGGCACTTGGCGCTGATGTCCGCTACGGTAACCGAAGGGTTGTCATCAATTCGGATGTCCGTCTGGCTCAGGGTGGCGCCTGCCATGCAGATTTTGGTCCACTCCTCGTCCGTCAGCTTTCCGGTGGTGAGCTTTTGCAGTTCCACAAAGCTTTCGTTTGCCAGTAGTCGCATGGCCAGCTGTTCCCGGGACATTTCCAGGTTGAAGATTGCCACCGTCTTTTTATACTTTTTCGCCACGTTCACACCGATATTCAGGGCAAAAGCGGATTTGCCCATGGCAGGCCGGGCAGCAATCAGCAGCAGGTCCGACTTGTTCAGACCGTTGATTTTGGTATCCAGATCCCGCAGGCCGGTTGATAGGCCGGGGATCATGGAGTCGGACATGGCCAGCTCATTCAACCGGTCAAAAACCCGGTGCATGGTGGTGCCGATGTGTTCCAGACTGTCGCCCCGCTCGCCCTTGCGGATGGCATAGATCTTTTTTTCCGCAGACTCCAGAATGTCCCCCGCGGTGCCCATCTGGTCGAAAACCATATCGGAAATCTCCCCCGCGGCCTGCCCCAGGCCCCGCAGCAAGGATTTTTCCTGTACAATATTGGCATAGCGAACCACATTGGCAGCCGTAGGAGTGATCTCCATGAGCTGCAGGATATAGTCTCTGGAATTGTCGTGATAATAGCCCAGCTCTTTTAATTTGTCCAGCACCGTAACCGGGTCAATGGTCTGGGAGAAATTGAACATGGAATAAACCGCTTCATAAATCTCCCGGTTCTGCCGGAGATAAAAATCCTCCGGCTTCAGAATCCCGATGACATCTGCCACGCACTGGCTATCGATGAGAATGGAGCCCAAAACGGCCTGTTCCGCCTCCAGTGACTGGGGCTGCTGGCGGGCAATCAACTCTTCATCCATAGAGACGCTCCTTCTTGTCTTTTCTTGGAAACCATGATCAATCGACAGAAGCCGGCAGCGGTCCATTCACTGCCCTGCCCCGGGCGATTGCTTCAGGGATTTCTTAGCCTTCCTCGATCCTGACGGTCAGAGGGGCAGAGATTTCATAGCCCAGCTTGCAGGTCACCGTATAAGTACCTACATTTTTGATGGCGTCGGCAATCACGATCTTCCGTTTGTCCAGAACAATACCAGCCTTCGCCTTCAGGGCATCGGCAATCTCCTGGTTGGTAACGGAGCCGAAAAGGCGTCCGTTTCCGCCGCCCTTGGCGGTGACGGTAACCGTCAGCTCCCGGAGCTTTTTGGCCGTTTCCATGGCCTCTGCCTTTTCTCTGGCGATCCGCTCCTGGGTCGCCTTATCGTTCATACGCATGGTATTGACCGCATCGGCCGTTGCCTCAATGGCTATTTTTCTGGGCAGCATAAAGTTCCGGGCGTAGCCGTCGGAAACCTCCAGCAGCTGGCCCTTTTTGCCCTTGCCTTTCACATCCTGCAGCAAAATAACTTTCATGTTTTCTTCTCCTTATTCTTCATAGAAAGCGTCAATAGACGCAATCAGTTTATCCAGTGCTTCCTGCACATCCACATTTTTCATCTGTGCGCCTGCGGTGGCCGCGTTGCCGCCGCCGCCCAGGGGCTCCAGAATCACCTGAACATTGGCAGAGCCAATGCTTCTGGCGGAGATAACGGTTTGCCCCTCATCAGGGTAGAGAACAAAGGACGCCGTAATGCCGGAAATATTCAGCAGCTCGTCTGCCGCCTGAGCCGCCAGCACCCGGCTGGTGGGCTGATCCAGGGCAGCAATGGCCAGCTCGTCCCGGTACAGCTTGGCCGATTTGATAATCTGGTACTTTTCCAGAGTATCGTGGAAGTCGTTCTGCAGCAGCAGCTTCACCTCCGTGGTATCGGCGCACATCCTGCGCAGGGCGGCGGCAGCCTCAAAGGTGCGTTCGCCGGTGCGGACATTGAAGAACTTGGTATCCAGACAGATACCGGCCATCAGGCTCTTGGCCTCGATGGGCAGAACATCGTGGCTTTCCACCGCGTAGGTAACCAGCTCCGTGACCAGCTCAGAAGCGGAGGAGGCATAGGTTTCGTGGAGGTTCACCACCACGGGATTGATATAATCCGCGGCTCTGCGGTGGTGATCCACCACGCAGACCTTGGAAATAGATTCCAGCAAAGGCCTGAACTCCACCTGATCCGGCCGGTTGGTATCCACCACAATCAGAATGCTGTGATTGTCGCACATCAGCAGGGCATCCTGGCCGGAAATGAACACATCCCGGTATTCCGGAAAATGCATGAGTTCTTCCAGCAAACGTCCCGCGGCATTGTGCTCCAGGTCGATGACGATGCTGGCTTTTTTCCCCTTTTTGCGGCACAGGCAGTTGATGCCCACGGCCGCGCCCAGGGAATCCAAATCCGCGTTTTTATGACCCATGATGAACACATGATCACTCTGGGCAATGAGCTCCATAAGAGAGTTGGCGGTAACACGGGAACGCACCTTGCTGCGGTAATCGGTTTCCTTGCTGCGGCCGCCGTAAAAATCGAAATTGAACCGATCCTTGATAACGGCCTGATCGCCGCCCCGGCTCAGAGCCATTTCGATGCCCAGAGCCGCGAAACTGTAGCCCTCTTCAAAATCCGTGCCGTCTACGCCCATGCCGATGGAAATAGAGGCCGCCAGTCCGGAGGGGCTGACAATCCTGTGAATATCCTCCAGCAGGGAGAACTTGTCGGCTTTGGCTCTCTCCAGATCCCTGCGCTCAAAAATGAACAGAAAACGGTTCCGCTCCAGCCGCCGCAGAAGCCCCTTATAGTCCTCCGTCCAGCCGGCAATGGCATCGTTCAGCCTGGCGTTCAGGTTGGAAATGGCGCCTTCCGTCAGGTTCTGGGTCATTTCCTCGTAATTATCAATGAGGATGATGGCAATTACCGGGCGGGAGCGGATGTATTCGTCCCGCACCTGGTAGAGCTCTGTCAGGTCACTGAAATACAGCACACCCAGCCGGTCTCCGGGGGTGCGCAGCAGAGTGCCGTACAGCCGGTACCGGCGGCCTCCAAGGGTAATATCCTGGGGCGCTTCGTTCTTTCCGGCTGCCAGAAAAACCAGAGAAATACCCGGGATCAGATCGGAAATCTTTTGATCCACCGCATTCTTCAGGGAACTGCTGAGCTCCGCAAAGCGGTAGTTTTCCCAGACAATGCTGCCGTCTTCCATGCGGACCATCACCGCCGGAAGGGGACCGTCCCCTTTGGAAATGCCCTCCAGCGTGTCCGGTTCGGACTGAATATACTGCCGCAGCATTCTGCGGCGGTGCTGCCGGTCCACCAGATAATAGCCAAGGGTTAAAAGAGAAACCAGCAGTTCTCCGGTGCCCAGCCAATAGTGACCCGCCAGGAAAGCAAGGGCGCAGAAGCTGAACAGAATCGCAAAATAGACACCCTTACCGGGTCTGACCCATCGATCCAGCTTTTTCTCCATATTGGTTTTCCTCACTTTCCGACTGCAATGTATAAACAAGCTATCTTATTATATCAAAGGAATCTCATTTCCGCAACCATTTTCTTGCCCCTCCCCCCTGCTCCGATTTGAAATGATGTATCATTTTCTCTTCCCTGGAGCATCCTTTCTGTGCAGAATAACGAAAATGCAAACCTTTCGATTTTCCTGTTGACAAATCCCTTTTGTTTCGCTATATTTATATCGATAAGAAATTATCAATCAAATCCATTCAGGAGGAAGTATCCCATGAAAGTAGCTTTTTTTGACACCAAATCCTACGATATTCCCGGCTTTGAGCACTATGCCGCGGATTCCGGCCTGGAAATCAAATTCTTTGAAACCCGTCTCAACGAGGATACCGCTTCCCTGGCCGCAGGCTATGACGCCGTTTGCGTATTTGTAAATGACACCGTCTCCGCTGCCGTTGTGGATCAACTCTGCCAGCTGGGGGTAAAGGTACTGGTTCTGCGCTGCGCCGGCTTCAACAATGTGGACATGAAAGCCTGCCAGGGAAGGCTGCCCGTTTACCGTGTTCCCGCCTACTCCCCCTATGCCGTTGCCGAGCATGCCATGGCGCTGCTGCTGACCATCAACCGCCGGACCCACAAAGCCTATATCCGCACAAGAGACTTCAACTTCAGCCTGCAGGGGCTGGCGGGCTTTGACCTCCACGGAAAAACCGTAGGCATCATCGGCACCGGCAAAATCGGCCGTGTGTTTGCCGACATCTGCAAGGGCTTTGGCATGAAGATTCTGGCCTATGACAAGTATCCGAATCCGGACAGCGGCCTTACCTATGTGGACCTGCCGGAGCTCTTTGAGCAGTCCGACATCATTTCCCTCCACTGCCCCCTGACGGAAGAAACCCACCACATCATTGACGCCGCCTCCATCGCCAAAATGAAGACAGGCGTGACCATCCTGAATACCTCCCGGGGCGCCCTTATCAACACGGAGGACCTGATTGCCGGAATCAAGAACAAGAAGGTTGGCGCCGCCTGCCTGGATGTATACGAAGAAGAAGGGGACTTCTTCTATGAGGATTACTCCGGACACATTGTCCGGGACGACAAGCTGGTGCGTCTGATCGCCATGCCCAATGTGATTGTCACCTCCCACCAGGCATTCCTGACTCAGGAAGCGCTGGACAGCATTGCCTCCACCACGGTAGACAATCTGGTGAAGTTCTTTGCCGGTACCCCCAATACGCTTACCGAGGTTTGCTGCAGCGCTCAGTAAAAAATGGAAGGGATCGTTTCTCTTTCGACAAATTCCCCTTGCAATAAATCTTCCGTTTTCGGTATGCTGTTTTCTGGCAGATCCTTTCCCCAGGCACTGCGACATTTCTGCCAAACGCCGCCCCGGCTCTCCCCCGGGACGGCGTTTTCCCTTTGTCGGAAAATTGCCTGTCGAATCCTGTCAGAGTGTACAATTCAAAAAAATACACAGAACCGAAAAACCGGCGTTGTTTATCCTGTCTGCGTAAAATTTTTATGTAAAAGCACAGATTGCGCCCTCTTTTTTCCCTGCATACAACACAATCCTTTGTGCAAAGTGCTGTGATACCCGGGGAAAGTCGGGGGCGATTCTCTTGGAATCCTCCAATTTTTTTGAAATGTTGGAGTTTTGCCAGTCAATATACTTGATTTCCCAATTTTTTGATGTATAATATAACCATAAGCGCCAATGAAAGGAGGCTTGTTCTATGAAAAAGATCATCTGCAAGAAAGAGTATGATACCGAAACCGCTACCCTGATCAAGAAGTTCACCTGCGGTGAACTGGGTGATCCTGCCGGTTACGAGGAGTCTCTGTACCAGACCGAAGGCGGCCTGTATTTTCTGTACGTAGCAGGCGGCGAGGCTTCTCCCTACCCCACTGAGGATATTCTGCGTCTGGCCAAGACCAAGGTTGGCGAGTGGACCGAAAAGCACTGATCCAGTATCAAAACCGGGCTGTCTCACAAACGCTGTGAGGCAGCCTCTTTTTATTGGCAACACCATAATGGGGCGAGGAGATCCTCCACAGGCTTCTGACCCGGAAGAAAGCTCCGCAAATGCGGAAATACTTTGTATATTTCCTGTTTTCAAAACTGCGAGGATATGGATAATTCCCCGCCGAAGCCCGCTTTTGCCATTGTGCGGTGTTGCCCTAAAGTATTGACAACTATGGTAGACTGAAAATAGATTCTATGTGGATTCAGGTGTATCCTATGAAAAAATTGATCCCATTTCTCATATTTCTGATGCTGCTGTCCGGCTGCGGGAAAACAGAAGCTCCCCCCGATATTGCCGCCACCACCCTGCCCGTATTCGAATTCACACAGGCACTCTGCCAGGATACCCCCCTGCGTGTGGAGCGGCTGATTACCGAATCCGTCTCCTGCCTGCATGACTACGCCCTGAAGGTGGATCAGGTCAAAACGGCAGAGGCGGCGCAAACCCTGGTTATTTCCGGCGCCGGGCTAGAAGAATTTATGGAGGATATTCTGGACGACAGCAAAACCATCGATGCCTCCCGGGGTATCGACCTGCTGGGCGATGGGGAGGAAGACCATGCCGACCACCAGGAGGAAGACAGCCACCACCATGAAGACGGCCACCACCACGAATCCGACCCCCATATCTGGCTATCGCCGGAAAACGCCAAGCGCATGGCACAAAACATCTGCCGGGGACTAACAGACCGGTACCCCCGGTATACCGATACCTTCCAAAAGAATCTCACACCCCTGCTGGAAAAGCTGGACGCGCTGGAAGCCTACGGCCATCAGCAGCTGGAAAATCTTTCCTGCCGGGAGCTCATTACCTTCCATGACGGCTTTTCCTACTTTGCCCAGGCCTTTGATCTGGAAATACTGGCGGCTGTAGAAGAGGAATCTGGCAGTGAGGCCTCCGCAAAGGAACTCATCGGGCTCATCACCCTGGTGAGAAGCCGGGGTGTTCCAGCCATTTTTACGGAGACAAACGGCAGTCCCTCGGCTGCCGGAATCATCGGGGCCGAAACAGGCGTCAAAATCCGCGCTCTGGACATGGCCATGGCGGGAGACAGCTATTTTGACGCCATGTACCGGAACATCCGGGCAATCAAGGAGGCAATGGAATGAACGAACTGCACTACGGCGGCTCCTGCGGTCACGCCTGCTGCCTGCGGGTAGAAAATTTGTCTGTGAAAATCGGCACTTCCCACATTCTGAAGGACATGAATCTCCATGTCCACTGCGGGGAAATGGTGGCCCTGATCGGGCCCAACGGCGCCGGAAAAAGCACCTTCCTGAAAGCCATTCTGGGTCAGCGGGAGTATTCCGGTGTCATTGCCTTTACGGAGCCGGGACAGCGCAGCCACAAGCCGAGAATCGGCTATGTGCCCCAGAGCCCCAGTTTTGACCCCGGGGAGCCGGTTTCCGTTGCGGATCTTTTCGCCTGCTGCATGAGCAAGCGCCCCGCTTTTCTGGGTGTCTCCAAGGCCATGCGGCAGACCATTCTGGAATGCCTGGACCGGGTTCACGGGCAGGATCTGATCGACAAGCGGGTGGGCACTCTTTCCGGCGGTGAATTGCAGCGGGTGCTGCTGGCCCTGGCGCTGGAACCCATGCCCAATATCCTGATCCTGGACGAACCCCTTTCCGGTGTGGATGTGGAGGGCATGACCACTCTGATGGATATGCTGGACGAGATTCGGAAAACCTATGATCTGTCCATTCTGATGACCACCCACGATTTTTCCATGCTGCCCAGGTATGCCGATCAGGCTGTTCTTATTGACGGAACCATCCGCGCCAAGGGGACACCGGAAGAGGTGCTTTCCTCCCAGGCTTTCCGGGATATTTTCCACATGAAAGGAGGCGCCCTATGACAGTCTGGTACGCACTGTGCGAGGCTCTTCCCATTGAAATGCTGCAATGGGACTTTATGAAAAACGCCCTGCTGGCGCTGCTGCTGATGGCGCCTCTCTTTGGCATCCTTTCCACCATGATCGTAACCGGTCACATGAGCTTTTTCTCCGATGCGTTGGGCCACTCCGCCTTTACTGGCATCGCCATCGGTTCCCTCTTTGGCATCGCCGCCCCCACCTGGGCAGCCGTTCTTTTCAGCGTGGTGTTCGCCCTGCTGTTTTCCTATATCCGCCGGGGAAGCAACCACACCTCCGACACACTGATCGGCGTCTTTTCCAGCGCGGCGGTGGCCCTGGGCATTCTGGTTGCCACCATGGGGGGCGGAAGCTTTACCAAATACAATAAGTATCTCATCGGAGACGTGCTTTCCATCACCCCCGGTGAAATCGGGTTTCTGGCCCTGGTGCTGGCGGCGGTGCTGGTTTTCTGGTGCCTGTATGCCAACCGGCTGACCCTGACGGCGGTGCACCCCCAGCTGGCATCCTCCCGTGGCATTCCCGTAAACCTGAGCCAGACCCTCTTTACCGTTGCCATCGCAGTGGTGGTCACCCTGTCCATTTCCAGTATGGGGCTGCTGATACTCAACTCCCTGCTGGTGCTCCCCGGCGCCGCCTCCCGGAACCTGGCCCGGAATCAAATGCAGTACCACCTGTTTGCCGTGCTGTTCGCTCTGGTCAGCGGGATTCTGGGGCTGGTGGTCTCCTACTGTTTCGGCTGCTCTGCCGGTGCCGCCATCAGCCTGATTCTCACCCTGCTCTTCGCCCTGACCTACTTCTTCCGCGGAAGGAGCGCCTGAAATGGAAAATGTGTCAATCCAGGTGATTGCCCGGATGCATTCCGATTTCCCCAGCAAATTCGGTATTCCCCGGCAAAGCGGGCTGGTGGAAGCCCTGGAATCCATCATCGTTTTCGAGCCGGAATTCCGCAGTCCCGATGCCCTGCGGGGCATTGAAGAATACTCCCACCTGTGGATTATTTGGCAGTTTTCCCAGGCAGTACGGGAGGGCTGGTCCCCGACGGTTCGCCCACCCCGGCTGGGCGGCAACACCCGCATGGGTGTATTTGCCACCCGCTCCCCTTTCCGGCCCAACAATCTGGCTCTGTCCTGCGTAAAGCTCCTGGAAGTGCGCCATACCCGGGAGTATGGGGATGTACTGGTTGTGGGCGGCGCCGATCTGATGGACGGCACCCCCATCTTTGACATCAAGCCCTACATTCCCTACAGCGACTGTAAGCCAGCCGCCACAGGGGGCTTTACGGACCGGGTAAGCGACTTTCTCCTGAAGGTGGAGTTCCCGGAGGAGCTGCTGCAGCGGCTTCCGGAGGACAAGCGGGCGGCTGCCATCGGTGTTCTCAGCCATGATCCCCGGCCCTCCTATCAGAGAAAACCGGGCAGAGTTTACGGCCTGCGGTTTTCAAGCTTTGACATCCGCTTTACCGTGGAAGAGGACCGGCTGACGGTTCTGGAAGTCAACAACGCATAAATTCTTTCGGCACGCCAAACAAGGCGTGCCGATTTTTTCAGGAAGCGGGAAATTCCCGCCAGTCCAGATCCCGGAAGGGGTACACCCGCTGCCAGCCCTGGTCCGTCCTGCGCAGGCTGCTGCGATGCTCCGACAGGAGCTTAACAAGGGGGTATACATCCACCCAGATTTCGCTGTTGCACTCCTTCTGACTTTCGTCAAAGATCAGCTCCATGCCGAAATGCAGGTGGACCGTCTCAATGTTGTTCACATTCTCCCGGTCCGAGTATCCCGTGCGGCCCATAAAGCCGATCAGGTCCCCCGCCTCCACCATATCCCCTTCCGACAGGCCCGGGGCAAAGGGTTTGTCCTTTTGCAGGTGGGCATAATAGTAGTATCGTTTTCCGTCAAAGGAGCGGATGCCCACCCGCCAGCCGCCATAGCGGTTCCAGCCCATGGCCTCCACCACGCCCCCTTCCACCGCCACAATGGGGGTTCCCTGGGCGCCCATCAGGTCGTTTCCCAGATGCTTGCGCTTGAAGCCGAAGGAACGGGATGCGCCAAAATCGTCGCAATGGCTGTAGCCGTAACCGGCGGCGATGGGAGAAAAGGCTTTGAGGCCGTACTGGGGAAGCTCCTGCCCATCCTTTTGAATGGAAAAGCTGCCCACCAGTCCCCCGTAGGCACAGGTATAGGCTTGCAGATAATAGCTGTAGTATTTGCTCAGGCTTCCCAGAAGATCCTCGATTTCCCGGTCCCCCCGCAAATCCTGTGCCGCCTTTTTTACGGCGGAAGCCGTGCATTTTCCCCCGGTACGGCAGGCCGCCAGGGCAAGAATCCGGGGAAATGGCGTGTGCTTTTCCTGATCGAAGGTGGCAATATCCTCTTTGATCGCCAGCTTCAGTGCCTCCGTGCTCACCTGCAAATCCACCCAGCGGATGGGCTCTGCCGCTGCGGGCACCGCCAGAAAGGACAGCAGCACAATCAAAAGAAACAGCCGCTTCACATCCATCACCTCGGAGTTTAGGATGCGAAGCGGCAGGGAAAATATGAATGGAACTTATTTCAAGTCTCTGGAAATCTCCTTGGCAATGCGGTAAATGTCCTCCATGGTGGTCATGCCGGATATTTGCTGCTTGTAAAAGCCGCTGTGGCTGACCCCCCGCAGATACCAGGCAAAATGCTTTCTGGCTTCCAGGCAGGCAATGTGCTCCCCATGGTCCTGCTGGGCCAGTTCAAACTGGCGGACGGCCACGGCAACCCGGTCCTTCAGGGGCGGCCGCTCCGGAACCGGTTCTCCCGCCAAAGCGGCACGGACCTCCGCAAAAATCCAGGGATCGCCAAAGGTGCTTCTGCCGATCATCAGGCCGTCGGCCCCGGTCCATTTGGCACAGCGAAGAGCCGTTTCCGCACCGGTAATATCGCCGTTGGCAATCACGGGTATGGACAGCTGCTGCTTCACCTTTCGAATGGTATCCCAGTCCGCAACGCCGGAATAGAGCTGGCTTCTGGTGCGTCCGTGGACGGTAACCATGGCCGCGCCGCTGTCTTCCATCCGTCTGGTAAAATCCAGCACATTGATGCTGCCCTTGTCCCAGCCCAGGCGGCACTTGACCGTCACCGGCACCGAAACCGCCCGCACCACGGCCTCCACAATCCTTCCCGCCAGCTCGGGGGTGCGCATCAGGCCGGAGCCGTCGCCGGAATTGGCAATCTTCGGCATGGGACAGCCCATATTGATGTCCAGAAAATCACAGCCGGAAATCTCCAGCGCCAGCCGGGCCCCCTCTGCCATGATATCCGGGTCATTGCCGAATATCTGGGCCCCACAGATGCTTCCTTCATTCTTACGCAAAAGCTTTGCGGTTTTCTGGTCCTTGTAGACCAGCGCCCGGGAGGAGACCATCTCCGTCACCGTCACCCCCGCCCCCAGCTGGGCGCAGACGGTCCGAAACGCCCAGTCCGTCACGCCGGCCATGGGGGCAAGGAATATGGGATTGTCTACCTGAATGTTTCCAATCTTCATTTGCTTCTCTCTTTCTATGAAAATGGGGCATTACAGCAGCGCCGTCAGCACCCACACAGAGCCCGTCATCAATGCGCCTATGGCCGCCCACAGGGCACCGTAGCGCAAAAGACCGTGCTTCTTTTCCGGCGCCCCGCTGCGGATCACCCGCTCTGCCTCTTTGAGCAGTGCATCCTCACTGACCCCCTGGGCCGTATCCTTTAAAATAAAAATCGCCTGTTCAAACAGCTTTGGATCCGGTGCGTGGACCACAATGACCTGTCTGGAAATACCTTTGACCATGGAAACCCCTCCTGTCGTAACGATCAAGGGAAGTATTTCCAGATCATAGCCGGTTTAATCCTGCTCCTTTGGCCGTTTGTACCGGCCTTGGGGCTCCCAGGCTTCCAGGGGATAGCGCTGCATGGCGCCGAAAATCCGCTCCTTCAGATCCGGATACTCCTTCACAAGGTTGAAAATCAGCTCCTTTACCTCTTCCCGTTTGGTATGCTTATCCACAGGACAGCGGTTTTCCAGGACCGGCAGTTCCATACGCCGGGCAAAGGCATCCACCGTCTTTTCATGGATATAGAGCATGGGGCGGATCTGGGTAATGCCCGTGCGGTCCAGATGGGTTACCGGCTGAAAGCAGCTGATCCTTCCCTCATAGATGAGGGACATCAGGAAGGTTTCCACCGCGTCGTCGTAGTGGTGCCCCAGCGCCAGCTTGTTGCAGCCCTGGTCCAGCAGAGCCTGATTGAGGGCGCCGCGACGCATCTTGGCGCACATGGAGCAGGGGTTTTTCTCTTTCCGGTAGTCAAAGATAATGGGGCCGATTTCGGTTTTTACCACGGTGTAGGGAACCGCCAGCTCTCTGCACAGGGCCTCTATCCCGGTGTAGTCCATCCCAAGGCCCATGTCGATGGTGATGGCCTCCACCTCAAAGGCTTTGTTGTGGTAGCCCCGGAGGGCGGCCAGGAGCTTCAGCAGTACCAGCGAATCCTTGCCTCCGGAAACACCTACGGCAATTTTATCTCCATCTTCAATCATATTGTAATCTTCCACGCACCGGCGGACCAGACCCATCAGTCTTTGCATTGGGTAAATTTCCTCCAAAATCGCTTAAAATTGGGTATTAGCATTTGCGAGCATTTAAGAGCATTCGAGAGTATTTGCGAGTTTAGATATAGCTGCGTAAATTTTCTCAAAAAAGGTGTTGACATTTCAAAAGCGGTATGTTATAAAGGTGAAGCTGTTTGAAGACATTGTACTTCAAAGACCACAAAATGTCAAAATATTTTAACCTGAAATTGGAGGAACCCATATGTCCACTACCCTCGCCAAGAAGGAGACCGTGGTGCGCAATTGGTACGTCATCGATGCAGCAGGCAAGCCCCTGGGCCGTACCGCTGTGATCGCTGCCAACCTGCTGCGCGGCAAGCACAAGGTCGATTTCACCCCCAACGTTGACTGCGGTGACAACGTAATCATCATCAACACCGACAAGGCTGTTCTGACCGGCAAGAAGGCAGAGCAGAAGATCTACTACCGTGTATCCGGCTGGATCGGCGGCCTGAAGGAGACCAAGGCCCGCACCATGATGGAGAAGCGTTCCGACTACGCCATGGAAGTCGCCGTCAAGGGCATGCTGCCCAAGAACACTCTGGGCCGTAACTGCATGACCCGTCTGCACCTGTACAAGGGTGCCGAGCATCCTCATGCTGCCCAGAAGCCCGAAGCATGGACTCTGGACTAATTGGAGGTAACACAGAATGTACGAGAGCAAGAAGAAGCATTTTTACGGCACCGGCCGTCGTAAGTCCAGCGTTGCCCGCGTTCGCGTCTACGAGAACGGCACCGGTTCCATCACCATCAATGGCCGCGATATTGACGAGTACTTTGGCCTGGAGACCCTGAAGCTGATCGTTCGTCAGCCCCTGGTTACCACCGATCTGCTGGGCAAGGTTGACATCGTTGTATCCGTCGCCGGCGGCGGCGTTTCCGGCCAGGCCGGCGCCATCCGTCACGGCATCTCCCGCGCCCTGCTGACCCTGAACCCCGAGTACCGCGCCGCCCTGAAGGCCGCCGGTTTCCTGACCCGCGACCCCAGAATGAAGGAAAGAAAGAAGTACGGTCTCAAAGCCGCCCGTCGCGCTCCCCAGTTCTCCAAGCGCTAAATTCCAACTTTTTACTTCGAAAAAGATACGAAAGTCCCGAGATCTCCGGATTTCGGGGCTTTTCTGTTTGATATAGTTTGACGCAATTTGACCTAATTTAACGCGATTTTTATGGGCTAACTATGGGCTAACTCAGGGTTTTTGCGCCCGAATGGGCTAACCAATGGGCTAACTTTGGGGCTAACTCCACCCTTTTTTCAAGCCTCTCTCCCCCTTAATTCCCTGTATATCCATCCAGCAATTATACTGTTATCCTCCCAGTTCCCATAATGATTGAAGCACCCGGTTGGGTGCTTTTTTCATATACACTTTTAAGAAAGGAGCCGCGCATTATCCCTCGTCAACCCCCTGAATCGATAGGCAGCATCTACAGCATTCCCATCGACCAACTCCATCCACACCCGGACAATCCCTTCGGTATCCGGGACGACCCTTCCATGCTGGAACTCATTGAAAGCGTGAAAAAACACGGCGTACTGGTTCCTGCCATTGCCAGACCGAAGCCGGATGGCGGCTACGAGCTGGTTGCCGGCCATCGCCGTCAGAGAGCCAGTCAGCTTGCCGGTTTGGATTCCATGCCGGTGATCGTGATGAATCTCGATGACAACGACACCATCATCCAGCTCGTTGACAGCAACATCCAGCGTGAAAACATTCTTCCCTCAGAACGGGCAAAAGCCTATAAACTCCGCATGGAAGCTGTCAAAAAGAAGGCTGGAAGGCCCCAAAAGGAGGAAGATAGAAATTCGCCGAAAATTTCGGCGAATTTCCGAAGTGATGATTCCATCGGAGAATTGGCTGGTGTCAGTGGTGATACAATTCGCAATTATATCTCCCTCACGAACCTGATTCCTGAACTGATGGAGATGGTGGATGAAAAGAAAATCGCACTCAGCCCTGCCTATCAGATCGCCGCACTCCCCCAGGAAAGTCAGAATCTGCTCTACGACACCATCGAAAGTGAGCAGGCAACTCCCTCTCTATCCCAGGCGCAGCGTATTCGCAAGCTCGCCCAAAACGGGAAACTCAACGAAGATTCTATTCTCCAGATTATGATGGAGCAGAAAAAGCCGGAAAGGAATGACATTACCCTGTCCGGCGAGAAACTTCGTAAATACTTTCCCCGTTCCTATTCCCCTCAAAGAATCGAAGAAACCATCTTCAAGCTGTTAGATGCCTGGATGCGGAAGCGTCAGCGTGACAACAGCAGATGACAACTAAATATCCACCCAGCCGGACAACATCTGTCCGGCTTTTTTCATTTCCAAGCAAAGGAGACAATACCCTGCATTGTATATCCGAAACTACACCTATTCTGCCGAGGATGTAGATTGCAAGTTCTGCACAGAAGTTGTCGGACGCAAAGGATGCCGTCAGGAGGTCTGCCCCTATTATGCGGAGCGGATTGAAGCCGGTGTCATTTCCTACGCAGAAGCAGTCCTTTCGCTGATTCCATCCACAAGCAGTATCCGAAACCGACTGCCCGGATTGATTCACGGCTTTCCCGGCTCCCTCTGGGCAGATGAAAAGCACAAAACCAGAATGGAGGTCTTTAATAACCGTCTGGGCTACATCAAAAGCAGAAATATCCCCAGCTATTACGCAGCCCTGTATCTTCTGACCTCCAACGATGCCCTATACCGGCGGACAGCCAACTGTTTTTACCACGGCGGCATTGACTTTTCCTATGCCGTTCTTCGCGGAATTTCTCCGCACAACTACGCCCTGCTTTATGCCGCCAAGGGGCTGCGCCATGCCGGAGGCGTAACAGAATCAGAGCTTGCCGATCCTATGACAATCGATGATGAAGCGTTCCGATTGATTATGAACGCCCTGCTGATTGCCAAGTACGGCACCGCCGCATTCAATTTGAAAGGAGGCTTTTCCCATGAGCCGTGATTTTGGCGTTACCGACGGTCACCCTCTCTATTCCCTCCATCGCTACCGCAGCGATGTACGCCACATGGTCATTTTCGATGATCTGGTGGAAAAAGCGCATCACCGGGTTCGGCTCTATGTTTCGGCCCCGGTTTACGAAATGATCCGTCAGGCTGAAACCAATGGGCTGCTTCGGATCGTTCACCACGAAGAAATCGTGGAGGGCTGTTCCGAGCCGGATTCTCCCCGGCGCAGAAAGCACAAGCACAAATAATCATTGATTCAAAATCTATCAGGAGGTATATTTCCATGAACAAAATCGAAAAGCTGCACGAAAGCATCCGCGCCCTCTTTCGCACAGAGGGTGAAAAATTCTGCTACACACCCGGCGAAATTGAACGGCTGGTATGCAGCCTGAATTATAAGCGGCTGTACAGTGTCCTGTGCGACACAGCGGAACCCGTCTATGTCTGCTGCGCCGGGGGCGGTATCTGCGATTCCCACCAGTATCACAGCACCAAGCTGTTCCCGGCGAACGCAACGCTGCTTTGGAGTGACGAGGGGGAACCGCTGGGCGATGATACTATCTCCACCTCCTACTCCAACGAGCTTTGGCTGCTGGAGGATATGACCATCGCCGCTGCTTCCTGCTTCCGTGTCCTCCATTCCGCCGCCAGCTATATCACCGAGTACCGGGAATACAAAGGTGACGAATGGCCCGCCCACCTCGTTCCTGTGAACATTCTGGAGCTGTGGCAGTCTCTGATCGACAAGTACCAGGACTGCGGCGATGAAGAACTTGACGCTACGCTGAAGGCGATCATCTACGAGCCTTAATACATCAGCACCGACCCATCATCAAAATTTAATAAGATTGGAGCGCAGAACGCTTAGAAAAACGCTTTGCATGGGAGGGCATGGACACAGGTTCATGCCCTCCGTGCATTTTGGAGGTAAATCAAATGGCTGTATTTCGCATTGAAAAGAACAAAAATTATACGGTGATGGCAAACTATCACCTTCGGGATATATCTCTTTCCCTTAAAGCCAAGGGGCTGCTGTCGCTGATGCTCTCCCTGCCGGAGGGCTGGGACTACACCACCAAGGGGCTTGCCTGCATCTGTAAGGACGGTGTGGACAGCATCTGCTCTACGGTCAAAGAGCTGGAAAAAGCCGGATATGTCCAGCGCAGGCGGCTCAGAAATGAGCTGGGGCATCTCACGGAGATCGAGTATACGATTCTGGAAAAGCCTGTCCGCACAGCATCTTCGGAGGAATCCGCACTGCCCGACAGCTCTGCGAAAGCCGGGACCCCACCTAAACGGGAAAAGCCAGTTTTGGATTATCCAGTTTTGGATAACCCTGAACAGGCTTCCCCTGAACAGGCAATCCCTGAACAGGAGGAACCTGAACAGGAAAATCCCGCCCAATTAAATATACAAGAATCAATTACAGAAAAATCAAATACTGATCTATCAAATACAGATTCATTCTTTCCTTCTACGGAAGCTGAACAACAGAGCAGACAAGCTCCGCTGACTGACGGAAGGAAGGAAAGAGAAAGGATCAGAGAGCAGATTGAGTATGAAATTATGCGGGATCGATATGGTCGGGAGCAGATCGATGAGCTTGTGGAAATCATACTGGAGGTTTCTATGAATCGCAATCCTACGATTCGTATTGGCAGAGATTCGGAATACGCTACCGCCTATGTTCAGGATCGACTGTCCAGAATCACCGCCATGCACATTGAGCGTGTCTGCGATGGCATCCGGGATAATCACACCCAGGTGCGAAATACCAAAGCCTACCTCTTGGCGGCACTGTTCAATGCCGTTTCCACCCTGGACAGCTACTACACCATGCAGGCAAACAGCGATTTTGGCGGCTCGTTCTGAGCCGCTTTTTCATACCCGGACACCGGGAGAAAGGAGGACAGCTCTGTGAGTAGCAGCAAAACCATTGCCCAGCGGATGGAAGAAGCCCGGATTCAGGCAGGTGCCCAGAACTACAAGGGGCATGACTACATGGACTTGGCCCGGTTTGATGAAAACACCCGGCACATGATTATCTTCCATGTCCTGACCCATGATTCCCCGGTGGGTGACAAAGGCGACAGGATGCGCCTGTTTCTCTCTGACAAGGGCTATCAAACAGCTCTGGCGAACGAAAAGGACGGAAACATCCAGATTTTGTCCCATGCAAAGGTCATTCGCGGCAATCTTCTCTATGACCGCAAAGACCAGATACGATAAGGAGGCTCCATGAATCTGAAAAAACTGCTTCACCGGCTGGTGGTTCCGCCCTAGCAGGGATTACCTTCTCCCTGCAAATTCCATGAAAGGAGCGTGATTTGTTATGCAGGAAGAAGTGGAACAGAGGGTTGTCACCCTGATTGTCAACTGCTCCAAACTGACAGAGCAGGAGCTTCGCAAAGCGCTGAGCAAATTTCTTGCCCAGATGAAAGCCCATCACCAAACCAAGCAGCCCCACGGGAAAATGACCGTCAAAAAGCTCGCCGCCCAGAATCGGGGCTTGCAGAGCGTGGAGGTCACGGACCAGAATATCGGTTCCTTCAACCGGATTGCCAGAAAGTACGGCATTGACTTTGCCCCCTTCAAGGCAAAAGGACAGGATCGCTACCTGATTTTCTTCAAAAGTCAGGATGCCGATGCCATGACCGCCGCTTTCAAGGAGTACACGGAGCAGATCGTCAATAAGAAATCCCGCCCCTCCGTGCTTGCCAAGCTGCAACAGTTTAAGGCGCTGATTCAGTCCGCTGTGGTGGATCGGACAAAGAAAAAGGAGCTGGAACGGTGAAGCAGGTAAACTGGAAGAAGATTATTCTGCCGAACATCCCGTATGCAGCCATCGGTCTGTTTGCCACTAAGCTGGGGCAGGCAGCACGGCTGGCCCCCGGCTCTGATTTCGCCGGGAAGTTCCTGCATTTTCTTGAAGGGCTGTCAGATGCCTTTTCGGTTCCGCTGCCCAGCTTCCACCCGGTAGATCTCTGCGTCGGTATTGCCATCGCCGCTGCCATACGCCTGGGTGTCTATGTGAAGGGCAAAAATGCCAAAAAGTTCCGCAAGAACATGGAATACGGCTCCGCCCGGTGGGGAACAGCGGAGGACATCCGGCCCTATGTTGACCCGGTGTTTGAAAACAACATCATCCTCACCCAGACGGAAAGCCTGACCATGAACAACCGCCCTGCCGACCCCAAGACGGCACGGAACAAGAATGTGCTGATTATCGGCGGCTCCGGTTCCGGTAAGACCCGGTTCTGGTTGAAACCAAACCTGATGCAGTGTACTTCCAAGAAGTACCCCGTCAGTTTTGTTGTCACCGATCCAAAAGGCGGTATTGTCAACGAGTGCGGAAAAATGCTTCTGCATTTCGGCTACCGGCTGAAAATTCTGAACACCATCAACTTCAAAAAGTCCATGCACTATAACCCCTTTGCGTACATTCACAGTGAAAAAGACATTTTGAAAGTGGTGACAGCCCTCATCGCCAACACCAAGGGTGAGGGCAAAGCCGGGGACGATTTCTGGGTCAAAGCGGAAACCCTGCTGTACACGGCGCTTATCGGCTACATCCACTATGAAGCCCCGGTGGAGGAGCAGAACTTCTCCACGCTGATCGAGTTCATCAATGCCATGGAGGTTCGGGAGGATGACGAAGAATTTCAGAATCCGGTAGACCTGATGTTTGTGGAGCTGGAAAAGGAAAAGCCCCAGCACTTCGCTGTCCGGCAGTATAAGAAATACAAATTAGCCGCCGGTGTTGTATGCTCTAGGTGACTTAATAATCATGTTTTTTCTCATGGTTATTGAGGAATACCTAGAGTTTTTCATGTAAGGAGGTCACTTTATGGCAAAAAACAAAATCACGCCCTTATATGAGCGCCTGAGCCGGGATGATGAGCTGCAGGGCGAGAGCAACAGCATTTCCAACCAGAAGCTCATGCTGGAGGACTACGCAAGACGGAACGGCTTTCTCCGCCCTACCCACTTCACCGATGACGGCATCTCCGGCACCCGCTTTGACCGTCCCGGCTTTAACGCAATGATGGCAGAAGTGGAAGCAGGTCATGTGGAGGCGATCATAGTCAAAGATATGTCCCGGTTGGGACGTGACTATCTGAAGGTCGGTCAGATCATGGAACTGCTGCGGCAGAAGAACGTCCGTCTGATTGCCCTGAATGACGGCGTGGACAGCTTTCGTGGGGACGATGATTTTACCCCCTTCCGCAACATCATGAACGAGTGGTATGCCCGTGACACCAGCAAGAAAATCCGCTCCACCTTTCAAGCCAAGGGAAAGACCGGCAAGCACCTGACTGGAACCGTGATTTACGGCTACCTATGGGACGAGAGCCGGACACACTGGATTGTTGACCCGGATGCCGCCGCAGTTGTTCGCCGCATCTTCAACATGACCATGGAGGGCTACGGCCCCTACCAGATTGCCAATCGGTTGTCTGCTGACCATGTGGAAATCCCCTCTGTTCACCTTGCCGGGTACGGCGAAGGGGTAAACAAGAACAAAACCGTGAAAGATATTTACGGCTGGGGCTCCTCCACCATCGTCAATATCCTAAAGAAACGAGAGTACCTGGGACACACTATTAATTTCAAGACCCGCAAGCACTTTAAGGACAAGAAAAGCCACTATGTCGATGAAAACGAATGGACAATTTTTGAGAACACCCATGAAGCAATTATCGATCAGGAAACCTTTGACAATGTACAGCGTATCCGAGGAAATGTCCGCCGCTATCCGGATGGCTGGGGTGAAGCAGCTCCCTTAACCGGTCTGCTGTACTGCGCTGACTGCGGTGGAAAAATGTATGTTCACCGCACCAACAATGGCAAGCGCATTTCCCAATACACCTGTTCCAACTACTCCAAAGTTCCCTGTGGGACGCTCTGCCCGACACAGCACCGTATCAACGAGAGTGCCATCCTCACCCTTGTTTCGGATATGCTCCGGGCGATTGCAGAGTATTCCCGAAATGACCGGGAGGAATTTATCCGTACTGTGGAGGAGGCGCAAGCTGCCCAATACTCCACCTGCACAGCGCAGAAAAAGAAGCGGCTGGAAGAAGCCAAAAAGCGGGCAGACGAACTGGAACGGCTCCTTTGCCAGATTTATGAGGATAAAATTCTTGGTCGCCTGCCGGAGAGCCGGTTTGCGGTTCTGGATGAACGGTACGCCAGTGAGCAGGAGAAATTGTCCGAGGAAATTGCAGCATTGGAAACGGAAGTTTCCAGCTATGAGAAAAGTCAGCGGTCATCGCAACGGTTCGTTGCCCTGGTTGACAAATATGAGTGCTTTGATACCTTGACTACCACCATGCTCAATGAGTTTATCAAGAAAATTCTGGTACATGAGCGTGACCGCAAAGGCAGTCAGGACACCACGCAGGAGATTGAGATCTATTTCAACTTTGTGGGCCGGTATGTGCCTCCCCACTTTGGTGAGGTGGCGTTGACCCCGGAGGAACAGGAAGCTCTGCGAAAAAAGGAAGCCCGGAAGGATCGGCTTCATCGGAATTATTTGCGTCGCAAGGCGAACGGTAAACAGAAGCAGTATGAGGAAAAATCCAAAGCAACCAGGAAGGCCGAATTAGAGACAAAAAAAGCAGCGATCCGGGCTGAGGATATTCAAAAAGGTGTATTTATCCCCGTAAGCAGCCTGCCAAAGCAGGAGCCGCAAAAAGCCGCTGCCTTTTCCAGGCCATCCATGACCATATAAATACAGGAGTGATTACACATGAAAGAATTGACATATACCCGTTACGGCGATTATGATATTCCTAATTTGGAACTGAGCTGCCACGAAAATAAGCCAATCGGTAAATATGGCAGGATGCGGAAACGCTATTTACAGGAACACCGACCTGTACTGTTCAACTGCCTTCTGTTGTCCGAAACCCTCTACCCCCATCTTCGGGAAATCGATGAAGCGGCATACCATCGACTGGATACCCTCATGCCCCAGCTCATAGAAGCCGCTGGCGTGAATGAGAATCAGAAAGCCGCCGATCCTCTGAAATGGGTTGGGCTAATGAACGCATTGAAAGCGCAGGCAGAGGAAATTATAGCATCAGAGCTGATTTACGATTAAGAACCGGGAGGAATAACCATGTTGACCTTTGAAAAAATCCTGCAAGTCTTTGAAGATATTCTCCGGCAAGACCCTCTGTATGAGGTTGTTTCCACCAGCCACGGCTATACGCTGCTAGGGTGGGATGAACACAGGCACCAGTGGTACAGCGCAGAACTCTTGGAAACGCCGGAGACCATGCTGGATTCTTTGCTGGGCAATTATTCCAGCAATCTTGAATTACAGTTTACTGGTGGCGAACGGGACGATCTGACGGAGCAGGAGGAAGAAGAAATTGAAGCCCAGTGTCAGCGGCTTCGTGAGGAATGCCTGTCAGGATGATATGGGAAGCAAACCCAACCATATTTTTCAAACGAAATTATCTCCGCCCCTGTCCGAATCCCACCGGAAATGAAACCCGTTAAGAGATATTCGCTAAACTAACAACTAAGTAACTCAAACTTCGCCCCCCATTTCAGGCGCAGAAGTGCCCAGTAACCCCTCAAAATCGAGGAACCGCTTCATGTCAGCCGGCAAACCCGCAAGGAAATCCAAGACGAGCGCGCAAATTTCCTCTTTCCGGGTAATAAATCCCTCCAGCAGTTTCTGGAGAAAAAGTTATTTAGAATTTTCGATTAAAATGTTTGGATTTCTAAGGGTGCGAAGTTTGAGTAAGTTAACCTTTATTCCTTCCTGCTGGTTCCACATGGATTCGTCTACACATAGAAACTCATTTCCATATGTATCCTTTACGGGACGGGTAGACAGGACGCGGATATTACTGCTGTAGTGCCGCAGGGCAGCGTCCAAGGCATCCGTTTCGCCGTTGACGGCTTTCAGAATGGTCTGCGCAGGAATGGACGGTCTTACAGCTCCGGCCATTCGTATCCCTCCTTCTCTAAAATCTTGCGCAGTTCCTTCAAAATTCCGATTCGGCGTTTGCTGACCGTCTGATGAACGATGTGGAGGTATTCCGCAATTTCCCGGTCCGTCATTTCCAGGAAGAAAGACAGCAGGATAATATCCCGTTTCAGATCTAATACTTTGCACGAAAAGGGTTACGTGATATCCATCTGGAGTAGGCGTGCCTATTCTTACCCAGTTCACCCAGAAATCAAAAGATGATACGATCAGCAGTACAGTAATCGCTACCACCACAATAATAACCCTTGCAGCGGGTATTTGTCGAACAAACGAGGATATTTTGCACACTGTTCTAATACCTTGAAAATCTATATCTGTCGCTGACTGTAATATTAATCTTACAATCAATACAACTGTACCATTGGTGTATAGTTGTACGGCAAATATATCTCTGATTCTTAGTTCTTTTCAATAATTGTACCATCAATGGCATTTATACGGACAAGTGGTTGAGCGCTCTCGGTTGCGTAGAATGTTTTTTGCCCATCCTTACTTTGAACTACCACATTACCCATCATCATCATGCTAGGTACATAATAGTAGATATTATCTGTATTGGGCACCTTAACTCTGGAAAGGCCGTATTGAATATCGTCGATACTCACTACACATGCGATATTTTTTGCAGCTTTAGCATCAATTTCAAAAGGAAGATAAGATGCTGCATCACTTAATGTCAAATGTTCCTGGGCCCTAACGATAAGCTCTCTTGCATCTAGCACGCTAGTATTACCATCAATAACCTGCGTAGTATCAATAGGAGATGACATATGAAACGATATCAAATCACCATTAGCCGAAAATTCGAAATTAGTTATTGACATATAATAGTTAGATGCGTAATTAGCCTGACTCTTTAAATTAGTAAGCTGCTGTACGGGAAGTGTATTCACTCCATTTAAAACAGGATACGCTGTGACGTTAATTACATATTCTCCGATTTCTGGAATTCTATTTTCTACCGTACAATCACTAACATACCACTCTCCTAATTCCATTTCAGAAAGCATTTCTTCGGCTTTATTTCGAACCGTGCTTACCTCTTCATCTGATGGTTTGGGTGTCCGGCAAAAATTGGCTTGGTATATTGCTGCGTCAATGCTCATCGGGCTACCTGCAGTATGGAAATATGCGGATATGTCGCTGAGTTTATAATCGCTTTTATCTCTGATGGCAACGTTGTAGTCATATCTTGCTCCATTTAGTTCAAATGTTGCCATAATCATATCATTATCGAGTTCCGATTCTGCCTCTACAGCTTCTTCCCCAGAATAGTTGTAGTACGCTTCCTTTTTAAACTCCCATTTACACGGTTCCGAAGCATCTAAAGCTGGAGCGTTGTCGTAAATTTCTGTCAAATATTCGATTTTTTGCTTAACAATATCGACTACGAAATCGTCATCGACACCATAAAGGGATTTAATGCCTTCGCTACTTGTGTACGGGGACCACCTTGCAATGCAATCATTAATTTCGGATTTTGAGTAAGACTGCTCTAATAGAGGTTTACCTTCATATCCTTGAGTTCCTCCAAAAAGGACATTAGCAATCCGAATGGCATCAGAAGTCGATGCAAGGTGTGGTGCAACTTCAATAACAGACATATTTTCGAATGTTACATTTTCATCTGCATTGAAAAGGAAACGTACTGATTGGTCTGTAGAAACGAACTCATTTTGGGGCTGTGAATTTTCCAATGAACCTTTATTCTCACTCAAGCTAGGAGATTCATTGGTCCAAGATTGCTCCTTCTTGCTTGCAATTACATTCTTTGCTGGACTTTGAACGCATCCACTCAACATAGATATGCAAGCGATTATTGCAACTACTACTTTCTTATAATTATTTTTCATAAGGACACTCCTCCGTGCTTATAGTTCATACTGCTGACCGCAAAGGGGCAGTCGTAATACGGGCTTCAATGCCATACTCAAACAATGGCGCATCTTCCGGATCAATGAGTTTTTTCTTAACACAAATAGCGGATAGTTTAGATATGAAAGGTGTCATGTACTGCCTCCTTGGCCAGATAATAGCAACATCACGGAATAATTTCAAATAGTTCAGCACAAAACGGGAAAAGTGCAGCACGAAACAGAAAAACCGCATGTGGCAATGAACCACATGCGGCCTATCAATATTTACAATGGAATTTCCGCTACAAACGTGAACCAACCATCTTGATAATCAAAAGCATACTCCGCGTGAAGCTGACCTAAGATGGACTGGACCTGGGAAAGTCCGTAACCATGATTGATTTTCGATTTTTTGCTGGTGGCAATCGTATTATTCCATATCGTTACCGGCTGGGATGTATTGCGCACCGAAAGCAGAAGATCATCGCCAGCAACCATGCTACAATACAGGTTTCTCTCACCATCCACACGGCAACATCCTTCGATAGCGTTGTCCAGAAGGTTGGATAACAAAACAACCAATTGGTCTGTTTCAAGCGCCACGCCAGAAAGATCGTTCACCTTAATCTGAACATCAATTCCGTGTTCCCTTGCAGTTTGGTACTTATGGTTGAGAACAGCATCAATAATGGGATGATGCGAATTAACACAAAATATTCTGGTGGTCTGCTGTCCCTGAATGGTTTGGATATATTTTTTCGCTTCATCAATTTCTCCTAATGTCAGGAGGTCTGATATCGCTTGAAGCTGATTTTTGAACTCATGCGTTGCTCTGCGCTGGGCCCTGTAGCTTTTTTCAAGGGCTACAATGTTATCTGTTTGAATTTCCATCTGCTGGCTGAGCAATACATTCTCTTTTAAGCGTTCGGTACTGTCTTGCACCAAGCCAATCGCATATAGGATTGCTATATTTGCGATAGCCAGGGCAGCACAAAAGAAAACAATTCCTATGGATATATCTGCTTCATCCTGAAAGTTGTTAAAAATAAGAAGGAGTGTCGCCGTTGAGGTTATGGGAAACAAAAGAGAAAGAAACAACCATTTTCCTTCTAGCGACTGCGTCTTTCGGAATACAGGGAAACGGTAAAATATCCATGCGCCAAGCAACAAAAACAGCTTTCCACTTGTAACAATCACAACATATGAGAGCTTCCTCCACACCAAATCAGAGACACTAATTCCAATCATTGAACTAGCTCCATACAGGAAAATCGTATCGAAGATGCCACTAAAGCCAACAAATATAAATGTTGCCAGTATGTGCTGGTGCCACTTTCCTTTGTTTACTATGCACGAAGCAACTGTGTACAACAGCAACGTAAGCCCCGTTATCAGTTCAGAAGGCAGTGTGCTGTTAATGTATAATTGATTTAAAGCCCACACAACGACGACCACAAGCAGATATTTTCTTTTCTGGACCTTTGGTTGAAATATTGCCTTCCAGAAAAGTAACTGGGAACACAATTCCAGTGCGGACCAAAACGCACTAATTATTTCCTCCATCTTTTCCCCTCCAAAGCAGAAATTCTTTTTTATTTCCGGAATAAGTTTTCTCGCTTACGGGTAATGTAATTCCGTTGTCCAGGAGCGCTTCACTGCAGCGGTACTGTTTTAACCTGCGCATGTTGACCAAATAGCTTTTCTGAATACGCAGAAAACCGCGTCCTGAAAGCTGCTGTTCGAACTTCGCTAGGCTAGAGTACACCCTATACTCCTTATGAAACCCACTCTCTTTTCCTGATTTTTGTGTAAAAATAATGGCGTTGTGTCCTCGGGATTCGATATAGAGGATATCCTCCAAATATAATGTGATTGTTTCACCGGATACATTGATCTGGAATGGCTCTTTTTCCGCAAACAGCCTATTCATAGCGGCTTGCAAATATTGTGGCAGCTTTTTGTCAATTTCGCTTTTCAGCGCATAACGAAAGGCCTGAACTTCATACCCCTCTGGTGCGTACTCTATGTAATTTGAAAGGAAGATAATGATAGCGCTTTGCTGGGCCTCACGAATCTTCCTGGCAACATCAATTCCGGTGTATTTCTTGTCATTAAAGTCTATGTCCAGAAAGATAATGTCACATTCCTGCATAGTTTGCTGAGGAATCATTTCTGTTTCTGTAAATATTTGAATAACTGCTTCGACGTCCAACTTTTTTAACGCAGCGCGAATATCGCTCCTCATGCGCTCCAAGAAAATTGCGTCATCATCACATAGGATTATCCGAATCATAGGCACTCCTGTTTCGTATGATATTGTGGGAAGAAGTTGTCTCATTTTTGGCTGCCTTTATCATACATAGAAACCGCCCTCTGTCAAAATATAATTAAATGAATACAGGATAATTATAGCATTATTGTCAATAGTAACAATTATCCAAGACTTTGTAATGGTATGATATATATAAAGAGTTTGCCGGGAGATTTCAGCATGAGCATTGTGGGGACACGCATAAAGCAGGTTCGCGAACAACGGGGACTTACGCAGAAGGATCTTGCTAATAGAATTTACAAAAGTCCGGCTACAGTCAGCACATATGAGGTCGGTATGCAAACACCGCCTACTGATGTTCTGCTGAGTATTGCCAGAGTCTTACATGTCCCTATCACATACCTTGCCGGGCAGACAAGCGACAATGGTATCTCTGCACTTCACTTGAATGCACAGCAAAAGGAAGTATTGGACCTCTTGATGGGCGAGTTCACCACTCCAACAGGTAACGGAGAAGATCTATTCCCTCAACAGGTTAAGATCATCAGAAGAATTCCGTCTTGTTTAGCCAGAAGAACCATTAATAAATCCAAAAGGTCCAGTACCGGCTTGTTTGGTACTGGACCTTTTCCTGTTTCATGCGTAATTTTTGCCATTATAGGATGGTTGCTTTGTATTCTGAAAATGGTTGTGCTACTCTTATCACGATACAAACTATCCGTATAAGAGGAAGAAACAAGTGGATATATTTTTTCAAGGGGATGATGGTACACTTGAAAGCATAGTTTCCAGTACTCAACCTACACAAGTGACTACCGAGTGTGTACGGACACCGGATAGACATGTCTCTGGGGAAGTGTCTACCGCCTGGTGGATTTCGGTTATTCTATTACTTGGTGTATCCATTGCGGCTATTGTAGGTGGTCAAATTATAAAACACAAGACCAATGATTCAATACATCGCCAATAATCATCGATACCAATTTGAAGCAGGAGAACCATTATGCTGACTTTTGGAAGAGTTTTGAACATCTTTGAAGACATTCTCCAACAAGACCCGCTGTATGAGGTAGTTTCCACCAGCCACGACTACACGCTGTTGGGGTGGGATTCATACAGGAACCAGTGGTATAGTGCAGAGCTTTTGGAAACACCGGAAGATATGCTGGATGCTCTGCTGGTGTATATTCCAGTAATCTGGAACTACAGTTGACAGGTGGCGAACGGGACGATCTGACGGAGCAAGAGGAAGAAGAAATTGAAGCCCGGTGCCAGCGGCTTCGGAATGCGTGTCTGTCAGGTTGATGTAAAAATGAACGCCATCCATTTTTTCAAAAATTTTTTGAAACCGATGCAATATACCCGCATCATTTTACGCCTATACAAGTGAAACCCTTTGTTATAAAATAGACAGACAACTGGAGGTGATTCCTTGGAGGATCAGGGTATCATTACCTTGTTCTTCAAACGGTCAGAACAGGCCATTGAAGAAACGGACAAAAAGTACGGTAGGTACTGCTACAGCATCGCCTACAACATTCTCTCCAGCCGGGAGGATTCTGAGGAATGCGTCAGCGATACATATCTGGCGGCGTGGAATACGATTCCGCCCCGGCGGCCCAACTTTCTGAATGCTTTTCTTGCCAAAATGACCCGGCACATTTCCATTGACCGCTGGCGCAAGCGCAGCGCAAAAAAACGAGGCGGTGGCGAAATGATTCTTGCACTGGAGGAATTGGAAGAATGCGTGGATACCTGCAATGTGGAAACCGAACTTGCGAAAAAGGAATTGACATGGATTCTCAATGCGTTCCTTTCTTCCCTGCCGGAGACGGAGCGGAATGTATTCCTGTGCCGGTACTGGTATCTGGATTCCATCCAGACCATTTCTGAGGTTTCCGGTTTCAGCCAGAGTAAGGTGACTTCCATGCTCCATCGGCTCCGGGGCAAGCTTCGGAAAAAGCTCAGCGAGGAGGGATATATATGAAAGCGATAGATTTGCTGGTTGGCTTTGGGAGTGTAAAGGATTCTTATGTGATTGGCGCGGAGGAATTCCGTCAAGGAAGACAGAAAGCGCAGATAAAGCACCTGTCCACGCGGAAGGTGTGGCTGATCGCTGCAGTAATTGCACTGACGCTGCTTCTGGTTGGGTGCACTGTTGCCTATGTAAACGGCTGGTTTCAGATGATCTTTACTGCCCGCAGTGAGATGCCGCTTTCCTCTGAACAGATACAGTACATTCAGAATAACGAGCAGATTGTGGGACAGTCCCAAACCAAAAACGATTGGACCATTGACCTGAAATCCACGATTTCCGATGGTAAAATGGGCTATCTGGTTTTCCAGATCACCGCGCCGGATGACATGGATCTGGAGCAATACTTAAACCCGCCGACCTTGGATGACAAGAGGCTATCGATGGGAAATTACAGTGCCAACGGCAAGGCGGGATACTCGTATGCAATCGCTTCTATCGGAACCATAGATACGGAACGAAATTATTGGTATCTTGACGGTGGCGACTGGATTTCGGATCAGGATGGTCAGCCCAATACAGTTCTCTTCTGCATGACCATCCGTTGTGAAAGGATAGATCCAAACAAGCCCATGTTACTGGAAGATCCTTTTGGAAAGGATGTATCTTTCCGCATCCGCCTCCTGGGCATTACTCTGGAATATACCAATCTGGAACTACAGAAAGAGATAGAAGACAAGTATGCCGGTCAGGACTATATTGTGGACGGTGAGGAAGCAGCGGGACTGTTCTGCTCAGACATTCTTACAGATGATGAATGGTATTTTGATGTTACCTTTGACCCGGATAACCAGTTTATAGAACTGATTAACCAGCCTGTATCTGCACAAGCCAAAGTTTGGCGCTATGCGGATGAAAAGCAATGGGAAACCAAAGATTCATTGGAAGAAGTGCAGATTTCTTCTTTCCGGGTGACTCCCTTTGGAGCGAGCATTTCTTATGTACCAAAGCCGGATACAATCGGCGTCTCTCCAAGACTGGGGGAAAATATTGATGATGCGATTTACGCAGTTATGAAGGATGGCAGCCGCATTAAGTTGGATTCGGCTGGGAACGATGTTCTTCGAGCAGAGACGCCGATTCTACTAAGTCAGTTAGACCATATTCTGCTTGAGGATGGGACAAAGCTGTTTGCTCCAAATATCTAATCATTTTTCAGCGTGTAAAACCGGTGACCAATGATAGGCAATCCATTCAAGAAGGAATCACACATGAACAATGAACAAGAAAATGCTAAATGGGTATTCTGCCCTATCTGCGGCTGCAAAACCCGAACCAAAGTCTACGAAGATACTGTAGTTTACAACTTCCCGCTGTACTGCCCAAAATGCAAAACAGAAGTCCGGGTCGATATTTCACAACTGAAAATGACCGTAAGCAAATGAGCCAGACGTAGAACGCAGAGCCTGCTTTCCTGTGAAACCACATCACAGGGTAAGCAGGCTCTTTTCGTTCAGACTTTAATTTGTTTCCATTTCGGTAAAGACAAATCGGAGGACGAAACTATCTATCCAATTTTTCACCCAAAGAAATGGCACCATCAATAGCACTCTCGATTATCGTTAAGTATTCCTCCGGGCACAGCTTCAGCTTATGGCTGACACGCTGCCTCAGCTCACTTTCATTCTGGATGACCGCCGGATTGAAATAGCGTTCCATCGGCAAGCCGCAAATCCTCACGAGCTGTATCAGAACAGGCAAGCTGGGTATTTTCCCGACATTTTCAATATCAGCAAGATATTTGACGGCAACATGTAGTGTTTCCGCAAGTGCCCTTTGCGTTATCCGCTTTGCTTTTCGTGCTGCTTTTACATCTGCTCCAAAGGTTTCAAATCCAGGACATTCTTCAATTATCGCCATATTTCATCACCCATGTACATTGTATAGTTCATATTCTCATTATGGGATGATGGATTATGCGTTTTAACTACTCTTTATAGTTCTTCTCTTGGACTGTTCGAACGCTATAAATGTCACATTTCATAGATCTGCCCAGCGGCAGAAAAGAAAAAAAGCCGCTGTTGGGCAGTCACTTTTCATGCCTAAAAAAACCCCTCAGCGGCTTTGATTTTCAGAGCCGCCATTTTCTTTTTCAATTTATCAGGTTTGGCGGCTCATAGGAGGAAGCCGTCTTGATAATAACCCGCTGCCGTAGTCCGATAGGAGCATCCCTGTCAAAAAAAGCCTGTCCCTCGCACAGGACATCTGCGGCTGTGAGGATGAACTATACGATGTAGTTACTCCGCATATTTTGCCATATTACGCCCATCCGGTATGCTGCCGGCTGGGCGTTTTTCTGCGCCTTCCACACTGCCGCTCTCCGCCGCCCCCCGTTCAGATTCCCAACAAAAATCTGAATGGAGGAAACACAGATGGAAGTCACCATCAATTACAACGGACAGATGGTGTCCGTGGAGGTCACGCTGGAAGTCTATGAATTTCTTGACCGGGCCGACCACAATGCCGAGAACCTGTCCCATGAGCAGCGGCGGCATTGGGATGGTCGGGAGTTTGACGAATACATCATTCTGACGGAAGGGCGTGTTCACTACGAACAGTCGCCGGAACAGTATGTTTGTCATAAGGAAACCATGCTGGAGATTCTGAAAGCGTTGGCGCAATGTACCGAGAGCCAACGCCACCGGTTCCTGCTTTATGCCTTGGAGGGGTTGAGCTATGCCGAGATTGGGCAGCTCTGTGGCTGCTCCAAAGTGGCTGTCCACTACAGCATTGAAGCGGTCAGAAAAAAATGCAAAGAATTTTTGTCCGACTACCTTAACGATTCGCAATTTTCGGGCTAACCAGTGAAGGGGCTTTCCCCTATCACAACATCAGAGAGGACAGGCAGTTTCATGCTGCTTGTCCTTTCTGCTTTCAGGAGGTTAACCCATGGAACTTGTCAATCTGAAAAAGTATTACCCCTGCCTTTACACCAAGGACACTTTGATTGAGGTCAGCGACGAAGTGGCAGAAGCCCTGCTGTTCATGCAGCGTCAGGAAAACGCCAGCATTCGGAGGCTCTATTATCACAGAGCCTTCTTTTCTCTGGACTGTGAAGATGGAATCGAAAATGACATGGTTGGGGAGAGTGTGCCATCCCCAGAGGAAATCTGCATCTGGCGAGAGGATGAACAGTTGCTGCTCATTACCGTGAATCACCTGCATGAAGCTATGGCCTGCCTGTCACCGGCGCAGTTCCGCAATCTCCATGCGCGGTATGTACTGGGTATGAAAGTCAGGGAAATTGCTGAGGTGGAAGGTGTCACTTCTTCCATAATCAGCCAGTCCTTACAAAGCGCCATCCGAAAACTGCGGCGGTATTTTATCCGCCAGAACTGGATGGACAGCTGCCTATGAAAACCATCAACTTAAAGCAGCTTTACTATCCGCTCTATGCAGAGGACACCTTTGTGGAAGTGGAGGACGAAATTGCGGATGCCATCATGGAGGAGCATCGTATTGATGAAAACACCCGGCGCAAGCTGTGGGCGCATACTTACTCCCTGGATGAATCTCCCGGCTTGGAATACCACTTTGTGGAGCAAGCCAGTTCCCCGGAGGAGATTCTTTTTCAGCGGCTATCTGACCAGTACCAAGAATTTCTGTTGTCGAGACTGGATGAAGCGCTTGCCACCCTTACCCCCACACAGATAAAGCGGCTCAACGCCCGTTTCGTTGAGGGACGGAAGTTCCGGGAAATAGCGGAGGCAGAGGGAATTGATACTTCCATAGCCCATCACAGTGTCCGGGATGCTGTTCTCAAATTGCAAAAGTATTTTATCAAGCACGGCTGGATGAAGCCGCCAAAGGAGAAATCCATATGCACAAAAATATCGCCGCCCAAACGGCAGCGAAAAAAGCAGAACAAGAAAAAGTCATAAAAGAAATCCAACAATTGGAGAATCGTCAGAAAATTCTCCTAAACAAGCAGAGAAACGAAGAACGAAAGGCAAGAACCCGCCGCCTGATTGCGCATGGGGCGATTCTGGAAGGTGTCTTTCCGGCAGTTACCACTATGACCTGTGAGGAAGCAAAAGCATTCCTTGTCACGCTTTCACATCTGTCGGGAGCTGCTGAAATCGCAGAACAGGCGAAGAAAACCGTGGATATGGGATAGTCCCTTGGAACAAGGGCGCACTTATGCACCGTTCCGGTGCCGTGCGCCCTGCCGGGGCTGTTGCGTACTTCGTCCGCGATGGAGGGCTGCACCCTCCAAACCTCTTGCCTGCCGCACAGAACGGAATACCCGCAAGCGGCTATTTCGTTCCGTGCAGCTTGAAATATACCGCTAAAAGGAGTTGATTCCATAGCAATCTTCCATTGTTCCATCAAAATGGTGCAGCGCAGTAAGGGAAAATCCGCCGTTGCTGCCGCCGCCTATCGAAGCGGCACAAAGCTGGTAAATGCGTGGGACGGCATGACCCATGACTACACCCGGAAGAGCGGCATTGTCCATTCCGAAATCCTGCTGCCCGCTCATGCGCCGCCGGAGTTTCAGGATCGTTCTACCCTCTGGAACAGCGTGGAGCAGGTTGAGAAATCCAGCAACAGCCAGCTTGCCAGAGAAATTGAGGTAGCTCTGCCCGTGGAGATGTCCCGGGATCAGCAGTTGGCACTTGTCCGTTCCTATGTCCAGGACAATTTTGTTTCTGTTGGGATGTGTGCGGATTTTGCCTTGCATGATAAGGGTGACGGAAATCCCCACGCCCATATTCTGCTGACGGTTCGCCCTCTGACCGAAACCGGCGCATGGGGTGCGAAATGCTGCAAGGTCTACGATCTGGACGAGCGTGGTCAACGCATCCCGGATGGGAGCGGCGGGTGGAAGAACCACCGGGAGGATACTACTGACTGGAATGATCGTGGCAAGTCTGAGCAGTGGCGCAAGGCTTGGGCTGACTACACCAACAAGGCACTGGAAGCCGCAGGCAGACCGGAGCGTATTGATCACCGCAGCTACAAGCGGCAGGGTGTTGAGAGAATCCCCACCATCCACATGGGTGTGGCTGCCACCCGGATGGAGCGCCGGGGCATTTCCACAGACAAGGGCAATGTCAATCGGCAGATTGCCGCCGACAACAAACTGCTCAAGGAAATCAAAGCCCGGATCACCCGGCTCTATAACTGGTCGAAGGAGCAGGCCGCACAGCCCCAGAGTGACCAGCCCACCATAGCACAGTTGTGGCAGATGCAGCAGGAAATGAACCAGCCCACATCCCGCTCCGGCAAGGTGAAGAATTTGCAGGCACAGGCGGCGCTATTCAATCTCCTGAGTGAAAACGGCATCACCACCATGCCGCAGCTCCATGATAAGGTTGCCGCCATGAACAGCGATTACTATGATCTTCGTGGAAAAATCGTCACAGCGGAACGCCGGATTGCCAAGCTGGAAGAACAGCTCTCTATGTTTAAGCAGTACGAACGGTACAAAGCCGTTCACAAGCAATACGCCAATCTCAAGCCATCAAAGCGTACATCCTTCGAGCAGAACCATCACGCAGAGCTTGCGCTGTTTGAAGCCGCCGCCCGGTATCTGGAAAATTTGAAATCCTCCGGGGAACCAATCACGCCAAAAAAGTGGCAGGCTGAGGTAGACAAGCTGACTGCCCAGAAAGATTCCCAGTACCGGGATATGCGAGCCATGCGGGAAGAAATCAAATCTGTGGAGCGGCTGCGGAAAGCGGCAGAGCAGATATCCAAAGCAGAACCGCCAAAGGAGCATGAGCCGGAACATTGAAAAACCAACCTACAGGTTTCTCACCCATAGGTTGGTATCTCATTTGCCAAACAAATCACTGTGGGTTCCCGTCCGGGACAGGGTCAGCACCAACACATCGTCCTCAATGCGGTAGACCAACAGCCAGTCCGGCTGGATGTGGCATTCCCGGTGGCCCACCCAATCGCCGGTCAGGGCGTGATCCTTGTTCTTCTCCGGCAGGGTTTCTCCCATTGCAAGAGCTGCGATCACATCTTCCAGCAGCTTGATTTTCAAACCGCGCTTCATTGCCAGCTTATAGTCCTTCTTGAACTGCGTGGTGGGCTTGACGATATACTTTGTCTTTCTCATGCCTTCAGGTCTGCGAACAGCTCATCCAGATCGGTGTAACCCTTCACGGACTGGTCTTTCGCAATCCTTTCCGCTTCCAACATGGCGGCAACCGTCTCTTTGTTGGGCTGATTCAGGCTAATTTCAAAGGGAATCCCGCCCTCCCGGAGGGACTGGCGAACAAAGATATTGAACGCCGTGGAGAGGTTCATGCCGAGTTCCGCGAACAGCACATCGGCCTGTGCTTTCAAATCTGAATCCATGCGGATGCTGATATTGGTAGTAGAGCCAGCCATATGATCATCTCCCTTCCTGCTGGTATGCTTAGTATATGCCATCTGCACGAAGAAAGCAATGCTTTGCACGAAAAATTTACAACTATTTCTTTAGGAGGTTTCACGGATGCACTATGAAAGCGACGCAACATAACCCCATCCCCGTGATGGACTATCAGCAGTATCGCAGAGCGCGGCGGCTGGTGCATGAATGCTGCAACTACGACGGCGGCAACTGCCTTGCCCTGGACGACGGGGAAGGCTGTGTCTGTGTTCAGAGCATTTCCTATTCTCTGCTGTGCAAGTGGTTCCGTGATGCGGTGCTGCCAAAGGACAGGGAGCTGGAAGCAGCCCTGTATCACAGGCTGGCATCAAAGCGGTGTGCTGTGTGCGGCAGTCTGTTTTTCCCTGGCTCCAATCGGGCGAAATACTGCCCAGACTGCGGTGCTGCCATCAAGCGAATCCAAGCCGCTGAACGCAAGCGGAAGCAACGGGGTAAATGTCACGCTTTAGGGGCTGAAAACCCCTTGTAAATCAAGCACTTTTCCATAAGGGTCAAAGGGGGTGTGGTATCAATGCCTTCTCCCCTCAAAAAACGGTTTCTAACTGCGTACAGAACCCATAAAAACAAAGGAGCAACCCCTATGTCAGAAAATCGAAAATACTACTACTTGAAGCTAAAGGAGAATTTCTTCACCAGCGAAAAAATGGTGATCTTAGAAAGTATGCAGGATGGACTTCTGTATTCCAATCTGCTTCTGAAGATGTACCTGATGTCCCTCAAATACAACGGTATCCTCATGCTGAATGACCGGCTTCCCCACACGCCCCAGACTATCGCCACTTTCACCCGGCATCAGGTTGGCACTGTGGAGCGGGCAATCAAGGTTTTCATGGAATTCAGTCTCGTAGAAATCCTAACGGATGGTGCCTTCTACATGACCGACATCCAGCTACTAATTGGGCAGTCCTCCACGGAGGGGGAACGAAAAAAGAAGGAGCGGATGCGTTTACAGCATCAACATCTGCTCCCCTCTGGTGCAGTGGACAAATGTCCACCATATAGCCGGGGGGACATTTGTCCACCAGAGATTAGAGATAAGAGATTAGATATTAGAGATAAGAGTATAGAGAGTGAAGCGGTTCCCAGCACCCACGCCTATGGGCAGTATCAAAATGTGCTTCTGTCTGATGCAGAACTGGCAGAGCTGCAATTCGAGCTGCCTACGCTCTGGCAAACCTATGTTGACAGGCTTTCCCTGTATATGGCTTCCACCGGCAAGCAGTATGCCAGCCACGCCGCGACCATCCGGCGCTGGGCTGCCGAGGATAGCCAAAAATCTTCACCCCAGACCCGAAACCGGGATTACAGTGTTCAGGAGGGAGAAACCATATGATTGAAATTACCGCCGAAGTCCGTGGGTGGATTGACCGTGCCTCCGGGAAACCGGAACCGAGAGCGGACGAGTACATTGACCCATCTGACGGACTGCTGCACTGCAAGAAATGCGGAAGGCTGCGGCAAACCGTGATTCCTAACTTTTGGAAACCCGGCTATCTCACGCCCCGGTGCATCTGTCCCTGTCAGATGGCAGCGGAACGGCAGCGTAAGGAGACCGAAGCGCAGAGAGAGCGCATGGACAGAATCAAACGCCGAAAAGCACAGGGCCTGCAAGATCGGTATCTGTTTGACTACACCTTTGCCAATGATAACGGAAAAAATCCGCTGATGGACAAAGCCCGCTCTTATGTCGAGCATTGGGACGAGGCGTATAGAAATAATACCGGTCTGTTGCTGTTCGGGGATGTGGGCACGGGGAAATCCTTTTTTGCCGGCTGTATCGCCAACGCTCTGCTTGATCGAGATGTTCCGGTGCTGATGACCAATTTCCCTACCATCCTGAACAAGCTGACAGGGATGTTTAGCGAGGACAGAGGGGAACTGATTGCCAGCCTGGGCACATACGACCTGTTGATCCTCGACGATTTGGGCGTAGAGCGCAGCACGGAATACGCAATGGAGCAGATGTTCCATGTAATTGACTGCCGCTACCGCAGCCGAAAGCCCATGATCGTCACCACCAACCTGAAACTGGACGAAATCAAGAATCCTCCCGATCTTGCCCACGCCCGTATTTATGACCGCATTCTGGAACGCTGCGCCCCGATCCTCTTTGCCGGAAAAAACTTCCGGGAGGAAAACGCAGCAGCCACCAGAGCCTCAGCCAAGGAAATCGTCACACAATTCAGATTATGATATTGCAGTTTTTCTGAGAAAGGAACGCCTATGAATCATGAAAACACTACCCCAATCGCAGCACCTGTCATTCAGCCGAATGATGCCCCCGCAATGGTAAGGAAAATTGGAAAGACCACCTACAAAGTGCGGGTACATTTCAGCGACACCAGTCGGGAAACCATGAGCGATAAGATTAAGCGGATGCTCAAAAACGAAGTTTCACAAATGTAAGCCACAAACCCCCATCTATGGTACAATGGTCTACACGCCCACCAAAGTACCAAGGAGGAAGCTATGCTGTACGAAGAAAAGGAAAAGGCTGAGATTGAACGGGTCTATTCCGTATTTCAGGATTATATTCAGACAAGCCCATATCTGGAATGGGTTTGGTCAGATAAAGTCGGCTATATTCTAATCGTGATTTCAACGGAAAAGCGATATGTTGAAGAAGGTATTGTGATTCTGGATGCGGAAATGCTTTGTGATCGACTGCTCAGTGAAATCTTTACAGATGTTATGACGCTGACCCAGAGTGGTCACGCCTACTATGAGGTTGATCCTCAGGAACGAGCCGAGATAGAACGGCATTGGAAGCCCTATATAGATCAACTGCCGGAATACGCAGGACTGTGTGATAAGCAGTTTGAAGAATAACGAGAATCGGGCGTGAAGCAATTATGTCGGGAATCAATGTTGATCCCCGGCATAAATTACCAAGTTTTTCAAGCAAAAAAGCCGTGCGGATTGGACAAATGTGTCCTTCCACACGGCTTCATTTTTTTCAGCCCTCTACCACTTCAAAGTCAATCCATTCAATCTGCGGCTCTTGATATTCCTCACACATCAGGGTGCATTTAATCTGATACTGGCCCGGTTTCTTTCCCACAAGGTAAATACCCCGCTGCCAATAATTCCTAGTATGGATAATCGAGCCGCAGTTAATCTCCAAAGTGTGATTGAAGCATTTATAATTTGCATTTTGACTTGCAATCAGATTTTGTAGATACTGCCCGCCGGATACACCTTTTGCGATTTGATAATTCGCATAAGATCTATCAACTGCTAAGCCGAATGGATCTCTCCGTCGTTTTTTGGCCAGCTCGATAGGATTTTTACATATACTTGGTGCTTTCGGTTCCTCCAATTGGAGAATGTCACGGTCGTACACTTCTACACCATCGGGGAATTCAATGGTTGCAGAAACGTTACATGCCTTCGCTGTTCCATTATTGCGAACGTCAATGCAAAGATGTACACAGCTCTTTGTAATTTGAACGTAATTTACCAGGCGCTCTTTATACGCATTGATTTCCCCTGCACTTGGAAGGCTGTTGTTATAGGCATCGATCTCATCCTGTCGCGCCGCGTTTCTAATTTCTGGCGGAAAATCATCCATTGTAATGGATTTATAGCGATTATCCACTCTGTCTGCAGAAAGTCGAAGAATTCTTACACCTTTCATCAAAGCGTTTTCATCCTGAAGCGCAAAATCGGGATGACACATTTTCCCCAGTTCATCGTCGATGGTGTCTACCCGAATCATCACCTCCAATCTAGGCTGTCTTTCGGATGCCTGTTGCAGGAAACCCTGTAACTCGTCACTCAACTTCTTGTTTTCCGCTTCCAGATCGCGAACACGCTTATTCAGCGTGAGTATCTCCGCATGGCTTTCTTCAATATTAAAGCTATCCGCTCTAACCCAGCCAGGACGTTTTTTACGATCCATCTGCTTGTGAAGCGATACTGAGAGCTTCTGTGCCAAATCATCTGGTGTCGTCCACCATTCTACCAGACGTCCTGTTTTCACTTCCTGCTTAAAGGCAGCAAGTTTTTCCGGGTTATCCTTCTCCATATTTCCCGGTGGCACAGGGACATTCTCATTTATCAGAAATGCAAGAATAGGAATACCCTTTTCCTTTGCATAACGATACTCTTTTTCCGTGTAACTGACCCCGGCATCCGGCCCCTCACTGATCACTGAGCCATATCTGTGGGCAACCAGAAGTACATAATAGTCTGAGCTGTCAATTGTATTCCTGATGATTTCCCACTGTTCTTCATCTGCTGCACCAAATATTTCCATGCCAACTGGAAAATGGAGCATCGAGAGGATCGTATCACGGACTCTTGTGCGTTCCTCAATCAAGTCCGTGTATGTCGAAGAAATGAATATCTGGTATTTCTTTTCCACAGGGCATACCCCCCTTCTTATATTTATTATGTTACCATATAGAAACCGCTTTTTCAAGCTGCTTACTTCTCATTATTTCTAAAATAATAACATTTTTGGACACAAAACACTGGAACAAGTACTTAAAAATTCAATATTCGTTACTAAAGATCGCAAAAGAAACGGCTCAATTCACTCAAATTTTCTAAAAATTCTGATTAAAAAGTCCTTGACAAAACATTACTGGAAAAGCTGTTCCAAAATCATCCTGTAAAACGGGTTGTAGTAGATTCCGGCTACGAAAGTGAGAAAACTACCACTATGTAGATGGGAGTGAGCAGCTTTCCCTGTTTGTAAAGCCATCCAACCATGAGCAGAAAATGAAGCGCAAGTATAAAAACGACATTGGCCGCAGAGAAAACATGGCCTATGGCGCGGAAAAAGACGAATACACCTGCGCCCAGGGTCAGAAATTACAGGCTGTGGCTGTGAAGAAACGGAAGTCAGAAACAGGCTATGTTCAGGAGGTAACGGTATATGAATGCGCTGGCTGCAAGGATTGTCCGGTGAAGGAGAAGTGCATCCGACAGAAGAAAACGGACAAGACACCTCTTGAAGAAAGAGTAAAGCGGCTGAATGTGTCCAAATATTTCATAGCGCAGCGGGAAGCCATGGAGCAAAAGATTTCCACAGAGGAAGAAATCCTACTACGTGTCAACCGTTCCATCCAGGCAGAGGGTGTTTTTGCCATGATTAAAGAGGACATGAACTTCCGTCGTTTTCTGACACGGGGGAATTCCAATGTCATGGTGGAATGGTATCTTGTGAGCATGGCATATAACCTTCTGAAGCTGCATCATAAAATACAAACAGACCGGTTGGGAAAGCATCAGGTTGTCCCGACTGTAGCATAGCGTCCCCCAAAGTATAAACGTAAGCGTCAAATCTACCCCCCGTAAAGGAACTGCCGGACACCAGCCAAGGTGTCCGGCAAGAAAATCAAAATATGTCCGCTACAGGTGCTTCGCCGAGGAACTCATCCACGGCATTACCTATGGCATCCCGGAATGCTTCGTCCGTCATCCAGGAACAGGTAGAATATGTGCGTTCAATCGTGTCCGCAAACCTTCTGGACAGGCGTGGATGCTCCCGTTCAAATTCCGGGAAGTGCTCAATCACGTAACCGGAATAATCCATATCGAAATCTTCCCGGCTCATGTCGCCATTGGCAAAATCGATTACGAAATTCACCAGAAGGGCACCATGCTTTTTGAGTTTCATCGTTCCAACCCCTCCCTCACTTGGCATAAGCAGTACACTCTGCTGCGGCGTTCCAGGGCAGCAGGCTTTGTACAACTTCTATGTCATCCATATCCGCGTTGTTTGCTGTTCTCAGAAGCCAGGTCAGGTATTTATACGGATCCAGCCCATTCTCAATGGCGGTCTGGATCAGGCTGAACATGACCGCGCTGCCAGTAGCTCCCTTGGGCGTATTGGCGAACAGGAAGTTCTTTCGGTCAATGACAAAGGGCTTGATACTTCTCTCCGCCCGGTTATTGCTCAACTCCAGCCGTCCGTCCTTGAGATAATTCGTCAGATATGGCCACTGCTCCTTCAGATAAGTAAACGCCTTTCCCAGGGCAGACTTGGGCGCTGCCATTCTTGAATTTGCCCATGCAAACATCGCGTCTAAAACAGGTTTTGCCTGCTTCAGCCGCTGGTTATATCGTTCTTCCGGTGTCAGTTCTGTCCAGCCATCCTCCAACTTGAACAGAAGGTCGCAATATGCCAGGCCCTGAGACGCGGAACTGCCCTTTGCCTTTCCCTTTGGCAGAGATTTTACTGCCTCGTCAAACTTTCGGCGCAGATGTGCCCAGCATCCGACTACTGTTATCCCTTCCGGGAGGCTGTGGTATCCGGCGTAGCCGTCCGTATGGAGATAGCCCTGGAATCCTGTCAGAAATTCCTTTGGATGCTTCCCACCCCGTCCCGGCTGGTATTCGTACAGAACAATAGGCTTGTCTGTATCCCCACTTGTCCGGTACAGCCACATGAAACTGTCGCTTTGCGGTGCCTTTCCCGGCTCGT
>SAMEA3663230__coassemble_559_pt1 | contig 74483 bp, 66 predicted proteins | sample SAMEA3663230__metabat2_low_PE_017 | metagenome-assembled genome bin SAMEA3663230 (sample SAMEA3663230) | pig gut metagenome | biome: pig gut; feature: pig-associated habitat; material: faeces | place: China | collected 2013
CCCCTTTTCTACATATATTTTGCAGGCTGCGCCATTCGGCGCAGCCTGCCTTTTATTGGGGACTTTTTTACAGCTCCTTTTTGCTGCTTATTTGCGAATGGACTCAATCAATCTTCTGAAATCCTTTCTTGCCCACACCACAGGCACGGGATACAGGGGATTGGCTTCCTTCTTGGCCCAGGTGATCATCTGGTCGATGTCCTCATCCTTGACTACATCAAACTTGTCGGGCAGACCCATCTTTTTGTTGGTTTCCTCGATCCATCGAATGAAGGCATTAGCTTTTTCTGCTTCGTTGGCTCCACCGATGCCGCAGACATCCGCCAGCTCTGCAAGTCGCTTGTGGGCGGAAGCGCCGAATTCCCGCATGACATGAGGCAGCAGCACCGCCATGGCAAGACCGTGGGCAACGCCGTACAGACCGCCCAGGGTGTGGCCGATGGCGTGGACATAGCCCACACAGCCCCGGGTGAAGGCGCGGCCTGCGTAGAAGGCACCCCGCTGCATATTCTGCCGGGCCTCCAGGTCAGAACCATCTTCAAAAGCTTTCAGAACATTGTCATGGATCAGTTTGACGGCATCCTTGGCGAGTCGGTTTTCCAGCTTCGTGTTATAGGTCTTATTTGTGTAGGCTTCCACGGCGTGGGCCAGAGCATCCATGCCGGTGGTGGCGGTGGTGTAAGGAGGCAGACCGACTGTCAATTCCGGATCCAGCACGGCGTATTTAGGGATCAGGAAAGGGTCGTTGATGGCGGCTTTTCGGTGGGTTTTGGAATCCGTGATAACTGCAGCAACGGTGGTTTCAGAGCCTGCGCCTGCGGTGGTGGGGATCGCTACGAAAGGCGGAATGGGCCAGTGGACCTTCAGCAGGCCCTGCAGCTGGGCGACGGTCTTTTTTGGATGCACAGCCTTTGCGGCGATGCCCTTGGCACAGTCGATGCGGCTACCGCCGCCGATGGCAACGATGGATTTGCAGTTATGTTCCTTGTAGGTCTTGTAGCCCAACTCCACATCGTCGGAGGTGGGGTCGGTGGTGGTATAGGTCTGTACTGTATACCGGATGCCGCATTCCTCAAAGCCATCCAGCATGGGCTGCACCTGTCCCCGGCGCACCATACCGGCACCGGTAACTACCAGAACGTCGTTGATGCCCTTTTCTGCCAGAAAAGCACCAAGCTCTTTGATCTTGCCGGGACCTTCCAGATATTTGGGCATCCGGTAGCCCATGAAATAGTTGCCCACTTTCAGAACACTTTGAAACGTGCGGCACCACAGAACTTCCAGTTTATAAGGCATTTCCATATTGTAACCTCCTTACCCTCCGGCCACCGGGGACATCAATACCACAGTGTCACCGTCTGTTAACTTCCTTCTTTTATTTGCGCTGTTTCCGTTTACCAGGATCACACAGCCATTCAAATCCTTTGGTGGGATCCCGTAGGCTGCCAGAATTTCCAGAACTTCTTTTACCGTTGCAGCTTTTAATTGTTTTTCCTTGATACCGGACTCGATTCGCAGCAGTCCGTATAGTTTTACCGTGATCATTTGATTTTCAGCCGCCGAAGCGTTGCTTCCGTGGGGATGCCGTTTTTGTCCCAGCCACGGGCTGCGTAGTAGGTTTTCTTCATGGCTTCCAGGGGGATCTTGGTTTTGGGGTTCTTGGGGTCCTGGGGAACGTCCGTCAGCCGCTTGGGCAGTTTGTCATTGGCGGAACTGATGCCGAATTTGCAGTTGATGTATCGCTCCATGGTGTAGCCCCGTTCGCCGATCTGAATGTACTTGCCGAAGTCCATGTACATGCCGGTGGCCAGTTTGATCATCTTGGTGTGATGGAAAACAGGCAGATGGAGGGCAGCCACCCGGGGACACTTGTTGATCAGCCGGACGGCACCGCCTACATGGGTAGCGGCTTTGTTGACGGTCTGGGTAATGATTCCATTGGGCTTCGTCAGCAGGAAGCCCGGGAAGAAGGCGTAGGAGGTAAACAGGCATTGACCGGAAGCGGAGATGGTCTCCATCAGATCCTGGAACAGCATGGTAAAGTCTGCCTTGGCCTTGGGTGTCTGGGGGTCTACGTTCAGTCCCAGACCCTCCAGGATCACTAAGTATCCGCCGTTTAAGTGGCAGCCGCCCCGGTTGGAAACTGCATAGCCCAGACCCTGACCAACCGCTCTTCTGGGCTCATAAGCTGCCAGCTCCAATCCCTTGGAATGCATGGCGAAGTCTTTACCGCCGTATTTTTCACTGAGGCGCTTGCTGCCCTCGGCCAATTCGTCGCCCAGCCCTCTGCGGTGGGCAATATCCTCGAAAATGGAAGAAAGCTCGTCTGTGCTGCCGAATGTCAGACCGTTGTCCCACAACCCCTTTTCATTGGCTTCCATGGCCCAGGAGATGGTGTTGGCGGTGGAAATGGTGTCCATACCCAGTTCGTCCAGAAGATCGTTCCAGTCCAGAATCTTCTGCAGATCGTTGTTGCAGATATTGCCGCCAAGAAGGCCAAGGGTTTCCAGTTCAGGACCCTTCACTTCCTTGCCCTGGACGGTAACAGTCCTGGCGCAGCGGATGGGGCAGGTGAGGCAGCCCTTGTTGGTAATGTTAAATTCCTCAGCCAGCCGCTCGCCGCTGACCTGCTCAAAATCTTCATACTGACCGGCGGAATAATTTCTGGTAGACAGCAGCCCCCGCATCTGCATGGAGCTGACCAGTCCAGCAGTGCCTACCTTGGGCAGCTGATTTCCGGTGAGGGGATGGTTTTGCAGGTAGGCAAACCACTTTTTGCACCACTGCGTGGTCTTTTCCTTATCGTAAACAGGAACGGTTTTGTTTCCGGTGACGGTAATGGCTTTTAAGCCCTTCCAGCCCAGGACAGCACCCAGACCGGTGCGGCCTGCGACACGCTCGTCAGAGATGATGCCGGCGTATTTGACCAGGTTCTCACCGGCAGGTCCGATACATAGCTTGCCGAACTTCTTCTTGCCGACCAATGTGGCCAGCTTGTTTTGACATTCGCTGACCTTCATTCCCCAAAGATCATCTGCATCGTGGAAGATAAACTGATCCTCATTGATCTCCAGCCATTTATGTCCCTGGCATTTTCCCTTCAGAATCAGTGCATCGTAACCGGCCTTCTTCAGATGGAAGCCAAAACTGCCGCCGCAGTTGGAGGAGGCCAGGATCCCGGTCTGGGGAGACAGGGCGGAAATATTGAACCGGGCGGAACTGGGCGCGCCGGTTCCCGTCAGAGGGCCGGTGGAAATGACGACCCAGTTTTCTTCTGAAAAGGCAGTTTCTTTACCTGTCAGATGATCGCAGAGGATCCTGGCAGCCATGATCTTGCCGCCAAGATACAGTTCCCGTTGTTCATCGGACCAGGGGTATTCCCTTACGGTTTGCGTGGTAAGGTCTACCATGATGACCTTTCCCATATAACCTGCATATTTGGATGCCATAGGCGCTCCCTCCTTTTTTATCATTATATATGCAAAATGCGCAATATTCAATACAAAAATAAAAAGAAGTTGTACAAAACAACAACGCCCACGGGCGAATCTTGCCTGTGGGCGTGGATCCATTAAGTTACTTCCACAAGGGAATTGAAAAACTTACCATACAATGCCTGGGCTTCTCTGTTCAGATGCTACACGAATTGGTCATAGGCATCCATAAGCAGCTTCCCTTTCAGGGTCAGGCCGCTTCCGCTGCCGCTCGGACTTTTTATCCTCCGGACCCACAACCAGGCCAACCAGAGATGCACCGGCGCACTGGAATGCGGAGATCATCCGCTGCCCGGCAGTGATGGCACCGACCTCCGAAAGCAAAGCGGCGACACCGGAAATCCTGCCCAGACCGGTGGTTACGATCAATGCGCCGATTTTCATGGTGTCACCTCTTTCTTAATTGATTGATCAGACCATAGGAATGGTCTCAAATTCCTGATTCAGCAAATCAAAATAATAAATGGTTCCGGTTTCCACACTTCTGCCAAGGAGCCATTTTACACACAGGGCAGTCTGCATGGAAGCGCACAGGGCAGGGGTAAAGCTCAGAACACTCTTATCCGTAATTTCGATTTCTTCCGGGTACAGTGTGTTGATCAGGCGGTCTTCCGGCATGGAAATGGCAGCCTGGGCAACCCAACCCTGAATGGCACCGTAAATATAGGGAATGTTTGCCTTTTCGCAGGCGGCGGCAAGAATTCTCCGGCTTGGGATATTGTCCAGTGCATCCATAACGATGTCGCAGCCAGCCAATATTTCAGTGGCATTACCTTCTGTTAGAAAGGTTTGCACCGATTCAACCGTCACATCAGGATTGACCCGGGCAATGTGGTCAGCAGCGGCCTTTGCTTTGCTGACACCCAGCAGCGGCACGGAACTGAGCAGCTGGCGGTTTAGGTTGGATGCTTCAAACACATCACCGTCCACAACCCGCAGAAAACCCACACCGATCCGGGCCAGCTGGTCGATGATATGACCGCCCAGACCACCGCAGCCGACTACCAGAATGCGCTTTTGCCTCAGAGCTTCACATTCCGCTCTGGTAAGGGCGGGAATGTTTCGTGCATAACGCCCATCCATATCAGCCGCCTCCCACGGCGGGGAAGAGAGAGACGATGTCTTCGTCTTTGACCTCGGTTTCCGGCTTCTGGTGGAAGCCGTTGATCAACAGGATATTCACTTCCTTGCGCTGGATGTTCAGCACATCCATAATATCCTGTACATTTTTCACGGAGTCCGGCTCCATAAAATAAATCTTCTGTCTGCCCTGACGCAGACCGGCAAATAAGCGCACTTCGATCATAATAGCTCCTCCTCATGATTAGGAAAAGGGAGGGGCAGAACCCCTCCCCCTATATTATGATACTTACTTACCGATGCACTCGTCAAGACCCAGTCTCTTCAGAGTCTCATCAGTGGGGAAGGCAGCCTCCCAGCCACGGACCTTGTAGTACTCGGGCAGGGTGATGGGCAGCTTGGAAACCAGACCCTTGGAGGGGCCATCGGGGATGGGCTCTTCCAGCAGACGCTTGGGCAGGCGGTCATCCTCGGGCTTCATGCCGGCAGCCTTGTTAAACATTCTTTCAATGTTGTAGATACGCTCGCCAATCTCCAGAACTTCCCCGGGAGTGTACTCGGTGCCGCAGGCGGCGTTCAGCAGCTTGGTGTACTCGGGAGCACCCAGAGCGAAGGAGGTGAACAGGCACAGACCCATGGAGTCGATGACGGCGGTCAGATCCTGGAAGGTCTTGGACCAGAAAGCCTTCTCGTTGGTGACGGTACGATCCAGCTGGACGGGCAGGCCGACGACTTCGGGAGCGATGGTGTAGCCACGGACATGGCAGCCGCCGCGGTTGGAGGTGGCGTAGGTGATGCCGATACCCTGAATGCCACGGGCGTCGTAAGCGGGCATCTCCTGCTTCTTAACGGACATGGAGACCTCGGGCATACCGTAGTGCTCGCACAGACGGGCGGAGCCGGAGCTCATCAGCCAATCCAGTTCGGTCTTGGGGTCGCCCATGCGCTTGGTCCACTCGATCAGAGCGGGAACGCTGCCCCACTCCAGAGGATAGCCGGCGCAGTCCTCTTCCTTGATGGCGCCGCGCTGGTACAGTTCCATAGCAGCAGCGATGGTGCAGGGAACAGAGATGGCGTCCAGGCCGTACTCGTTGCACCAGTAGTTGGCCTCGTTGACGGCAGCCAGGTCATTGTTGGCCATGTTGGCGCCGTAAGCCCACAGGGGTTCGTACTCGGGACCGCCGACAACCTTGTCGCCGACCTTGACGATACGGCCGCAGGCGATGGGGCAGCGGTGGCAGGCACCGGCCTTGACCAGGTACTTCTCAGCCAGAGCTTCGCCGGAAATATCTTCTGCCTTGTCGTAGTAAGCCTCCTGCCAGTTCTTGGTGGGCAGGGAGCCGACGCCGTTGATGACGTTGACCAGAGAAGCGGTACCCAGAGCGCGCAGGCCGCCGCCGGTCAGACCGTTCTCACGGATGTTGACCATGACGTCCTTGTTGGCAGCCTTCAGAGCTTCTGCAGAAGCCAGAACTTCGTCAGCGTTCTTCTTGGAAGCGGTGACAACGATGCCCTTCAGCTTCTTGCTGCCCATGACAGCGCCAACGCCGGAACGGCCGGCAGCGCGGTCCTTGTCGTTCATGATGGCAGCCAGCAGTACCTTCTTCTCACCGGCGATACCGATGGACAGAACGGAGGAATCCTTGCCGTGCTTTTCCTTCAGCTTCTCGTCCAGCTCTTCGGAGAACAGACCCAGATATTCGCGGGCATCCAGCAGCTCGATCTTGTCGTCAACGATGTTGATGTAGGTCCACTCGGGAGCTTCGCCTTCCACGATCAGAGCGTCCCAGCCGGCGTACTTCAGCTTGGCACCCCAGATACCACCGGAGTTGGAGCAGGCGATCATGCCGGTCAGAGGAGACTTGGTGACGACCATGTAACGGCCGGAGGAGGGAGCGCCGGCGCCGGTCAGAGGACCGGTGACGTAAACCAGCTTGTTGTCGGGACCCAGGGCGTCAGCAGTGGCGCAGCCCTCGTCGTAGACGATCTTGGTACCCAGACCACGGCCACCAATGAACTTCTTAGCCAGATCGGTATCCAGCTTTTCAACAGTGATGGTGCCGGTGGTCAGGTTAATGCGGGCAAGTTTTTCGTAGTATGCGTATGCCATAACGATAACCTCCAAAAGTTTTGTATATATCCGATTTTTATTACGTTCCGTTGCTTTGGATACTTTCATTATATTTGAAAATAAGTTTCGCGCAAGGCTTCCAAACCATTTCCGCGTGAACTGATACGAAACCATTCCAACTTGTACGAACCGGAATCGGACTGCATAAAAACACTGTGCGAAATAATATGAAAAGCTATGAATTTACATGAACTTCCAATGGCCTCGGGACTTGTGGAACATCACGAAAAAGAGTATAATGTAGCTTATGAATCTGTAAAGTTATGCCGAAGGAGGGATTATCTTTGGCACAGAACAAATCCCTGTCAACCCAGGAAGTAGTGGATATTCTCCATGTCAGTAAGTCGACAATCTACGATCTCATCCGCAAGGGAGAGATCCATTCCTATAAAATTGGCAGAAAGGTTCGCTTTACCCAGGACGATGTGGATGCCTACATTGCCCGGTCCCGGCATGAGCATTCCACCCGGCCTGTGAAAAATATCGATACCCATTCCACACTGCTGACTCCCCCCAAGGAAGAACTGCCGGAGCTGATCATCTCCGGACAGGATGTGGTTTTGGATATTCTTGCCAATTATCTGCAGCAGGAGGGTGTCAACACTGCCCGTACCTACTTAAACAGCTTTGAAGGGCTGCTGTCGCTGTATCAGGACAATATCCATGTGGCGGCCTGCCACCTGTTTGACGGCTTTGACTATAATACTTCTTATGTCCGCAGCCTGATGCCGGGGATTCCCGCGGTACTGGTGAATGTCAGTTACCGCACCCAGGGGTTTTATGTCCAGAAGGGAGATCCCAAGAATATCAGAGGCTGGTCGGATCTGGGACGGGAAGATATTTCCATCCTGAACCGCCGTGTAGGTTCCAGTGCCCGGATTTTGATGGATACCCAGCTGAAGCGTCTGGGAATTCCCGCATCCAAAGTTAAGGGCTATGAAAAAATTATGAAATCCCATCTGACTATGGCAGCGGCCATTGCAGCAGGGGAAGCGGATCCGGCAATTGGAACGGAACGCATTTCCCGTCAGATCGAGGGACTGGATTTCATTCCGCTGCTGGAGGAACGGTTTGACTTTGTGATCAAAAAAGAAATGATGGAAACGGAAGCGGTACAGAAGCTGCTGAAGGTGCTGAAGGTGCTGAACGATCCTGCTTTCCGCAAGGAAATTGCTCATTTCTCAGGCAATGATTACCGGGATTTAGGAAAAATAATTACAGAGGTGTAAGATGTTACATGTAAAAACGCCGGAAGAAGTTCTGGCTTTGATTGAACGTGAATTTGCTGCGGTTGCGGGAACGGAGCTGGTTTCTCTGAGCGCGGCTATGGGCCGGGTGCTGGCGGAAGATATTGCCGCTGAGGAATATGTGCCCGATTTTGACCGTTCCACCGTGGATGGCTTCGCCGTCCGGGCACGGGACACCTTCGGCTGCACCGATGCCATCCCTGCCATTCTGCCTTTGCAGGGGGAAGTGTTCATGGGCGAGGGTGCGGAATTCACATTGAATCCGGAAGAATGTGTTGCCGTTCCCACAGGCGGCGCGGTGCCCCAGGGGGCGGACAGTGTGGTGATGGTGGAGTACACCGAGGACTATGGCGACGGGACCATCGGCATTTCCAAGTCCGCAGCTCCCGGTCAGAATATGATCTTCCGGGGGGATGATGTATATCCCGGAAAGGTGATCCTGCAAAAGGGCAGAGTGCTGTCCTCCCAGGACATCGGTGCCCTGGCTGCCATCGGCAGAGTACAGGTGCCTGTAGTCAAAAAGCTGACTGTCGGGGTCATTTCCACCGGCGATGAGCTGGTTCCTCCGGAGGTGGCTCCCGGCCCCGGACAGGTGCGGGATGTGAACAGTCCTATGCTGGAAGCCATGCTTGGTGCCTTTGGCGTGAAGGTTAATAACTACGGAATCGTCATTGACAACGAAGCCCTGCTTTCGGAAAAGGTGACAAAGGCAGTTTCCGAATGTGATGCGGTCCTGCTTTCCGGCGGCAGCAGTGTGGGTGTCAAGGATGCCGCCTGCCGGATCATCGAATCTATGGGTGAACTTCTGCTTCACGGCATTGCCATCAAGCCCGGCAAGCCCACCATTCTGGGCAAGGCAGGATGTAAGCCGCTGGTTGGCCTACCAGGACATCCTGTGGCGGCTTACTTTATTACAAAGCTGTTCGTTCTGCCGCTGCTGAGTGTCCTTTCCGGCAGAAAGCAGGAAACCTATACCACCACCGCCAAGGTCACCGAGAGCATTGGCGCCAACCATGGCAGAGCCCAGTACCAGTGCTGCCGCCTGGAGCGCCGGGACGGCGAACTTTACGCCTACCCCATCCGGGGCAAGTCCGGTCTGATCACCACCCTGGCAGGTGCCGATGGCTACTTCTGCATCGACCGGGACTGTGAGGGTCTGCCGAAATATGCGGAAATTCAAGTAACTGTTTCTCAAGGAGATTGATATCGTATGGGATTTGAGTATTTGACCAACATTCCCCTTGCCAAGGCAAGAGAGGACTATTTCGCACTGCTGGAAAGCCACGGCTTTGGTGCAAAAACGGAAGTGATTCCTGTTTGGGATGCCTGCGGACGGGTGACTGCCCATGCGGTTTACGCCCACATCTGCGCCCCCCACTATGCTGCCAGCGCCATGGATGGCGTTGCTGTGAATGCAAAGGATACCTTCGGCGCAACGGAGACCACCCCAATCACACTGAATCCCGGTCAGTTCATCGTTCTGGACACCGGCGACCCCATTCCCGAGGGCTGCGATGCGGTCATCATGGTGGAGGACATCGTAAAGAACGAGGATGGCACCATTACCATCCACGCCGCTGCCGCCCCCTGGCAGCACATCCGCCAGATCGGTGAGGATATCTGTGCAGGAGAAATGATCCTGCCTTCCCATATGACCGTTTCTCCCTCTGCCATCGGTGCCATGATCGCCGGTGGTGTGCTGGAAATCGAAGTCATCCGCAAGCCCGTGGTTGGCATCATCCCCACCGGTGATGAGATTATTCCTCCCTGCACCGACCCCAAGCCCGGCGATATTCTGGAATTCAACGGCTCCATTTTCTCTGCCATGGTCCGGCAGTGGGGTGCCGAAGCAAAGGTGTATCCCATCGTTCCCGATAAATTTGACCAGATCAAGGCCATGGTTGCCAAGGCTGCTTCTGAATGCGATATGGTCATCCTGAACGCCGGTTCCTCTGCCGGTCGGGAGGACTTCTCCGCCCGGGTCATCCGGGAACTGGGTGAAGTGCTGTACCACGGAATTGCCATGAAGCCCGGCAAGCCTGCCATCCTGGGCTGCCAGGGAAGCAAGGTCATCCTGGGTGTTCCCGGCTATCCCGTGTCCGGTATCATCGTCATTGAGCAGCTGCTGAAGCCTCTGATCGATCACTGGCTGAAGGTGCCTGCCGCGAAGCCCCAGTATGCCAAGGCAATCCTGACCCGTCCTGTGGTATCGGGTCTTAAATACGAAGAATTCGTCCGTGTCCGCATGGGCTATGTGGGAAACAAGCTGATGGCTTCTCCCCTGAGCCGTGGCAGCGGCGTTGTGTCCTCCTTCATGAAGGCCGATGGCATTCTGGAAGTTCCTCAGGGACTGGAAGGTTATGAGGCAGGCGCAGAAGTGAATGTCCGTCTCTTAAGCCCTGTGGACAAGCTGGAAAATACCCTGGTGGTCATCGGCAGCCACGATCCGCTGCTGGATGAACTGGCAGATTTCCTCCATCTGGAAAATAACGATGTGTACATGAGTTCCTCTCATGTGGGCTCCATGGGCGGTATTATGGCGATTCGACGTGGGGAAGCCCACGCTGCCGGCTGCCATCTGCTGAACACCGAAAACGGCGAATACAACATTGCCTTTATGAAGAAGTATTTCCCCAAGGGCGGCGTGCGGCTGATCCGCTGCGTGGGCCGCCAGCAGGGCATGATGGTTGCAAAGGGCAATCCTCTGAACATTCAGAAGCTTGCTGACATTGCCAGGGAAGGCGTTCGTTATGTCAACCGACAGAAGGGCTCCGGTACCCGGATCCTCACCGACTACCTGTGTAAGCAGGAAAACGTAAATGTGGATGCCATCTACGGCTACGACCGGGAAGAGCTGACCCACACCTCCGTTGCTGCCCAGATCGTCAGCGGCAGCGCCGATGCGGGCATGGGTATTTACTCTGCGGCAAAGCTGTATGATCTGGACTTTATCCCCATCTGCATTGAGGAATACGACCTGATCATTCCCGACCATGCATGGGAGACCCCCATGGTACAGCAGTTGATCGCGACCTTAAAGAGCGACGCTTTTAAGGATAAGATTCTCAGTCTGGGTGGTTATACCGTGGAAAACCCCGGTGAGATCATTCCCTTAGACTGATATGAAGCAATATGATGTCGTGGTGATCGGCGGGGGCGTTTTGGGGTGTATGTTAGCCCGAAACCTGCGCCGCTGGAATATCACCACTCTGTTGCTGGAAAAAGAAGAGGATGTCTGCAAAGGCATCACCCGGGCAAACTCCGCCATCGTGTATGCAGGCTACGATAACAAGCCCGGCAGTTTGAAAGCAGAACTCACCGTCCGGGGCAATGCCAATATGGGGCGGCTTTGCGAAGAACTGGATGTGCCCTTTTCCCGGTGCGGTTCCCTGCTGGTGACCTACGATGAAGCATCTGTTCCCAGACTGGAAAAGAAGCTGAAGAACGGCATCCAAAACGGTGTTCCGGGTGTGCGCCTGCTGTCCGGGGAGGAAGCAGAGGCCATGGAGCCCATGCTGAAACCCGGTGTGGTGGCGGCGCTCTATGCACCCAGTACTGGAACGGTGAATCCCTGGCAGTTAGGAATCGCCGCTTTTGAGAATGCGGTAAAGAACGGCGCAGAAGTGATCCTGAATACCGAGGTTCTGGGAATCCGGGAAAACGCGAATGGGTTCGTTGTGGAAACCAATGAGGATGCTTACCGGTGCAAAATGGTGTTCAACTGTGCCGGCCTTTCTGCGGACAAGGTGCAGGCGCTTGCTTTCCCGCCCTCTGCCCGGTTGGAACTGGACGGCGCGGAATATCTGGTGCTGGATAAAAATGCCCGGAAGCCTTCCCTGGTGATTTTTCATCAGGCAGAAAGCTGCGGAAAGGGCATCACCGCCATTCCCTGCGTGGAAGGGAATCTGCTGATCAGCGGTGTCCGAAAGTCTCTGGGGATTCCCTTTGGCACCACCGCAGAAGGATTGCAGGAGCTGCATACAGCCGCAAAAGAGCTGCTTCCCGATGCGGAAATCAGCAAGGTCATCCGCTCCTTTGGCGCGGTGCGTCCCAATCCGTATACGGAAAGCGGCGAAAGTGTTCACGATTTCTGCATAGAGAATCCCGCTCCCGGCTTTTACAGCCTCATCGGCATCAAGACTCCCGGCCTGACATGTGCCAACGAGTTGGGACTGTATCTGGCAGAACAAGCGGCAGCTTTCCTGCGGGCGGAGAAAAATAAAGAATTTAATCCCAGACGAGAAGGGATCTTTGAAAAAGATAACGAGATCATCTGCCAGTGTGAGCAAATCACAAGGGCGGAAATCATGGAAGCCATCCGCCGGGGTGCTGCCACTGTGGATGGTGTGAAGCGGCGGGTTGGCAGCGGCATGGGTCGCTGTCAGGGAAGCCGGTGCTCCTTAAAAATTGAGAAGCTGCTGGAGGAATACGGTCATGGAACATTTTGACATCCTCATCATCGGCGGCGGTGCGGCTGGAATTGCCGCGGCAAAGGCGGCGACAGGCGCAAAGGTGCTGCTGGTGGACAGCAGACCCGCCTTGGGCGGCGTGCTTCTGCAATGCACCCATCTGGGCTTCGGACAAAACAAAAGCGGCATCCAATATGCCGCGGATTTATTACAGGATTTTCCCAAAGAAATCACCCTTGCGCTGAATACCACAGTGCTTTCAGTTTCGGAAGACAGAACAGCTCTGCTTTCCGGTAAGGAATTTGGACGAAAAGAGATTTCCTTTTCTCAGCTGATTTTAGCTGCCGGCTGCCGGGAGATTCCCATTGGGGCCCTGACCATCGGCGGCACCCGGCCCAGAGGCATTTATACTGCCGGACAGATGCAGGAGATGATGAATCTGCATGGCTTTCTGCCGGAAGGGCCTGTGGTGATCCTGGGCAGCGGTGATCTGGGGCTCATTATGGCGCGGCAGCTGGCGCAGATCGGACTGTCCGTGACCATGGTGGAGAAAAAGCCCCAGTGCGGCGGCATGGCAAGAAACCAGCGCTGCCTGGAAGAACATCCCATTCGGCTTCTGTGTAGCGACACCATCCGGGAAGTACATGGATACCCCCACATTACCGGATGTGTAACGGCAACGGGTGAAAAGCTACCCTGTAAAACATTGCTCATTGCCGCAGGTCTGATCCCGGAACGGGAACTCATTTCCCATTTGGGCAGTCCTGACTGGCTCCACATCTGCGGAAACTGCCGCAGGGTCCACCCTTTGGTGGAAGCCGTTGTGAACGAAGGAAAACAGGCGGGCATCACCGCCTTGAAACATATGAGGTAAGCTTATGATCGATCGGTTAGGGCGTGACATCACATACCTGCGTATTTCCCTTACAGATAAATGCAACTTACGCTGCCGCTATTGTATGCCCGAAGAGGGTGTGTGCAAGCGCTCTCATCACGAGATGATGAATGAGGATGAGATTGTTACCGCTGTGGAAGTGGCGGCCTCTCTGGGTATCCGCAAGGTCCGCCTCACCGGCGGCGAACCCCTGGTGAAAAAGAACATCCTGTCCATCTGCCGCCGGGTTGCGGCAGTGGAGGGTATTCAAGAGGTATGTCTGACTACCAACGGCATCCTGCTGCCGGATCTTGCCAAGGAACTCCGCCAGGCAGGTGTCAACCGGGTGAATTTGAGTCTTGACACATTGGATCCGGAGAAATATGCTTACATTACCCGCATCGGCAAGCTGGAGCAATTTAAAGCCGGTCTGGAGGCTGCGCTGGAAGCGGGCTTTGACAAGGTCAAGATCAACGCTGTACTCATCGGCGGATTCAATGACGATGAGATCGAGGCTCTGGCAAACCTGACCATGGAGTATCCCGTAGATATGCGCTTTATTGAGCTGATGCCCATTCAGGACCACGATGAATTCGGCAAAGATGCTTACCTTCCTTATTCTAAAGTGCTGGAAAAGCTGCCCCAGGCAGTACCCGTTGAACATGATGGCGGCGTTGCCAAGCTCTACCGTCTGCAGGGAGCAAAGGGCAACATTGGCCTCATCAGCCCCATCAGCGCCCATTTCTGCGGCGAATGCAACCGCCTGCGTTTGACTGCGGATGGAAAACTGAAGCCTTGCCTCCACGCTCCGGACGAGTATGCCATCAAGGGCTTGGACCGTGAGGGTATGAAGGCCGTCTTCCAGCAGGCCATCTGGAACAAACCTGCATGGCACGGAGATCTGGATGTGCTGAACCGTTCCAAAGCAGGCAGAAACATGAATGAAATCGGAGGATAACCTTATGTCCGACTTTACCCATTTTAATGAACAGGGCCGGGCCAAGATGGTGGATGTGGGCGAAAAGCCCATCTCCCAGCGCGTGGCAGTGGCGGCAGGCCGTGTCCTGGTCAATGAGAAAACCTTTTCCTTGATCCGGTCCGGCGGCATGAAGAAGGGCGATGTGCTGACCGTTGCCCAGATCGCCGGTGTTATGGGCGCCAAGCGCACCCCGGACATCATCCCTATGTGCCACCCCATTTTGATGGATGGCATCAACTTAGCGCTTTCTCTGGATGAAACCAGACATTCCGTCGAGATCAAAGCCACCGTTTCCTGCGACGGCAGAACCGGTGTGGAGATGGAAGCGCTGACTGCTGTCTCCACCGCCGCATTGACGGTCTATGATATGTGCAAGGCCGTCCAGAAGGATATGGTCATCACCGATATCCGCCTTTTAAGCAAAACCGGCGGCGTCCACGGCGATTATAAAAGAGAAGAATAATCCTATGTAGGGCGGCTTGCCCTCAAGCCGCCGGAATACTGTGGTAAATGTGTATTTTGCGGCGGGCTGAGGGCAGCCCGCCCTACAGAAAATGGTGCATTTCAATGGAGGGTATTTTATGTATACAGCAGCAGTGATCACCGTCAGCGATAAAGGCTACCGCGGCGAGCGGGTGGATACCAGCGGTCCCAATCTGGTGCAGATTTTAAAAGAAAAAGGCTTTGATGTTACCTACACCTCCATCATCCCCGATGAACAGGAAATGATTAAGGAAGAACTGGTCAAGTGTTCCGACGAACTGGGCATCGCTCTGGTTCTCACCACCGGCGGTACCGGCTTTTCTCCCCGGGATATCACCCCAGAGGCAGCTATGGATATCATCGAGCGTCCCACCCCCGGCATTCCCGAGGCCATGCGGGCAGAATCCATGCGCATTACCCCCAAGGGCTGCCTGAGCCGCAGCGTAGCAGGAATCCGCAAGCGTACCCTGATTATTACCCTCCCCGGCAGCAAGAAGGCATCTGCCGAGAATATCCTTGCCGTCATCGACCCGGTGGCACACGGCCTGGATATGCTCTACAGCGAGGGCAGTGCGGACTGTGCCAAGTAAAAGAGAACGCCCCTGTTCAGCTGAACAGGGGCGTAAAATTATACATCGAAACGGTTGTAACTCTCGTAGCAGTCAAGGCACAGCTTTTTACCCCCGGCAAGGCGGATCCAGTTGGAGCCGGTTTTTTCACCGCAGCACTCACAGTAATAGCTGTCAAAATTCTTTGCAGGCGTAGGCAAAGGCAATTTTGCAGGCATGGCGTCGAACAGCTGCTGGGGAGTCCGGTCAAAGTAATAGCCCTTGGATTCCTCCGGGGTCATGTTCAGGGGCTTGGGCTTCAGCACCAGACGGACAGATTCTCCGGTGGCCCGGTTGTAGAAGGAGAAAGCCTGTTTGCCGGTCATGTGAAACAGCAGATTGCCCTTTCCGATGCTGCAGCCCAGCATCACCTGAATGGCATCCACGCCGCAGGCATCGTTTTCGGAAATGCACACCACCTGCTCATTGTCGGAAAAGCGGATATTCAGCAGCTCCATGGCATACATGGCGGCAGCATAGCCGATCCGCAGACCGCCGCAGTGGTGACCGTGGAATTCCACACATTTTTTCCAAAGGTCCATACTCAGTTCAGCTCCGTTTCCACGACGCACGCATTCTTGATGCGTCCCACCAGATAATGCAGGCAATCCACAACTCTGGGACGGATGTCGCCGCCGATGAGGACATACATAATGTCGTCACCCATTTTCAGCTCACCTTCGTTGAGCCAGACCTTGATGTAATAGATGCCCTCCAGCTTGTAAGCGTCTTCAATGACAGCGTTCACCTTTTCGGCGTCATAGGAAAAGAGCATTCCGGTGACTTCTTTGGTATTTTCCTCCCCGAAGCGCACATTTGCTTTGGCAGTCTGCAGGACGGTGCCGTTGTGGGTCAGATACATACCGCACAGGGGTGCGGATTCATGGGCCTTGGCTTCTTTCAGCCATAAGTCAATAGAAGGAACGGGTTTGGACATATGTCAGCCTCCTGTTGAGAGAAATTGGATGAAATAGCGGTGATAAAGGTTTTCCACATCTGCCGTCTCGCCCTCCATATAGACGCGGATACGCTTGGCAGCCCAGACACCCATACCCTTGGGCTTCAGCTCCGTAAGGGTAATCCGGCAGGAGCCATATACAAAGCAGTTGCTGCTTTCTTCCATCACATCCTCCTGCTCCCGAAAAAATGTGCGGGCACGCTGGATGGACACGCTCCAGGTTTCCCCTTTGACCATTACAATCACCTCTAAACTATCATACACCAACTTGTATCAAAAAGATAGATGAACTTGTATCAAAAAGATAGATGAAAAAGGATTGAAATTGACAAATTCCTGTGGTATACTGTCAGAGTAAATGAACCCCGCGTTGCGAGGGGATACGGTGTTTTGTAAAGCTGGTGGACGAGCCTCTTTCCAAAAGCACAAAGGTTACGCAGTAACTGCGCCCTTTTGCTTGGGATGGGTTCGTTTTTTTATTACCAAATTTTGGAGGAACAAAAATGAAGAAGATCATTTCCCTGTTGCTGGTTCTGGTTATGATGCTGGGCCTGGTAGCCTGCGGCGCATCCAAGCCCGCTGAGACCGAAGCTCCCGCTACCGAAGCCCCTGTTGTGACGGAGGCTCCTGCAGTGGAAACCGAACCTGCTGAAACCGAGGCTGCTCTGGTCGTGGACACCTGCATCCTGATGGAAGCTGACAACGACATGCTGAACACCTACTCCGTCATCGCTGTCAATCCCGAGGCTCCCTTCGTTGACGCTGACGGCAATGCTGTTTCCGATGTTGCCATCAATACTGCCGGTGCGACCGCTCTGTATCAGTGGCTGCTTTCCAAGGAAGCTCTGGACATGGCCGGCGCTTACGGTGTTGCCGAGTACGGCTCCAACCTGTTCTACGTCAAGGAAGATGTTCCCGTTTACACCGGTGAGATCGCTGCTGCTACCGAAGAGACCAAGGTCATCCGCCTGTCCACCACCACTTCCGTTAACGACTCCGGCCTGCTGGCTAAGCTGCTGCCCGAGTTCGAAGCCAAGTACGGCTACACCGTCGAGGTTTACTCCGCCGGTACCGGCAAGTCCATCAACAACGCCAAGATGGGCAATGCTGACCTGATCCTGGTTCACTCCAAGAAGCAGGAAGAGGCTTTCATTGAGGCTGGCTTCGCCCGTGTGGTCGACGGCTTTGAGGCTGAGCGCATCAGCTTCCTGTACAACTACTACGTCCTGTGCGGTCCTTCCACTGACCCCGCCGGTGTCAAGTCTGCTGCTTCCGTTAAGGATGCATTTGCAGCCATCGCTGCTGGCGAGTACACCTTCATCTCCCGTGGTGACAACTCCGGCACCCACACCAAGGAACTGGCTCTGTGGCCTGCTGAACTGGGTATCGCCAAAGAAGCTGAGTCCTTTGCTGCTTACACCAAGTGGTACAATTCCGCCAACACCGGCATGGGTGCATGCCTCGTGATGGCTGAGCAGATGGGAGCCTACATCCTGACCGATAAGGCTACCTTCCTGACCTTCCAGGCCAACGGCGGTAACATAGGCTAATCTGCTGCCAAACTGGCAATTGCAGATTGCTTTTCTAACTAAAATACATTACAATGATCCCGTGGGAACCATTTCCCACGGGATTTTCTAAGGCAACACCGCTTAGGTGGGAACTGCGGGCTTCGGCGGATCTTTTGTCCCAATCGTGCAGTATGAAAAATGGGAAATACATCCAGTATTCCCCCGTTTTCCATACTTTCGCTCGGGTCAAAACACTGGCCGAATCTCCTTGCCCCATTATGCGGTGCTGCCCTAAAAGAAGGGGGCAAGAATATGAAAACTTCTGTGATCAAGGCGATTCAGTTGATCCTGACCATGGATGCGGAGCTGCTGGACATTTTAAGTGTCACTGCCGAAATGAGCATTCAGAGTTCCATCCTTGCCCTGCTGATCGGTCTTCCCATCGGAATATGGCTTGGTGCCTGTAAATTCCCCGGACGCAATGTCCTTCTGATTGCCAACCGTACACTCATGGGTATGCCCCCTGTGGTCTGCGGTCTGCTGTTTTATATGCTGTTTTCCGGTGTCGGCCCCTTCCGCCATCTGAAGCTTCTGTTCACGGTCAAAATCATGATCATGGCCCAAATCGTGCTGATCACCCCCATTGTGGTGGGCAATATGGAGACCTATGTGTCCGGTGTTGCCCCTACTGTCCGGGAGACCGCAAAGGGACTGGGTTTAAGCAAGATCAAAACCTTCGGCCTGCTGTGCAATGAGTGCACCTATTCCATCATTTCTGCTTACTTACTGGCCTTCTCCCGCTCCATTGCGGAAGTGGGTGCGGTGTCCATGGTAGGCGGTGCCATTGCTTGGAAAACCAATGTCATGACTACCGCCATCATGCAGCACACCAACCGGGGCAATTTCACCCTGGGTGTTGCTCTGGGAATCATCCTGCTGACCATTTCTCTGATCGTGAATATGATCATTTCCCTTCTGCAGAGGAGGCTGAGCCGATGAACATTCTTCCCTTCTCCAAAACATACGAGGGTCGATGCGTTCTGGATTTCCCCGGAATGGAATTGCAGCCGGGAAAAATCTATGCCGTCATCGGGGCCAACGGCAGCGGAAAGTCCACCTTTGCCAAAATTCTGGCAGGGGTTCTGAAAGCGGACCAGAAGGGCAGCTTTCTGGATGCACCATCCGTGGGCTATATGCCCCAGAAGAATTATGCCTTCCGCATGACGACAAAAGCGAATATTCTCTTAAATGGCAAGGACGCTTCCCAGGCGGAAAAACTGATGGATGCCATCGGACTGCGGGAGCTGGAAAACAAGCGGGCAGACCGCCTCTCCGGCGGCGAGACGGCAAGAATGGCCTTGGTGCGGCTGATGATGAAGCGATATGATGCCGTGCTGCTGGACGAACCCACCGCCGCCATGGATATGGAAACCACCCTGCTTTCCGAAAAGCTGATCGCACAGTATGTCCGGGAAACAGGCTGTGCCCTGATCCTCGTGACCCACAGCTTGCAGCAGGCTAGAAGAATCGCAGACGAGGTGCTGTATTTCCACAAAGGCAAGTTGTTGGAAACCGGCCCCAAAGCGCAGGTTCTGTATGTCCCCCAGAAGACGGAAACCAGACAATTTTTAGAATTCTACGGCGTGTGAGGTCGGCGCCTTGTGTTGAAAAAACTCTATCAGACTTCCCTTCTTTGATATGAACATCCCGGAGGCAGCTGACGGCATCCGCAGTCTGATGCGAAAGCAGAATTTTGATCTCTATTTCAACGACCAGCCGGTGCTGCGGAAAACCGGCTACTGCAAGTTTGTCCGGGAGGGCATGACCTTCGTCCGCTCAGACGGTCAGGTTGCCCCCTGCATGGCGCTGCTGCACAACGGCTACACCTATCTGCACGACATCCGCCGGAAGATCACCCACTGCAGCTTCGGCAATGTGAAGGAGCAGCCTTTGGCGGAGATCTGGAATTCCAGGGAATATAAGGTATTCCGCAGAAAGTTCGATGATTTTGAATTTGCCTCCTGCCTTTACTGCGGACACTGCGAACTGTTCGCCGAGAACAAGGAAGACTGCATCGGCAATACCCACCCCGCCTGCGGCGGCTGCCTCTGGGCGGAGGGTGTGCTGAGTTGTCCGTAACATTGATAAAAAACCGTCAGCAATTGCCTGCTGACGGTTTTTCTCCTATATGGAAATTGCGGCTATGTATTGTACGGTCTGGGTATGCCCAATCGCAATACGGTTCTGCCGTTCATACTTCGCAGTTCGTACGGGACACATCTTCTTGACCATCTGGCCGCCAACGGAGCCGGCTTCACGGGAGGTCAGGTCGCCGTTGTAGCCCTGCTTCAGGTTAACGCCCATTTCCTGGGCAGCCTGCATTTTGAACTTGTCCATCGCTTCACGAGCCTGGGGAACATTGATCTGATTGCTGTTCTTCATAGTGGTTTCTCTCCTTTTCCATAACTTTCGCGGTTTTGTGTCCGCAGTCCTAGTATCACCGGATATTGCGGGGAAATGCGGAGTTTTTTGTGGAAAAGGAGGAGATGGATGGAAATGTATTTTGTTTTGTTCGGCTGTTTCGCGGTTCCTGTTTTGGTTTGCACAATGAAAAAAGGACGGCAGTGTTATCCGGCCAGCTCCGCGATGAAGGCCGGCTTGTCGGTGCTGCGGAAATAGGCGGAGCCGGAAACCAGCACAACGGCACCGTTTTCCTTTACGATGGGAGCGGTGACGGCATCAATGCCGCCGTCCACCTCCAGCAGGCACGAGGGGTTGACCTGGGCCAGACGGTCCCGCAGAGCGGAGAGCTTGGGCATCATATGGGCCATGAATTTCTGACCGCCGAAACCAGGCTCCACGGTCATCACCAGAATCAGCTCCACCTGATCCAGAAAGGGCTCCAGCGCCTGGGCAGGGGTTCCGGGCTTAACGGAGATGCCTGCTTTCTTTCCCATGGCGTGAATTTCGCGGATGGCTTCCAGAATGTTTTCCCGGGTGTCCGCTTCCAGATGGACGGTGACCAGATCGGCACCGGCCTGGCAGAACCGCCGGGCATATCGGACGGGCTCCGTGATCATAAGGTGCACATCCAGGGTCAGGTCGGTAACCCGGCGCAGACGCTCCACCACGGGAAGCCCCACGGTAATGTTGGGAACAAAATGCCCGTCCATAACGTCAATGTGGACCCAATGGATCCCCAGAGCCTTCATTTCATCCAGTTCCCGCTGTAAATTGGCAAAATCGGCGGAGAGGATAGAGGGTGCGACAATAGCCATGAAAAGAACCTCCTGAAACAATCAGCGCGGCGCGCGGTATTATCTGCCTATATTATATCAGATTCCGGCGGAATTGACAAGGTTGGATTGAGAATCCGGTTTTTGCGGGCAGAAAGAGACCCGGCAGCAAAAGCTGCCGGGGGAGCTTTACCGGTTTATGGAGCAGGCCATGCGGTGGTAGGTGTGCCGCACACCCCGAATGGCAATGGAATAGGCGGTGATGTTTTCCGGCGTTGCCATGCCCACATAGCCGGTATCGCCGATGTGGTGGATGTCGGTGCCGGCCATCTTGCACATCAGGGCAATGCGGCGGAGGGTATCTCTGTCTGCCCCCTCCTGAGAGGTACCGATGGCGGTAATGGTCATGGCCCCCAGACGGTGGGCGCAGAAAATCAGCTCCCGGGCATACTCCATGGTGATGCCGGGAATGGTGCCGGGAGCGGGCAGCAGCACAATATCGGCACCGGCCCCAATGAATTCTTCCACATCTTCCCTGGTCATAATGGGCCGTCCCGCCTCCGTGAGCACACCGGCTCCGTGCATCTTTCCGGCGGCCAGGACGATCCGGTCGCCTACGGCTTCCCGGAATTGGGTCAGAGTTCTGGAGATGGCGTCATTGGTCACGCCCACACCGGGGTTGCCGGTGAGCAGAATGAAGTCCACTCCCAGATCCCGGGCAAGCAGGGCGTTTTCCACGGTGGCTCTCCGGCCGGCGGACATGGCCCACAGGGGGTCTTCCTCGCCCTTGGTTCCTTCGGGCACCGGCTCCAGATTGATGCCCACCGGGCGACCTGTCAGTTTTTTCAGGCACCGGATGGTGTCTTCCGGGGCGGTGTTTTTGGGAAGCCCCAGAATGCCGGGGTGCTGTACGTCAAACATATTTAGTAGCAGAATATCTGCGCCCATGGCCGCCACGAACTCGGCATTGGTTACATCGTTCAGCATTGGCTGTACGGCACCGATGGTTTCGCAGGCAATGACCCGGCCTTCGCTTTTCCGGATGGATTCCAGAAGATCTTCTTTGGTAAACTTTGCAAAGTCGGAGGCAGTGCAGTCCAGTATCCGTTTTGCCATATCATCAATCCTCCTGTGAAGTTTGTCTCAACTCCCATTATACGGGATCATTGGGAAGAAATCAATTGGAAGATATGTTACGATACTGGCTTTCGGGAAAAGCCAATTTTCCCAGGCTGATTTGTGGATTTTCTGACTTTTGTAAACCACCGGCGAAAAGGTGGGAGCTTCTTGGGATTCCGGAAAAGTGGGAATTTCCGGAGCGGAATCCAATCTTGAAACGGCCATTCGTACCGTTGTGGTTCTGGCAATGTCCTGGGTGATGGTTTTGCCACGGGAAAGCAAAAAACGGTCCGGAATATTCCAAAGAAAAAGCTTGGTTTTCTTTGCCTTCCAATCCCCTTTCTCCGTGCCTGTAACAGAACATGGGGGATGAGCACGGTTTTGTCCTTTACACAGGTTACAACAGGATTTTACCGTCTGCCGATTTTGCATTTTACATCCAAAGGGTATACTTGGTCTCGTGGAAAACACAAAACCAAAAAATATCCAAAAAATATGGAGGAAATCCAAAATGAAGAGAATGATTACGGGTCTGCTCGCCCTGTGCATGGTGCTGACCATGTTCTTAGGGTGCACCGCCCAGCAGCAGGTGCCGGAGACCACCACGCAGCCCGCCGCACAGGAAATTGCCGAGACCGTAGCTGTGCCGGGAGCCCCTGCTGCACCCAAGTATGTCTTCCTGTTCATCGGTGACGGCATGAGCTATCCCCAGTTCCAGGCTGCCGCAGACTACTTAGGCGCACTCGCCGACGGCGATTACGAAAAGGCGCTGCCCAGCACCAAGCTGGATACCCGCGCAGGCGCGGTTCTGGACGGTCCTGTGGCGCTGAACTTTATGGACTTCGAGGTTGCCGGTTCTGCCGTGACCTACGACTCCTGCTCCTTTGCCCCGGACTCCGCTTCCACCGCTACTTCCATTGCCACCGGAAAAAAGACCTACTCCGGTATGATTAACGTGGACGAAAGCGGTGCCACCCCCTATGAGACCATCGCGGAAAAGCTCCACGCTCAGAAGGGCTGGAAGATCGGCGTCATCAGCTCCGTGAACCTGAACCACGCCACCCCCGCCGCCTTCTATGCTCATCAGGCCAGCCGGAACAACTACTATGAGATCGGTGAGGAGCTGGTCAACTCCGGCTTTGAGTACTTTGCCGGCGGTGGCCTGAAAAAGGTTACCGGAAACGACAAGGATAAGACCAGCCTGTACGATCTGGCGCAGGCCGCAGGCTACAAGGTCACCTTCACCCAGGCGGACGCGGAAGCTGTTACCGCCGCCGATGGCAAGGTTATCCTGATCGACGAGCATCTGGCAGACTCCGACGCCATGGACTACGACATGGATCGGAAAAACGGTGAATGGGCACTGTCCGATTATGTGACCAAGGGCATCGAGGTACTGGACAATGATACTGGTTTCTTCATGATGTGCGAGGGCGGCAAGATCGACTGGGCCTGCCACGCCAATGACGCCGGCGCCACCGTCACCGATACCCTTGCCATGGCGGATGCCGTACAGGTAGCCGTGGACTTTGCCAAGGCGCATCCTGACGAAACCCTGATTCTGGTCACCGGCGACCATGAGACCGGCGGTCTGACCATCGGCTTTGCCGGTACGGACTACGACACCTATCTGGATACCCTGGCCAACCAGACCATCTCCTACGCCCAGTTCGATGAGCGGTATGTGAAGAGCTACAAGGAAAACGGCACCTCCTTCGAGGATGCCATGAAGGATGTGGAAGTCCTGTTCGGTCTGAAGCTCACCGGCGAGGAAAGCGACCGGCTGGTGCTGACCGAGTATGAAGTTCAGCGTCTGCGTACTGCCTACGATCTGGCTATGAGTGACTACGACGCAAAGGAATTTAGTCAGGAGCAGTATGTGCTCTACGGCACCTACAACCCCTTCTCCGTCACGGTTACCCACATTCTGAACAACAAGGCCGGTGTGGACTTCACCAGCTACTCCCACACGGGACTGCCGGTTGCGGTGTTCGCTGACGGCATCGGAGCCGAGGATTTCGGCGGCTACTACGACAACACCGAAATCTACAACAAGCTGGCAAACCTGCTGGAAGTCAGGTAAGAGGCTTTCCAAATAGAATACAGGGGGCGTGCAATGCGCTCCCTGTATTGTGCGTATGGAGTGAAAAACAGAATGCCTATTAAATGGAAAACAAGCAAGACCCTGGGACCGGTGGTGCTGTGGCTATGCCTTCTTGCAGTGCTGCTGGCGCTGCCCACGGGCTATGAGAGCGCCCTGTCCTATCAAAACGCCGACCGGGTAGATGCACTGGTGCTGTCCACGGATGAAAGCGACATTGTGGACACCGGACTGGTGCGCAGCGGCGAGCAGCGGTGCCGTGTGCGGATTCTGGCAGGGCAGTTTGAGGGGACAACGTGTACCGCCGTCAACCGGCTGAACGGCTCTCTGGCGGAGGATAAGCTCTTTTCCCCGGGAGACCGGGCCTTTGTGGTGGTCAGCCATTCCGAGGGAAAAATCACCACGGTGTATATGACCGACCACTTCCGGCTGGATAAGGAAGCGTGGCTGGCCGGGCTGTTCCTACTGCTGCTTCTGCTGTTCGCCCGGGGCACCGGGCTGCGGGCAATTTTGTCCTTTGTGGACACGGTACTTCTGCTGTGGAAGGTACTGATTCCCAGCCTGCTGAAGGGCTGGAACCCTATCTGGGTGTCCATGGGATTGGTGCTGGTGCTCGCCGTGCTGGTGCTGAGCCTGATCTACGGCTGGGACAGACGCTGCCTTGCCGCGACCCTGGGCGCGGCGCTGGGCATCCTTGTGACGGCGATGCTGGGCTATCTCTTTACCGACCTGTTCCAGATTCATGGCGCGGTGATGGAATCCAGTGAAAGCCTGCTGTACGCCGGGTATCAGCACCTGAATCTGACCAAAATCTTTGTGGCCTCCATTTTTCTCGGCTCCTCCGGCGCGGTGATGGACTTGTCCGTAGACATCTGCTCCGCTGTCTATGAGGTGGTGGAGAAGAAACCGGGGATTTCCGCGAAGGAGGCCATTTCTTCCGGCTTTGCCGTTGGCCGCGCGGCCTGCGGCTCCACCACCACAACCCTGCTGCTGGCCTACTCCGGCAGCTACATCGCCCTGCTGATGGTGTTCATGGCACAGGGCACCCCGGTGGCGCTGATGCTCAACTATAAGTATGTAGCTGCGGAAATCGTCCATACCATCGTCGGCTCCTTTGGCCTGGTGACGGTGGCACCCCTGACTGCCATCACCAGCGGTCTGCTGCTGACCAGCAAGGGACGATGCGGCACTTGACAGACATTTTACAATTCCACCTTTTGGATATTACATACAGGGTGTAGCATAGGAAAGCGGGAGTGGAGCCGCAGTCCGGCGCATACTCTGCCGTAAAACCATGATGCGGTGCCCCGTAACCGATCTTTTTCTGACCGGGGGGGCACGTTTTCCATATCTGCGCACAATACAAACAGAAAGCGGGATAATTGCATGGACACTTATCTGAACCGGGAGCTGTCCTGGCTGAAATTCAACGAGCGGGTGCTGGAGGAGGCGGAAAGCCGGGAGGTTCCGCTGTGCGAGCGGCTGACCTTTGCATCCATTTACCAGAGCAATCTGGACGAATTCTTTATGGTGCGGGTGGGCTCTCTGATGGATCAGATGCTGCTCAGCAAGAATCTTCGGGACAACAAGACTCATATGACCGCGGAGGAGCAGATCAAAGCCATTGGGAAAACCGTGACCCGTCTGAACCGCCGCAAGGATGCCGTCTATGCCGGGCTGATGGAGCAATTGGAGGGCTACGGGGTTCGCCTGGTAAACTTCCAGAAGCTGGGAAGCCGGGAAGGCGGTGAACTGGAGCGGTACTTCGACACGGAAATCGCACCCCTGACCTCTCCCACAACAGTGAGCCGGCGGCAGCCCTTTCCCTTCCTGCAAAACAAGGAAATCTACGCCGTGGGGGTTTTGGCAGGAAAGAACGGCCAGGAAAAGCTGGGAATTATCCCTTGCGGAACCGGTGTCATTCCCCGGCTTATTGGCGTCCCCGGACAGCCGGGGTCGTATATGCTGTCCGAGGAACTGATTCTGCATTTTCTTCCAAAGGTTTTCAGCGGCTACCGGGTGGTGTCCAAGTCCCTGATTCGGGTGACCCGAAACGCGGACATCGATGCCGACGCGCTGTATGACGAGGATTTGGACTACCGGGAATTTATGGCGAAGCTCATCAAGCGACGCCGTCGGCTGGCCCCCGTTCGGCTGGAGCTGTCCCGGGAGCTGGACGGCGACATTGTCAAAACCCTGTGCGCCTACACGGATGTGAAGCAGGATGCGGTTTTCCGCTGCCGTTCGCCGCTGGACCTCAGCTTCCTGTTCCAGATTGAGGATATTCTGCGCCAGCGCACAGAGCTGTTCTATGAAAAGCGATTCCCCCAGCGTTCGGCCCAGTTCCGCCCCGGCTGCCCGGTGATTCCTCAAATCCGGGAGGGGGACAAACTGCTGTCCTACCCCTACGAGAGCATGAAGCCCTTTCTGGACTTCCTTCAGGAGGCAGCGGTTGATCCCAATGTGGTCTCCATCAAAATGACGCTGTACCGGGTGGCACGGCACAGCAAGATCATCGAAAGCCTGATCGAAGCGGCGGAAAACGGCAAAAGCGTGCTGGCGCTGGTGGAGCTGAAGGCCCGCTTTGACGAGGAGAACAACATCGAGTGGTCCCGGCGGCTGGAGGAGGCGGGCTGCCAGGTAATCTATGGGCTGGATGGCTTCAAGGTACACAGCAAGCTCTGCCTGGTGACCCGCCGGGAAAACGGAAAAACCGAGTATTTTACCCAGATCGGCACCGGCAACTACAACGAAAAGACCGCCCGGTTCTATACCGACCTGTCTCTCATGACGGCGGACACCGCCATTGGCCTGGAAGCCGCGGCGGTGTTTCAGGCCCTTGCCAAGGGAGAAACCGTGGAAGAAGTCCAGCAGCTGCTGGTGGCGCCCAAGTGCCTGCAAAACCGGATTCTGGACCTGATTGATGAAGAAATCAGTGCCGCCCGACAGGGCCTGCCCGCCTATATCGGCATCAAAATCAACTCCCTGACGGACAAGGTGATTATTGACCGCCTGATTGCCGCCTCCCAGGCGGGGGTAAAAATCGACCTGATCGTCCGGGGCATCTGCTGCCTGCTGCCCGGTGTGCCGGGGGCAACGGAGAATATCCGGGTCATCAGCATTGTGGGGCGGTTCCTGGAGCACTCCCGGATTTACATGTTCGGTGTGGAGCAGCGGCAGCGGGTATACATTGCTTCCGCGGACTTTATGACCCGCAACACCCTGCGGCGGGTGGAGGTGGCGGCGCCCATTCTGGATGCGCAGCTGCGCCGCCGCCTGAATGATATGTTTGAGGTCATGCTTTGGGATAACCGGCAGGCCCGGGAGCTTCAGCCCAACGGAGAATATGTGCGGGTGCGCAATCAGGGGCAGGCCGTCAACGCCCAGGAGCTGTTTTACCGGCAGGCCTATGAGCAGGCGGAGCCAGCTTCCCCGGAACACAAGGCCCAGCCTACAGCGGAGCAGCCCCAGGAGCAGGCTGCCGCGCCCGGCGGAAATCCAGCTGCAGAGCAGCGAGGGTCTTTCTGGAACCGGGTTCGCACAACCCTCCGTAAGCTGGGAGAAGATGGACTGTGACAGGAGAATGGATATGAAATATGCGTTAATTGATATGGGTTCCAACAGCATCCGGCTGACGGTTTACGACATTGAACGAAGCGCTTTCAGAATTCTGTTTAAGGAAAAAATCATGGCGGGCCTGGCAGGATATGTGGAAAACGGTGCGCTGACCCAGGACGGGATAGACTGCGCCTGCCAAAGTCTGCGGGAATTTCTGAATACCCTGAACCTGCTGGACATTGACCACCTTGCGGTATTTGCCACTGCATCGCTGCGCAATGTTTCCAATACGGAACAGGCGGTGGAGCAGATTCGCCTTGCCACCGGCATTCAGGTAGAGGTGCTTTCCGGAGTGATGGAGGCGGAATACGGCTTTTACGGCGCGGCAAACGATGTAAAAACCGATAGTGGGCTGTTTGTGGACATTGGCGGTGCCAGTGCGGAACTGGCACTGTTCACCGGCGGCAAGCTGGAAAAAGCCGAGAGTGTGCCCATTGGTTCTTTGCGGCTGTATCGGGATTGCGTGAAAACAATACTGCCGGGGAAAGAATCCCGGCGGCGGATTGAGAAATCCATTCGGAAAGCCTTTAAGGAAAGCAACCTGAAGGAAATCCCCAAGCAGAAGCAGATTGTGGGCGTGGGCGGCACCATCCGGGCGACGCTGCGGCTGTGCAAAAAGCTGTATGGGCTGCCGGATGGCTGCCGGACCTTTACACGGGAACAGTTGGAGGAGCTGACGCGGTACTTGTGCAAAAATGATCAGGACGCAAAAGACCTGATTCTTCGCTATGAGCCGGAACGCATCCATACACTGGTGCCCGGTGTTCTGCTGCTGCGTTATCTGATGGAGCGGTATGGTGTGGAAGAAGTCACGGTCAGCCACTACGGTGTCCGGGAGGGGTATCTGCATCAAAAAATTCAGCCTGCTCTGCCGGACAATTCCTGATATGCGGTAGGTGATGGAAGGATACCTGCTGTGAATGACAAGCTTGGATTCTGGCTGAGCCTTACTCCGGAGCAGCGGGAGGAAAAAGCAAGCCTGACTCCCAAACATGGAAAATTGTCTATTCCCGTACACATGGATCCCGGTGATCTGGAAGACTTTTCGGACGAAGACCTCCTGGATCTGGCAGAGCAGATGGGCTATGAGCTGCAAGAGCCCTTCACCCGGGAGGAGCTGGTGGAGAAGATCTGTTCGGATACGGTGTATGTGTAAACAAAAGGGCTGCGGAATAATCCGTAGCCCTTTTTGGTCAGAGTTTTATAGAAAAAGCAAACACGCCATTGCAGATGACCACAATGCCGTGTTCGTATAAGGATTTTTGGTGGGGGAAGGTGGATTCGAACCACCGAAGCTATAAGCAGCAGATTTACAGTCTGTCCCCTTTGGCCACTCGGGAATTCCCCCATATGAAGTTTGCGTCCCGAACAGGACTTGGTTATCATATCATATTTTGGAAGAATGTCAAGAAGAAAATCCAAAAATATGAAAAAACCTACAAAAATCCAAAAATATGAAAAAACCTCCGGGCTCGGCCCGGAGGTTTATGGGAGAGATTACAGCTCCACGTCCATCCCGGCGATGACGGCAGCGCAGCGGGGGCACAGGCCCTCGGCGTTGGCGTCCACGGAGTGCATCCAGCAGCGGGGGCACTTGACGCCCTTGGCTTCCGACACACCAACGGTCAGATCCGGGAAATTCACACCGGCGCCCACCTCGGCACCCTCTTCGGGGTCAGACCAGTCGCAGGTGGAAACAATGCAGATTTCCGCCAGGTTCAGGCCCTCGCAGGCCTTCTTCAGGTCGCTGTTTTCGGTCTGCAGGGTCACATGGGCCTCCAGTGCCTTGCCGATACGCTTATCCGCACGGGCCTTTTCCAGAATGCCGTTTACATCCTGGCGCAGCTTCATCACCGTATCCCAGCGGGCCATGGCGGCGTCATCCAGCTTGTAGGCGGCGAAGGATTCGGGCATCTGGTTCAGCAGTACGTTCCGGGCATCGTCGCTGTCGCGGTGGGGCATTGCCTGCCAGATTTCGTCGCAGGTGAAGGCCAGAATGGGGGCAAATACCTTTGCCATGGCGTCCAGAATCAGGAACAGGGCGGTCTGGGCGGAGCGGCGGCGCAGGCCGTTCTTCTCCTCGCAGTACAGCCGGTCCTTCAGAATGTCCAGGTAGAAGCTGGACAGCTCCACCACGCAGAAATCGTTGATGGCATGGGTAACCACATGGAATTCATAGCCGTTGTAGGCCTTCCGGCACTCGGCCACCAGCTGGTCCAGCTTGGTCAGCGCCCATCTGTCCAGCTCTTCCAGCTGGTCGGCGGGAACCAGACGGTTGGGGTCGAACTCGTTCAGGTTGCCCAGGCAGTACCGGGCGGTGTTGCGGAACTTCAGGTAGTTCTGGGCGATCTGCTTGAAGATCTCCTTGGAGCAGCGCACGTCGGCGTGATAGTCGGAGGAGGCTGCCCACAGGCGGACGATGTCGGCACCAAATTCCTTGATCAGGTCGGCAGGATCCACACCGTTGCCCAGGGACTTGTGCATGGCACGGCCCTGACCGTCCACGGTCCAGCCGTGGGTCAGCACCTGCTTAAAGGGCGCGCCCTGGTCCAGAGCGCCTACGGAGGTCAGCAAGGAAGACTGGAACCAGCCCCGGTACTGGTCGGCGCCCTCCAGGTACACGTCGGCGGGCCACAGATCGGGGGTCCGGTGCATCAAAGAGGCGTAGTGGGTGGAGCCGGAATCGAACCAGCAGTCCAGGGTATCGGTTTCCTTGTCAAATTCCTTGCCGCCGCAGTGGGGGCAGGTAAAGCCGTCGGGCACCAGCTCCATGGCTTCCTTTTCAAACCAGATGTTGGAGCCGTACTCGTCAAAGAGGCCGGAGAGCTTGCCAATGGATTCGGGGTTGGACACGGGCTTGCCGCAGTCCTTGCAGTAGAACACGGGGATGGGCAGGCCCCAGCGGCGCTGACGGGAGATGCACCAGTCGGCACGTTCCCGGATCATGCTGGTCATCCGCTCCTGGCCCCAGGCGGGATACCACTGGACGTTTTCGATGGCCTGGATGGCCTGGTCCTTGAAGGATTCCACAGAGCAGAACCACTGGGGGGTGGCCCGGAAGATCACGGGCTTCTTGCAGCGGTCATGGTGGGGGTAGGAGTGGACGATTTCTTCGGAGGCGAACAGAACGCCGGACTGCCGCATATCTTCCAGAATCACGGGGTTAGACTCCTCGGTCTTCATTCCGGCGTACTTGCCCGCGTAGTCGGTGTGGCGGCCGTAGTCATCCACGGGCACCACCAGCTCCATGCCGTAACGCATACAGGTCTGGTAGTCGTCGGCGCCGAAGCCGGGGGCGGTGTGGACACAGCCCGTACCGGAATCCATGGTAACGTACTCGGCGTTTACCAGTCGGGAGGTCTTGTCCATGAAGGGATGCTGGGCCAGCATATTCTCAAAGAAGGAGCCGGGATACCGGGCCAGAACTTCGTAGGTTTCAAAACCGCCGATGTGCATCACCTTGTCCATCAGAGCCTCGGCCATGATGTAGGTCTCACCGTTATCCGCCTTCACCAGCACATAGGTGTCCCGGGGATGCAGGCAGATGGCCAGGTTGCCGGGCAGGGTCCAGATGGTGGTGGTCCAGATCACGAAGAAGGTCTTGCTCAGATCAAAGCCCGCAAGCTTGCCCAGATCGTCCTTCATGGGGAACTTCACATACACGGTGGTGCAGGGGTCGTCCTTGTACTCAATGTCGGCCTCGGCCACGGCGGTGACGCAGTAGGGGCACCAGGTCACGGGCTTCAGGCCCTTGTAGATATAGCCCTTGTCGAACATCCGGCCAAAGACCTTGACCTCCTGGGCCTCAAAATGCTTGTCCATGGTGCGGTAGGGGTGCGCCCAGTCGCCCACCACGCCCAGACGCTTAAAGCCGGCCATCTGCTTCTGGATGAAGTCCTCGGCAAATTCGGCGCAGGCCTTCCGGAATTCGGGCACGGACATATCCTTGTTGAGCTTCTTCTTGGAAGTCTCGATGGCCCGCTCAATGGGCAGGCCGTGGTTGTCCCAGCCGGGAACGTAGGGGGTGTAGTAGCCCATCATGGCGTGGCTGCGGACGATGAAGTCCTTCAGAGTTTTGTTCAGAGCGTGGCCCATGTGGATGTAGCCATTGGAGAAGGGAGGGCCGTCGTGCAGCACAAACCGGGGCAGATCCTTGTTCTTTTCCAGCATGGCGTTGTACAGGTCCAGCTTCTGCCAGCTCTCCAGCATACCGGGCTCCCGGGCGGGAAGGCCCGCTTTCATGGGAAAGTCGGTCTTCGGGGTGATGATGGTGTTTTTGTAGTCCATTGGATTGTGACCTCCATAAAAATGTCTGTGGTGTGGGAAATTGGAATTTATTTCAATTGACAATTGACAATGGACAATTGACAATGAAGGAATCCCCTGCGGGGATGATTCAAGAATAGATACAAAAATACATGCGGATATTTTCGCGTCTTGGTATCGAATTCATCCCGAAGGGATACCACAATTGTCAACTGTCAATTCAATAACGCCCAACTCGTCATTCCATAACAAAAAAGCCCTTGTCCCTTAGAAAAGAGACAAAGGCTTTGTAACCTCTGCGGTACCACTCTTGTTCCGCCCCAAAAGGGACGGCACTCGCTTTCGCTGTAACGGGCGATTCCCGGTGCGGCCTACTGCGGTTTGTGGGTTCGGCGCACTGCTCTGAGGGGATAAGCGCGGATTGCTTTCTGCTGTCTTGCACCAACCGGCAGCTCTCTGAAGAAAGGGGAGACCCGGCTCCTGTCCTCATCCTGGCATTGCATATGTGGGTTCCCGGGCCGGCGCGGGCCGGTCAGGAAAGCTTATTTGTGGGTGGGATCGTAGTTCCGGCCAAACTGCAGGTTCAGGTTGGCAAAACGGGAGGTGGTGGTGTCGTTTACCGGGTGTCTGGGCTCTGCCTTGGGGGCGGGCTCCTCAGTGGTGCCAACCAGAGCTTCCACATTGTGGGCGATCTCGTCGGCTACGGAGCCGCTGGGGGCAGCGGGCGCCACGGGAGCCACGGGAGCGGCAGGGGCGCTGAAGCTGGCGGGCTTGGGAGCCACGGGTGCGGCAGCCGGGGCGGGAGCCGCACCGGCACCCTTGATCCGTTCCAGAGCCTGGATGCAGGCGCGCATCTGCTCCTGAATCTCGGCAATCCGGGCATTGGCAGCCTTCCGGGCCTCCTCCACACGGGCCTGCTCCGCGGCAACCAGCGCATCGGCACTGGCAGGGGCAGCGGGAGCGGCAGGAACGGCGGCGGAAGCGGCAGCGGTGATGCGCTGGGCGTTTGCGGCGGCCTCCTTCAGCATCTTGTCGCACTGGGCCTTGGCGGCAGCCAGCATCTTGTCCCGCTCGGCCTGGGCGTCCGCGGTGTTGGCCTTGGCGGCACCCTCGCTCTTGCGGTACTCTTCCAGCTTGCCGGCCAGAACACGCAGCTTGCTCTTCAGCAGCGCGTTTTCCTTGTAAAGGGTTACATAGTCTTCGGTCAGAGGCTCCAGAAACTCGTCCACCTGCTGCATATTATAGCCGCCGAAGGAAGACTTCTTAAAGGCAATCTGATCGATCTGTTGGGGAGTAATCATATCTGTTTCTCCTTCCGTTTCTTATGAAGCATTGGCGCGTTTTGGGGGAAACGCCTTAGATGTAACTTTCCACCTCAGCCTGGAGAGATTCCAGGTCGCCCTGAATTTCCATGTTGTGGGGGCAGAACAGGTAGGCGGACTGGGCGATCTTCTTCACATCGCCGTCCAGGGCGTATACGCAGCCGGACAGGAAATCCACCACCCGGCGGGCCATGGCCTTATCCACATTTTCCATATTGACGATGACGGCCTTCCGGTTGCGCAGATCGTCAGCGGCTTTGGAGGTGTCGTTGAAGTTGCCGGGACGGAACAGAACCACTTCCTGCTTGTTGGTGGAGCCGGAGGTGTGGAGAACGGGGCCGTTGAAGCTGCCGGTAGTAACACCGGTAGAGGCAGATCCGGCAGGGGCAATGCTGCCAAAGCCAAAGTCATTGCCGTCATACTCGTCTTCGGGCTCGTCCTCTACGGGAGCGGCAGGACGGGAACGGCGTGCGGGAGCGCTGCGGCGTGCGGGCTTTTCTTCGGGTTCCTCGTAATCGTCGTCGGCGTATTCTTCGTCTTCGTCGTAATCATCGTAGTCGTCGTCGGTGTAGGGCTGGGCAAACTTTTTCACGTTATCCCAAAGACTCATTTCTGTATTTCCTCCTGTATATTTACATCTATTGATGAGGCGTGTCAGTAGCTGCGGGCACCAAAAATGGCGGTGCCGACGCGGATCATGGTGCTTCCGGCGCGGATTGCGTCCGCGAAATCACCGGACATTCCCATAGATAAACAGTCCACTGAAACATTATCGTTCTTTTTTGCCCGTATGTCAACATATATTTGCCGCATTTCCAGAAAAAATTTTAAATTATCTCCCGGATTCCGGCTGATTGGGGGAATTGCCATAAGTCCGCGGACGCAAATGTTGGGGTAACTGTCAATTTTGTCTATAAGCGGAAGAATCTCCCCGGCGGCAAAGCCGGTCTTGGCTTCCTCGGAGCCGATGTTCACCTCCAGAAGGATGTGCTGCCGGATGCCCTGTTTCCCCGCTTCCCGGTCAATGGCGGAAAGCAGATGCTCACTGCCCACACTTTGAATAAGGTCCACCTTGCCAACCACCTGCCGGACCTTATTGGTCTGCAAATGGCCGATAAAATGGATGGGGGCCCCCTGGTAGGCGTTCTGCCGGAGCTTCTGCGTCAGCTCCTGAACCCGGTTTTCTCCGCACAGGTCCACACCGGCGGCAATGGCCTGACGGACCGCGTCGGCGTCGTTCATTTTGGTGGCGGCGCAGAGCTTTATTTCGCCGGGATCCCGGCCTGCCTCCCGGGCGGCCCGGGCCATGGCGCTGCGGATGGACGCCACATTTTCAGCAATGGACATGGGTGTTTCTCCTCTCTGTATACAAAAGGGGCGGCGGAGGTGCTCCGCCGCCCCGGGGTGACGCGGCTTCCCCGATGGCCGCCTCAGGCTGTGGGCGCGGCGGCTTTCAGGGGCCGAATGGGCGCTAGGGTGGAAATGGCATGCTTATAGATCATCTGCTGTTTCCCGTCGGAAACCAGCACCACTACGAAGCTGTCAAATCCGGTGATCACTCCCCGGAGCTGAAAGCCATTCATGAGAAACAGTGTGACGGGAACCTTTTCCCGGCGCACCTCTTTGAGAATGGCATCCTGTAAATTCATGGCTTCATTCATATGTATACCCTCGTTTCTTGTTTGGAGTACACATATGCTAGCATGACTCACTTGTCGATTTCCTGAATAATTTGTCGGGCCAGCCGGAAAATTTCCCCGTCCTCCCAGGTATCCTTACGGCTCAGCCAGTGGATCTCTTTGTTCCGGCGGAACCAGGTCAGCTGCCGTTTGGCGTACCGGCGGGAGGACTGTTTTACCTCTTCGGCAGCCTCCGCCAGGGACCGGCGGCCTTCCAGGACGGCCACAAATTCCTTGTAGCCGATGGCCTGCATGGAGGTGGCCTTTGGGGACAGGCCTTCGGCCAGCAGCTGCCGGATTTCCTCCAGCAGGCCCCGTTCCAGCATGAGGTCCACCCGGCGGTTGATGCGGGCATAGAGGGTGTCCCGGTTTTCGTAGTCCAGGCCCAGCCAGAGGGGGGTGAACCGGGGAGGCTGCTCCTGGGTGCGGCGGTTGTGGACGGTGATGGTCTCCCCGGTTTCCAGATAAACCTCCAGGGCCCGGAGAATCCGCTTTCGGTCCCGGACCCGGCCGGCGGTTTCCGGGTCGATTTCACGGAGCCGAGCCAGCATGGCATCCAGTCCCAGGGCGTCTGCCTGGGCTTCCAGCTCCTCCCGGACGCCGGTGGAGGGGAATGGGGCAAAGTCATTGCCTCTTACAAGGGAATCCATATAGAGCCCGGTGCCCCCGGCAATGACGGCGGTTTTGCCCCGGGCCAGGATATCCTCCACAATGGGGGCCGCGGCCCGGCAATAGCGGCTGACGGAGTAGTCCTCCCAGGGGTCGGCCACATCGATCATATGGTGGGGGATCCCCTGCATTTCTTCCCCGGTGGGTTTGGCGGTGCCGATGTCCATGCGCCGGTACACCTGCATGGAGTCACAGGATACCACCTCGCCCTTCAGCTCCCGGGCAAGCTGTACCGCCAGGGCGGTTTTCCCGGAGGCGGTGGGGCCCGCCAGGCAGATGATTGGATTCATAGATTGGCTCCTTGTTGGTTGAAAATTGGAATTTTGTGGGGGAAATGCCTTCCCCTGGGGGAAGGTGCCCCAGTGCGCACACTGGGGCGGATGAGGGGCGGAACCGGGTAGGTTGTACCGCCCCACACCCGTCTCGCTGCGCGAGCCACCCTCTCCCAGGAGAGGGCTTACCCGACAATTACCCATTTCCCACAAAATCAAGTCCGCTTAAACTGCTTTTCCAGGCTTTTCTTGCTGAGGGTCACGCAGATGGGTCTGCCGTGGGGGCAGTATTTGAGCTCTTCCCGGCACATCACCTGCCGGACGATTTCCAGCAGCTCCTTTTCATCGCTGCGCCACCCGGCCTTGATGGCGGCCTTGCAGGCCACGGTGTGGAGCATCTCATCCCGGACGGTGTCCGGCCGGGTCAGCTTTCCCCGCAGCAGGTCGGAGGCCAGAGACTCCACCGCTTCCGCCGCGTCATCCGGGGTCAGGTCCATGGGAATCTGCCGCAGCAGCAGGGTGTTTTCGCCGAATTCCTCCAATTGGAACCCCAGCTCCTGCATCATGTCCAGGTGCTCCATTACCGCGCCGGCGGCCTTTGGGTCCAGACGGACAGCGATGGGGGACAGCAGGGTCTGGCCCAGGATGGCCTCCTGGTTGGCTTTCAGCTTGTCAAAAAGAATGCGCTCGTGGGCGGCGTGCTTGTCAATGAGGAAGGCTTCCTCCCCCTGCTCCACCAGAATATAGGTGCGGTAGAGCTCGCCCACCATACGCCAGTCGGGGGCGCCGGGCATTTCCAGAGTTGTCTGCTCCGGCTCCGGGGGGAGTGTCCGGGGGGCGGCGGGGATCGTCTCCTTTTCCGGAAGCACCGGGCTTTCCTGCCTGGGTGCCTCCTGCGGGGCCGGCTTCGGCGGGACGGAAGCCGCTGCGGGAACCATCACCCGGGCGTGAAGGGCGGCGGGCTCCTGTCGGGGCAGCTTTTCCATTACCGCCTGGGCCTTTTCCCGCTTGGGCTGGGGGGCGTCCTTCAGCGCCTGGGAGAAGGCTTTGTATTCCTCCGGATTCATGGTGCGGAAAAAGTCTTTTTTGGGCGCGGCCTTGGGCACTTCCGGTATGCCAGGGATCTGTCCGGGGGCCTCCGCTGCGCCCGGGGCAGTGGGCTTTTTGGCGGCAAAGTGCACCTCCGGCCGGTCCGGGGTCTTGTTCAGGGCTCCCAGAACGCCGTAGTGGACGCAGTCGAACACCGCCTTTTCGTTCAGGAATTTCACTTCCGTTTTGGCAGGGTGTACATTCACATCCACTGCCGCCGGGGGAAGCTCCAGACACAGCACACAGGTGGGGAATTTGCCCACCATCAGCTGATTCCGGTAGGCCTCCTCCAGGGCGGTAATCAGCAGCCTGGATTTCACGGGCCGGTGGTTTACAAAAAAGGTCTGCAGGCTCCGGCTGGGCCGGGCATCCGTGGGCTTGGAGACAAAGCCGGTGACACGGTACTTTTCCCAGGTGCTGTCCACGGGAATCATGCCCCCGAAATCCCGGCCGTAGACGCAGTAGACCGCGTCCCGGAGGGCGCCGGAGCCGGGGGTGGAGAGGACAGACTTGCCGTCCTTGATCAGCTGAATGGCAACCTCCGGATGGGCCAGGGCCTGAAGCTGCACCGCGGCGGTGACCCGGGAGCCCTCCACCGTGTCGGCCTTCATAAATTTCATCCGGGCGGGGGTGTTGTAAAAGAGATTGCGGACGATGATGGTGGTGCCGTCAGGGCAGCCGGCCTCGGATTCCTCGGTGATGACACCGCCCTCCAGGTGGAGGCTGACGCCGGTGAGTTCCTCCGGCACCTTGGTCAGAAGATCGATGCGGCTGACGGAAGCAATGGCAGCCAGGGCCTCTCCCCGGAAGCCCATGGTGCCGATGGCGGCCAGGTCCTCGGCGGTGCGCAGCTTGGAGGTGGCGTGGCGCAGGAAGGCGGTGCGGGCATCCTGGGCGGTCATGCCGCAGCCGTTGTCCGTGACCCGCAGAAAGGTCATGCCCCCGTCCCGGATTTCAAGGGTGACCTTGGTGGCACCGGCATCCACGGCATTTTCCAGCAGCTCCTTGGCAACGCTGGCGGGACGCTCCACCACCTCACCGGCGGCAATCAGATTGGCGATATGGGGGGAGAGCTGAATGATTTTGGGCATAGGCTTACCTCAGAAGGTTCAGACTGTAGAGATTGATGATGGCGTGCATGACGATGGGGCCGAAAATGCTGCCGCTTTTGGTATAGCACCAGGCAAGCCAGATGCCTGCGGGCAGGTACTGCAAAAAGGCCAGCACCAGATGCAGGGGGGAGTAGACGCCCACATAGCCGATAATATGCACGGCGGAAAAGGCCGCCACGGAAAGCAGGTAGGCGGCAATGGCGGAGGTTTTCCACAGATTGCGGAAAATGAGCCCCCGGAACACGCATTCCTCCGTCAGGGGCGCCAGCACCACGGTGCCCAGCAGCATCAGGTAGTAGCCGCCCTTCTTCATCGCGGCAATGGAGGCGTCATTTTGGTTTACATAACCCGGATCCAGCTGCTTCAGCGCCCAGGTAACGGCGGTGAAGCTGACCCAGTAGGCTACCAGACCCAGGATCACGGCCTGGGAAAAGAGAATGGGGTGCTGCTTCACGGGCTTGAAGTTTGCACCGAGGAAGGCATGATAGACCCACAGGCAGGAGAAGAAATTCAGCAGAAAATAGGTGAAATTCACCTCTGCCTTGGAAAAGGGATGGGCAAGCAGGCCGTTGACGGAGCTTAAGAGGCTGGGCAGCAGCACCAGCTGGAAGGCGTATACGCACCAGCCGATGATGGTTTCGTCACGTCTGGGCCCGGGGGAAGAGATGGATGGTTTGGACATAGATAATCTCCTGGGAGTGGGTGCTCCGCAACAGCGGGTGGAGTTTGGAAAATTGTGATTTGTAGAGTTACTTCTCTCTACATTTAATGCCATAGTTTCCTCGACTTCCAAATTCATATCCACGATATATTTCATGTTTAATTCCATCTATAACAACTTCATCATCTGCAGTAAATTCATATAAAAATCCGTTATCTTCACAATATTTGATAATTGCCTGCTGTGCTTTTGCAACAGTAGGATAAACAGTACTATCTGCATAAGGAATCCAAATAGATTTTTTAAACAATTTCAACATGATAATAACTCCTTTCAATGTTTGTAAATTCCAATTTATGGCAGCCTTACCCCAGCATCTTCCGAAGCTTGTAGAGCTGGTTCATGGCTTCAATGGGGGTCAGGGTTTCCACCTCCAGCTTCCGGAGGGCGTCGCAGACCTGATTGGCGGTCAGGTCCAGCATACTGACCTGATCTTCGGGTTCCTTTTGAACGGCCGCCGCCGGCTGGGGGCCGGCCTGCTCCAGCTCGGTGAGAATTTCCCGAGCCCGGGCAATGACGCTGCCCGGCAGGCCCGCCAGCTTGGCAACCTCAATGCCGTAGCTGTCATCGGTGGCGCCGGGGACGATCTTCCGCAGGAAGATCATCTGGTCCCCCCGCTTCTTTACGGCAATGTTGTAGTTCTTCACGTTGGGAAGCTTTTCTTCCATGGTGGAGAGCTCGTGGTAGTGGGTGGCAAACAGGGTTTTGGCGCCCAGCCGCTTGGGGTTAGCCGCAAATTCCAGCACCGCCCGGGCAATGCTCATGCCGTCATAGGTGGAGGTGCCCCGGCCAATTTCGTCCAGAATCAGCAGACTCCGGGAGGTGGCGTATTTCAGAATGTTGGCCACCTCCGTCATTTCCACCATAAAGGTGGACTGGCCGGAGGCCAGATCGTCGCTGGCGCCGATTCTTGTAAACACCCGGTCCACAAGGCCGATGCGGGCGGAGCGGGCGGGGACGAAGGAGCCCATCTGGGCCATGAGCACGATCAGCGCCACCTGGCGCATATAGGTGGATTTGCCCGCCATGTTGGGGCCGGTGATGATGGCGACCTGGTTGTCTTTGCCCCCCAGCAGGGTGTCGTTGGGAACAAACAGGCTGTCTTTCAGCATGGCCTCCACCACCGGGTGGCGGCCGCCTTCAATAGAGATTTCCGGTCCCAGGCTGATTTCCGGCCGGCAGTAGCCCCGCTGGACCGCGACGCTTGCCAGGGAGCACAGGACATCGGCGGATGCCACGGCGGCAGCGGATTCCTGCACGGCAGGGGCCTGGCCCGCCAGCTCCTCCCGCAGACGGGTGAAGATCTGGTATTCCAGGGCGGTGAGCCGGTCCTTGGCGGTGAGCACCTGGGTTTCCAGCTCCTTCAGCTCCTGGGTGATGTAGCGTTCGCAGTTGGCCAGGGTCTGCTTGCGGATGTAATGGCCGGGCACCTGATCCATAAAGGATTTGGATACCTCAATATAGTAGCCGAAAACCCGGTTGAAGCCCACTTTCAGGGTGCGGATGCCGGTTTTTTCCCGCTCACTTGCCTCAATGGCAGCGATGGTGCCGGAGCCGCCCTCCATAATATCCCGGAGCCTGTCCGCGTCCTCATCGGCGCCCCGGCGGATCATGCCCCCTTCCCGGACGGTGAGGGGGGGATCCTCCACAAGGGTGGCTTCAATTTTGTCGGCCCACTGGGTCAGCGGATCGATGGAGTCGGAGAGCTTCCGGGTCAGGGGGCTGGACAGCAGCGCCAGCTGTTCCTTTACCTGGGGCAGGGCCCGCAGGCCCCGGGCCAGGGACAGAAGGTCCCGGCAGTTGACGGTGCCGGTGACAATCCGGGTCATCACCCGCTCCAGATCGGTGACTTCCTTCAGCGCTTCCGTCAGCTCACCCCTTACAATGGGGTTTTCCACCAGACTTTCCACGGCGGCGTGGCGGCGGGTGATCTCCGCCGGATCCAGCAGGGGCTTTTCCAGCCAGCTTCGGAGCATCCGCCCGCCCATGGCGGTGTGGGTTTTGTCCAGCACCCACAGAAGGGTGCCCTTTTTCTCCTTGGAGCGCATGGTTTCCGTCAGCTCCAGATTCCGCCGGGCATCCAGGTCCAGCTCCATAAACCGGCCGGTGGTGTAGTACTGCAGCTGGCGGATATGGGCCAGATCGTTTTTTTGCAGGGTCAGCAGGGTTTTCAGCAGAGCCCCGCTGGCGGTGACGGCGGCAGGGAAGGAGCCCATGCCCATGCTTTCCGGGGAGGCCCCGAAGTGCCGCTCCAGCAGGGCGGCGGAGGCGGCCGGATCAAAGTCCTCCGCCCGTCCCTCGTCCACGCAGCAGTTCAGCCGCCGGAACAGGGTATCGGAGATGCTCTCCTCCTGGGCGCCCTGGCCGAAGCGAAGAACCTCGCTGGGGGAGAAGCGGCCCAGCTCAGAGCAGACGCTCCGGGGGTCCGTGCAGGTGGTGGAGAAGAAGGCGCCGGTGGACACATCGCAGAAGGCCAGACCGTACACGCCGCCCTGGGCATAAACCGCTGCCATATAGTTGTTCCGGCTTTCCTCCAGCATACAGCTTTCGGTGACGGTGCCCGGGGTGATGATGCGGGTGATGTCCCGCTCCACCAGACCCTTGGCAGTGGCGGGGTCCTCCATCTGTTCGCAGACGGCCACCTTATAGCCCTTTTGCACCAGCCGGGCAATATAGGAGTCCACACTGTGATAGGGCACGCCGCACATGGGGGTCTGCTCCTCCTTGGGGCGGCCCCGATCCCGGGTGGTAAGGGTCAGGTCCAGCTCTTTTCCCGCCAGTATGGCGTCCTCGTTGAACATTTCATAGAAATCTCCCAGGCGGAAGAAGAGAATGCAGTCCTGATTGCGCGCTTTCATTTCCTGATACTGGCGCTGCATGGGCGTCAGTTCACATGGAGCTTTTGCCATAAATCGGTTCCTTTTCCTTTATTTTTGGTATACGACCTCAAAATGCTCGCAAACACATTCCATATCCTCATGGAACCGGATGCCCGCGTCCTCCCGGCATTCCCGGGTGAAGACCTCCCGATGGGCATTCTTCCAGTATTGGAGAGACTTGTCCCCTTCGCCCTCCAGAAAGGCGTATTCTTCGGAAATCTCCCGGAAGATGGCTGTTTCAACCTTTGTAATCCGGGTGATGCAGCGGGGGCGTTCCTGGCTGTCCAGGATGACGGAATACTGGCCCACCTGGGGCAGCGGTTCCTTCTCCAGCTCATACAGGCAGCGCAGGCTGGTAGTAGCCCGTTTGTCCCCCCGGAGAAGGGCCTCCAGGATTTCGTCCGCCTGCTCGGGATAGCCGTAAGAATAGGCATCGTATTCCGGAATATCCAGACCGGACTCCCGGACAAACCGGTCAATGGCCCTTTCGCCGGTAAGGCTCCAGGTGGTAGCCCCGGTGATCGCAATATTTTGGTAGGTGCCGATGAGGGCCTCACTGCCCGCAAAGCGCACCAGACGCCCGCCCTCGGTCCGGGCGGTGAGCAGATCCTTGTCCTTCCCGTCCACCAGACAGCGGAGGGTTTTTCCAATGTAGCTGTTGTGGATCTCCTCGGAAATGGCGTTCTGGGCGGCGCACAGCTTGTCGAACCGGCGGTTCTTCTCCTCCTTGGGGGTGGGATCCTCCATTTTGGCAGCCGGGGTGCCGGTGCGGGGGGAGAAGATAAAGGTAAACAGGCTGTCATAGCGGACCTGCTTAATGAGAGACAGGGTTTCCTCAAACTCCTCCTCCGTCTCACCGGGGAAGCCCACGATCACATCGCTGGTCAGAACCAAATCTGGCATGACGGATTTGGCGTAGTTCACCTTTTGCAGATAGGTTTCCCGGTCGTAGTGCCGGTTCATGGCCTTCAGCACCCGGGAGGAGCCGGACTGGAAGGGCAGGTGCAGCTGCTTGGCAATTTTGGGATACCTGGCCATGGTGTCAAAGAGCTTTTGGGAGGCGTCTCTGGGATGGCTGGTCATAAACCGGATCAGAAAATCGCCGGGAAGCTGGGCAATCTGAGCCAGAAGATCCGCAAAATCCATGCCGCAGTCCAGATCCTTGCCGTAGGAGTTGACGTTCTGGCCCAAAAGGGTGATTTCCTTGCAGCCCTGGGCAATGAGGGCCCTGCATTCTGCCAGAATGCTTTCACTTTTGCGGCTCCGCTCCCGGCCCCGGACATAGGGCACGATGCAGTAGGTGCAGAAATTGTTGCAGCCGTACATAATGGACACCCAGGCCTTCAAGTAGGAATCCCGGACCTGGGGGATGCCCTCGGCAATATTGCCTGCCTCGTCTTCAATATAGAACTGGCGCTTGTTCCGGGTCAGCACCGCATAGAGGATCTCCGGGAACTGCCACAGGTGGTGCGTGGAGAATACGCCGTCCACATAGGGAAAGCTTTTTTTGATCCGGTCGGAGACCTTGGTTTCTCCGGCCATGCAGCCGCACAGAAAGATTTTCTGCTCCGGGTGGCGGCGCTTGGTGTGGGTCAGAGCCCCCAGGTTGCCGAAAACCCGTTGCTCGGCGTGCTCCCGGATGGAGCAGGTGTTCATCACCACCACGTCGGCGCCCTCGGGGCCCTGGCAGATGGTGTAGCCGCTCTGGACCAGATAGCCTCTCAGCTTTTCGGAGTCGGCCTCGTTCTGCTGGCAGCCGTAGGTTTCCACATAGGCGGTGGGGGTGCGCCCCTGGGACTGCCACCAGGCGGCGATTTTATCGCAATAGGCGAACTGGGAATCCAATTGTTCCTGAGAAATGACGGTTGTTTTGGTATTCATGGGTACTCCCTTGTTTATGGCCGGACCGGAGTATTTCCCGGAGGGGCCGATTCTTTTTCACCCTATATCATACCATGACAGGGTGACTTTTTCAAGGAAGAAATGCATGGAAGTGGGGAGCACAATTTTGAATTGTAAACATTCTGCTTGCATTCCGGTATCAAACGTGGTAAACTTGGCAGGATTATCGTATTTCTCAGATCTGCTGAGAAGAAAGAGGATACCATGAAGAATTGTAAGTATTGCGGAAGCGAGCTGGAGGACGGGCAGTCTGTCTGCCCCGGCTGCGGCAGGGAATGGGCGCCGGAGGAAACGGCTGTCCCGGAGGAAACGGCTGTTCCGGAGGAAACCCTTCCTGCCGGGGAAGCAGCCGCGGAAGAAGCAGCCGCGTCCCAGGAGCCTGCCCGGGAAGAAATTCCGGCTGCCGAAGAAAAAACGGTCTGCGTTGAGAAGAAAAAGGGCATCACCGGCGCCTCTGCCGTTGCTCTGGCTGTGGCAGCTGTGGTGCTGCTGGCAGCCATTCTGGCGGTGCTGGTGATGAACGGCAAAAAGCAGGACGCGCCTGCGGAAACCCTGCCCGCCGGGGAGACCGCCCAGGCGCAGGAGGAAACCCAGCCCGCCACCATCCCTGCCGACGGAAACCCCGATGACGTCACCTGCAAGGGCACCTACACCGTAAGCGATGAGCAGGCCATTGCGGACAGAGACCAGGTGGTGGCCACCTCCGGCAGCCATCAGCTGACCAACGGTCAGCTCCAGGTCCACTACTGGCTGACGGTGCAGAATTTCTACGCCCAGTATGGCAGCTATGCTCCATACCTGGGCCTGGATCACACCCAGAGCATGGATACCCAGGTCTGCGGCATGGCAGAGGGCCTTACCTGGCAGCAGTATTTCCTGGACCAGGCGCTGAACAGCTGGGAGGTTTATGAGGCCGTTGCCCAGGCCGCGGAGGAAGACGGCTTCCGGCTGCCGGCGGAAGTGGAGCAGGAGCTGGAGGAGCTGGAGGCGGGGCTGGAGCAGACCGCTTCCGAAAACGGCTTTGACGATGCCCTGCATATGCTGAAGGTCAACTTCGGCAGCGCGGTGACCATGCAGGACTATGTGGATTACTGGAAGCTCTACTACCTTTCCAGCCGCTATTACAACGAAGTGGCCGCCAGCTTTGCGCCCACCGATGGGGAAATCGCCGCGTTCTTCAATGCCCATGAAGCGGAGTATGCGCAGAAGGGCCTGACCAGGGATACCGTTACCGTGGATGTGCGCCACATCCTGATTACCCCGGAAGGGGAAACCCAGGAAGACGGCACCTATCCGGAGGAAGCCTGGATCGCCGCCGAAAAGAAGGCCCAGGAGCTGCTGGATACCTTCCTGAAGGGTGACGGGAAAGAGGACAGCTTTGCCGCTTTGGCGAATGAGCACTCCACCGATCCCGGCTCCAATACCAACGGGGGTCTCTATGAGGGAGTCAGCAAGGGACAGATGGTGGAGAGCTTTGACGCCTGGTGCTTTGACAGCGCCAGAAAGCCCGGCGATACCGGCATTGTAAAGACCAATTACGGTTACCATGTGATGTACTTTGTGGGCGCCAACACCGTCTGGCAGGAACAGGCAAAGTCCGATATGCTGTCCCAGAAGGCGGCAGACTTTGTGGACCAGGCGCTGGCAAAGGCGGAGGCGAAGATCGACTACGGCGCCGTGAAACTGGCACTGGTGGATATGAGCTGAAAAAAGCGCTCCGGGCAGCCGGAGCGCTTTTTTGATTGATCAATCAGGGAAAAGCAGTATCATACAGAAAAAACAAAGGAGTGTATCTCTATGAAAATCACCGTTCTCGGCAGTCATCTCTGCCCGGACACCCTCTACGCCGTCAATCAGCTGGCTGCCGCCGGGGTGGACACCAAATATCTGGACATTCTGTCCTGTCATGCGGACCTTCGGATGTACCTGCATATCCGGGAGACAAGCCCTTTGTACGAATCCATCCGGGGCACCGACCGGCTGGGTGTGCCCTTGTTTATCCGGGAGGACGGCAGCATGACGCTGGAGCTGAAGGAGATTCTGGGGTGAGGCTTTTGCCGGAGTGGGTTCGAATCCAGTTTCATCCTCTGCCAATAGTAAAAGCCACCCGGTTGGGTATCTGGTATTTTTGGCAGAGGATGAGGGATTCGATTCAATAGAGGAGTTGCCGCCGTCCAGCCGGCGGCAAGTGACAGCCCACTGGGCTGTCACATTGAAGTGGGTTCGAATCCCTCATAACAGAAAAAATACCAGATACCCGGTTGGGTATCTGGTATTTTTGGCAGAGGATGAGGGATTCGAACCCCCGCAAACGGAGTCAGAGTCCGGTGTGCTACCGTTACACAAATCCTCTGTGTCACACGGAACGTGAGTATTATAGCACCAAAACCCAAAATGTCAAGGATTATTTTTACAGCATCACAGATTGTGGGTTCCTTCCCGGAAAAGGGACGGTAACAGTATGCCCGGAAAAATGCCAAATATACATCCCCCTTCCCGGTTTTCGGGAAGGGGGAAATCATTACTCGGCGATGTGCTCGCAGTAGATGCAGCGGTGGATGTTCGCGGCCTTGTCCGTCAGACGGAAGATCTGGGGCAGCTCCTGCTCGATGGAACTGATGCACCGGGGGTTGCAGCATTTCAGATCGTAGCGCAGCTGGCCCTGGATGGGCTCCCGGTTCGGATCCTTTTCCGCTTCCTTCAGCAGCATGAGGATCAGAGCCATGCGCATGAACTTGCCGTTCAGCGCCTGGCGGAAGTAGGCGGCCCGGGGGTCGTCGTCCACCTGGACGCTGATTTCGTTGACCCGGGGCAGGGGGTGGAGCACGCACATCTGCGCTTTTGCCAGCTTCATCTTGGCGGTATCCAGGATGTAGCTGTCCTTCAGCCGGGCATAGGCATCCGGGTCAATGAACCGCTCCCGCTGGATACGGGTCATGTACAGCACGTCAAGGCCCGGCATGGCATCCTCCAGAGAGGTGACCTCCTCATAGGGAATGCCGAACTTTTCCAGGGTGTTGAACTTGACATAGCCGGGCAGGCGGAGCTCCTCCGGGGAGATCAGGACGAACCGGATGCCGCTGTAGCGGCTCATGGCTTCGATCAGGGAGTGGACGGTGCGGCCGTATTTCAGGTCGCCGCACAGGCCGATGGTCAGGTCACTGAGCCGCCCCATCTCCCGGGAGATGGTCAGAAGGTCTGCCAATGTCTGGGTGGGGTGGTTGTGCATCCCGTCACCGGCGTTGATCACGGGGACGCTGGCATTCCGGGAGGCCACGAAGGGGGCGCCATCCATGGGGTGCCGGATGGCCATGATGTCCGCGTAGCAGCTGAGAATCTTGGCGGTGTCCGCCATGCTCTCGCCCTTGGCGGCGGAGGAGGAGTTGGCGGAGGCGAAGCCCAGAATGCTGCCGCCCAGCTCCAGCATGGCGGCCTCGAAGCTCAGCCGGGTCCGGGTGGAGGGCTCATAGAAAAGAGTGGCCAGCTTTTTGTATTTACAGCTGTCCCGGTACTGTTCGGGGTGGGCAATGATATCCTTTGCGGTGGCGATCAGGGTGTCCAGCTCCTCTACACTGAGGTCCAGAATGCTGTTGAGACTTCTCATGCTTTGCCTCCGTTGACGGCCAGGTAATTCTTGATCCGGGTTACGTTTTCCTGATTCGCGGGGTCCTCTTCCAGATACTCGATGATGTCATATACATCCACCACGGAGTAGACGGGGAAGCCAAACTCCTCTTCCACTTCCTCCATGGCAAGCTTTTCGCCCTTGCCCCGCTCCTTGCGGTCCACCATGATGAAGGTGGCGGCAACCTTGACACCCTCCAGGCCGCTCAGAATGGCCATGCTCTCCCGGATGGCGGTGCCGGCGGTGATCACATCCTCGGTGATGACCACTTCCTCACCGGCCTGGGGCACATAGCCCACGAATACGCCGCCCTCGCCGTGGTCCTTGGCTTCCTTCCGGTTGAAGAAGAAGGGCACGTTCAGGCCCTCCTTGCTCAGGGCCACAGCGGCGGACACGGCAATGGAAATGCCCTTGTAGGCGGGACCGTAGAGTACGGCTTGCTTTTTGCCCAGCTTTTCCAGGTAGGCTCTCGCGTAGAATTCGCCCAGGGTGGCAATCTCCTCGCCGGTTTTGATCATACCGGCATTGATGAAGTAGGGAATCTTCCGGCCGGACTTGGCGGTGAAGTCACCGAATTTCAGCACCCCGGCCTTTTCCAGAAACTGAATAAACTCTCTTTTGTAGGCTTCCATAATGAATACTCCTCAATTGTACTTATCTGCTTGACTCAGCTGCCTGGTAAATGGGAATTTGTTGAGGTCTTGGCTCCCCCTTTGGGGGAGCTGGCACGGCGCATGCCGTGACTGAGAGGGGAAAAGAGGCGTGGTACACCCTCTCAGTCAGCTTCGCTGACAGCTCTCCCAAAGGGAGAGCCAAGGCGCCTGCGGGCGCAGGATCTCACCCCCACAAATCCCAATTTATCGGTTTGCAGACGAAAGCCGATATGCATATTTCAATATTTGTTCAGTCGCAGAACTCCGCAACGCACCGCTCATAGGCGGCTACGGGGTCGGCGGCGGCGGTGATGGGGCGGCCCACCACGATGTAGTCAGATCCGATTTCCTTGGCGGCGGCGGGGGTCATAACCCGCTTCTGGTCGCCGATGTCACCGTCGGCAAACCGGACACCGGGGGTGATGGTGAGGAAATCCTTGCCGCAGCGGGAATGGACCTTTTCTGCTTCCAGAGGGGAGCAGACCACGCCGTCCAGACCGGCTTTTTTGGCGGTTTCGGCGTAGTGCATCACCACCTGGTCAATGGGCTCGTGAATCAGAAGGTCCTGTTCCATGGCCTCCTGGTCGGTGGAGGTCAGCTGGGTCACGGCAATCAGCAGGGGCCGGGTGCCGTCGGGCCGGGTCAGGCCCTCCAGGGCGGCCTTCATCATGGCGGTGGTGCCGGCGGCGTGGAGGTTGGTGATGTCCACATCCAGGTTCCGGAGCACACTCATGGACTTCTTTACGGTGTTGGGGATGTCGTGGAGCTTGAGATCCAGGAAGATCCGGTGGCCCCGGGCCTTCAGCTGCCGGACGATTTCCGGGCCCTCGGCGTAGTAGAGCTCCATACCGATCTTTACAAAAGGCTTCCGGCCGGTGAACTTGTCCAGAAAGGCGAAGGTCTGTTCCTTGCTGGAAAAATCACAGGCAACGATTACGTCTTTTCCCATTACTGTACGCCTCCTATTATATCGCTGAGATTTTCAATTTTGTATTCTTTCATAACCCGGGGCAAGTCCTCAATGATGGTTTTGCAGGCCCAGGGATCTACCAGATTGGCGGCGCCTACCTCTACGGCGGTGGCACCGGCCATCATCATTTCGATGACATCCTCGGCGCTTCCCACACCGCCCATGCCGATGACGGGGATGTTCACCGCCTTCGCCACCTGGTAGACCATCCGAACCGCCACCGGGAAGATGCCGGGGCCGGAGTAGCCGCCCATGGTGTTGGCGATGACGGGCTTTCTGCGCCGCAGGTCAATGCGCATGCCCAGCATGGTATTGATGAGGCTGATGCCGTCGGCACCGGCGCCCTCACAGGCTCTGGCGATGGAAACGATGTCCGTCACGTTGGGGGAGAGCTTGATGATTACGGGCTTGGTGGTCACGGCCTTGACCGCCCGGGTGACCTCCGCGGCGGCCTCCGGCTGGGTGCCGAAGCTCATGCCGCCGCCGTGGACATTGGGGCAGCTGACGTTTACCTCCAGCCAGCCCACCTGGTCCTCTTTGTCCAGCCTTTGGCAGGTATAGGCATAGTCCTCCACGGAAAAGCCGGAGACGTTGGCCATCACCGGCTTGTGGAAAACCTCCTTCAGCCGGGGCAGCTCCCTGGCGATAACCGCCTCCACGCCGGGGTTCTGAAGGCCCACGGCGTTGATCATGCCGCCGGGGCACTCGGCGATCCGGGGGGTGGGGTTGCCGAACCGGGGATCCCTTGTAGTGCCCTTAAAGGAGAAGGTGCCCAAGCAATTGATGTCATAGAGATCCGCGAATTCATAGCCGTAGCCGAAGGTGCCGGAGGCGGGAATCACAGGGTTATCCAGCTCGATTCCGCAAAGGCTTACGTTCAATCCCATAGAATTTCCTCCTTCCGCATCACGGGGCCCTCCTTGCAGATACGCTTGTTCCCGGTAAGGGTTTTGCAGGAGCAGCCCATGCAGGCGCCGAAGCCGCAGCCCATCCGCTCCTCAAAGCTCATCTGGCCGGAGGTGGTGCTTGCCTTGTACAGGGCCTTCAGCATGGGCTCCGGACCGCAGGCGCAGAAGTAGCTGTAGCGCAGATCCTTCAGGGCGTCTGTGACAAAGCCCTTGACGCCGTAGGAGCCGTCCACGGTGGTGACGGTTACGGCGCAGCCCAGAGCAGCAAACTCTTTTTCATAGAAAATTTCCGCTTCTGTGTTGAAGCCCAGAATGACCTGAACGTCCTTTCCCAGGTCCCGCAGCTCTTTGGCCAGACCGTACATGGGCGGAACGCCCACGCCGCCGCCCACCAGCACGGGGCTGTCCCCAACCGGGGTCAGATCGTAGCCGTTGCCCAGCCCGGTGAGAAGGTCCAGGGTTTCGCCGGGGGCCATCAAAGACATCTGCCGGGTGCCCTGGCCCACCACCTTATAAACAATTGTGAGGAGGCCCTCCTCCCAGTCGCAGACGGAGATGGGGCGGCGCAGAAACATGCCGGACAGCCGGATGTTCACAAACTGGCCCGGTGCGGTGATGGCGGAGGTATCACCGGACAGCACCATTTGATAAACACTGTCCGTCAGGGCTTTGTTGCTCAGAATGGTGAAAATGCTTTGTTTCATGGAACCTCTGTACCCCCTCAGGCGTCAATGGTGGAGATGGTCAGGGTGGTTTCTTCCAGTACGTCCAGCAGCACCTTGACGGTATCCAGGGCGGTGAAGAGGGTTACGTTGTATTCGGTGCAGATCTGGCGAATCTGGGCGCCGTCGGCGGCGGAGTCGGCGGCGGGATCCTTGGTGTTGATCACATAGGCAATGTGGCCCTGACGCAGGGAGTTGGGGATCTCCTCGCTGCCACAGCTGATCTTCTGCAGAGCGTGGGTACGGATGCCGTGTTCCTTCAGGTATCTGGCGGTTCCCATGGTGGCCTCAATGTTGAAGCCCAGCTGGTAGAACCGGCGAATGAGGGGCAGGGCCTCCTCCTTGTCCTGATCGGCAATGGTGGCCAGCACGGTGCCGTAGTTCTGCAGCTTCATACCGGAGGCCTGCAGGGCCTTGTAGAGGGCCCGGTTCATGGTCTTGTCGTAGCCGATGGCCTCGCCGGTGGACTTCATCTCCGGGGACAGGTAGGCATCCAGCCCCCGGATCTTGTTGAAGGAGAACACAGGGGCCTTGACGTACCAGCGGTCCTTCTCCTGGGGGTAGATGTCGAAGATGCCCTGCTCTTTCAGGCTCTTGCCCAGGATGACCTGGGTGGCGATGTCCGCCAGAGAGTAGCCGGTGGCCTTGCTCAGGAAGGGAACGGTGCGGGAGGAGCGGGGGTTGACCTCGATGATATAGACGTTGTCCGCCTTGTCCACGATGAACTGGATGTTGAACAGGCCCACAATGCCGATGCCCAGACCCAGCTTCTTGGCATACTGCAGAATGATGCCCTTGACTTTGTTGGAGATGGAGAAGGGGGGATAGACGGAGATGGAGTCGCCGGAGTGGACGCCGGTGCGCTCCACCAGCTCCATGATGCCGGGAACGAACACATCCCGTCCGTCGCAGATGGCGTCGATTTCCACTTCACGGCCCTGGATATACTTATCCACCAGCACGGGCTTGTCCTCATCGATTTCCACAGCGGTTTTCAGATAGGTGATGAGCTGCGTTTCGTTGGCCACAATCTGCATGGCCCGGCCGCCCAGAACAAAGCTGGGACGGACCAGAACCGGGTAGCCGATTTCGGCGGCGGCGGCAATGCCGTCCTCAATTCTGGTCACGGCCTTGCCCTTTGCCCGGGGAATGTTCAATTCGTTCAGCAGGTTTTCAAACTGGTTCCGGTCCTCCGCCCGGTCGATGGCGGCGCAGTCGGTGCCGATGATCTTCACGCCCCGCTCCATCAGGGGATCCGCCAGGTTGATGGCGGTCTGGCCGCCCAGGGAGGCGATGACGCCCTCGGGATTCTCAAAATGGAGAATGTTCATCACATCCTCGGGGGTCAGGGGCTCAAAATACAGCTTGTCGGCGGTGGTGTAGTCGGTGGAGACCGTCTCCGGGTTGTTGTTGATGATGATGGCCTCAAAGCCCTCGGAGCGGATGGTGTTGACGGCGTGGACGGTGGAGTAGTCGAATTCCACGCCCTGGCCGATGCGGATGGGGCCGGCGCCCAGCACCACGATCTTCTTCTTGTCCGTCAGGCGGGAATCGGTAGTGCCGGTGTAGGAGGAGTAGAAGTAGGGGATGTAGGCACCGGTGTGGCAGGTATCCACCATGCGGAAGGCGGGGAAGATGTCCTCCCTGCACCGCAGGCCGTAGACCTCCAGCTCCTTTTTGCCCCACAGCTGGGCGATGAACTTATCGCCAAAGCCCATGACCTTTGCTTCCTTCAGCACTTCCACGCTGCCAATGTTTTCTTTGAGCTTGCGCTCCATGGCAACGATTTTGCCGATGGACTCCAGGAAGTAGGGGGTAATCATGGTGACCTTGTAGATGTCGGCCACCGCTACATCCCGGCGCAGCAGCTCCGCCACGGCGAAGATGGTGTCGTCCCGGAACTGGGTCAGATAGTCAAAAATCTCCTGGGTGGACATGGTGTCGAACTTGGGCATGTAGAAGTGGCACACGCCGATTTCCAGAGAACGGACGGACTTCAGCAGGCACTCCTCCAGGGTGGCGCCGATGCCCATGACCTCGCCGGTGGCCTTCATCTGGGTGCCCAGGGTGTTCTTGGCGGAGGCGAACTTGTCAAAGGGGAACCGGGGCAGCTTGGCGACCACATAGTCGAGGCTGGGCTCAAAGGCGGCGTTGGTGTTGGCAATCTTGATGTCCTCCAGGGCCATGCCCACGGCGATCTTGGCGGTGACCCGGGCGATGGGATAGCCGGAGGCCTTGGAGGCCAGAGCGGAGGAGCGGGATACTCTGGGGTTGACCTCAATGAGGTAATACTCGGAGGAGTTGGGATTCAGGGCGAACTGGACGTTGCAGCCGCCCTCGATCTTCAGTTCCTTGATGATCTTGATGGCGGAGTCATTGAGCATCTTGAGATCGTGGTCGTTGAGGGTCATAATGGGGGCCACCACCAGGCTGTCGCCGGTGTGGACGCCTACGGGGTCGATGTTTTCCATGCCGCAGATGGTAATGGCATGGTCGTTGGAGTCCCGCATGACTTCAAATTCGATTTCCTTGTAGCCCTTCACGGACTTCTCAATGAGAACCTGATGCACCGGGGAGAGCTTGAAGGCGTTGAGGCCCACTTCAATCAGCTCTTCCTCGTTGTAGGCAAAGCCGCCGCCGGTGCCGCCCAGGGTAAAGGCGGGGCGGAGCACCACAGGGTAGCCGATGCGCTGGGCAGCGGCCTTGGCCTCTTCCAGAGAGTAGGTGATCTCGGAGGGGATCACGGGCTCTCCGATGGACTGGCACAGCTCCTTAAACAGCTCCCGGTCCTCGGCCCGCTCGATGGAGGTGGAGGAGGTGCCCAGCAGCTGCACGTTGCATTCCTTCAGCACACCCTTCTTTTCCAGCTGCATGGCCAGGTTCAGGCCGGTCTGGCCGCCGATGCCGGGAACGATGGCGTCGGGACGCTCATAGCGGATGATCTTGGCAATGTATTCCAGGGTCAGGGGCTCCATATAGACCTTATCGGCAATGGTGGTATCGGTCATAATGGTGGCGGGGTTCGAGTTACACAGCACAACCTCATAGCCCTCTTCCTTCAGGGCCAGGCAGGCCTGGGTGCCGGCGTAGTCAAATTCGGCGGCCTGACCGATGACGATGGGGCCGGAGCCGATGATCAGAATCTTTTTGATGTCCGTTCTCTTTGCCATTGTTTGTTTCCTCCAAAATCTCTTTATGTGAAATTGTGTTAACCAAATTGGGATTTGACGGGCGGGCGCGCAGCACCCTTGGCTCCCCCTTTGGGGCGGTGCGTCGCGCAGCGAATTGAATGAAACAATTGCCGGTGGCAATTGCTCCTCAATTTATTGCTGGCACGGCGTTAGCCGTGACTGAGAGGGCCCTCTCCGCCCCCTTCGGGGGCACCTCTCCCATAGGGAGAGGCAAGCGATAAGCGGCGCATTTTCTCCTCGACAAATTCCTATTTCTCGCAGCGCGGCGCACATCAGGGCTGGGCGGTGTATACCGGCTTGCCGTCCCAGAAGGTTGCCATGCACCTGCCGAAGACCTGCCACCCTTCAAAGGGCGTGGCCTTGCCCTGGGACAGGAAGTCCCCGGGGTCAATTTGATATTGGGCGTTCAGGTCCCATACGGAGAAATCATTTCCCATGGGAATCCCGAACCGGTTTCTGGGATTGGTGACCAGGGCAGCCAGCAGCCGGTCCATCGGCAGCAGGCCGGGGCGCACCAGGCAGGTGTAGAGGATGGGGAAGGCCGTTTCCAGCCCCACCACGCCGAAGGCGCTGCCCTGCAGGCCCCTGCTCTTTTCTTCCGCGCTGTGGGGGGCGTGGTCCGTGGCGATCATATCAATGGTGCCGTCCCGCAGGCCCTCCACCAGGGCTTCCCGGTCATCCTTGCTTCGCAGGGGGGGATTCATCTTGAAGCGGCCTTCCTCCCGGAGCATGGAGTCGTCCATCACAAGGTAGTGGGGGCCGGTTTCACAGGTTACGTCCACGCCGCTTTTCTTGGCCTGCCGGATGATTTCCACACTTTCCTTGGTGGAAATATGGCACACATGGTAGCTTGCCCCGGTTTTGGCCGCCAGCTCCAGGTCCCGGGCAATGGGGCCCCATTCGCTTTCCGAGCAGATGCCCCTGTGGCCGTGCTCCCTGGCGTAGCGCCCGTCGTGAATGTAGCCGCCCCGGAGGAGGCTGTTGTCCTCGCAGTGGGCGACGATCAGCTTTCCCAGCTCCCTGGCCTTCCGCATGGCCTGCTCCATCAGCAGGGGGGATTGGACACCCCGGCCGTCATCGGAGAAGCCCACCACCTTTGGAGCCATGGCTTCCAGGTCCGCCAGAACTTCTCCTTTTTCGCCTTTGGTAATGGCACCGTAGGGATAGACGGCGATGCGGGCGTCTTTTTCGATGGCATCCAGCTGGGGCTGAAGGGTCTCCGGGCTGTCTGGAACCGGGTTCAGGTTGGGCATGGTGCACACCGCGGTGTAGCCCCCCCGGGCCGCCGCCCTGGAGCCGGAAAGAATGGTCTCCTTATAAGAAAAACCCGGCTCTCGGAAATGCACATGCACGTCACAAAAGCCGGGTAAAACGGAATACTCAGGGGAATTGAAGAAAGAAAAACCCTCTTTCTCAATGGCGGAAGAAGCACCGACCAAAAAAGAGGAGCTGGGGAACATGGCTTCAAAGTTTTTCATCCGATTCTGCATGAGGGATCCCCTTTCGTCTTTGTTGTAGTGGTCTCCGGTTGCCCGAAGTTCAAGATATTTTAGCATATCGGGCTTTTCCTGTCAAGGCGTATTTCGGTTTTTTGCCGGGCTTATTGACAACCTGCTGACGAAAGAGGAATTTTGTGAATCGACAATTGATAATTGACAATTGACAGTTGAGGAATCCCCTCCGGGGATGAATAAAATAGTCTTTAACTGGAAGGTTTCTAAGGCAACACCGCACAATGGGAGCTGCGGGCTTCGGCGGATCTTTTGCCCCCAATCGTGCAGTATGAAAAATGGGAAATACATCCAGTATTCCCGCATTTTCCATACTTTCGCTCGGGTCAAAACACTGGCCGAATCTCCTTGCCCCATTATGCGGTGCTGCCCTAAGAATTTTCCTGAATTCCCAATAAATTGAGTTCACATCCCGAAGGGATACCATAATTGTCAATTGTTCATTGTCAATTGTCAATTGATTCGCCCCCGACATGATTTTATGCTTGCGTTTGTGCCAAAGTTGCGGTAACATAGAAAGTGGAAATATACGGCCCACCCAAAACCCGGGCGGGTTCAAATTAGGAAGGATGTGTCCTGTACATATGATCAAAGTTGACATCTCCAATGTCTGGGGCGAAATCGCCCTGCCGGATCTGCTGGCCATGGAAAAGGAAGTGGCTGCCGCTCACGCAACCCTTACCGACGGCACCGGCGCCGGCAACGATTTTCTGGGCTGGCTGAACCTGCCCACCAGGGAGGCCACGGAAGAAATCCTGCGGATCCAGAGCGCGGCCCGGAAGATCCGCAATGACTCCGATGTGTTTGTGGTCATCGGCATCGGCGGCAGCTATCTGGGCCCCCGGGCAGCCATTGAGCTGCTGCAGGGTCCCAACCACAATATCGGCAAGGGCAAGGGAAATCCCCAGATCTACTTTGCCGGCAACGGTCTGAGCACCCGCCACTGGAATGAGCTGTGCCGCCTGCTGGAGGGCAAGGATTTCTCCATTGCCATCATCTCCAAGTCCGGTACCACCACCGAGCCCGCTATCGCCACCCGGGCCCTGCGCTGGATGCTGGAGCGGAAGTACGGCACGGAGGGGGCCAAGGCCCGCACCTACGCCATTACCGATCCCTGCAAGGGCGCCCTGCGGCAGATGGCCACCGAAGAGGGCTGGGAGACCTTTGTGATTCCCCCCAATGTAGGCGGCCGGTTCTCCGTGCTCACCGCCGTGGGCCTGCTGCCTCTGGCAGTGGCCGGCGTGGACATCATGGAAATGATGAACGGCGCCATGGACGCCAAGGAGACCTACGACCTGCGCTCCTTTGACAACCCCGTGTGGCTCTACGCCGCCGTGCGGAACCTGCTGTACCGCAACGGCAAGGCCATGGAGATCTTCGAGAGCTTTGAGCCCGGCTTTAAGATGTTCGGCGGCTGGTGGCAGCAGCTCTTCGGCGAATCCGAGGGCAAGGACAACAAGGGCATCTTCCCCGTCACTGCCGAGCTCACCGCGGATCTGCACTCCCTGGGCCAGATGATCCAGCAGGGCCAGCGGAACATTTTTGAGACCATGGTCCGCTTCGATGCCCCCGAGAACAAGATGGTCATTGGCGGCGATGCCAAGAATCTGGACGGCCTCAATTACCTGGAGGGCAAGACCCTGGACTTCGTGGACGAGAAGGCGTTCCTCGGCACCCTGGCCGCCCATGTGGACGGCGGTGTGCCCGTCATCACCATGGACTGCGGGGAGCTTTCCGACCGGAAGGTGGGCGAGATGTTCTACTTCCTGGAGCTGTGCTGCGGTGTTTCCGCCTATATCCTGGGCGTAAATCCCTTCAACCAGCCCGGTGTGGAATTCTACAAGCGCAATATGTTCCAGCTGCTGGGCAAGCCCGGCTACGAAAAGCAGTAAATCCTTTCTCCGACAAGCCGCCGCGGATTCGCGGCGGCTTGTTCCGCCCTCCTGGTCTTTGGGAAGAGAAAGGAAGCTTTTGTGAATTGACAATTGACAATGAACAATTGACAATTATGGTATCCCTTCGGGATGAATTTGAATAATTTCGATTAGAATATACAAAAAATTCAAGAGTTCTTCCGGATTATCGAATTTTTTTCATTTATCCCCGAAGGGGATTCCTTCATTGTCAATTATCAATTGTAAATTGTCAATTGAGCTAACTCCTTCCTTTTTCCGGGAAACCATCCGGGACAGTCCCTTTGTGATTTTTGTAAAATTCCCTATTGCAAAAACAGCCGATTGCTGGTAGAATGATACCAAGCCAAATCCATTTTGGTATAGCAAAGGAGGAAATTCCTATGATTCATGTTATTATGGGCCTGAAGGGCTCCGGTAAGACCAAAAAGCTGATCGAGGCCATCAATGAGGCTGTGGCAAGCGCCCACGGTGATGTGGTGTGCATCGAATACGGCAAGAAGCTGACCTACGATGTTACTTACAAGGTTCGTCTGGTGGACTCCAAGGAGTACGGCATCAGCTCTCCCGAAATGCTGAAGGGCTTCCTGAGCGGTCTGCACGCAGGCAACTTTGATATTACCAATGTGTTTATTGACAACCTGTATAAGACCATCGGTCAGGACCAGGCTGCCAACGAAGCCTTTGTGGAGTGGGTGGCAAAGTTCGCCCAGGAGAACAACATGGAAATCACCATGACCATCTCCGCCGACCCCGCGGCTGCTTCCGACGCAATGAAGAAGTACCTGTAAGACAAATCCTCCTGCACCGCCGCCTCCGCGGCGGTGCTTTTTTGCTGTTTGGCCCTGGGCGGTGCCTTTTTGACAATAGCGGTTGAAAAGCGCCGGAAAATGGTGTATCATAACAAAATATGAGTATTATTGAGGATTGGAGAGAAAAAATCTTTCATGCAGACAGAATCCGTAAGAGAGAACAAAATGGGCGTAATGCCCATTGGAAAGCTTTTGGTCAACATGGCCCTGCCTATGATCATTTCCATGCTGGTGCAGGCCCTTTACAACATCGTGGACAGCGTCTATGTTTCCCAGGTGTCCGAAAGCGCGGTGACCGCCCTGAGCCTGGCCTTTCCGGTGCAGAATATGCAGATCGGTTTTGCCGTGGGCATCGGTGTGGGCGTAAACTCCCTGCTGTCCCAGAGCCTGGGCCGCAAGGACCAGGAAACCGCCAACTGGGCAGCCGGTCAGGGCTTTTTGCTCATGGGCATTGCCACCGCCATTTTCATGCTTTTCGGCTGCTTCGGCGTTCGGACCTACTATGAGATGCAGTCCACCGTGGCGGAGACCGTGGAGGGAGGCATCGCCTATACCCGCATCTGCTGCCTGCTGACGGTGGGTGTCTTTGTCCAGGTGCTCAGCGAGCGGCTGCTCCAGGCCACCGGCCGGGCCACCCAGACCATGATCATCCAGACCACCGGCGCCGTGATCAACATCATCCTGGACCCCGTGTTCATTCACGGCTGGCTGGGCCTGCCCAGGATGGGCATTTCCGGCGCTGCGGTGGCTACGGTCATCGGCCAGTGCACCGGCGCCTGCCTCGGAATCTATCTGAATCTTCGCCGCAATCCGGACATCCGGCTGAGCCTTCGGTATCTGAGACCCAACCCAAAGGTGATTGGGCCCATTCTTTCCGTCGGCGTGCCCTCCATCGTTATGAACGGCATCGGATCCGTGATGAATTTTGGGATCAATCAGATTCTGCAGGGCTTCAACGAGATTGCCACCGGCGTCTTCGGCATCTACTTCAAGCTCCAGAGCTTCTTCTTTATGCCGCTGTTCGGCATCAACAATGCCACCATTTCCATCATCGCCTACAACTATGGCGCCCGGAAGCCGAAGCGGATTGTGGGCACCCTGAAGCTGGCCACCACCCTGGCGGTGTGCATCATGCTGGCGGGCCTTCTGATCTTCCAGCTTTTCCCCCAGGTGCTGCTGGGCTTCTTCAACCCCTCCGAGGAATTTTTGAGAATCGGAACCAAGGCCCTGCGGATCCTGTGCCTGCCCTTCCCGGCGGCAGCCGTGTGCATTGCCCTCAGCGCCTCCTTCCAGGCGCTGGGAAACGGCATTTATTCCACAATCACCTCCCTCTGCCGTCAGCTGCTGGTGCTGCTGCCCGCGGCGTATCTGCTGAGCCTTACCGGTGATGTGGGCAACGTGTGGTGGTCCTTCCCCATTGCGGAGGTGGTATCCGTTTTGGTAACCCTGCTGCTGTTTAACCGGATCTACCGGCAGAAGGTAAAGCCCCTGTTTTCCGGGGCGGAATAAGCAAGCGCCTTTCGGCATATACTGACACTGCCGCCCGAAAGCGGCAGGAGGAACGGTATGCGCAAAGAAGAAGAAAAGAAGCCCATTCCCTGGGAGGCTTCCGATCCCAAGCCCCCGGTAATCCATTCCGGGCGATTGGAGAACCAGTGCAAGAACTGAAAATGCACCGCCTGCGTTTGAAGCAGGCGGTGCGTTTTTTACAGGAAGTCTTTCAGGTATTCTTCTACGGACCGGGTCATTTCCCGGGAAAAGTCAGAGTTGTACTTCCGGGCGCAGAAGGCGCGCATGTAGTCTTCATAGGGCTTTTCCGGTGCCCGGTCAAAGAGGGCCTTTCGTTGGGCTTCGGTCATATCCGGGTACCGGTCCCGGAAAACAATTTGCTCCAAAGGCGCCCGCCGGGGCTTTTCCCGGCGGAGCTGCTGTTCCGTGGGGCAGCCGAACACCACCATGGCGGCGGGGAATACGTATTTCGGAAGGTCCAGCAGTTTTCGCTGCTCCTCGCAGTTTTCCATGACGTCGCCGATATAGCAGCTGCCGATGCCCAGACTCCAGGCGGCGGTTACCGCGTTCTGGGCGGCAATGTTTGCGTCGCTGACGGCCAGCAGCAGGTCGCCTGCTCCGGGCTTCCGGGGATCGCAGCCGCAGTCGGCAAAGCCCTGGTACCACTTCCGGCAGTCGGCGCAGAAGATGAGGACCAGATCCGCCTGGGCAATAAAGGGCTGGTTGTCACAGGTTTTCACAAGAGCGGCTTTGAGATCCGGGTCCCGGATGTCCAAAATGGTATAAAGCTGCTGGCAGCCCGCGGAAGGGGCCTGAGCCGCGGCTTCCAGAATGGCCTGCCGGGCTTCCGGGGGAATGGGGGCGCCGGTAAAGGCGCGGACGGACCGGCGGTCATGGAGTTCCTTCAGAACCTCGTTTTTGTAGTCAGGCATCGTAGCTTCCTCCCAACAGAATGTAGTGCCAGACGCCGGCGACTTCCCGCATAAAGTGGTTGATTTTCTGACCCAGGCGGGAGGTTTTTGCGGGAATGCCCACAAATTGAACCCCGGCGTTTTTGGCGAAAAGGCTGGCCCGGAACAGATGGTACTCGCTGGACACCACCCCAAGCTTTGCGGGGCGGGTTCCGGTTTCCGCTTCAATGAGATCCAGAGAAAAACGGATGTTTTCCCAGGTGGATTTGGCCCGGTCTTCGATCAGAATCCGTTCCGGCTCCACACCCAGGTTTACCAGTTCCCGGTACATACAGCCGGCCTCCGTTTCCGGCTCGTCGGCACCCTGGCCGCCGGAAACCACGGCGATGACCTCCGGGTGGGCCTTCAGGTAGTCTGCCGCGGCGTAGATCCGGTCCCACAGGGATACGGAGGGTCCCCAGGAGCGGACCTTGGCCCCCAGCACCACCACATAGTCTGTCTGCTCGTTGGGGGAGCCGAAGCTGGCCTTGATGACGAAGCCCTCCGTTACGGCGCAGACCGCAAGCCCCAGGGCCAGAAGCACACTGACGGTCCGGGTCAGCACCTTGCCGAAAACCGGGAACCGATCCGTTACAAAGGGCATTCCGGTGTAAAACAGGATCAGGGCGATGAGACACAGGCAAACCAGGAAGGAAAAGCCGTAGCCCGGCAGAACAAATTTGCAGAAATAGGCCAGTACCCCCAGGGGCGCGCACAGCGCCAGAGGCCAGAGCCGTTTTTTCTTTCGATCTTTACACATAAGAACCTCCAAAGCGGCGGAAAAACCGCCTGCGGGCTCATTTTACCACAGCGGAAGCGGAAAAGCAACCGGCCTTCCTTTCGGTTGCTTTTTCAAACAAAATATGATATGATAATCAGAAAACGAAGGGAGCAGCATCATGGAAATTGCGGCACAGATGGTATCGGAAGAGTATAACCGGGCCCTTAAACTGGGCCAGCGGGAGGTCAGTGAGCTGGCCGCCCAGGGAAAAGCAACAAACCCCGCGGTTCTGGATGAGATTCTCCCGGAAAACGGGGCCCAGGTGGTGCAGGAGCTGGGACTGCTGGAGATTCCTTCGGAGCGCATTGTCGGTACCAAGACGGCCGGCCGGATCGCTGCCTTTTCTCCGGGCTTTCTGCCGCTGCTGGACGCCAAAACGGAGTTTGCCGGGAAATGGATGAATCTGTGCGCCGCCCATCTGGGAGACGTGGGCATCCGGGATGCCATCACCTGCTACGAGTATCTGGGCAATTTCTACGTCCAGGAGGGCAACAAGCGGGTCAGCGTGCTGCGTTACTTCGGCTCTCCCCGGATTCCGGCCATAGTCAAACGAATTCTGCCGGACAAGTCCGACGACCCCAGAATCCAGGCGTATTATGAATTTCTGGATTTCTTCAAAGCCAGCCGGCTCTATGCGGTGCAGTTCCGCAGGCCCGGCCATTACGCCAAGCTGCTGAGCCGCCTGGGCAAGCAGCCCGGGGAGCAGTGGACGGAGGAGGAACGCCGGACCTTTCGTGCCTATTTTTCCTACTTTCGGGATGCCTTTTCCCAGCTGGGCCCGCTGAAGGAGGATGTGCTTCCGGAGGAAGCGCTGCTGCTCTGGCTTCAGCTGTACAGCTACCAGGACCTGGGGAAAATGCCCGTGCCGGAGATCCGCAAGACCCTGACGGCACTGCGCTATGATGTGATTTCCTCTGCCAGCCACGACTCCATTCAGGTCCGCACCACGGCGGACACCACCGCCAAGGGCGGTATTCTGGACTGGATTTCCACGCCGATGTACCTGAATGTGGCCTTTGTCCATCAGCTTACCCCTGCCACCTCCGGCTGGGTGCTGGGTCATGATCAGGGCAGGGAATACCTGCAGAAGGTGCTGGGCAACAAGCTGACCGTCAAGAGCTATTTCAATGCCAATACCCCGGAGGAGGCGGAACGGCTGGTGGAGCTGGCGGTGTCCGAGGGGGCACAGGTGGTGTTTACCACCGCGCCGCTGCTGCGCCCCGCCACATTGAAGGCGGCAGTCAAATATCCCAAGGTGCAGTTTCTCAACTGCTCTGTGGATCAGCCCTATTCCAGTGTCTGCTCCTATTACGGGCGGGTGTATGAGGGCAAGTTTATCACCGGCGCCATTGCCGGTGCCCTGGCCCAGAACAACCGCATCGGCTACATCGCCTCCTATCCCATCTACGGCCAGCTGGCAAACATCAATGCCTTTGCCCTGGGCGCCCAGTTTACCAACCCCCGGGCTCAGATCCAGCTGCGCTGGTCCTGCACGGAGGGCAACCACCAGGCGGACTTCTTCGCCGACGGCATCCGTGTGATCTCCAACCGGGATATGCCCGGGGACAGCAAGATGTATCTGGATTTCTGCACCTACGGCACCTATCTGATGGACGATATGGGAGAGATGATCCCTCTGGGCTCTCCCGTGTGGCTCTGGGGAAAGTTCTATGAATTCGTGCTTTCTTCCATGTTTGCCGGCACCTGGAAACGGGAAAAAAGCGGCCACGCGGCCCTCAACTACTGGCTGGGTATGGACAGCGGCGTGATTTCGGTGAACCTTTCAGACCGGCTGCCCACCGGCATAGGGACCATGGCCCGGTTTTTGCAGGATTCCATCGCGGGCAAGTGGCTGGATCCCTTTGCCCGGAAAATCGTTGCCCAGGACGGCACGGTGAAAAATGACGGCACCACAACCTTTACCCCCGATGAACTGCTGCATATGGACTGGCTGTGCGACAATGTGGTGGGCAGCCTGCCCAAGCCCTCGGAGATTCTCCCTTGTGCCCGCCCCATGGTAGAGGAACTGGGCATTTACAAGGAAGTCAATGCCGGAAAGAAAGAGGAAACAGTCCATGAAGATCCTGGTAATCTCGGATGAAGCCTGTCCCGCTCTGTGGGATTACTATGTCCCCGGGCGGCTGGCGGACTACCAGCTGATTATTTCCTGCGGAGATTTGAATCCCGGCTATCTGAGCTTTCTGGTAACCATGGCCCGGTGCCCGGTGCTGTATGTACCGGGAAACCACGACGGAATCTATGAGCGGATCCCGCCCGAGGGCTGCGACAACATTGACGGCAAGGTCGTGGAATACAACGGCCTGCGGATCATGGGCCTGGGGGGCTGCCGGAAGTATCATCCCGGCCCCCACCAGTATACGGACCGGGAGATGCGGGGCAGGATTCTTCGCCTGCGCTGGCCCATCCGCAAGGCGGGGGGCGTGGACATCCTGGTGACCCACGCCCCGGCAGAGGGCCTGGGGGACAGCGAGGATATGGCCCACTGGGGCTTCCCATCCCTGCGCACCTTCCTGGACAAGTACCGGCCCGCCTACCATCTCCACGGCCATGTACATATGACCTACGGCACCCAATGTCAGCGGGTGACGGAATACAACGGTACCGCCGTTATCAATGCCTATGAGCGCTATACCCTGGAGATCCCGGACCGGGAGGTGCCGGAAAAAAAGAAAAACAAGCTGATCTGGATGAACAATCCGCCCAAATTATGACTAAGCGAGGCAAAAGAATGTTTACTGGCTTCACCCCCGAGACGGTGGATTTCCTCTGGGGCATTCGAATGAACAACAACCGGGACTGGTTCCTGGAGCACAAAAAACAGTATGTGGATACCCTGTACGAGCCCATGAAGGCTCTGGGAAGGGAGCTGTTTGAGCCCTTTCAGGAAAGACCGGGCAATATTCTGAAGGTCAGCCGGATCTACCGGGACGCGAGACTGCACCATCCGCTGCCCTACAAGGAGAGCCTGTGGATCTGCATCCGCCGGGATGTGGATTGGTGGGCGGAAAACCCCTGCCTGTTCTTTGAATTTCGGCCGGAGGGGGTCAGCTACGGATTCAGCCTGTGGCACCCCAGAGCTTCCGCCATGGAGGAATTCCGGCAGCGCATTGCCGGGAACCCTGACGAATTTCTGACGCTTCTGCGGGATACGGAGCGAAGAACCGGCGTGCCCGTCACCGCCCAGACCTACAAACGGCCGAAACCGGCGCCCAGCGATGGGCTGGCACCCTTCTATGCCTGGAAGACGGACATCGGCTGCATTCGCACGGAAGAAGTGGGAGAAGAGATCTTTGGCCCCCGGCTGGGAGCCAGAGCAAAGACCATGCTGGAAGACCTCATCCCCCTGTATGAATACTTCAATCAGTTCACCCCTTAAAAGAAAGGACAAAAGAAAATGAAACAGACAATCTTTACCGGAATGGCAACCGCCATGGTTACCCCCATGACCCCCGAGGGGGTGGACTACGAGGCCCTGGGCCGGTTTGTTGACTTCCAGCTTTCCCAGGGCATCCATGCGCTGGTAGCCGTGGGCACCACCGGCGAAAGCGCCACCCTGAGTCCTGACGAGCGCAAAGAGGTGATCCGTTTCACCATTGACCGGGTGGCGGGCCGGGTTCCCGTAATCGCGGGCACCGGCACCAACAACACCCAGCACGCCATTGAGTACAGCGTGGATGCCGCGAAGGCCGGGGCCGATGCCCTGCTGGTGGTAACACCTTACTACAACAAGGCTACCCAGAACGGCCTCATTGCCCACTTTACCGCCATTGCCGACAGGGTGGACAAGCCCATCATCCTTTACAATGTACCCTCCCGTACCGGCTGCAATCTGCTGCCCGCCACGGTGGAGAAGCTGGCGGAGCATCCCAATATCGCCGCCATCAAGGAGGCCAGCGGCAATATGAGCCAGGTGGTGGAGCTCTTTGCCCGCTGCGGCGACAAGCTGGATGTCTATTCCGGTGAAGACGGTCTGACTGTGCCCATCCTGTCCATGGGCGGCAAGGGCACCATCAGCGTGCTGAGCAATGTGGTGCCCAAAGAGGCGGTGGCCATGACAAACGCCTTCTTTGCCGGGGACGTTGCCGAGGCTGCCCGGCTCCAGTGCAGGTATCTGAACCTCATCAACCTGCTGTTCTGCGAGGTGAACCCCATCCCCGCCAAGGCTGCCGTCAGCGCCATGGGCTTCGGCAAGGAGTATATCCGCCTGCCCCTGACCCCCATGGAAGAGGGGAACCGGGCAAAGCTGCTGGCGGAGATGCGCCGTCTGGGGGTGCAGGTATGAAGGCGGTCGTCTGCGGCGCCAACGGCGCCATGGGCCGGCTGATCTGCGCCGCCCTCGGAAACGAGGTGGCCGGCAAGGTCAGCATTGACGGCGAAAACGGCGTGCCCAGGACCTTTGGGGAATTGGGAGACGTGAACGCCGACGTGATCATTGATTTTTCCCATCACAGCGCGGTTTCTGAGGTGCTGGACTACGCCGAAAGCCGGGGCTGCGCCGTGGTCATCGGCACCACCGGCCATACGGAGGCGGAAAAGCAGCGCATTTACGCCGCCGGAGAGAAGATTCCCCTGTTTTATTCCGGAAATATGAGTCTGGGCATTGCGGTGCTGTGCCGCCTTGCCAGACAGGCTGCCGCCGCCTTCCCGGAGGCGGATATTGAGATTGTGGAGATCCACCACAACCGGAAGGTGGATGCCCCCAGCGGCACCGCCCATATGCTGTTCCAGGCGGTGCAGCAGGCCCGGCCCCAGGCCACCGAGCATTGCGGACGGGCCGGGGAGGGCAAGCGTACCCGGGAAGAGGTGGGCATTTCCTCTCTGCGTATGGGCAATGTGGTGGGCATTCACGAGGTCCACATCTGCACCCCCAGCCAGACCCTGACCCTGCGGCACGAGGCCCACAACCGGGCCATGTTTGCCGACGGCGCGGTGGAGGCCGCCCGGTTTGTCTGCGGCAAGGCTCCCGGCATCTACAATATGGACGGACTTCTGGGGTAAAAGCATGAAGGTTTTTTACATGAACGGCGCGGGCAATGACTTTATGGTGTTCGATGCCCGGGGCCTTCAGATGAACTTTGCCGAAACGGCGAAAAAGCTCTGCGCCCTGCGTCATGCCGACGGCCTGCTGGCGGTGGGGGATGCGGAAGACGCGGATTTTGAGATGATCTTCTACAATTCCGACGGTACCCGGGGGGAGATGTGCGGCAACGGCGCCCGGTGCATCGCCCTGTTTGCCTACCACATTGGGGCCGCGGGGGAGCATATGGTCTTCCGGACTCTGGCCGGGCCGGTGGAGGGCTGGCGGGTGTCCGAAAGCCTGTATCGGGTGGCCCTGAATACCCCCAGTGTGCTGGACCTGAACCGAAAGGGAGACACCGCCTATGTGGAGCTGGGCAATCCCGGTGTGCCCCATGCGGTCAGACAGTGCGAAAAGGATCTGTTCGCCTGCAAGGCTTCTCTGCGGGAGCAGATGCGGGCACTTCGGTTTGACCCCGCTTTTCCCAAGGGGGCCAACGTAAACTACTACCGGCTGACAGGGCCCGGGGAGGCGGATGTGCTGACCTTTGAGCGGGGGGTGGAGGACTTCACCCTGGCCTGCGGCACCGGCTGCGGCTCCACCGCCTGCGTGCTGTGGAAAAAGGGCCTCCTGAAGGACAACAGCCTGATGGCCCATGTCCCCGGCGGTACCCTGAAGCTGACCATCCGGGGAGAAAGCCGGGTGGAGCAGCTCCTGCTGGAGGGCCCCACGGAGATTGTGGAAATTCTGGAGCCGGATATTTGAACTTCCCCCAGGGGCCTGCCCCTGGGGCGTTTTTCACAGACTGCGGGTTTCAGGGAAAACGGTCCCTGTTCCCAAGGGGCCCGCGCCCGTAGACAAGCGACGGTTTCTGTGTTAGAATGCTGGGAGAAATGCAGAGAAAGGGAGGGGAAGACCATGAAAGCTCGGGCCGTGTCCCGGCAGATTACGGAAGGGGTCATCTGGAAACAGATTCTTTTGTTTTTCTTCCCGATTCTGCTGGGAACCTTTTTCCAGCAGATGTACAATACGGTGGATACCGTCATCGTGGGCCGATTCGTCAGTACCCAGGCCCTGGCGGCGGTGGGGACCACCGGGCCCCTGGTGAATATGATCAACGGCTTCTTTGTGGGACTCAGCTCCGGCGCTACGGTGATTCTGTCCCAATTCTGCGGCGCCAACGACAAAAAAGCGGTGGACAACGCCCTGCATACGGGCTTTTCCCTGTCTCTGGTGCTGGGCGTTCTGGTGACGGCGCTGGGCTGCCTGCTGGGCCCCCGGGTGCTCCGGTGGATGCGCACCCCTCAGGAGTGCCTGGGCATGGCATCCACCTATGTGCGCATCTATTTTGCCGGGGCCCTGGCCTCCATGGTGTATAATATGGAGGCGGGAATTCTGCGGGCCATGGGGGACTCCAGAAGACCCGTTCTGTCTCTGATCGCCGCCTGTCTGACAAACATCGTAATGGATGTGGTGCTGGTGGTGGTATTCGGCATGGGGGTTGTGGGCGTGGCTCTGGCCACGGTATTTTCCCAGATTGTCAGCGCGGGGATTCTGCTGGTGGTGTTGCTGCGGGAGAAGGAGAATCCCCTGCGCCTGTCCGCCCTCCGGCTGGACGGAAGGCTGCTGCGCAGAATTCTGTTCATCGGCATTCCCGCGGGGCTGCAGTTTGTGACCTTCGATCTGTCCAACACCCTGATCCAGTCCGGCATCAATTCCTTCGGTCCGGTGGTGATGGCCGCCTGGACGGCCTTCGGGAAAACCGATGCTCTGGTCTGGATGGTGTCCGGCGCCTTCGGCGTGGCAATCACCACTTTCGTGGGGCAGAATTTCGGTGCCCAGCGTTATGACCGGGTCAAGCAGAGTGTGCGGGTATGCCTGGCCATGAGCGTCGGCACCGTGGGAACCCTGAGCCTTTTGATGCTGCTGTTCCGCCGGTTCATTCTGGGGATTTATACCCTGGACCCGGGCGTCATTGAAAGCGGCGCCTATATGATGTCCATCATTGTACCCTTTGAAGCGGTGTTCATGCCGGTGGAGATCTTCGCCGGTACCCTGCGGGGCGTGGGAGATTCGGTAAAGCCCACCCTCATTACCTGCGTCTGCGTCTGTGTGGTCCGGGTGGTGTGGCTGGCCACGGTGGTGCGGGCCAGACATACCCTGTTTATGCTCTGCCTGTGCTACCCCCTGACCTGGTTCTTGGCGGCGGCGGTGTTTACGGTTGTATATCTTCGGATGAATTGGCTGAACAGCCGGATCGGAGCGGACAGAAGGTGAAGAGCGTTTGGATTCTTGCCCTGGCGCTGCTGCTGGCGGGCTGCGGGGCGAAAGCGGAACCGGTGCCTGCCGCAGCCGTGCCGGAGACGGTGGAGACAGCGGGGGCAGCGGAGCCAACCCGGGAGCCGGCTTTGCGGGCGGAGCAGCCCGGGGATCCCATCCTGGAGCTGCTGGCAGCCATGAGCCCGGAAGAAAAGGTGGGACAGATGATCCTGGCCCGCTGCCCGGAAACGGGGGCGCTGGAGGACATCGCCCGTTACCGTCCGGGGGGCTTTGTGCTTTTTGGCCGGGATTTTGAAGGCCAGACACCGGATACGCTGCGGGAGAAACTCCGTTCCTTCCAGGCTGCCAGCCGGATTCCGCTGCTTCTGGCCGTGGACGAGGAGGGCGGCACCGTTACCCGGATCAGCGGGTTCAAAGCCTTTCGTCCGGAACCCTTCCCCTCTCCCCGGAGCCTTTATGAACAGGGCGGTCTTGAGCTGGTGCTGAGTCTGGAATCGGAAAAGGCCTTTCTTCTCAGTGACCTGGGGCTGAATGTGAACCTGGCGCCGGTGTGCGACATAGCCCAAAGGCCCGGCTCCTTTCTCTACAGCCGTTCCCTGGGGGCGGATCCGGAAACCACCGGACGGTTCGTTTCTCAGAGTTTGGAGCGGATGGCAGAATACGGCGTGGGGGGCGTGATGAAACATTTCCCCGGCTATGGAGAAAACGGGGATACCCATCTTGAGAGGATCGTGGATGACCGGCCCCTTTCTCAGCTGGAAAGCCGGGATCTGCTGCCCTTTGCCGCAGGAATCCAAACCGGGCTGGGGGCGGTGATGCTCAGCCACAATACGGTAACAGCGCTGGATTCCCAGAACCCGGCCTCCCTGTCCGGGAATGTGGTGGCCTACCTGCGGGAGGAGATGGGCTTTTCCGGTGTCATTCTGACGGATGACCTGTCCATGGGCGCGCTGAAAAGCTACGGCAGCGGTCAGAGCGGGGTTATGGCGGTGAAGGCCGGTGTGACCATGCTGTGCTGTACGGATTATGTTACCCAGATCCGGGCGATTCTGGATGCCGTTTCCGCCGGTGAGATTTCGGAAACGGTCATCGACGATGCGGTGTACCGGATCCTTACCTGGAAGCAGCAGCTGGGCTTGCTGTAAAAAGAGGGCTGCCCCAAAAGGGCGGCCTCACATAGGGATTTGTGCGCTCCAAAGCGGATATTTTCCAGCAATACTGCATCAAAAGCCCACGGCAGGCGTCAGCCTTGCCGTGGGCTTTTTCTTTGTCTTGCAGAAAAACCGCTCACTTTGGAGTGCGTTGCAGTTTTGAATAGAAGATTTTTGTTCGCAGGCCCCCCCGGAGGACCCAGGAATACTGTATGTATTTCATGGACACCGGGGGTTCTGCGGGCGAACAGATTCCTTCAAAACCGTATAAATCCCAATGTGAGTCCGCCCAAGGGCAGCCCCTTGTGTTATTTCAGCAGCTTCGACAGGGTGTTGAAGTAATAGCTGGACTGCACACTGGAGCAGAACCGGAATTTGTTGTGCACCAGAGCGGACACATAGTCGATGTAATCTTCCCCCACGCTTGCGCCCTGGGCAGGCGTAAACAGGCCGTTGGTGGCGTCGTAGGTGCCCTTATCCGTTTTCCAGCTGTAGTCCGGCCAGAGCACCAGGGGGATCTCCCCGGAGAATACGTCCCGGCCCACCAGCAGGCGGGAGTCATACTCCACACCGAAGAGGTTGGAGAGGGTGGGCAGAATGTCCAGGCTGTAAACCGGCTCCTCCACCTTCAGGTCCATGTCTTCCAGGCAGCCGCTCCAGATGATCAGAGCGTTGCTGTCCCGGGTAAAGCGATCCATTTTCTCCACGCCGTAGAGCTCGCAGATATAGTCCGCCGTGTTCTTCCAGGTGGTGCTGCGCTCCAGACCGTAGGGGTAGTGGTCCGTACCGATGACAATGACGGTATCGTCGGCGATGCCTGCGTCTTCCAGTTGCTTGATCAGAGAGGTCATGGCCTTTTCCAGCTCCAGTTGGGAAGCCAGATAGCACTTGACGGCCTCCACATAGTCCAGGTTCTTTACCAGATCATAGTTTTTTCGGGACTGGGCGTTTTCCTTCAGGCTGTAGCCGCAGTGACCGGACACCGTCATGTAGTAGATGCTGAAGGGCTGATGGTCGATGTACTGGGGCACGGTCACATCGATCATTTCCAGATCGCTTTCCGGCCAGATTGGGGTGATGCCCTCCAGACCGCCGTAGCGGGCATAGAAGTGATCATAGCCCAGATGGGTGTGGGTTTTGTTCCGGTCGTAGAAGTTGGCGTTGTGATTGTGGTAGGCGGCGGAAAAATAGCCCAGCTTTTGCAGCTGGTGGCCCATGGTCAGGAAAAGATCCTGGCGCACCGCCTGGTTCATGCACATGCCCCCGGTGGAGGGAATCATACCCACCACGTTGGAGAATTCTCCCGTGGTGGTGCTGCCGCCCCAGGCCGGCTGGTAGTAATCCGTGAATTGGATGCCCCTGGTGGCCATGCGGTACAGCGTGGGGGTCAGCTTGGGATCGATGACCTGCTTGGTAAAGGCCTCCGCGGTGATGAGAATCAGATTCTTTCCCTTGAAAAGGCCGGTGTATTGGTTCTCCCGGGCCGGGGTCAGGGAGTTGATGTAATGGTGCAGCACACCGACACCGGAATTGGGGGTGCTTTCCGCCAGCGCGGCGAAATCCAGCTTTTCCATGGTGTGGTAGCCGTATTCCACTTCCTCCGCTTCCGCTTCCGCCGGGGGCTGGGAGGGCTGCATGGGCTCTGCTTCCTCCGGCGGCTCCGGCGCCTGGGGGACTTCAAAGTCCAGATCCGCGTCCGGTCCGCTTCCGCCGTGGACGGCATCCAGAGCAATGCCCATGTTGAGACCGAATACCCGGACGGAGGTATCAAAATTGTAGGATTTTGACAGCTTGGCGGTGTCCACTTTCCCAAGGAACACAATGCCCAGACCCAGCACGTAGAACAGTACGGCGCACCCGGCAACATACAGCCGCTGCCTGCCGTGCAGGCTTTTTGCCGGGCGGGCAAACAGGGCAAACAGAAGCGTGGGTGCCATGAGAATCAGAATTTTTCCGATGCCCCCCAGGATGACACCCAGGGCCACACCGGTAAAATCGGTGGCCACACCCTTGGCGCCGCCCAGGATCATGCCCAGGGACATGAAGGCCTTGTAGGCATCCTGGCAGAAGTATTCCGCCAGGTAGAAGACCCCCAGCAGGAAGGTCAGCAGAACGGTGCCCCACTTGCACCAGCGGCTTCCGAAGAAGCCGGCAAGCAGAGCCACAATGCTGCCAAAGCCCAGGGCGAATACCCCCACGGCCAGGAATCTTGGCAGGCTCAGGGACTGGTTGACCCACAGGTGCAGCAGAATCTCAAAGTATACCGCGTTTGCGCCGGCAAACAGCCAACAGGGAATGGGAACGGATCCAAAAATGGATTTAAGCTTTCTGAAAACGGACATGAAAACCGATGGCTCCTTAACGAAAAGATAGGATTTCACTAGGGCAGCACCGCATAATGGGGCAAGGAGATTCGGCCAGTGTTTTGACCCGAGCGAAAGTATGGAAAACGGGGGAATACTGGATGTATTTCCCATTTTTCATACTGCACGATTGGGACAAAAGATCCGCCGAAGCCCGCTGTCCTCATTGTGCGGTGTTGCCCTAGAGCATATCACACTTTTTCCAATAAATCAAGAAAAGAGCGGCAGTATTTTGTTAAAGGGACTTGAAAAGGACGGGCTTTTTGTTGTAAGATAGTACAGGAAAGGAAGGTGTCCCCCTTGGACGAAAAAAGAATGATCACCGTGACCCACGGCCTGAAAGAATTTGAGCTGGCTGTGGATTCGGTGCTTTATGTTGCCATGAAGCGGAACTACGCGGAGATTCATGTGGCCGGAGGGGAAGTATATACAGCCCGCATGACCATGGGTCAGCTGGAAACCGCGCTGGGCGACGGATTTCTGAAGCTCCACCGCAGCTATCTGGTATCCGCAATGGCCATTCACGACATTACGGATACGGTGAATCTGAGCAACGGAGACCAGCTGCATTTTGTTCATCGACGCAAGGGTGCAATCGAGGAGCAGCTGAAGGAGATGCAGAAGGACTTCATTGACAAGCTCTCCCGGGATGATCTGCCCGCAACCCTGGAGGAGTATCAGGAGTACTACAGAAGCTTTGAGGCCCTGCCTTTTGCTTTCGCGGACATCGAAATGGTGTTTGATGACGAGCGCAGAGCGGTTGACTGGATTTTCCGTTACGGAAACCCTGCATTGGCAAAGCTGGAAAAGCTGCCCCTTGAAAAGCTCCTGGGCGCTTCCTTCGGCAGCCTCTTCGCCAATATGGATTCCAAGTGGCTGCGGGCCTATGAGCGGGCCACCCTGTACGGGGAGACTTTGGAGATCATTGACTACAGCCCGGAAATCGACACCTATCTGAAGGTGATCTGTTTCCCCACCTTCCAGGGTCACTGCGGCTGCCTGCTGTTTAACATCGAGCAGATCCGGTTTACCCGCAACAGCTCCGATGCGGAGCGGGCGCTGATGCTCTATTTCGGCAGGCTGCCGGAAAAAAACGATTTTCGATAAAAAGTGGGGCCGTCTCATTAAAGTACAATTGCACAAATAGAAGAACTGTCATTCCGAGCCAGTGCGCACACTGGCGTGGGAATCCCCCGGTTGAATGGGAATGCTTACCGAAATGCATCCAAAAAGTTGGGGGGATTGCCACACCAGTGACATCGGTCACTGGTTCGCAATGACAGTTTTGATTTTTTCCTGTGCAAATTGACGAAATGATTTCTTAGTGAGACAGCCCCTTTGTCATCGTTCAAAGCGGTATTCAATGGAGTCGGCGTAGCGGTAATAGAAGGTGGTCCCTTCCGGGAAGGAAGTCCGCAGCTCTACCAGTGCTCCGTCGGACAGGCCGGTTTCTACCTGGGTCAGGTCCGTGAGGGTGTCGGTCTTTTCGTCGTAGCCCGTGTAGACCCAGGAGGTGCCGCCCTGGAACTGGATGGCGGCCGCGGGCAGGGTGGGTACGGCCTCAGAAACCGCGGCGGCAATCCGCACGGAGGCGTTCATGCCGGAGAGCATCCGGGGCGCCCGGGGAAGGGTTACCGTAACGGTATACTTGGTGTTGCCGCCGGAGTTTTCACCGTAGGTGTTGATTTTCGTGATACTGCCGGAAAACCGCTGACCGGGCAGGGCGTCCAGGGTGATTTCCGCATCCATGCCCACCTTCAGGGAAAGAATGTCCAGTTCGTCCACCGGGAAATCCACGGTCATTTCCTCCTGTCCGGTGAGGGTGACCACAGTTTTTTGGGTGGTGTCGTAGGACTCATAGGAGGGGGTGGTGGGAACCGCGGACATGGAGTAGCCGCCCATGGAACCGGTCATGCCGGCCACACCACCCATGCCGCCCAGCAGAGAGGACAGATCTATATTCGGCATCGAGGGAATATTACCACCCGACTGGGAACCGCCGCCCCGCTGGAAAATAATCATGCCTTCGCCAATGGCGACGGTGTCCCCCACGGAGATACTGCCCAAGGTAGACTCCTGCCAGCCGCCGTTGCTGACATACACCGTACCGCCGGAAAGGGGCGCCTCACCGGAAATATCCGTGGGCATGGAGGCCGCGGGCAGGGGATCGCCTTTTTTCAGGGACGCGGAGCCGGTGGCAACATAGAATACCCCACCATCGGTGCGGACCACCACGCCGATGGTGTATTCCTTGGCTTCCTCTTCGCCTTCGCCGGAGCCGCCGCCTCGAGCACCAGAAGACCGATCGCCGTGGAAAGATTGCGGGAGTCCACAACATATACATTGG
>SAMEA3663230__coassemble_560_pt1 | contig 74464 bp, 67 predicted proteins | sample SAMEA3663230__metabat2_low_PE_017 | metagenome-assembled genome bin SAMEA3663230 (sample SAMEA3663230) | pig gut metagenome | biome: pig gut; feature: pig-associated habitat; material: faeces | place: China | collected 2013
GCTGTCCTTTGCGGGACAGCCACGTTTTTGGCTATTCGTCTTTTATGCGTGAGTAGGGCGCCCGGGTTTCAGGGGCCCGGAAAACATGCCTTTCGTAATAGCCGATGAGCGTTCCGGTGCCGTCACGAAGGGCGATCATATACACATCCTTGCGCTCTTTGTCATTGCGGAAGGTGAATACCCGGTTGTTGCGGGGATCTTCCTCAAACCAGCAAAGGATTTCCGCAATGGCAGTCCGGGACGCCTCGTTGTGGCAGTCCAGAAGGCTTTTGCCCACCAGACCGAATCCGCCCCGTTTGGCATACCGCCGGGCAGCTTCCGGGTTCATATAGAGGATGGTATGGTTCCGGTCGCAGAGCACAACAGGGGCTGTATCCAGTTCCAGCACACTTTGAAAATAGGGGGTCAGATCCATAGTCTCTCCTTATGCGGCGGCGTTTTGCGCCTGGGCCAGGTAGAATTCATCCCGATCCTGCTTCTGCTGGTCCAGGTACTCCTGAACCTTTACAAGACCGTCATTGACCAGGGCAATGGTCCGGTCATAGGAACGCTGGGCGGCATTGAATTCATTTTCGGTCATGTTGTAGGTTTCCTTCCACTGGTCCCGGGTGCTGTCATTCAGGGCGACGATGTTATACTGCCGGGAGCCATTGTTGGTGTTCAGGTTCACCCAGGTGGGAACCACCTCCACACGGTCTAAGTATACGGTGTCATCGGAATACTTGGAGAAGGTGACCTTAAAGAACACACCGTCCTCCGTATGGGGGGTGTTGATGGTGCTGATGTTTCCGGCGCGCTGATTGGATACGGCATTGCCCATGGAGTAGAGTATGGCGGTTTTGTGGTTGGGGTCTACCGTGCTTTCAATCAGATCCACAGGCTGCACCACATGGGGGTGGCCGCCCACGATGACGTCCACGCCCAGATCACAGAGCTGCTGGGCGATGTTGGCCTGATCCTGGTTGGCGGAGAGCTGGTATTCCACACCCCAGTGGATATAGAGCATGGTTGCCTCCGCTCCGGCATCCTTCATTTCCTGCAGGTAGGTTTCCACCTCGGAATAGAAGGCAGGCAGGTTGTTGTAGGTGAAGTAATTGCACAGGCCCGGTTCGCTGATGGGGGCGTTTCCGTTGAGCTGGGGGCTGCCGTTGGAGCCTACACCGGTGGCGTAGGTGTAGCACAACAGACCGATTTTGATGCCGTTCACATCCTGAATGGTCCATTTCTGCTCGTCCGCGGACAGATAGGTGCCCAGGGTTTCCAAGCCTGCCTCCCGAACCACCTCCAGTGTGCGCTTGAAGCCCACAAGGGTGGTATCGTAGCTGTGGTTGTTGGCGGTGAGCAGCATATCAAACCCCGCGTTCTTCAGAGCGTCCACAATGGCATCGGGGCAGTTGAAATTGGGAAAACCGGAGTATTGATAGCCGTTGTCGGTGCCGGCCAGGGTGGTTTCCAGGTTGGCAACCGCAAGATCCGCGGCGGAAATCTCATCGGTTACAAAGCGGAAAATGGAATCAAAGTTGTAGCCGTCGGGGCCGGAACCGGACCCGATTACCGGCATATGCATCAGAACGTCGCCGGTGGAGAGAATGGTGGCGGTGGACACCTCATGCTCCGGCTCCGGCATGGTTGTGGGGGGCTCCGTCTCCGGCTCTGTGGTGGGAGGCTCCGTAGCTTCCTCCGTGGCGATGGTGGGAGGCTCCGTGGGGGCGGGCGCCTGGGCGGCGGGGATGGAAACGCACAGCCAGATGGCGCCGGCATTGAGAATCAGCAGCACAATGATCAGCGCGATCAATACACCGACAATGGCAGAGCCTTGTTTTTTACGATTGAAAAAGGGCATGTATTTCCTCCTTAGGCAGCGTCATCCATAGACGCAGGGGCTTCTCCGGCTTCTTTCTGACCGGAAAGGTAGCTCTGTACTTTTTCCAGTCCCTGGGAAACGATCTGATTGGTACGGTTCAGGGATGCCTTGGCATTCAGGATCTGGACATCGGTCAGGCCGAAGCGTTCCTGCCACTGGGTGGCAATGGACACATCCAGGGGGATGATGTTGTACTCGGTCTTTCCGTTGTTGGCGTGCATATTCACCCAGGTGGGGATCAGCTCAACGGCATCCAGGCAGACGGTTCCGTCCGGGTATTTGGCGAAGGTGACGCTGAAAAGGGCGCCGTCTTCGGTTTCACCGGTGGTAAGGGTGGTCATTTCTTCCTTGCGCTGATTGGATACGGCGTTGCCCAGAGAGTAGAGAACCACTGTCGCGTGGTTGGGATCGGTGGTGCTTTGCAGCAAATCCACAGGCTCCAACACATGGGGGTGGCTGCCCACAATGGCGTCAACGCCCATGTCGCAGAGCTTTTGGGCCATGGCCTGCTGGTCCTTGTTGGCGGTAAGCTTGTATTCCTCACCCCAGTGCATATATACCAGGGTGGCCTCCGCGCCTGCGGCCTTCATTTCGTCCAGATAGGTCTGGGCCAGGGTGTAGAATTCCGGCAGCTTGTCATAGGTGAAGTAGCTGAGTAGGCCCGGCTCCGGCACCTCGTTGTAGTTGAGCACCGGGTTGCCGTTCGGCGCGAAGCCGTCGGAATAGCAGAAGCACATGACGCCGATTTTGATTCCGTTGATGTCCAGTACGGTCCACTTTTTCTCTTCCGGTGTGAGATAGGTGCCCAGGGTTGCCAGACCCTTTTCCCGCACCACCTCCAGTGTGCGCTTGTAGCCCACAATGGTGGTGTCCATGCTGTGGTTGTTGGCGGTGAGCAGCATATCAAAGCCCGCGTCCCGGGCACTGTCCACCAGGGCATCGGGGCAGTTGAACTTGGGATTGCCGGAATAGGCAAAGCCCTTGTCCGTACCGCACAGGGTGGTTTCCAGATTGGCAACGGCGTAGTCCGCCTTGCCGGTATAAGGGGCGATGTAGCGGAAGATGCTTTCAAAATCGTAGGACCCATCCTCCTGCTTGCCGCTGTTGATGACTTTTTTGTGCATCAGCAGATCCCCGGTGGAGAGAATGGTGGCGGTGGAAACGGGAGCCGTGGGAGCTTCCGTTTCGGTGGGGTCACCGATGGTCTCTACGGGACTGGCCGTGGGCTTTGGGGTGTCCTCTTTTTTGGGGGTGCGCAGGCAAAGAGAGATGACCGCAATGTCCGCGATTGCCAAAACCGCAATCAGAATGGTGAGAATGAGAACGATGGGGGATCGTGGGGGCGTAGGACGGCCCCTGTATGTATTGGGCATGGGAAACCTCCGGTTTGTTTGTTTATGGAATCAGGACGTCAGTTGTCCAGCAGATAGCGGACCTCGTTGACGACTTGACCTCCGCTGACGTAAATTCTGGGCACACGTCTGCTGATGCCGCAGACCATCTCGTAATTGAAGCTGTCTGCCGCCGCGGCGATCTGCTCAACGGTGATTTGGGCATCTCCGCTTTTCCCGATGAGAATGACGGTGTCTTCCAGTCTGGTTTCGGGGATGTGGGTTACGTCCACCATCAGCTGGTCCATGCAGACTCTGCCCAGAATCGGGGCCTCTTTCCCGTGGATCAGCACATGGAACTTCCCGGAAAGGCTCCGGCGATAGCCATCCGCGTAGCCCACGGGGATGGTGGCCACCATGGTGGGTTTGGTTGTCACAAAGGTGCCGCCGTAGCTGATTTCCCGGCCGGCTTCCAGCAGCTTCAGGTGGGTGATGCGGCACTGCCAGGAAAGGGCGGGGGTCAGGGCAAGATGGGACCTGTCTACCTCGTCACTGGGATAGAGGCCATAGGTGATGATTCCGCTGCGGACCATTTCGCAGGGATGGCTGAAATTCATAATGCCCGCGGAATTGTCCAGGTGGCGGATGGGGATTTCAACGCCCCGCTCCCGGAGCATGGAGTCGAACCGGTAGAAAAGCTCGGCCTGCTTTTGACTGCGGGACAGGTCGGCGCTGTCGGCAGTGGCAAAGTGGGTGAAAAGACCCTCGGCGAAGATTCCGGGAAGCCGGGCGATCCGGGCGCATTGGTCAGCGGCGGCAGTGGTGGCCTGAAAGCCGATCCGGCCCATGCCGGTATCCAGGGCGAAGTGGAAGGGCGCTTTGCTGACGCCCAGCTCCACGGCGGTGCGGGAAAGGGCCAGAGCGTCCTCGTAATGGAAGATGGAGGGCCGGATCCCGTTGCGGACGGCTGTGGGGAAGGCGGATACCGGGGTGTAGCCCAGAATCAGAATGGGATTGTCCAGTCCCGCCCGCCGCAGCTCCATGGCTTCCAGCATGGAGCTCACGCCGAAGAACGCGCATTTGTCCTTCAGAAGCCGGGCAACCTGAATGGCGCCGTGGCCGTAGGCATCGGCTTTGACAATGGCCATCACCGGCAGACCGGCCTTTTCCCTGACCGCATCGATGTTTTTTTCAATGGCGTCCAGGTCGATGATCACCTGGGTATTGTCATAATGCAAGCAAATCAACTCATTTCGCGATACTCTGTTCTATTCTACCACTGTTTTGCCAAAAAGTAAACCGATTTAAGGAATATTTAAGGCAGCACCGCATAATGGGGCAAGGAGATTCGGCGAGAGATTTTGACCCGAGCGAAAGTATGGAAAATGCGGGAATACTGGATGTATTTCCCATTTTTCATACTGCACGATTGGGACAAAAGATCCGCCGAAGCCCGCTGTCCCCATTGTGCGGTGTTGCCTTAAGATTTGCCAATCCAAAACCCGTTGCTTATTTGGCATCTTGTGCTATACTGCAAATAAAACCTGAGGAACGGAAAGGGGAACACCAATGGAGAAAAGGGACAATTACGCGGTTCAGTCCGCCATTGCCAGAAAGCTGTTTCTAAATTATGATCAGGAGGGCCTGATCCGCAAGCTGAACCTGCATGCGGATGACGCCTGGCTTTATACCGATTTTTTTGGCAGCGACTATCGCCTGAACAGAAAAACCGGCGATTTGGAGCGGGCAGGGGAGACGGGCTGGCAGGAGGCCAATTCCTTCCATGAGGTGCTGACGCTGCTGGATTTGCTCTGCGACAGCCGGGAAAACCGGTTCCTTACAGGAAAGTGGAAGAATATGACGGATTTTGGGAATCAGTTTCACCGGAGCCTGATGGAGCGCCGGGATCCCTTCGCGGAAGAAATCCAGAATCACCCGGATTTGTTCTGCGCGGCCTGTGCTTCCATGGGCGGAAAACGGCTGACAGGAGCGGACCTTGCCTGGGAGATCCCGGTTTTTCAGGAGCTGTCCATTGCCCTTTTCTTCTGGGAAGGGGATGAGGAATTTGCCCCCAGGCTCCGGTTCCTCTGGGATGAAAACGCGCTGATGTACATCAAATATGAAACCATGTATTACGCGGTTTCTTTCCTGGAAGGGGCGCTTCTGCGCAGAATGGGAAATCCATAAGGGCGGCGGGATCCATTTCCCGGCTGACCGGCAAAAGATCCCTGGATCCCCCCGCTGGGGGGCTGGGGTTCGGCTCACCTTTTGGGTGAGCTTTTTCTTTTCCGGCTTCGCTTTGGAATCGAAGCCGGATCAGGAGAAACAAACCGCGGCGAATAAACGCTGGAAAAAGCAGGGAATCAGTCTCCATTCTGTAAAACCTTACAAAAATTGCGGGATAGATAATGGACGTTTTTCCGTGGCTTTTGTGCATTTGTCTTGCAAGTCAGAGAAAAATGTGTATAATGTATAAGGAGAAATAAGGGCCATTGGATGGTCCCCCTGTCGGCAAGCCCCAAACAAAAGCGGCGGGCTCCAAAGAAAGCCCCGCCCGGCAATCCTCCCCTGGGGCGCAAACCCGGCTTTCTGCCGGTCGATTCCGGCCAGCCGGGAAGAAAAGGAAGAAGACGAAATGACAAAAGGAAAAGTCAGGTGGCCTCTGGTCATCTACGATATTGGAATTCTGCTGTTTCTGGATATGATGCTGCTGGTGTTCTACCGAAGCAATAACGGCCTGTCCTGGAGCGGTGTGCTGCTGCACAGCTGTATTACCTTCGCAGGCATCTTTGCCGTTCGCTATTTCGGAAGCATCTACAGACAGATCTGGCGTTACGGCGGCATTCAGTGCTATATTCGGCTGCTGATTGTAGATGGCATTGCCTTTTTGATCAACCTGGCTGTTGAAATGATTCTGCCGCTGTTTGTACGGATTGAGCAGATCACCTTTGCCCGGCTGCTGTCCCTTTCCTGCATGAATCTGCTGGGGGCCCTGGCAATCCGGATGTTTTACCGTTACGCCTTCAAATGCGGAACGGAGGATACGCTGGAGGGCCGGATTTTGCGGCTGCTGCTGCGGATTTTTGGCGGAGAGGAAATGGTTCACAGGAGCGGCGACACCGGGCAGAAAATCAAGGTGGCCATCATTGGCGCCGGCCGGGTGGGCGTCAACCTGGCGGAAGAGCTGCTGGGAAACGGAAACTCTGCCTATTCTCCCCGGTGCTTTGTGGACAAGAGTCCGGAAAAGGCGGGAAGAGAAATCCACGGAATTCCCGTGCTTATGGAAGACGAAACCACCATGGAGCAGCTTCGCAGGCATGAGATCCAGGAGATTGTCCTTTCCGTACCCAATCTCAGCGATGACCAAAAGCGGGAACTGTACGAGCGATATGTTCAGGCAGGCTACAAGGTCAAGGTATACGACTACCCGGTGATGCAGACCGCCGGCAGCAAGCGCTATCTGCGGGAATTTGATATTGAGGAGCTGCTGTTCCGCAAGCCGGTAATTATCTCCGATGAAAAGACCAGCGTTTTCTATCGGGACAAGGTGATCCTGATTACCGGCGGCGGCGGATCCATCGGCTCGGAGATGTGCCGCCAGCTGGCAAAAATGGCTCCCAGCCAGATTGTGATTCTGGATGTTTACGAAAACGGCGCCTACGATGTGCAGCAGGAGCTGCGGATTGCCTATGGTTCTGCCCTGAATCTGCAAATTGAAATCTGCTCCATTACCGATAGGCAGGCTCTGCGCCGGGTATTTGACCGGTACCGGCCCCAGATTGTGATTCACGCGGCGGCCCACAAGCATGTGCCGCTGATGGAAAAGAACTGCGTGGAAGCGGTGCACAACAATGTGTTCGGTACCCGCAATGTGGTGGAGCTGTGTGAGGAATACCGGGTGGAGCGGTTTATGATGGTTTCCACCGACAAGGCGGTGAATCCCACCAATGTGATGGGCGCCACCAAGCGGATGTGCGAGATGATCGTGGGCAGCGCCAGTACCTGGGGAAATACGGTATACAGCGCCACCCGGTTTGGAAATGTTCTGGGCTCGGCGGGCTCGGTGATCCCGCTGTTTAAACGGCAGATCGCCAGCGGCGGCCCGGTAACGCTGACCGACAAACGGATCATCCGTTACTTTATGACCATTCCGGAAGCCTCCCAGCTGGTGCTGGAATCCGGCCCCATGAGCCGGAACGGGGAGCTGTTTGTGCTGGATATGGGAAAGCCCATCCGGATTCTGGAGCTGGCGGAAAATATGATCCGTCTGTCCGGCGCGGAAGGGATCGAAATTGTGGAAACCGGCCTGCGGCCCGGTGAAAAGCTCTACGAGGAGCTGCTGGTAAAAACCGAGGAGCTGGATAAAACAGAAAACAGCCTGATCTTTATTGAGCGGGATACCCCCCTGGATCGGGAAGAATTGAACCGGCGGCTGAGGCTCCTGGAAGAAGCCGTTGCCGGCGGGGATGATGACCGTGTGCGGTCTGTGCTCAGGCAGGTGGTTCCCACCTTCCGTTCGCCGGAAGAGGTAAACGCCACAGCGGAAGAGGCATATGAGATGAACGCCTGCAGGGAAATGGCAAGGGCCTGAAAATGGCAGGAGGAGAGCGTATGGAAAACCGAAATGAAGAAAAGGCATATTCCGGCGGGCGGCAGCTCCTGCTGCGGCTGGCCTTGATGATCTATGATATTTTTGCTGTCAATATTTCCTATTTTTTGGCGCTGTTGATTCGCCTCTATGTGGGGTTCCGGTTTGTTGAGCTGCAGACCGGTTATGGTGCTGCCCTGCGAACCTTTGCGCCCTGGTATACGGTCTGCTGCCTGCTGATTTTTTCCGGGTTTAAGCTCTATAACAGCCGTTGGGAATTCGCGGGCATCCGGGATATGAACCGGATTGTGGTGGCTAATGTTCTGACCTTCCTGGTTCAGGTGGTGGGTACGCTGGTATTCGTCATGCGGATGCCGGTGACCTACTATCTCCTCGGCGCCGGGATCCAGCTTTTTTTGATCGTTGCGAGCCGGTTTGCCTACCGGCTGTTCCTGTTGGAGCGCAACCGGATTGAGAGCCAGCGCAGTGAGAGAATCAATACCATGGTTATCGGCATCGGGAAAATCGGCCAGTTTGCCAGAAGACAGCTGGAGCAGGATGCTGCCCTGCGGGTGGTGTGTGTTGTGGGCGGAAAGGCCGACGGGGGAAACCAGTACATGAATGGGCTTCCCATCATCCCCGGGCTGGACAAGCTGGAATCGGTACTGGAAAAGAACAAGATCGGCTACGTGGTTATTGCCAATGAAACCCTGCCGGAGGAAGAGAAGAAGCGTGTCAAGACCCTGTGTGAAGCACGGGGGGTAGAGGTCCAGGATTTCATTGAGTATCTGCAAAACAACAATGACGTGGAAACTCCCGTGGCCCTGAAGACCAATTCCAAGGGGGCCCGGGTGATCCCCTTCAGCCCGCCGGATATTACGGATCTGGAGATAGAAGAGGTCCGCAGAGCTCTGAAATCCGGCTGGATTACCACCGGTCCCCGGACAAAGGAACTGGAAAAAAAGCTGGCGGAATACTGCCACACCTCCAGAGTGGTCTGCCTGAGCTCCGCAACCGCGGCGGAGGAGCTGAACTTCCGGATCTGCGGCATCGGCGAGGGGGACGAAGTCATTGTACCTGCCTATACCTATACCGCCACCGCTTCCGCGGCCATTCACTGCGGCGCGAAGGTAATCTTCGTAGACAGCCAGAAGGACAGCTTTGAAATGGACTATGACAAGGTGGCCGACGCCATCACCGAGCGGACAAAGGCGGTGGTTGCCGTGGATCTGGGCGGCATCATCTGCGACTACGATAAGCTCTATGCTGTCGTGGAGCGCAAGCGCGGCTTGTTCCGGCCCAGACAGGGTGGGGACTTGGGGGCACGGATCCAGCAGGCCGTGGGAAGAGTGTTGGTGTTTGCGGACTGCGCCCATGGACTGGGTGCCACCAGAAATGGAAAAATGGCAGGGGAAATCGCGGACTTTACGGATTTCTCCTTCCACGCCGTGAAAAACTTTACCACTGCGGAGGGCGGCGCGGCCACCTGGCGGGACATTCCCGGAATCGATCATGAAGAAATGTACCACCAGTATCAGCTCTACAGCCTTCACGGTCAGAGCAAGGATGCTCTGGCCAAGACCAAGTTGGGTGCCTGGGAATATGACATTGTGGGCCCCTGGTACAAGTGCAATATGACGGATATTATGGCAGCCATCGGTCTCAAGCAGTTCGAGCGCTATCCCGGCCTGATGGCAAGACGCCACCAGATTATCCGGAAGTATGATGCCATGTGCGACGAGCTGGGCGTGAAGCATCTGATCCATGAGGGCCCGGATTTCTGCTCCTCCGGCCACCTGTACCTGACCCGGATTCCCGGAATCACAACGGACCAGCGGCAGGAGATCATTGTGAAACTGGCGGAAATGGGTGTTTCCACCAATGTGCACTATAAGCCTCTGCCCATGATGACGGCCTATAAGGCCTATGGCTGGGACATTCAGGATTTCCCCAACGCTTACGACTACTACCACAATCTCATCACCCTGCCGCTGCACACCTGCCTGACGGACGAGGATGTGGATTATGTGGTAAAGTGCTACAGAGAAGTGGCAGCAAACTATGTGAAGTAAGCCTTGGTCGTGTGAGGAGCGTATGCGGCAATGCTGAAAAAATGGGAAGAATTGCCGGATTTCATGCAATGCGAAGAAATCCGGGCGTACTACGATGTGCTATCAAAAAAGCGTGCCGCGTTGGTCTGCAAGCGGGTGTTTGATGTGCTTGCGGCAGCTGTGCTGCTGATTCTGCTGGCAATTCCCATGGGTGTGATCGCCCTGCTCATCAAGCTGGATTCGCCCGGACCGGTGTTTTTCCGGCAGGAACGGGTGACCACCTACGGGAAAACATTCCGGATTCATAAATTCCGCACCATGGTCAACCACGCGGACAAAATGGGCACCGCGGTTACCGTGGGCGGTGACAGCCGGATTACCAAAATTGGCGCAAAGCTGCGGTCCTGCCGGCTGGACGAACTGCCCCAGGTGCTGGATGTCCTTGCCGGAGATATGAGCTTCGTGGGGACCCGGCCGGAGGCCATAAAATATGTGGCGGCCTACAGGCCGGAATACTACGCGACCTTGCTGCTCCCCGCTGGCATTACCAGTGAGGCCAGCATTCGCTATAAGGATGAGGCAAAGCTTCTGGACGCGGCGGAGGATGTGGACCGGGTTTATATGGAAAAGGTGCTGCCCGGGAAGATGGAATACAATTTGCGGTCCATCCGGGAGTTCAGCCTTCGGACGGAGCTTGGCACCATGTTCCGCACGGTTACCGCGGTTCTGGACAGAGAAGAATAGAAATCAATCTGGCCCGTAAGGGAGAAGGAGTGAAGACAGCAGATGAAAGAGAAGCAGCGCCATTTCCCCAACTGGTTGGAGCCCTGGATTCCGGAAAGCCCACTCTATCTGGGAATCCTGTTTATGACCCTCAACGCGCAATTCGGAATGTGCGATCTGGTGCAGCTTAGGCTGCTGGAAATCCTGCTGACCGCTTCCGGAATGCTGATCCTTTTGTACTACGCGTTGCAGGGGTGGCCGGATGTCAAGAGTATGTTCCTGTGCGGAATCGGTTACGGCATCATCGGCCTGGCGGCCCTGCGGATCCGGAATTTCCATCTGCTGATCACGGCTACCACTGTGCTGGCGATGCGCAATGGGGATATGAAAAAAGCCCTGCGCCTGATTTTCTACTGGAACGCGCTGTTTTTACTTGGAAATATTCTTCTTTCTCTTCCCATGCATTTCTCCGGAATACGCACCATCTATTCCGATGATGCCCGGAAATTCTGGGCGCTGATTACCCGCACGTCCCGTTTCCGGTTTGGCTACAGGAGCTCTTCCGCTCCGGGCCCTTCGCTGTTTCAGATGATCTGCATTTGGTGCTACCTGAATTTCGGAAGCGTTCGGAAAAGAGACGCGGCAGGGATGGTATTGCTGTCCTGCATCTTTTATTTCCTCTGCGCGAACAAGATGTCCTTGCTGCTCACGTTTGCGGTGATCCTCCTGGTGCTGGTCTATCAGAGAAGGCAGGCCTGCGGCAATCCGCTTCTGCATACGGCGGCAATGTGGACTCCGCCGGTGCTGTCGGTATTTCTCATCGGCGTCATGGTGCTCTACCCAAACTGGCCGAAGGTAATCTGGGAATTAAACAGCCTTCTGACAAACCGGCTGATCAAATCCACCGCCTGGTATGTATACCGGGGTTTGACGCTGTTTGGCCAATCCAGTGCCGGCATTCAGCCGCCCACCCTTTTGGACCGGGTTCCGGATACTTCCGCCCTGGACTGCCTTTATGAAAATATGGGTGTCTGGATGGGAATTGCCCCGCTGTGCGTCATTCTCATCTGCCTCTGGCTGCTGGCAAAACGGAAGCGGACGGCAGACAGCGTGATGATACTGATTTGGGCGCTTTTCAGCATCGCGGAATGCGACGGGCTCAACTGCTATGTGTTTTTCCCCCTGCTGCTCACAGCGGGAGCACTGCCCAATGTGCAGCCGGAAAAACCGGATTTCCGGATTTGGAAGAAGCTGGGGCAAAGCCTTGTTCAGGCAGTCCGCCCACATCACCAATGAACAGAGAGAATTTGCATGAATATTTGGCTCATCAATCACTATGCGGTTCCCCCGCAGTATTACCCGCTGGCTCGGCCCGCGATCTTTGCGAAGTATTTGCAGCGTTCGGGCCATAGGGTCACAATTTTTGCCGCCAGTACGGTCCATAATTCGGATCAGAACCTGATCACGGATGGCCGGAACTGGCGGGAGGAATATGTGGACGGAGTTCACTATGTATACATCCGCTGCCGGGACTATCAGGGAAACGGCGGCAGCAGAATCCTCAATATGTGTGAGTTTGCCTGGAAGTTACCGGGGGTTTGCGCCCGTTTTGACAAACCGGATGCCATCGTTGCCACCTCTATGCCCCCTATGTCCTGTGCGGTGGGTATTCACCTGGCCCAAAAGTATGGGTGCCGTGCCGTTGCCGAAATCGCGGACCTGTGGCCGGAATCGCTGATTGCCTATGATGTGGCCGGTCCCAGGAATCCTGCCGTGCTGCTGCTGCGCCGGTTGGAAAAGTGGATTTACAAAAAGGCGGATGCCATTGTCTTTACCATGGAGGGCGCCTACGACTACATCCTCGAGCAGGGCTGGGAGAAAGACATCCCCCGGTCCAAGGTGCATTTCATCAACAACGGCGTGGATCTGGAAGCGTTTCAATACAATCGGGAGCACTACCGGATCGAAAACGCGGAGCTTGTGAACCCGGATATTTTTAAGGTTGTCTATACCGGTTCCATTCGTAAGGTAAACAATCTGGGAACGCTTTTGGACGCTGCGAAGCTGGTAGAGAATCCCAGAGTCAAATTCCTGATCTGGGGAGACGGGGATGAGCTTCCCGCGCTCCGCAAACGGGTAGAGGATGAGGGAATCTCCAATGTGACATTTGAGGGCCGTGTGGAGAAAAAATATGTCCCCTATATCGTCAGCTGCGCGGACCTGAATATTGCCCACAATACCAGCTCCCCCATCTTTCGGTACGGGATCAGCTTCAATAAGCTGTTTGATTACCTTGCTGCTGGAAAACCCATCCTGTGCGACTTTGTCAGTTCCTATAATCCTGCCGTCCGGCTGGATGCGGCAGTAGATTTGAAAGAGGTGTCCGACAAGGAGATTGCCCGGGCGGTGGAATTCTTTGCAGGTGTCGAACGGGAAACCTATACGAAATACTGCTCCAACGCCCTTGCGGCATCGGAAATCTATAATTTTGAAAGCCTCACCCAAAAACTGATGGAAGTAATCGAAGGGATTCACTGATGGAATTTACATACAAAGCGTATTCGAAGCTCCTGGAGCTGCTGCGGGCGCATCATTATTCGTTCTGTAACTACCGGAATTACCGGGATTTTGACCGGTGCGTGATCATGCGCCATGACATTGACTACAACATTGAGCAGGCGGTGCGGCTGGCTCAGGCGGAGGCGGATTTTGGAATCCAATCCACCTATTTTGTGCTGCTCAGCTCTGATTTTTACAATCCCGCCTCCATTTCCTCTTACAAGGCCCTGCATTCCATTGTGGATCTGGGCCATAATATCGGTCTGCACTTCGATGAAACGGTATACAATTACGACCACCGGTCTATGGAATACTACATTTCCAAAGAGGCCCGGATTCTGTCTGAGCTTTTGGAGGTGGAAATCAACAGCTTTTCCCTCCATCGGCCCAACGCGGTCACTCTGGAGACAGAACTGGAAATCCCCGGTTTTGTGAATTCCTACAGCGAGGAGTTCTTCCAGAACTTCAAATATGTTTCCGACAGCCGCAGAAGATGGAGAGAGCCGGTGGAAGAGATCATTCAGTCGGAGGCCTACCGGAGACTCCATATCCTGACCCACGCTTTCTGGTATCACCAGGAGGAGCGGGGGCTGAAAGAGACCATATCCGATTTTATCAAAGTGGCAGGGGAGGACCGGAGAACCTACCTTTCGGAGAACATTACCGATTTGGATTCCATTCTGAAATAATTGGAGAAGCCTATGAATTCAGAAATGATGAAGCGGGCGGCAGAAACCTATGGAACGCCGCTGTATGTATTTGAGGAAGACCGATTTGCGGACCATTACCTGGAGCTGGATGGGGCGTATAAGTCCGTTTATCCGAAGTTCCAGATCGCCTACTCCTTCAAGACCAACTATATGCCGGCGGTGTGCAGGCGTGTTCTGGCCCTGGGGGGCTGGGCGGAGGTTGTTTCGGATATGGAATACCATCTGGCAAAACGCTATGGTTTCCCTCCGGAGCGAATCATAGTCAACGGTCCCGGCAAATGGAACGGTATGGAGGAAATGATCCTCGACGGCGCGTTCCTCATGCTGGATAACCGCTTTGAGTATGAAAGATCTGCTGCCATTGCGCGAAAGAATAACCTTACCGCGAAAATCGGCTTCCGGCTGAACATGGACATCGGCACCAATAAGAATTCCCGATTCGGCTTTGATGTTACCGACCCGGAAACGGAGGCACTGATCCGCGCCGCAAGAGAAGACGGACACATGGAGATCATCGGTCTGCATTTTCACCTGGGCGGGGCCAGAAACCTTCAGGCATGGCAGACCCGGGCAGAGAAAATGCTCCATTATGCCGGTACGCTTCTTGAGGATTCGGAAAGAACGATCATCGACCTGGGCAGCGGTATGTTCGGCCATATGCATCCGGCCTTTGCCCAGCAGTTCCATCAGCAGATCCCCTCCTTCCGGGAGTATGCCCAGACGGTTGCGGGGCTGTTTGCTCAGGCTTACGGCAGTCTGCCGGAGGAGAAGCGACCCACACTGATTGTGGAACCGGGCACCACAGTGGTGGCGGATACCATGGTCTACGCCGTCAGTGTCATTGCTACGAAGTGTGTCCGGGGCAGGAATATTGCCATGGTGGACGGCAGCGTCCATCAGCTGGGGGAACTGGGAAAGAAAAAAAGACTTCCCGTGGAAGTCCTGTACCGGGAAGCACAAACCAAACGGCTGCCCCTTGCGGACATCACCGGCTACACCTGCCTGGAAGACGATATTTTGTATCCGGGTCTGGAGCAGCCGGTGGGCCAGGGAGATCTTCTCTGGTTCCAGAATGCCGGAGCCTATACCAATGTGATGAAGCCTCCTTTCATTCAGGTGGGCTGCAAAATTGTTTCCTGCCGGAATGACGGAACCATGTCCCTGGTGAAACGGGAGGAAACAACGGAGGATATTCTCGCAAGCTATATCATAGATTAGAGGTTTTCTTATGGAAAATACAGTAACGGTGCTGATGACCGGCGCAGGCGCGCCCGGTGCGCCGGGAATCATCCGGTGTCTGCGCAAGAACGGGGAGCGCAGCATTCGAATCGTCGGTGTGGATATGAATGAGAATGCCGCCGGGCGGAAGCTGGTGGACGCATTCTATACCGTCCCGGCGGCAAAGGATCCCGGTTTTCTTGATCGGGTTCTGGAGGTCTGTGAGAAAGAAAGGGTACAGGTGGTCATGCCCCTGGTAACCCGGGAGCTGCTGACCTTTTCCCGGAATCTGGAGGCTTTCCGGTCCCGGGGTATCGGCGTTTCCGTGATGGAATATGATTCTCTGCGGATTGCCAACAACAAGGTAAAGCTGCTGGAAAAGATGCGCCAGCTGGGAATGCCCACCCCGGCGTTTCTTTCCTGCGCGACGGTGGAGGAAGTGGAAGAGGCCTGCAAAAAACTGGGGTATCCTCAGAACGCGGTTTGCGTAAAGGGTGCCGAGGGCAACGGCAGCCGGGGGGTCCGGCTGATTGACCCGGGAAAATCCATGTATGATCTGCTCTTCAACGAGAAGCCCAATTCCATGTATATGAGCTATCACGACCTGATCGGGGCGCTGAAGGAGAAGCCGCAGATCCCACAGATGATGGTTATGGAGCTGCTGCCGGGAGAGGAATATGGCGTGGATGCCCTCTGCGAGGACGGAAAGGTGCTCTATATGGCAGGCCGCTATAACTTCGCGGTAAACAGCAGCATTCCCCAGGGCAGCATTATTGAAAGCCGGGAAAAGCCCTTTGAGATTGCCGCAGAGCTGATTGAAAAGCTCCATATGAGCGGCAATGTGAATTTTGACTTTAAGTACGACGCGGCAGGGGAACCCAAGCTCATTGAGATCAATCCCAGACTGTCCGCAACCATCGTGTCCTACGCCCCCGCGGGGATCAATTTTCCCTATTTGCAGCTGAAGCGGCTGCTGGGAGAGCCTTTGCCGAAGCTTTCCATTCGGGAGGGGACGGTGATGCAGCGCCGCTATAACGAGGTTTTCTTTGCCCCTGACGGCAGCGAGATGGAATGGTAACACCGGAGGTACAAGATGAAAGTATGCCACATGACCAGCGCCCATAATCCGGAGGATGTTCGCATTTTTCATAAAGAATGTGTTTCTCTTGCAAAAAACGGATATGAAGTGTATTTGGTGGCGCGGGGGGACAGCTATGAAAAAAAAGGCGTCCACGTTGTTGGCGTGGGCACCATCCCGGACAGTCGCCTGCAGCGTATGACCCAGGGCGCGAGGCGCGTATATGAGGCAGCCCTGGCGCTGGACTGTGACATCTACCATTTTCACGACCCGGAACTGCTGCCCTATGGGGTGATGCTGAAAAAGAAGGGCAAAAAGGTCATTTTTGACAGCCATGAATGTTATTCGCTTCAGATCGCAAACAAGCCCTATCTCGGAAAGCTTGCGCCGCTGGTTGCGAAGCTCTATACACGCTATGAAAATCACGTTCTGGCAGCGATAGACGCGGTGATTTTTCCCTGCCTGATGGATGGGGTTAACCCCTTTGAAGGCAGGTGCGGAAAGATTGCGCTTGTGGGAAATCAGCCTTTGCTGGAGGAGATTTACTCTGAAGAGGAGCGGTCCTTTGAAGGAGAGCAGTCTGCGTGTTATGTTGGTGGCCTGCGGTATGACAGGGGAATTACCCAGGATGCACTGGCCTGCAACAAGGTTGGCATCAAGCTGCTGCTGGCGGGAGAGGTATCTTCGGAGGAATATAAACAGGAACTCATCGGGTTGGATGAAAAAAACCTGATCCAATTTCTGGGAATACTCAACCGGGCGGAGGTTGCCGCACTTTTAAAGAAAGCCACAATCGGTCTGGTTACCGAGCTGAATATTGGTCAGAATAACAAAATAGATATTCTGCCTACCAAAACCTATGAGTACATGGGCAGCGGCCTGCCGGTGATTACCGCAAAATCTGACTACGTGGACCGGATGCTGGAACAATATGGGTTTGGTATCAGCGTAGATCCTGAAAACGTGGACCAGATTGCCCAGGCAATCCGGTATCTGCTGGACCATCCTGAAGAGGCAAGGCGTATGGGGGAGAACGGCAGAAGGGCTGTAAAAGAGAATTTCAACTGGGATGTTGAAGAACAGAAGCTGCTTCGGTTGTATGAGGAACTGAAGAACTGACATTTCCTCACACGGCAAATCTCTTTATGAATCAGGAGGAATGGCTATGAACGGTTCTATTGAAAAGGGTTTGGTGGAAATTCAGTATTCCCCCAGAATTGAAAAGTTTTCAACAGATAACTTCGTTTTTGAGGATGATCAGTTTAAAATCGTATGTGAAGGTATGATTGTCAACAGTGCTGATCTGCTCAACAAATATCATTGCGCAGGTTTGCAGGATGTGATTCGAAGCATTATGACGGAATCAGACTTTGCATCCCTGCTGCAGGCGTTTTGCGGGAATTATGTGATTTGCTGCTATGACAAAGCCGTGGGGAAACTTTATCTGGGAAATGACCTCTTGTCAAAACGCCCTGTTTACTATTACGGTGGGTCTACATTTTTGTTTGACAGTTCATTTTTTGGTTTGACGGAGACGGCAAAACGTTTGGGACTGCCTTTGGACATCAGTCAGCGCGGTGCTATGGAAATGCTGCGGCTACATTCGTTCCTGCTGGACCATACTTATGTTACCCAGATCCGGTTTCTGGAGCCTTATCAGTATATCGTCGCGGATATTCAAAGCGGGAATACCCGGGTTGTGGATATTCCCATTGTTCTTCCGCAGAATATGGGGATGGATGAAGATGCAGCTGTTGAAAAATTGAATTCGATTTTTTCGGAATACTGCCGGAAAATGCTTACAAAGAGCACCCATGCAGGGTTCAGAACCTGCTTCTCTATTAGCGGCGGAATGGATTCACGGGCAGTGCTGTATCAGACCATTCCTTGGATGGAGGAATCATCCCGGATTCCTCTGTGCTTTAGCTATGGTGCGGCCAACTGCATGGATCTGCGGATCGCATCCCGGATTGCGGAAGAAAAAGGCTGCGATTTGCATATTCAGGAGCTTTCTGACGGCTCGTTTTTGCTGGATAGGGAAGAATTGCTCTCCAGAAATGAAGGGCAGATGTATTATTGCGGGACCACCGGCCTGCTGGGTGCCATCAAAGCGCTGAATACACAAGAAATCGGTGTGGTTTTCTCCGGCCTGGGCGGCGGCGAAATCATGGGAGACATTGATGTGGATGTGCCTGACAGGACGGCAGAAACAGAGATGTTCCATCAGCTGTTCGGTAAGGTATGCACATCACAGGAGGAAATTCAGGAGCTGACAGAGCATGCAATGGAAAAATACCATTCCTACAATACCTTTTTCCATTTTATGGATCTGAGAGTGAATAACAATTTCCGCCTGACGGCGGGAGCGGACTTTGAAGTGTTCAGTCCATTCCTGCAGGAGGATTTCTTTATACAGACGCTGAGTATTCCGCTGAAGTGGAAGAAGAAAAGAAAGCTCTACCTCAAATGGTCTTCCGGCTATATGCGCAGTGACATTCCTACGATCAGTGGAATCGGGAAGATTCGTGAGATCAAGTATCCCTGGATGGTTACGCTGCGGGATTATGCCATTGCCGCGCACAAACGGCTGTTTGGAATCCGGAGCAAGTGGAACATGAATCCGCTGAAGGAGTGGATGGATGCTTCCCCGGAGCTGCAGGAAAAGCTTTCATCAATGTTCCTGGGGGATATTGATGCAATCAAAGCCAAAGAACCTCAAATGAGCGCATTCTGCAGGAGAGAATTTGATGCCTCCGACGCGGTGCAAAAACTATATGTTTTGACTTTGAGCGGCGTTTTGCGGAGGATTATCCGGTAATGCCAAAACAGGGTGGTGCTCCGCGAAGAGCGGCGAGGAAAACAAAATAGAGGAATCAAAGCATGAAATTGGTGTTGTTTACGGCGCACTATCCATTCGGCCAGGGGGAAAGCTTCCTGGAAGAGGAGATCCGTGTGGCGGAAAGGTATTTTGAACGCATAAAAATCGTTTCCTATGAGCGGGAAGAGAGGGAGCTGTCGCGGTATGTACCTGCAAATGCCTCCGTCATCCAGATTCGAAAAAACATGGGAACCTGGGATAGACTTCGAAAGGGGCTCCCCTTTCTCTTTCGGAAACGGATGTGGAAGGAATTCCTCTGGGCAAAGAAGAACACACCCTATTCGTTGCCCGAAATTCTGTCGCAGCTTTTTCTTGCGGAAAGCCTTGGAAGTATCCTCCGGTCCCATAGAAAGGAATGGATGGAAAATGACAGAGACACGGTTTACTATTCCTACTGGCTGGGAACGGAGTTTGCCTTTGCCGAAAGCGGGTGGAAGGGGCTGAAGATCTCCAGAGCCCATGGCGGGGACTGCTTCTTTGACCGTGGGTATCACCCCTACCGGCGGGAAGCACTGCAAAACCTGGATTTTGTCTTTCCGATCAGTGAGGCAGGATGCCGGGATATTGTTTCTCATTACGAAAAGGAAGTCCCGAATCTTGCAGAGAAAGTTAAAACCGCCCGAATGGGTATTTCGATCCCGGAAAAATCTGCTCCCGTCTCGGATGGCGGGCTGCGAACCATCGTCACCTGTTCCAACATCATTCCTTTAAAACGGCTGGATCTGATGGTGGATGCTTTGGGGATGATCCGCGACATAAACCTTCAATGGATCCATTTTGGTGACGGCAGCTTGAAAGAGCAGATTTTGCAGAAAGCCGGGAATCAGTTGGGCGCACAAAAGAATATCCGATTTGATTTTCGCGGCTATACACCGAATGCGCAAATTCGGGCCTTTTATCAGTCTGTACCGGTTGACCTGTTTGTGAATTGCAGTGACGTGGAAGGAATTCCGGTGTCTGTGATGGAGGCCATGGCCTGCGGTATTCCGGCAATCGGTCGGGATGTAGGTGGAATGGAGGAGCTGATTGACGGCAGCTGCGGCTTGCTGCTGCCAGAGCAAACGGATGCAGCGGCACTGGCAGCGGCCATCCGGGAAATCCTTTGTCTGCCATCGGAACGCCATCGTGAACTGTGTGCCGCTGCCCGGGAAAACATAAAGAAAAAGTTTGACGCAGTTCAAAACTACAATGCATTGTTTGCATTTATTAAAGGATGTTTGTATGCAGATGACTAATTTATCAAGGGAGAAAAGACCCTTTCATCTTTACACATACCTCATTATGCTGTATTATCTGCTTGTGCCCATGGAGGACTTCTTAACGGGAAGCGCAGGCAAATACATTGCGATCTTTATCATTTTCTTGGGCGTCTACTCGATGAGATGGAAGATTTATTTCAAGAATAATTGTGTGAACTGGTGTCTGGTTTATTTGCTGGTGCTTTCGTTTATCAGCATTGCCTGGGCATCGGATGTTTCCGTGGCAATGGAGAGAAATGTTGCCTACTTGCTTGTTCCGGGGCTGGCACTTCTGGTAGGCCAGCTGCCGTTTTCAGAAGAAGAACAGGAGGCAATTGTATCCGCGGGCATTGCGGGAGGCTTGGCAGCTGCTGCGTACTTTATTATTCCCGGGCGGTTGGATCTCTTGTATCGGATGCATGAAATTGGTACGGATAAAAACGTCTTTGCGGCCGGAATGCTTCTGCCGCTTGCCTTATCGGTCAAGAGGGCTGTTTTTTCCGGAAAGGCCGGGAAGATTTGCTATTTTGGATGCAGCCTGGTGTTCCTGCTGGTCATTTTGAGAACCGCATCCAGGGGAGCGCTGGTGGGCGTCGTTGCATTTGCTCTTGTATACGGCTTTTACGCATCCAAGGGGAACCGGTTCCGTACATTCATTGGTGCGGCGGGCATTCTGGTGTTTGTATATTTTGTGGTATTGCCATTTGTCCCGGAGATCATTAAACAAAAACTGTTTGATAAACAGAGTTACGCCAAGGTGGTTAGTTCCAGAGATGACCGCGTTGCCATATGGAGAATTGCATTTACACATATTATTCCGCAGAGCTTGCCTTTTGGGGTTGGATCAGGATGTGCACCGCTTCGGATGGAACCTTTCTGTGGGGGACGCTGGGGCATACACAATACCTACATCAATATGCTTTGTGAATATGGAATCTTTGGCTTGCCGGTCTTCTTGTGGATGCTTTGGAGTTTGTTCAGGGAAAAAATCAGGCAGAAGGATCTAATTGAGGCAGCGTTGCTTGCTGGCATTTGTGTGATAATTTTTTTCCTGGATGCTTATGCAAGAAAGTATCTCTGGAATATTATTATGCTACTAATGATAGACAAGAAAGCCAGGAGATTAGAAAATGTAGCCATGTCGCACTGCGATACCATGACAAACGTGCGATAGGAAAGCGAAGGAGCAGCAAAATGAATATTATTTTGGTGTCAGAGTGTTTTAATCCGCAAAAGAGTATTGGTGGTGTACGTCCATATAATTTTGCGACGGAACTTGCTGCAATGGGACATAAGGTGTTCTGTGTGGTTTCTGCCAATGAAAAAATGGAAGATCAGACGGATAACCCTAATTTGATCATTGTTTCGGTGCCGGATGGAAAGCTGGGAATGAAGAGAAGTCAGTACGAAACAAAGGAGAGTAAGAATGCCGCTTCCTCAGAGAATAAAGTATCTGCTGCCCCTGACAGACATTCGGCGTTTATGGCTTGGCTGCGTAGGGAAGCGGCAGAGGCTTGGTTTTTTGCTGCCGAGAACGAGCGATACCACAATGCATACCAAATCTGCTGCGATATTATGCAGCGGGAGCATATTGATATTGTTCTTACCAGCTATGGCCCAATTTCGAGTATGCAGGTTGGTTTGAAACTGAAAAAGAAATATCCTGAGATTCCGTGGGTGTCAGATATGCGGGATCCTGCGGATAGCATGCTGATTGCACCTGCTTGGCGGCTGCGGGGTGCGTTCCTTCAGCGAAAAATGGTCCACCGTGCAGACAAAGTGATTGCGGTTTGCGATGGAATTGGTGATCGATATAGAGCAATGCTGCCGGAAAATGCCCGGGGTAAGGTGTGTACGATTACAAATGGCTATCGAGAGAGTCCAATACTGTGTATGCCCGCAGAGGATGGTATTCTGAGAATTGGATACACAGGTGATGGAACGTGCGATATGAGCGAGCTTTTCCGATGCCTTCATGATCTGGAACAGCAGTGGGGTACAGCTCTGCCAATAGAAGTGCATCAAGCAGGTCCGGATGGGGATTTGCTCGAAGAAAAGGCGCAGAGACAACACGCAGAAAAGTACCTCATTATGCATGGAATGCTTTCAAAACCAGAAGCGCTTCGGTTACAGGAGCAATGTGATATCCTTTGTGTACTGACATGGAACACAAGGAAAGAACAGGGGATCCTGACAGGGAAGTTCTTTGAGTATTTAAGACTTCGTAAACCCATTCTGGCAATCATAACAGGCAATCTTGCAAACGCGGAGCTGACCAAAAGAATTGCGGATTTGAACATTGGCCTTTCTTATGAGTGCGTTCGCGGGGATGCGGATTTCCCGAAAATGAAGCAATGGTTGAAAACCTGCATGGAAAAGAAAAAAGCCAATCTTCCGCTGATTGACGAAATCAACGAGCCGCTGGCCCAATCTTATTCTTATAAGGAGATTGCAAAGCAGTTGGAGACGGTTCTTTGCTCACTGGTATAAGGTTCTTTTCGATTTTTAATTTCGTATTTGAGGATAGTATATGAAAATCGTTTTTTGGGGTTCTTCACACAAAAAACACATTGCGGATTTGCTTGGAAGAGCGGGCTGCACATGTATAATGCTGTCAGATGAAGCCAATGCTGTAAAGCGAAAAGTTTTGAATCTATGTCGCTTTTTATCTGCCGATATGGTATATAGTGTTGGTGGAGAAAACAAAGAGGAACTCCCGAACTTGGGACAAGCGATGGAAAAGCTTGCAAAGGATCAGGCATATCGCGGTCAACTGGAGCATGGAGCGAAGGAATATGCCAAAAAGCATTTGGCAAGCTGGACAAGACGGATGGCCACTGAATATGCTGCTGTTTTAAAGCTTACCAATCCCGGGCAAACGAAAGGTATCGTATATGAGAGCAGATAAACGACCATCCCTCGGCGGCGATGCCCTCAGGCTGACCATTTCACAAATACTGACACTGTGCATAACGATGGTCACGACTATGCTCTTGGCACGGTTTCGCACTCTGGAGGAGTACGGAACATATTCGCAGATGCTTCTGGTAATCAATCTATTTGCATCTATTTTTATGTTAGGACTGCCCAACAGCATCAATTTCTTTCTGGCCAGAGCAGAAAATCAGGACGAGCAGAGAAAGTTTCTGTCAGTCTACTATACGGCAAGTACAGCGTTGAGTATCCTGCTTGGCGTCGCATTGGTTTGCGCGGTACCGTTGATAGAAGGATACTTTAAAAATCCGGCAATTCGGTCCTTTGCTTACTTCCTGGCAATCTATCCCTGGGCCGATATGATTTCCTCCAGCATCGCAAATGTGCTGGTCGTCTATCAGAAAACACGATTTCTGATCGTCTTCGATCTGATCAAGAGCATCACGCTTTTGGGAGCCGTTGTGGTCGTTCAGACCTTTGGCCTTGGTTTTCGTGAATACATGATCTGCAATATTGCCGTGTATTCCCTGCTTGCCCTGAGTGTGTACTGCATTTCCTCGAATCTGTGCGGAGGAATGCGGGTTTCTGTTGACCGGACATGGATCAAACGCATTCTGAAATTCTCGATTCCTTTGGGGCTGGCATCTATTGTTGGAACATTGGATTTGGAAATTGACAAACTTCTGATCGGAAGGTTAATGAGCACTTCGGAATTGGCGGTTTACACAAATGCGGCGAGAGAACTGCCGGTTACCATTGTGGCCTCATCCATTACTGCCGTTTTGATGCCGAGGCTTGCAAAAATGTTGAGGGATGGAAATAATAGGGAAGCCGTCGCGCTGTGGGGTGCTGCGACAGAACTGTCCGTTATTGTAATGGGACTGATTGTCGCCGGGGTGGTTACCTATGCCAAGGATGTGATGGAACTGCTCTACTCCGCAAAATACTTAAGCGGACTTCCTGTGTTTCGCGTGTATGCCCTGGCGTTGCTGCTGCGAGTAACCTACTTTGGAATGGTGCTCAATGCGCTGGGAAAAACCAGACAGATTATGTATTGCAGCGTAGGCGCACTGATCCTGAATGTGGTGCTGAACCCTCTGCTGTATTTGTGTATGGGAATCACCGGACCGGCCATTGCAACCATACTCTCCATGCTCATTATTGCCCTTTTTCAGCTGCTGCTTACATCCAGAAGTGCTGGGGTGTCCTTCAAAGTGGTGTTCCCATGGGAACACTTCCTGCGAGTCATGGGTACGAATGCCGTATTTGGTGCTGCATTCTATTTCATAAAACTCTGCCTGCCCTTGGATCTGCTGATTGGCAGTATTGCCGAGTCTATTCTGCTTGGAATTACATGGTCATGCCTGTATTTCGCTTTTATGAGAAAGAGAATTATGAAATTGTGGCATGCGCTCAATCATGCTGAGTAATGGGAAGGAAGGCTGTTTCATGAAAAAAATAAACAAATATGCATCTTATTTTTACAATTTCATTCTAGGGTTTGCAATATCCAGAACAATTTACAGCAAAAAGTATATTTGTGGAAAATGGTTTCAAAGCCCATATAAGAGCCTTGGCGCAACAGGCTGGGAATGGGTTGTTAAGGATTACAGAAGCTGCAAACTGCTTGGGGTAAATCAAAATGTACCGTGGCCCTGTTCGCCACGGATACAGGTGGTATGCCCGGAAAATATTACCTTTCATCCGGACGATTTGAATAACTTCCAGACTTTTGGCAACTACTTTCAGGCACTTGGGAAAATAACGATCGGTCATGGTACGTGGATAGCACCAAATGTTGGACTGATTACAGCAAACCATTGCGTGGATAATCTGGAAGAGCATGAACCGGCAAAACCGATTACATTGGGTGAAAACTGTTGGATTGGAATGAACAGCACGATTCTCCCGGGTGTGACGCTTGGCCCACGCACGATTGTGGGTGCCGGCAGCGTCGTAACAAAGAGCTTTCCCGATGGGAATTGTGTAATTGCAGGGAATCCTGCGAAGGTGATCAGAACTCTATAGAGATCATATGGAGGTTTTATGAAAATCCTCACCGTTGTGGGTGCGCGCCCACAGTTTATCAAGGCGGCGGTGGTGTCCAGACTGCAGCGGGAGGCGTTTTTCGCCGGCAAGCAGTGTGTAACGGTGCTGGACTTTGTGGTATGGCCCGAAACCATGGTGGGCAACCGCAACCAGCTGGCAGACCACCGTGCGGAGGACATCCTGAAAAAGCTCAACGCGGTTCAGACCATCGACCCGGCTTACCGTCCCTTTGGGGACGGCCACGCGGGGGAGAGAATTGTGGACCTATTAATATAAGTACCTGGAGAGGAAGATAGAAATGAAATACGCACTCATTGGCTGCGGCCGAATCGCGGTGAATCACATCAAGGCGGTGGTAAACAACAACCTGGACATGGTTGCCGTCTGTGATGTGGACCCGGAGGCCATCGACCTTCTGTTTGAAAAGACCGGCTATGATAGGCCCACCCAGCGCTACACCGACTACAAGCAGATGATTGAAGAGCATCCCGACCTGGAGCTGGTGGCCATTGCCACGGAAAGCGGTGTCCACGCGGAGATTGCGCTGTACTGCATCGACCACGGCATCAATATAATCGTGGAAAAGCCCATTGCCATGTCCATGGAGGACGCGGACGAAATTGTCAGAAGAAGCGCGCAGAAGAATGTAAAGGTCTGTGCCTGCCATCAGAACCGTTTCAATGTGGCCATTCAGCAGATGCGCCGGGCACTGGAAGCGGGGCGCTTCGGCAAGCTGTCCCACGGCTCCATCCATGTCCGCTGGAACCGGAATCAGAATTACTATGATCAGGCGCCCTGGCGGGGCAAGTGGGCTACCGATGGCGGCTGCCTCTTCAACCAGTGCATCCACGGCATCGATCTGCTGCGCTGGATGATGGGAGATGAGGTAGAGGAAGTCTACGGCGTGACAAACCGGCGGTTCCACGATTATCTGGAATGCGAAGACATCGGCATGGCGGTTGTGAAGTTCAAAAACGGCGCCGTGGGCACCATCGAGGGTACGGTCAATGTCTACCCCCAGAACCTGGAAGAGACCCTGTTCCTCTTTGGCCAGACCGGCACCGTAAAAATCGGCGGCAAGTCCACCAACAACATCGATGTCTGGAACTTTGCCGACGAGACCGAGGAAGACCAGAAGAATAAGGGCTTGCAGGAGCAGACCTCCAATGTCTACGGCAACGGTCACACCAGCCTCTACGCGGATATGATCGATGCGGTGGAGCATGACCGCAAGCCCTATGTGGATGCCGTTGCGGGCCGTAATGCCGTGGAAATGATCCTGGCGATCTACCAGTCCGCTGCCACGGGAAAGCCTGTCAAGCTGCCGCTGAAGAACGTGGCCTCCACGGATTTTGCCGGGAGGTTTGACAAGTGAGCGCCTTCATACATGAAAGCAGCTATGTGGACGAGGATGTGCAGATCGGCGAGGGTACCAAGGTCTGGTATTTCTGCCATATCCAGAAGGGGGCACGGATTGGAAAGAATTGCTCCCTGGGACAGAACGTGAACATCTCCAACAACGTGAAGATCGGCGACGGCGTAAAAATTCAGAACAATGTGGCGGTCTATGAGGGCGTGGAGATTGAGGACGATGTGTTCTGCGGTCCCTCCTGTGTATTTACCAACGATCTGACCCCCAGGGCCAAGTACCCCAAGGGCCATGAAAATTACAAAAAAACCGTCATCCGCCGGGGGGCTTCCATCGGCGCCAATGCCACCATTGTCTGCGGGCATACCGTGGGCAGGTGGGCGCTGATCGGCGCGGGAGCAGTGGTTGCCTCCGATGTGCCGGACCACGCCCTGATGCTGGGCGTTCCCGCCAGGCGGATGGGCTGGGCCTGCGAATGCGGTGCGCTGCTGAAAAACGGTTTGACATGCGCCGAATGCGGCAGACATTACAAAGAAGCCCCATCCGGCCTGACAGAGGAGAAATAACATGCAGTTTCGGGATTTGAAAAAACAGTATGAGGTTCTGAAGCCGGAAATCGACCAGGGGATTCAGGAGGTCATTGACTCCTCTGCCTTTATTCTGGGCAAGCCGGTGGCGGAGCTGGAGCATACTCTGGCGGAGTATGTGGGCAAAAAGCACTGCATCACCTGTGCCAGCGGGACGGATGCCCTGTACCTGTCGCTGAAGGCCATGAACATTGGCCCCGGGGATGCCGTCTTTACCTCAGACTTTACCTATTTTGCCTCCGCGGGCAGTATCTCCATTGTGGGAGCTACCCCTGTGCTGGTGGACATTGACCTGGCTACCTTCAATATGTCTCCCGATGCCTTGGAACAGCAGATTCAAAAGGTGCTGGAGGAGGGGAAGCTGACTCCCAAGGCCATCATCCCCGTGGACCTGTTCGGCCAGCCCGCCGATTACCGACGGATTCTGCCCATTGCGGAAAAGTACGGTCTGAAGGTTCTGGAGGATGCGGCCCAGGGCTTTGGCGGCAGCATTGACGGAAAGCGGGCCTGCTCCTTTGGTGACATCGGTGCCACCTCCTTCTTCCCGGCAAAGCCTCTGGGCTGCTACGGTGACGGCGGCGCCATCTTCACCGATGACGATGCCATCGACCAGCGCCTGCGCTCTCTGCGGGCCAACGGCAGATCCCCGGAGGACAAGTACGACAATCGGGAAGTGGGCTTTAATTCCCGGCTGGATACCCTTCAGGCAGCCATCCTTTTGCCCAAGTTCAGAGCCTTTGCCGGGCACGAGCTGGACGATGTGAACCGGGCGGCTGCCTGGTACACGGAGCTCCTGGGGGACAAGGTGATCACGCCTTACGTTCCGGAGGGCATTGTTTCCAGCTGGGCCCAGTATTCCATTTTGCTGAAATCTCCCGAGGAGCGGGCAGCGGTGCAGAAGGCGCTGAAGGAGCAGGATGTGCCTTCCATGCTCTATTACCCCCGGGGCATCCACCAGCAGGGAGCTTACCGTGACATGGGCCTGAGCGACGGGGATTACCCCAACACCATCGAGGCCACCAGGCGGGTGCTGGCGCTGCCCATGCATCCCTACCTGACGGAAGAGGATGTCCGGTTCATTACAGGAATTATCCGCCGGTGTGTCTGAGCACCGGGGGCTTCAAAAGGAGAGTTGCCATATGGAATTCAACAACATTTATTCCGGCCTGATTTCCGGTAAGGAAAAGCTGGCACTGGTGGGCCTGGGCTATGTGGGCATGCCCATTGCCGTAGAGTTTGCCAAGCACATTCCCGTTATCGGCTTTGACATCAACGAAAAACGGGTCAACGAGTATCGAAACGGCATCGATGCCACCAATGAGATCGGCGCCGCCATCAGGAACACCACGGTGGATTTTACCGCCGACCCCACCCGGCTGAAGGAAGCCAAGTTTATCATTGTGGCGGTGCCTACCCCGGTGAACCCGGATACCACACCGGATCTGCGTCCGGTGAAGGGCGCCTCCCGCACGGTGGGCCAGAATCTGACCCCTGGCACCATTGTGGTCTTTGAATCCACCGTGTATCCCGGTGTAACCGAGGATGTCTGTGTGCCCATTATTGAGAAGGAATCCGGCCTGAAGTGCGGCGTGGACTGGAAGATTGGCTATTCTCCCGAGCGGATCAATCCTGGTGACCGGGTACATACCCTGACCAATATCCGCAAGATTGTCTCCGGCATGGATGAGGAGTCCGCCGCGGAAATCAAGAAGGTCTACGACATCGTGATCAAGGCCGGTACTGTGCCCGTATCCACCATCAAGACCGCGGAAGCCGTCAAGGTGGTGGAAAACAGCCAGCGGGACATCAACATCGCCTTTGTCAACGAGGTGGCCATGATCTGTGACCGGATGGGCATCGACACGGATGAGGTCATCTACGGCATGAATTCCAAGTGGAACGCCCTGGGCTTCCGTCCCGGTCTGGTGGGAGGCCACTGTATCGGTGTGGACCCCTACTACCTGACCAGTGCGGCGGAGATGCTGGGTTACCACAGCCAGATCATTCTCAACGGACGGAAGGTCAATGACAGCATGGGCGCCTACGTGGCCGATGCCGCCATCAAGCAGATGATCGAGGCCGGTCTGGCCCCCAAGAAAGCCAATGTAGTCATTCTGGGCATTACCTTTAAGGAAAACTGCCCGGATACCCGCAACAGCAAGGTGGTGGACATCATCAAGCGTCTGCGGGAGTACGAGATTGAGCCTGTGGTGACGGATTCCTGGGCCGACGCGGAGGTCGCCAAGCGGGAGTACCATGTGGAGCTGACACCTTACGATCAGCTTCCCAAGGCAGACTGTCTGATTGTCGCTGTGGGGCACAATGAATTCCGCAGCATGTCCACCATGCAGCTGAAGAAGCTGTTCAGGGATGTACCGGATGAAGAGAAGGTCCTCATCGATGTAAAGAGCCTGTACCGTCTGGACGAGCTGAAGGCCTCCGGAATGCGCTTCTGGAGACTGTAATTTTGAGAATACAAAGGATCGTGCCGCGCAAGCGGCACGTTTTTTGCCGGGTGCGCTCACTTTTTGGGAAAAAAGAAAAGGCTTTCCGTTGGCGTGGGGATGTGATAGAATGGAAGAAAAGGGAGTGCGCCATGATCGAATACGGGTGGAACAGCACCGTGTTTACCACGGTGGAGCAGTTCTGGGCGGAGCGGGGCGTTTCCCTGCCGAATCCCGACGGGGAGGAAAGCTATGAAAAAATCCGCCGGCAGATTCTGCGGTTGAATCCCGGGGCGGAAGAAAAGAATATTCGGAAGTTTATAAGGGGAAAATGATGATGAAAAAATGGAGTCTGCTCATTCTGGGACTTTTGCTGCTGCTGACTGCCTGCAGTTCCCCCACAAAAAACAATCAGGAGATGGTATTTTTGAACATTACAGCGGAGGAAGCCAGGAAGCTCATGGACAGTGAGAAAGACCGCATCATCCTGGATGTGCGGTCCCGGGAGGAATACGACCAGGGACACATTCCCGGAGCGATTCTGATTCCCGATACGGAGATTGAAGCGAAAGCGGCGGATCTGCTGCCGGACAAGGATCAGCTGATTCTTGTCTACTGCCGCAGCGGCCGGCGCAGCAAACTGGCGGCGCAAAGCCTGGCTGACCTGGGGTATACCAATATCCGGGAGTTCGGCGGCATCCTGGACTGGCCCTATGAAGTGGTACAGGACAACTGAAATGACCCCCCGGCCACGCCGGGGGGTGCTGTGTATCAATAAGGTCCCGTTATCCCCGCAAAGAGGGAGGCAGTGTTTGGCGCAGCCTATCCGGGAGGCCTTGTCGAAACGCATTCGAATCAAATTCATCCGATCAGCTTTCTGCACAGCTTTTCGGAAAAAGGCATAAACACCTGGGCGACGGGACCGACCACCGCCAGGCATACGATGGTTCCGATTCCAAGGGTGCCGCCCAGCAGGAATCCGATGCCCGCGAAGCAGAGATCCACGGCAATTCGAACCGGACCGAATTTCCACCGGCGTTTCTCACTGATCACCACCGCTACCAGATCGTTTGGGCCGGTACCGGCTTCCGACTTGATGACAATGGTCATGCCAAAGGCCAGAATCGCACAACCGAGAACCACCGCAATCAGGCGGACGGCCATGGCGGAGCTCTGATTGACCAATGCCTGAAGCAGTACGGTAAAGACATCGATGATGGGGCCGCCCAGAATCATACAGAGGAAAGTGCCGATCCGGACATAGCTTCTGTCCACTGCCAACAGCACCAGAATAATCAGCAGAGAGACAAGAATATGTACGGTACCATGGGTCACGGCGATTCCAAAGGTACCCGATACCATCCGGAAAAGACCCTGAATCATCACATTGAAGGGGTCGGAGCCCAAATCCGCCAGCAGAAACAGGGTCACACCCAGATGGGCGACGGCGAGCCCAAGAAGCAGTACGGCAACCCGTTTTCCCCACAGCAGGGTTTTCTGTTTCGGACCGGCGGCGGAAGACTGTGGGGCCGCCGCATGGGAAAGGAGCTTTTGAATTCGCGCCTGAAGGGATGTCCGCTCCTCTTCAGGGTAATTGGCGGCAAATTCCTCCAAAATCCGGGCGGAGTCTTCCGCAGTCAGATAGGGGATCAGTCCCTCCACCTGCTCCTGAGCGGCGCAGGAGCAGAGGTATGTGCTTTCTTCCCGGTGATGCCGGGGGTAATGCAACATCCATTTCACCGCGCTGGCTGCTTCCGCCGAATCCGGCTGTGACGCGGAGAAAGCCGCTGACCATTGGGCAACGGCGTCAAGAAATGCCTGATTGCAGGCATCCGTGCCGGGTTCGGTTTGCTCGTAGGTTTTGTAAATTTCATACAATGCTTCCACTGAGGGCATAGTACCGCCTCCTGGTTCTCATTTTTTCCAGTATAGCATATGGATGGGGGAAAGGCAACCATTCGCTGCTTTTCGGAACAGAGTAGGGAGCAGGGAAATACCGAAGCATTTCCGGCAAGGTGGGAAGGGGGAACCCGGGGGCCCCGCCGCCCAATCTCCGGATGCCGGTTTTGCAGCTTTTCATCAAAAGTTTCTATTGACTAACGAACGATTGGAAGCTATACTATAAAAAACAAGGATGGCCTGGGTGAGCAGTCCGGCAGCGGAACGGTTGACCCCGGGCTCCTGAGATTACGGAAAGGGAGAAAGTCTTATGGAACGGGGAAACACAAAACAGGAGATCATGGACGTGTCGTTGGAGCTGTTTTCCGTACAGGGGTTTGAGGCTACCTCCATTTCCCAAATTGCCGGGGCAGTGGGCATCCGTAAGGCATCACTGTACAGTCATTTTGAGAGCAAACAGGCGATTCTGGACGGAATTGTCAGGGAGGTTTTGGAGCAGTACGCGGAGCATTCCATTTTTGCCAGAACGGATTGGGAAAAGGATGCCGGTAATCTTCCGCTGACCTCCGACCAGGCCGTGGGGATGATTCAGGGGCAGATTCGCTACATTCTCCACGACCCCGTTATCCGAAGAGCACGGAAAATGCTGGTTATTGAGCAGTTCCAGAATCCGGAATTGGCAAAGCTGCAAACCAAGCAGAATTACACCGATGTGCTGACATATTTCACCGGCATGATCAGCTGCCTGATTGGGAAAGGGATCCTTGCACAGGATGACCCGGAAATCATGGCGGCACAGCTCTGCCTGCCCATTTCCGTTTGGATTACCCTCTGCGACCGGGAACCGGACCGGGAACAGGAGGTTATGGAGCTGGTAGACAGGCACATCCGGCAGTTTTTCAGGGTCTATCAGTCGGGGAAGGAATGAAAGGATCTTCGCATGAAACACGACTTCGAGCAACGCGGCTGTGTCCGCCCGGCATGGCCGTCTTGTTTTGAAATTTATTACTACCGAACGATAGGAAGCATCCGATCCTCAAACATATTGTATTGTCAAAAGGAGATTTTCTATGAAAAGCCAAAGCGTTGGAAAGAAAGCCTTTATCGTATTTTTTGTAATTGTGATTCTGTTTTCCGCAGTGGTGGAAACCCTGATTTGCCGGGGCGGATCGGAGTGGCTCTATATGATTTTGATGTGGATACCCGCTTTGGCGGCAACCGCTGCAAACTGCCTTTCCTTCCGGGAAAAGGGCGAAACATTCTCTGTGAAAAAGCTGTTCGCCATGGGCGGCTTCCGGAAGTGCAAGCTGCGCTATGTACTGCTGGGCTGCCTGCTGCCCCTTGCGTATCTGCTGATTCCCTATATGGTGTATTGGCGGCTTTACCCGGAGAATTATGCCTATCATGGCGACCCATTGGTGCTGGTGCTGAAAGATATTCTGCCCGTGCTGGTGATTGGCATTCTGATTTCCCTGATGTCCGCTCTGGGGGAGGAAATCGGCTGGCGGGGCTTCATGGTTCCGGCACTGCATGAGCGGTTGGGACTGAACAAAACCCTGCTGATCTCCAGCCTGTTCTGGTGTTGCTGGCATCTGCCTCTGCTGATTGGCGGCGATTATATGCCCGGCACGCCCCTGTGGTATCAGCTGCCCGCCTTTGTGCTGTGCATCTTCCCGGTGGGCGTGATGGCGGGGCTGCTGACATTGGAGAGCGGCAGTATGTGGCCCGCAGCCTTCCTCCATGCGGCACACAACAACTACGACCAGGCAGTGTTTGGCCTGATAACCCGGGGGGATAACAGAATGTTTTTTGTCAGCGAGACCGGCATGCTGACCATCCTCTGCGCCTGGGTGTTGGCAGCAATTCTGTACATTCGCGCGCGAAAACAAGGGGAGAATCTGTAATACGGACACATATGCATAGGAAAAGGATCTATATACAGCCGGAATGCATCTGTAGAATATAGAGTGTAATCATTCAATCAAATTTTAAACGAAAGAACAAAGGAGAAATCAGATATGGAAAAGATGTCTATTCGTGAGTTGATCCCGGTTAAGGAAGAGATCCATGAAGTGATCGTCAAAACACGTCTGAATGAACAATCCGTCTGGAAGGACCAGGCGGATGCCTCTTTCCAGATGGTACAGTAGGCAGATTTGGTATTTGTAAATAAGGGGGACAAGATGGCAGCAGTATTGGATTTTCTTCGGTCGGCGCTTCCCTGGATTGGAATAGGTCTTTTCCTGGCGGTCTTCTTCGCACGAAGCGCGAAGAAGAAAAAGGATGAAGAACAAAAGGATGACTATGGGACCGAGGGGATGTGTCTGGGGATGTGCATCGGATCTGCCATCGGAGTTGCCCTTGGCAATCATATCGGTCTCGGAATCTCCCTGGGTATGCTGATCGGTCTGGTTGTCGGATCCGGCATCAAAAAAGAGGAACAGGGTGATGACAAAAAGGAATAATCCCCTGTTCATAGTACTGCCCCTGCTGATTTTTGCAGGGGTAGCCGTGTTCCTGATCTGCCGCAATCTGTTTCGGAATCGTCAGCTACGGCCATTTTACCGCGGCAGGATGGGGCTTGGCTGGACCTTTGCCGTTCTAGCGGCGGCACAGCATGCGCTGGCGGTGACGAATGACATCCTATCAAAGAAAATAGATGCTCTGGAACCGGTATCGGAGGAGAGGAAATGAAACGTCTCGTAATATATGTACATGGCAAAGGCGGCAGCGCAGAGGAAGCGGAGCATTACCGGCCCCTCTTTCCAGGCGGCGATGTGATTGGCTTTGATTATCACGCAAAAACACCATGGGAAGCAAAGGACGAATTTTCCCGTTTCTTTGATCTGCACAGCAAAGGATATGATTCTGTCATTTTGATTGCAAACAGCATCGGGGCTTATTTTTCGATGAACGCCCTGGCTGAAAAGAGCATTTCTAAGGCCCTGTTTGTTTCGCCTGTCGTCAATATGGAGCGGCTCATTGCAGATATGATGATCTGGGCCGGGGCAACAGAGACGGAGCTGGAAAGCAAAAAAGAGATCCCCACGGAGTTTGGAGAAACCTTATCCTGGGAGTATCTGTGCTATGTGCGAAAGCACCCCATCCGGTGGAGGATCCCCACCTGCATTTTGTATGGGGGAAAGGATCACCTGACTTCCAGAGAAACCATATCCGGATTCGCGGACCGAATTGGCGCGGACCTCACCGTAATGGAGGGGGGAGAACACTGGTTCCACACAGAGGAGCAAATGAAGGTCCTTGATCATTGGATCAGCTGCTCCATTCGATAACTTTTCAAAAAAGGAGATTCACAAATGAACGTTACCTACGAACACAAACCCGCCATGACCTTTATCGGCTTTTCCACCTCAATGAATGCAGCATCTGGGTGCCGGTCTGTAAGCGTGCCGGTCAGAATGAGCTGGAAACGGCTGAGACCGTTTCGGCCATGACCATCACGGAAATTTCATAAACGGAGCGACAGCGATGATGAATCTACCCTTGGAAGTATCCTTGCCCTACCGCCTGCTGGCATTGTTCGTTTTGGCGGTGTTTTACGAAATTTATCTCATCAAGCAGTGGCGGCAGAAGCGCCACGGCATCCAAACCATACAGATCGGGCGCGGAAAGGACGCACAGACCCACACAGTGGAAACCCTGATGGGCATAGCCACAGTGGGGATTATCCCCGCACAGCTGCTGTCCATCGCATTCGGCTGGAGCCATCTGCCCGCGAATGCCCGCTTTACCGGGTTTTGCGTTGGTATGTTGGGCGATCTGATCTTTTTGATTTCCGTTCTGCGCATGAAGGACAGCTGGCGGGCAGGGATCCCGGAAGAGGACAGGACGGAGCTTGTGACAGACGGTATATATGCTTTCAGCCGCAATCCGGCTTTTTTGGGGTTTGATTTGCAGTATATCGGCGTGCTGCTGATGTTCAGCAATTTGTTGACTGCGGCATTTACAGTCTTTGCCGTCAGCATGCTGCATTTGCAGATTTTGCAGGAGGAGCGCTATCTGACCGCCGCATTCGGCCCGGAGTATCTGCAATACCGTCGTCACGTGCTTCGTTATTTGGGACGGCGCATAGGATAAAAATTGGCACAGGCAGGACCATGCGCACCGCGCCGTCCTTCTATTATTACAAGCGGCTTTTGGTAGGTTTGCACATGAAAGAAGCGTTCATCACCAAGGCAAACGGATGTGGCGTGCAGCAAAAACGACAGACATTCTGATACGGAAAGGAAAAACAGGATGGATCAGAAACGCAATCATAGACGGTTCCTTTTGTTATGGGCGGGAGAACTGGTGTCCTCCGTCGGAAGCGGGCTGACCAGCTTCGGCCTGCGGGAATGAGCCGGGGGAGAGGTTCCCTTGCGGTGGTGAGAAAATGGAAGATTTCTCTTGACTCTACCACAGTGGCAGGTGCTACAATGATGCTGAGCTCAGAAACCGACAGATCTGGAGGAACCCTATGCTGAAAATCGGAGATTTTTCAAAACTGTCCAGAGTCAGCATCCGTATGCTGCGCCACTACGATGAGATTGGTCTGCTTAAGCCCGTTTGGATTGATCCGGAATCCGGCTACCGCTATTACTCCGCGGAGCAGCTTCCCGTTGCGGGGCGAATCAACGCCCTGAAGGATATGGGGTTCGGCCTTGCCGCCATTGGAGAAATCCTGCCCTGCTATGAGGATCGGGATGCTTTGGAGCGGCATTTGCGCTGCAAGCAGGCAGAGCTTCAGACCTTGTCAGATCAGACGGCGTACCGGCTGCGGCTTCTGGAAACAGCCCAATTGCGGCTGAGAAAGGAAGACAAAATCATGAACTATGATGTAACCATCAAAACATTTCCTGCCCGCTATTCCGCCACCGTCCGCATGGTAATTCCCTCCTACGAAGAGGAAGGAAAGCTGTGGGACCTTCTGATGAAGGAAACCGCGCCGCTGCACATGACAGATGGGGATCCCTGCTATTGCTGTGCCGTATTCCATGACAAGGAGTACCGGGAGGCAGAGGTGGATGTAGAAGTCCAAAAGGATGTGAAGGGCTGCTACAAGGACACCGAACACGTTCGCTTCCGGAACCTGCCGGAAATCACCGTGGCTTGCGCCACCTGCAAGGGCTCTTATGAGCAAATGGACGGCATCAATGCCGCGGTTGCGGCGTGGGTGGCGGACAATGGCTTCACCTTTGACGGTCCCATGTTCAATATTTACCATGTCAGCCCCCACGAGACCTCGAACCCCGATGAATACGTTACCGAGGTGTGTTATCCCGTTCGTAAAGCCTAACATCTTCGGACACTGAGGGTGAGTGCGTCCAAATCATGCACCTGGGGGCATTCGACAACGAGCCTGCCACGGTGGCACTCATGGACGAATACATAGCGGCAAATGGCTACGAAAACGACTTTTCGGATACCCGCCTGCACCATGAGATTTATCTCACCGATGCCAGAAAGATTGCAAAGGATAAGTGGAAAACGGTGATTCGACATCCGGTGAAGAAAGCAGAGTGATCGTAAATAACTGCACTGATGGAAACAAAGAAAAGGCATGAAAGGGGGCGCGGGAATGGACAGCGACATTTTATTCTTCTTCGGGGAGCACATGGGCGCACTGCCGATCTATGAGCGGTTGGAGGAAGCAATCATGACCCGGATTCCCGATGTGAAAAGAAAGGTCGCCAAGACCCAGATCACTTTTGCCAACAAGCGGGGCTTTGCGTTCGTGTCCTTCAACCCCTGCCGCAAGGCAAAGGAGCGGCCGCCTGTTTGGATAACGGTTACATTCGGGCTGGGCTACCGCAAGGAATCCCCCAGAATTGACATTGCCACAGAACCCCACCCAGGCAGATGGACGCATCATGTGATGGTGGGAAGTGTGGACGAAATCGACGAAGAACTGCTGGGCTGGATTCAGGAAGCGGCGGAATTTCCTGCCTCCAAGAGGTGATCCTATGCTGTACAACGCGAAAAACGGTACTTTGAAGATCGGCGGTTCGGAAATGGACTATATCCGCTTTGGTACCGGCGGGAAAATCCTGGTGATGCTTCCAGGCTTGGGGGATGGTCTGCGCAGCGTGAAAGGCACGGCATTGCCCATGGCGTTTACCTACCGGGTGTTTGCCAAAGACTTCACGGTCTACGGGTTCAGCCGGAAGAATGCGCTGCCCGAAGGCTATACCACAAAGGAAATGGCGGCGGATCAGGCGGCAGCTATGGAGCAGCTTGGCATCCAAAAGGCGGACGTTCTGGGTGTTTCCATGGGCGGAATGATTGCCCAGTATCTTGCCATTGACTACCCGGAAAAAGTGGGCAGGCTGATTTTGGCGGTGACTTCCGCCAGACCAAATCCGGTTCTGACAGAATCCATCGGGGAGTGGGTATCCTGCGCCAAGCGGGGCGACCATACCGCTTTCATGGACAGCAATGTGCGGCGAATCTATTCGGAGGCGTATTACCGCAAAAATAGGTGGCTGGTTCCCATCATGGGTGAGCTGACAAAGCCAAAGTCCTATGACCGCTTTTTCATTCAGGCGAATGCCTGTCTGAAGCACGATGCCTTCGAGAGCCTGCATCAGATTCAGGCACCTACTTTGGTTATCGGCGGCGAGAAAGACAACGTGCTGGGCGGCGACGCATCCCGTGAGATTGTGACCCAAATCCCCGGCGCGCAGCTTCGGATGTACGAACAGTGGGGCCACGGTCTGTACGAGGAAGCAAAGGACTTTAACCAGACTATTCTGTTCTTTTTGGACGCTTTCTGATAAGGAGACAGAGTGGAATCGTCACACCTGCGGTGATTCTCACCATTTGCCTTGCGCCCTGCCTTGCCTTCGGTTTCTATTCCGTTGGGCGTAAGAATTGCCCTGCACAGATTTTTTTAGCAGGGTTCAAAAATATCCGCACGGGAAAGTTCAGCGAGGTCATGCTGATCCGAAATGGCAGTGATTTTGAGAAATTCCTGGAAGAATATGACATATCCGAAGCAGATGTAACAACGGAGTATTAGGGCAGCACCGCATAATGGGGCAAGGAGATTCGGCCAGTGTTTTGACCCGAGCGAAAGTATGGAAAATGCGGGAATACTGGATGTATTTCCCATTTTTCATACTGCACGATTGGGACAAAAGATCCGCCGAAGCCCGCTGTCCTCATTGTGCGGTGTTGCCTTAGGCTCTGTTTTTGACAGGATTCAAGGCCGCCGGGTTTCGTGATGAAACCCGGCGGCCTTGAATGGTATGCCTATTCCTTGGATTCCGGGGAAACAGAGGGAAGATTCCCCAGATTGTCATTTTCGCTCTCGTTGGGAATGGCTTTCAGATATTCCGTGTCACCCCGGTGGGCGATGCCGACGCCGGCGATCTGTCCCTGCTTTGCCATGGTTACAGCCTGCTGCTTCTCCACAATGGAAGCATCGGAAAGCCGATACCCTGTAATCCTGCCGCCTTCCTTCACAAGCCCCACGATGCGTTTTGCATTGGCATTGGGCCGCGGTATTTGATCCAGTGTCTGCTCTACAAGTTCCTGTCTATCCATATTCAACGCTCCTTCCGCCTTAGTTTCTGCCGAAGTACAATAATTATGTAAATTGACGGTCATATCAAAAAGTGATTGCATGAACAATCCGCCGGTTTCCATTACGAAAACGGGCAGCTTGTTCCATACAGTCGTCTGAATCATTCTGTTGGACTTGCATTTTTCTTTTGGATGAATTATACTAAAATCATCATATATAAAGGGGGCTCTTTTATGAGATGCTTCACGGGCTTTCAGAAGGGTGTAAATTTGGGCGGATGGATTTCCCAGTTCGCAAAATACGATCCGGAGCACTTTCGCACGTTTATCACGAAAGAGGATATCGCTTATATTGCCAGCCTGGGCTTTGACCATGTCCGCGTCCCGGTGGACTACAATGTTTTGGAGGATGAAGAGGGCAACGCGCTGGAAATCGGCTTTGGCTATCTGAAGAATTGCTTTCAGTGGTGCACGGAGTATGGGCTGAATATGCTCATCGATTTGCACGAATGCTATGGGTATTCCTTTGATCCGCTGAAGAAAGACATGGATCGAAGCAAATTCTTCTACGATGATGCTCTTCAGGCACGCTTTTTAAAGCTATGGGAGCGGATCGCGTCCGAATTCAAGGACTATCCCGACCAGGTTGCCTTTGAACCGCTGAATGAGGTGGTTCTTTGGGAGGTGTTCGATGCCTGGAATAAACTGGTGCGAAAATACATTGAAACCGTCCGGGCCATTGCACCCAAATCGTGGATTGTAATCGGTGGTGTATGCTACAACAGCGTAATGAGCGTCAAATTGCTGGATCCGCCCTATGATGAGCGTATTGTATATAACTTCCACTGCTATGAGCCAATGATTTTCTCCCACCAGGGCGCCTATTGGATGGAGCAGTTTCCCAGCGATTACCGCATAACCTATCCTCAGCCGGTTGAAGTATACCGGGCAGAAACAAAGAGGATCCTGGGAGAAGAGGGGCCGATTTTCCTTCCTGAGGTTACCCAAATGGGGCCTGAATACTTTGAAATCATTTTCAGAGAGGCGCTTGACGCGGCCCGGGAAAGGAATGTCCCCCTGTACTGCGGCGAATACGGTGTCATTGACCTGGCAGATAATCCCTCCAAAATCCGTTGGCTGAAGGACATTCATTCCGCTTTTGCAAAATTCAGCATTGGTCACGCCCTTTGGAACTATAAGGAAAAGGATTTTGGTTTTGTGGATGATTCTTTTGCTTCTGTAAAGGATCAGTTTATTGCCGTAATTTGATTCCTTCGGGTTTTCGGGACAGAGCTGATTTTCATTGCATCTATGGCGCGCGCTATACCGGGATGGCCGCGGCTGCCGTTTGCCTGTTTAGCGGGATGATCAGGCTGAAACGATTCCCATCTCAATGAAACAATATTGCCACGCTGAAACGATTTCACGGAGAAATGCTTCAGCGTGGCTGTTTTCATATCTTTTCATTTTGATGAAGCAAAGACTCCGGTTTCAGATCCTGCGGCTGGGGCTGTTGATATGCCACAAGCAAAGAGGATAGACCAGAAAAAAAGAAAAGCCACGATTGCAAATCTGATGAAAATATGCAATAATATATGCAAACAAATGGACGAAAGCGGTGTGCAGATGGAAAAGCATTCAATTCTGGAGCACTATTTTGGTTATAGGGAATTTCGGCCGGGGCAGGAGGAACTGATCAATGGGGTACTTGCCGGGCGGGATGTGTTTGGCATCATGCCCACAGGCGGCGGTAAAAGCATCTGCTACCAGGTGCCGGCAATGCTGCTGCCGGGTGTCACGCTGGTGGTTTCTCCGTTAATCTCTCTGATGCGGGATCAGGTGCTGGCACTGAAAGCAGCCGGTGTTCCGGCGGCTTATATCAATAGTACACTCAATAGCGCACAGATACAGGCGGTGTACCGCAATCTCCTGGCAAGAAAGTATAAGATCGTATACATTGCTCCGGAGCGGCTGGATTACAGCGGTTTTGGCAATGTGGTGTCCCAATTGGAAATATCCTTTGTGGCGGTGGATGAAGCCCACTGTATCTCCCAGTGGGGGCAGGATTTTCGACCCAGCTATCTGCGGATTGTTCATTTCATCGACACACTGCCGAATCGGCCTGTGGTTGGAGCGTTTACCGCTACAGCCACAAAGCAAGTGCGTGAAGATGTGGAACGGATTTTGAAGCTGCGCCAACCTGTGCGTACGGTAACGGGTTTTGACCGTCCAAACCTATCCTTTGAGGTGATTCATCCGGACCGTAAGGATCCGGAATTGCTGCGCATCCTGGCATCCAGAAGGAACAAAAGCGGCATCATTTACTGCGCGACCAGAAAAAAGGTGGAAAGTGTATGCGAAATGCTTCAGCAGTCCGGTTATGGAGCCACCCGGTATCATGCCGGTCTTGACGAAAAAGAAAGAACCTCCAATCAGGAGGATTTTATCCATGACCGAAAGACCGTAATGGTTGCAACCAATGCGTTCGGAATGGGTATTGATAAATCCAATGTGAGCTTTGTCATTCACTATAACATGCCCAAGAGTATCGAAGCCTATTATCAGGAAGCAGGCCGCGCAGGCCGGGATGGTGCCGATGCGGAGTGTATCCTGTTATATCATAGTTCCGATGTGACTACCGCGAAATTTCTGATCAATTGTTCCGCTGACAATGAGGAACTGGATTCGGCAGAGCGGGAGACCATTCGCCTGCAGGATATGGAACGGCTTGCAATGATGGTTGGCTACTGCAAAACAAAAGAGTGCCTGCGGGGCTACATTCTGGATTATTTTGGGCAGGAACACCCGGAAGCATGCGGAAACTGCGGTAATTGCAGTGCGGAATTTGAAACGGTGGATATTACCCGGGAGGCGCAGATGATCCTGTCCTGCGTCAAGCGTATCCATGATAAGCTGGGATACAATGTTGGAATTGCGGTGATTGCCCGGGTTTTGCAGGGCAGCAAAGAGAAAAAGCTGCTGCAAGCAGGATTGGATGAACTGTCTACCTACGGCCTGCTGAAGACCACCGGCAGAACGCAGATCCGTGCTATGGCAGACCATTTGGTGGGATTGGGATATTTACGGACAGAATCGGAGCATCAGACGGTACAGCTAACGCCGAAGGCATCTCAGGTGCTCTACCATGGGCAGACTGTGCAGATGCTGGTGAAGAAGGAACAGAAACTGCCTGTTCGCCTGACTGAACGCACGAAACTTTCCGATGATGAGACAACTCTTTATGATGTGCTGCGGGTGCTGCGGGGAAAACTTGCCAGGGAAGCCAATATCCCCGCTTATGTGGTGTTCTCCAATGCAACGCTGCAGGACATGGCGAGAAAGAGGCCAAGAACCATGATGGACTTCAGGCGGGTGTCCGGGGTCGGCGAGTTAAAAGCATCCTGGTATGGAAAAGTGTTCCTGGAGAGAATCCGTGAATATCTCAATTCACAGTGAAAAAGAAAAGTGGCATAACGGGGAAACCCGTGGGTAAATATTCGGACGATGAATTCAGAATTGAGTTTCGCTGCTATCTTTGGCAGGCAGCTGGAAATGATATAGACAACAAAATCTTGATTATTCGTAACGAATAGGATATTATATTGGCAAGAGGTGATTTGCCGTGGAAAAGCGAATTGTGAATGTCATTATCCAGGCGCCAGGAGGAACCGCAGCCAAACATTCCTATACTTACAAACTGTCCCTTCCTTCTTCCTGGGTCAGGGAGATGGGGATATCCGAAGATGACCGACAAGTGGAGATGAAGTTTGATGGGACATCCATCACCATCACCAAAAAGCTTGCTATGCAGGAGTTCGTCGACAGGGCAAAGAAGCGCGGGCGGAAAACCCTTGTTTTGTCCTATTATGATGACACGACCCTTTGTACGAAGATTGCGGCCGACTACGACGAGAAATCCATTTGTATAGAAAATTATGTGACGAATGTACTCCGAACAGCATTCGGTAATAATCAGGAACCCACATGGGACGATTACCTGCTTTTCCTGGAAGAAAGAAGTATCCCAAAGTCCCGTGCGGGATTGCGTGATTACCTGGATGCAATCGGTGTGGATGCCTTTGATCCCCTTGAGATAATCAAAAAGACCTCCGGACGCATGGCGGAGGATCAGCAATGGATTCAGGTGGAGGTGCTGAAATGACGGTAAAGCTGGTATCCGATGAAATAATAGCGGAAACCTCCTCCAAAGGGAATCAGGAAAAGTGGCTGGATCAAGGTAAGTGGTACAAGCTGGATCAGTTTGGCTACGAAGCTTTGGCAGAAACCTTTACTTCTATGCTTTTGGAATACAGCAATATCGAACGCGAAACACCCTTCACATTTACAAGATACCAAATGGAGCGCCTGCAAGTCCATGGCCGTGAGCGAACCGGCTGCAGCAGTGACAATTTCCTTGGAACCGGTGAATCGATTGTGACGATCAGCCATTTGTTTCGGCAATATCTTGGCAGCTCTCTGGCAGACACACTCAGTCGCTTGAGCAGCGATAAAAAACGGATGGCGTATTTGGCTGAAGCAACGGCAGAAATAACAGGGCTGGAAGAATTTCCCCAATACCTGACATTACTCTTCGAAATCGATGCATTGGTTCTGAACGATGACCGGCACTTGAACAATATTGCCGTGATTGCAAGAGGCAGCAAATTTGCCTACTGCCCAATTTTTGATCAAGGGGCAGGGTTGCTCTCGAATATGATGTACTGCCCAATGAACATCATTCCAAAGACGTTAATTGCGGATGCACAGGCTCGCCCCTTTCGTACGACTTTCAATCGGCAGATTCGAACCATGCAGGGGATGTACGGAAAGCAACTGAATATGCCTCGGTTTACCCGGGGAGAACTCTATGAAATGCTTGAACCTTTGCTCCCGTACTATGCAGAGCGTGACCGTGAACTGATTGCTGACCGCGTGTGTGAAACAGTATTGACCAGGCAAAAGCAAGGCTAAAAATGTGCCGCTATAAACAAAGAAAAGTCTTTCAAAAATGTCAAAACCGCCAGTTTTCGTCCTGAAAACTGGCGGTTTTGGTCCGAGTGGCGAGACTCGTTACATTCTCATTCCCAGGGGAATGAGAATTATGGAGTGGTCGCCGTCCAGCCGGCGACCAGCAGCTGTCCAGCCGGCGACCAGTAGCTGTCCACCGGACAGTTGCATTGAACTGTTCGAGTCACGCCCCATACAAAGCAAAAATCCAGGTTCCGCAAAAGCAGAATCTGGATTTTTGGTCCGAGTGGCGAGACTCGAACTCGCGGCATCCTGGTCCCAAAGAATTGGAGGAACTTTTTTCTGATCTTTTCCGTTCGCTTCTGGTGCTTTCTACTCCGAAACACCGTGCTTGCCATTTGTGATGCGGCGCAGATCCATGATTTCCGTGGTATCTTATTTGCGGTATATCGCAATGCAACCAGAAACAGCTTTGTGGCGGCGGATGTTGATGCTATGATGAATCTTCGAAACAGACTGATTGCTGAAAGGAAAGCAGGGCGACTTTCTGAGGATAGGATAATTAATTTGCAGATGGATTACCTGATAAGTAATTTGGGAGGCTTTATAAAGCAGCTATCTTAAAAAGGGAGATAATTAGAGAAGCGAGAGCCGCATTGCTGGTTCTCGCTTTGCTATGCCTGCGTCTAGAATCATAGGAGCAATATAATGTACCCTTGGGGCTTGGACTTGATCTCTTCACCATCAGGGATTGAATGCTAAAGATAAATTCGCAAATTCTTGAGAATACCCATTGCATTATTGCGCTAAAAGCAGTATGATATAGGCAGATTACTACATGCGGAGGTATGAACTATGGCTATTTCATATAAAAAGCTATGGAAACTGCTGATCGATAAAGATATGACTGCCGTGGATTTGCGCCAGGCCACCGGTATTGCTCCTAATACTATGACGAAACTCCGCCGGGATGAAGAAGTGTCCATGACCGTACTGGTTAAAATCTGTACTGCCTTGGACGCCAACATTGGGGATATTATGGACCTAGTTCCGGAAAAAACTGTTTAATATGATGATTCTGATGAGATATAGAAAAGAGTGATGAATATGAGTAAACCAACATTGTTTTTCAGCCATTCTTCTAAGGATAAGGACATGGTATTGGCCATCAAAAACAAGGTGATGAAATATACAAGCGGGACTCTTGAAATCTTCCAGTCCAGTGATGGCGAGAGCATCCCGTTTGGAACGAACTGGATTCATAAGGTTGAAGAAGGTTTGAAAGAAGCCAAAGTTATGTTCGTCTTTGTGACCGAAAACTCTATTTCCTCTGGCTGGATTTATTTCGAAGCAGGCTATGCATATTCCAAGGGAGTCCACGTCATTCCTGTTGGACTTGGAGTAAGCGTTGGAGATTTGAAAGCGCCGCTTAATCTCCTCCAAGGGTTTAATATCACCTCTGCGGATAGCCTGAATAACTTTCTTAGCATTATTAACAGAGAATTCAATTACCAGTTTCAGCCACAATTCACGGATGATGATTACGATGGAATACTTTCTCAGGTGTCTTCTGTTGCCCAATATATCATCCCGTTTGACCAGATTGTTCGATCCATCAAATTTGAACTGAGCGGTATGTATTATGAAAAGGCGGGAGAGAAAAAGGCTCGTGACACCGAATCTATGTTTGAACAGATTAAAGTTTATCTGGACAAGCACGGAATTGATTATTCTCTAGACAAACTATATGGCTATGGGCACGAGAAAGGTAGTGTGCTCGCCGTTCAAGGCATTAAGCTTGTTTATGATTTTGTAAAGAAGGAGGATGAGTACGGTACTATATCCGTTAGCATTTCTCCATATAACTTTGAAAGGTCATTTGAATTATACCGGGAATTGGCAGTAAACTGTTTAGAAAACTATGCTACATGGGTACATCTTCGATTAAAACCAGAGTATGACTATATGAAAGTAGATGAAGATTGTGCTGCGTTACTGTTGGATAACTCAGGCTGGTTCTCTCTTTCAAAATCTCGAGTTGGGAGATTTGATTGCAACAAACTCAAATTGCATTTCGGTGTTTTCGACATGGGCTCTCATAAGGAAACCGACTATGTTTTAGGAACTAGCTTTAATCTGGAAGAAATTAATGCACGTAGTATTATAGAACTGGTGTCCAAGCTTTACGAGCTGAAGCTGATCTATAAAAGGTAGGAGGAACTGGGAATGCCTAACCTATCACAGATAAAGAGGGAGCGCATGTTGGCGTTCTTGCAGAAGATAAAGGATGAGCACCGGGATGATGACGATATGCTCATCGCTCTGGGTGAAATTGAAAGCGAACTGACATCTAAGAAATATGGCCTTGTGTGGGAGCAGCATGAGGAAGCCGTGGATGTGATGATGCGGGACAATATTCCCGTATTCACCGAGGTGCCGGAGCGGGAAATCGCTGCGGCACCCGGTCAGGGTTATAACTTCATTCTGGAGGGTGATAATCTCCATTCCCTTCGGTTGTTGGAAAAGACACACAAGGGCAAGATTGACCTTATTTATATTGATCCTCCCTATAACACAGGCAATAAAGATTTCATTTATGACGATGCATTTGTGGATAAGACAGACCTGTTCATTCATTCCAAATGGCTCTCCTTTATGGAAAAACGGCTTAAAATTGCTCGTCAGCTTTTGAGTGAAACCGGTGTTATCTTCATATCCATAGATGATAATGAACAGGCTCAGCTCAAAATGTTGTGTGATGAAATATTCGGGGCTTATAATTTTGTTGCTGACATTGCGTGGGAAAAAGCAGACAGTCCCCGAATGGACGCAAAACTGTTTTCAACACGGTTTGATCATACTCTTGTGTTTGCCCGGAATATTGAATTAATCTCGATTAAGCAGGTAGAAACAGAAGAAGCTCCTGAACATTATAATAAAATTGAGCCTAATGGCCGCAGATACTACTTAAAGCCCCTGCGTTCCATGGGAAAGAACGATGCACGGGAAGCTCGTCCTAATCTTTATTATCCTATGATTGCTCCCGATGGAACAGAAGTATTCCCAGTCCGCACAGACGGCTCCGATGGCAATTGGCGTTGGTCGAGAGCAAAGGTAGAGGCAAACCCAGAGTTAATCGAATGGGTAAAAAGTAAAAATGGCTGGTCTCCTTATTACAAAATCTACGCAGATGAGCATTCTACTCGTCCACCGGAAACACTTTGGACATTCCAATTTGCCGGAAGTAATAGAAATGCAAAAACAGAAATAAAAGCCGTATTCCAAGGTGACAAGAGCTTTGATACTCCTAAACCTATCAAACTGATAGAACGAATTCTGCAAATTGCATCCAGTGATGACAGTATAATTCTCGATTTCTTTGCTGGCAGTGGAACAACAGGCCATGCTGTCCTAAAATACAACAATGCACATCCAGGCAGTACCCGGCGGTTTATCCTCTGCACTAACAATGAAAGCGGAATCTGTGAAAATGTTACCTATCCACGCATAAAGACAGTTATCACAGGAAAGAGAGCGGATGGCAGCGATTACGCTGAGGGAATCCCTGCCAACATCAAGTATTACCATACTGACTTTGTTTCCAAGGATGACGAATTTCTTTCCGATGCTCTCCTGGATCATATTCAGGAAATGATTCAGTTGGAGCATGGTGTCAAAATTGACGGCAGCCAGTATCTGATGGTCATGGGTGACGAGGAAGCCGATGAATTGCAGGCGCATTGGAGTGAATACGAGGGCGTAAAGGCCATCTATGCCTCCAAGGATGTCCTGTTTACTACGGAGCAGAACGCACTCTTTGAAGGTGTGGAGATCCACACCATTCCCGACTATTACTTTAGCTTTGAACTGAAGGAGGTGGGCGAAGCATGGTAGGCGGTATCAACATCAATCTGTTTGATTTTCAGGAAAAGGCGGTCATCAAGCTGCTGGATATCGTAACGGACAGTCGTTCCAAGCAGACCGTTATTGTAAAGTCTCCCACCGGCTCCGGCAAGACCATCATTCTGATCGATTTCATCGAAGAATATCTAACCAAGATCAACAGCCGCACCGCTTTCATCTGGCTGTGTCCCGGCAAGGGTGATCTGGAAGAACAGAGCCGCCAGAAGATGCGAAAGTTCGCGCCCCACCGCTACACCCAGAATCTGTTCGATGCCCTCCAGAATGGATTCGATGCTGAAAGCACCACCTTCATCAACTGGGAACTGGTGACGAAGAAGGGCAACACCGCCATCCGGGACAGCGAGCGGAAGAACCTCTTTGACCGCATTGCGGAAGCCCACCGGGCGGGAATGGAGTTTATCGTTATCATTGACGAGGAACACTCCAACAACACCGCAAAGGCAAAGACCATCATCGATGCTTTCTCCGCCAGGAATATCATCCGTATCAGCGCCACCGCTGTGGAGAACAAACGGTATGAATATTTTGAAATTGACGAAGTGGATGTCATCAATGCCGGTCTGATCACCAAGGCCCTCTATGTGAATGAGGGGCTGGTGGATGGCATGGAGATCACCAATGACTATGACTGCCTTCTGGATCTTGCCGATGCCAAGCGCAAGGCGATTGCTGCCCGGTACAAAGAACTGGGAAAGACTATCCGTCCCTTGGTGCTGATCCAGTTTCCCAACGGTCAGCCGGAAACCATCCGTGCGGTGGAAGCCAAGCTGGAAAGCATGGGTTATACCTATGACAATGGTATGGTTAGCATTTGGATGAGTGAGGACAAGCGGGATCTGCCTGATAACCTGACTGAGAATGACGCCACCCCGGTATTCCTTCTGATGAAGCAGGCCATCAGCACCGGCTGGGATTGTCCCCGTGCCAAGATCCTTGTGAAGCTGCGCGAGGGCATGAACGAGGGCTTTGAAATCCAGACAATCGGCCGTATTCGCCGCATGCCCGAAGCGAAGCACTATGAGGACGATCTGCTGGATTTCTGCTATGTGTATACCTTTGATGAAAAGTACAAGGCCGGTCTGCTGTCCAGCATTGATAAGGCTTACGAAACCCGCCGCCTGTTCCTGAAAGATAAGTGCAAGACCTTCACCCTGGAGAAAGAAGTCCGGGATATGGACTTTGACGGCCTGGGTGAGCGTGAGGTGCTGATTAAGATCCACGAAGCACTGGTTGCTAAGTATCACCTGGGCAGCGATAAGAAGCAGAATCAGATGCTCCTGGCTGATGCCGGATATGTTTTTGGCGCAGAGATTCATGGACAGGCTTTACAGGGTGAATTTGTGCGTACTTCCGCCCTGACAGAGAGTCATAGCTACATCACGACCCATAAGCGCATCGACACCCATAAGCACGGTATGCAGCTTATGCACAGTATCGATGCCATCAAGAGTTCCATCGGCATGGCACAGAACAAGGTCAAGACCATTCTGGAGCGCCTGTTCCGCAAGGGCGGTGCCACCGGCCGGAAGCTGATTGCGTTGGAAACTGCCGAGTTCTATGCTTTCGTCATCAATAACCAGCACAAGCTGAAAGAGGAATTCCGGGAAGTTACGGCGCAGATGGCAGTTCAGTTGAGCTATGAGCGCAACCCCAAGCGGAGTACCTTCCGCATCCCGGAGCAGGACTTCTTCCGTTACGATCCCAATGTCAAGGGTGAGGTAGAATACCTGTCCAACGCCTATCATGAGTATACATCCGGCTTTGCCACCAGTCTTGTGCGCAGTACCTGCGAAATGCTGTTCGAGCAGCACTGCGAGGGTCGGGACGATATTGAATGGGTGTATAAGAACGGTGATACCGGACAGCAGTATTTCTCCATCGTCTATGTGGACGGCATTCAGAAACAGTGGCTTTTCTATGCCGACTACATCGTGATGAAGAAGGACGGCACGGTCTGGGTAATCGAAACCAAGGGCGGTGAAGCCAGGGGCCAGGACAAGAACATCGACTGTCAGATCGAGAATAAGTTCAATGCGTTTAAGGCCTATGCTGCCAAGCATGACCTGTATTGGGGCTTTGTGCGTGATAAGGACAATCAGCTTTATATCAACAACACGGAGTTTGCCGAGGATATGTCTGATGACCACTGGGTGCCGCTGATGCAGGAATTCTAATCTGAGGAGGCATTTGCTATGCAGAACATAAAAGATTGTCCTATATGTGGTGCTCAAACACCCTTTTATCCAGATCATGGACGAATGGTAGTGTTTTACGAATATCCCGTGTGTGGTAGAATTGAACTGTTTCCGCTTGAACATATGAATAAGAATCACTTGGCATCATATCTTGTCTATAACGCTTTTCTATCGAGCGATGTTATTGAATATCGTTATCATACTACAAAAAATGGATGTAGTAATTGATGAGTAAGACGATTTGTGGGTGGATTGGCTTCTTCGTGCGAACTGTTTGGCATATCACAGCATAATAATACAAATGAAAAAGCTGCTGATTCTGCAAAGGAATCAGCGGCTTTGGTCCGAGTGGCGAGACTCGTTACATTCTCATTCCCAGGGGAATGAGAATTATGGAGTGGTCGCCGTCCAGCCGGCGACCAGCAGCTGTCCACCGGACAGTTGCATTGAACTGTTCGAGTCACGCCCCATACAAAGCAAAAATCCAGGTTCCGCAAAAGCAGAATCTGGATTTTTGGTCCGAGTGGCGAGACTCGAACTCGCGGCATCCTGGTCCCAAACCAGGCGCCCTACCAACTGGGCCACACCCGGATAGCCACTACATTATACAGGAAGCATAGGAAAAAAGCAACCGTTAAATCTCTTTTCATTTGCGTTTGTTTTTGATGGCTGGTATAATACACAGGAGGGAGGGGAGCAGGATGGAGAAAGGGCTCTCTCAGGAAGGCCTCAAAATCCTTGCCTGTGTGACGATGCTGGTGGATCATGCGGCGCTTCTTTTTGGCGGGAGTCCCTGGCTGCGGGTGATTGGGCGGCTGGCGTTCCCAATCTACTGTTTTTTGCTGACGGAGGGGATCCGTCATACCCGGGATGTAGGGCGCTATTTGTCCCGTTTGCTGTTTGCGGCGATTGTTTCGGAGCCCATCTACGATCTGGTGCTTTATCCCTGCGTGGGGATCTGGCAGCATCAAAATGTGTTGTGGACGCTGGCGCTGGGCTGCGCAATGCTCTGGTGCATGACGATGATTCACAAACCGGTTGCAAAACTCGCGGTAATGCTTTTGTTCGCTCTGGCCGCACAATTGGTGCGAGCCAGTTATGGCAGCAGTGGGATCTACATGATCGCTCTGTTTGCCCTCTGCCGGGAGGTGCCGGAGGGGAAATGGGCCCTTGCGGCAGGACTGTTGGTGATCAACTGGCTGATGGGCAGCTTCACGGCGCCTGTTTTCGGACTGGATGTTCCGGTGCAGCTGTTTGCGGAGCTGGCGCTGGTCCCCATTTTTCTGTATTCCGGGGAAAAGAGGACCCGATTAAAAGCCGTTTCCTGGGGCTTCTACTTGTTTTACCCGGCACATCTGTTGCTGCTTTGGGGAATCGCCCAGTGTGCTACCGGCGCTTTGTGCTTTGGATGATCGCATGAAAAACACTCCGAAAGCGTTTTACGTGCTTTCGGAGTGTTTTCATAATGGTTACACATTGAACAGGAAGTTGACGATGTCGCCGTCCTTCATAACGTATTCCTTGCCCTCGCTGCGGACCAGACCCTTTGCTTTGGCGCTTGCCATGGTCCCGCAGGCTTTCATGTCCTCAAAGGCGATGACTTCCGCGCGGATGAAGCCCCGTTCAAAGTCCGTGTGAATCTTTCCGGCAGCCTGGGGGGCCTTGGTCCCCTTTTTGATGGTCCAGGCGCGGCATTCATCGGAACCGGCGGTGAGGAAGGAGATGAGGCCCAGAAGGGTGTAGCTGCTGCGGATCAGACGGTCCAGGCCGGATTCCTGAACACCCAACTCTTCCATGAACATGGCCTTTTCTTCAGGGTCGTCCAGCTCGGCAATATCGGCCTCCAGCTTGGCGCAGATGGGGATCAGCTGGCTGCCCTCTTCCTGGGCCAACTGCTTCACGGCCATGTAGTGACGGCTGCTTTCCGGATCGTTGACCTCGTTTTCGGCCAGATTGGCAACATAGATGGTCTTTTTCAGAGTCAACAGGTCAGAAGTGGAAATCAGGGCCATATCGTCTTCGGTGCAGTCAAAGGTCCGGGCCAGCTTGCCCTGGTTCAGGTGGGCCAGCAGCTCCGTAAAGAGCTCCGCTTCCTTCACAAAGCGCTTGTCGCCGCCCTTGGCCGCTTTCTGACACTTGTCAATGCGGCGCTCCACCATTTCGATGTCGGCCATGACCAGCTCCAGATTGATGATGTCAATGTCCCGCAGGGGATCGGTGGAGCCTTCCACATGGGTGACGTTGCTGTCTTCGAAACAACGGACCACATGGACAATGGCATCGGTGGTACGGATGTTGCTCAGAAATTTGTTGCCCAGGCCCTCACCCTTGGAAGCACCCTTCACAAGGCCGGCGATGTCCACAAACTCAATCACAGCGGGGGTGACCTTCTTGGGCTGATGAAGCTGTGCCAGCCAGTCTAGCCGCTCATCGGGAACGGAAACCACACCCACGTTGGGGTCAATGGTGCAGAACGCGTAGTTGTCCGCAGGGACACCGGCATTGGTGATGGCATTGAACAGAGTGGATTTGCCCACATTGGGCAGCCCAACGATACCTAATTTCATATATTCTCAAATCTCCTTTATTCTCTGGGGCGTTTTTACTTGACAAGATGGTTGATACACCATTTCTACACCATTTTTTCGGGTGACAGGAGGCAGAATCCTGATGCGAAAAGGGGGAGCCTTACCATCCGGAGGGCATGGTGAAGAGAATGGAAAAATCAGCATAGTTCCGTTATTATAGCGCACAAATCCCGTTTTTTCAATAGGAAGAAGCATGGTTAAAAAGAAAAACGTTTCGGCGATTTTGGTGCGCACCAAAATCGGTGGGTTCCATCACCAAATTGCCACCCGCCCTTTGATAAACTCCTCAAATGCTCTGCGTATTACCAGTTTCACTCTGATCCTGTACAAGGATGAGGCGGAAGCGGAAGCTGCCGAACCCGAGGTGAAGGACAATGGCGGTGTTCACGCACCTCTGACCGGCAAGCTGGTGGACATCACCGAGGTCCCCGACGAAGTGTTCGCCGGCAAGATGCTGGGTGACGGCATGGCGATTATTCCCGAGGTTGGCGAACTCTATGCCCCTGCCGACGGCACTGTGGATACCGTCTTCGATTCCAAGCATGCCATTTCCATGGTCTGCGACAACGGCGCGGAAATTCTGATGCATGTTGGCCTGGATACCGTGAAGCTGGAAGGCAAGTTCTTTGAGCCCCAGGTTGAAAACGGGCAGAAGGTTAAAGCAGGTCAGCTTTTGATGAAATTTGATGTTGCCAATATCCGTAAGGCAGGTTACAATGTAATTACCCCTGTGGTTGTCACCAATCACGAGGACTGCAAAATCGAAAAGGACTGCACCGGTAGTGTGATTACCCTTACCAAGGGGAGGATGACGATCAAAGCGACCCAGCTGATGATGCTGATGAGCCTTGGCGTAAAGAGGGGAGATACCGTTACCATTGCCGCGGAGGGCGGGAATGAAACGGCTTCTATGGCAGCCATTCAAACCTTTTTTCAGGAAAATCTGTAATACGCGGATGTGAGGGCGAAATAGTCCTCACATTTTGCGCATAGAAAGTGAGTGCCCTATGAGTATTGTTCCTGTCATCAAACAGATGATCACCCTGTCCCTGCTGATGCTTACCGGCTTTTTTGCCAACCGTTTTGGAATTCTGGGAAAAGACGCTCAGAAATGGATGTCCAAGCTGATCATCAACATCACCTGTCCCGCCCTGATTCTCAGCAGCGTTACCACCAGTCAGCGGCTGGAAAGCAATCGGATGGTGCTGGTTATTTTCGGTGCGGCCATTGTCTATTATCTGATTCTTCCCTTCCTGGCAAAGGGCTGCGCGCTGGTGGGCCCCCGGAACCGGCGGTCGGAATATGCGTGTATGCTGATCTATTCCAATCTGGGCTTTATGGGAATTCCGGTGGCCAACGCGGTGCTGGGCAAGGAGGCAATTCTCTACATCTCCATTTTTATGGCCATTTTTAACATTTCCATTTTTTCCTATGGGATCCTTCTGCTGGGCGGAACCGGCGGCGATAAGCTGCAATTCCGGAAAATGATCAATCCGGGCACCGTTTCGGCGGTTGCCGCTGTTTTGCTGTACCTCGGAAGTGTTTCCGTTCCCACGATTCTGCTGGACCCCATTACCGCTGTGGGCAATACAACCACACCTCTGGCGATGATGGTAATCGGCGCGTCACTTGCCAACGGGAAGGTTCGGGATCTGTTCACGGAGAAGAGCATGATTCTCTTCACCATTCTGCGGCTGCTGATTCTTCCGCTGCTGGCCTGGGGCGTTTGTCAGATTTTGGGTGTTCAGGACCGGCTCCTGGCGGGCGCATTGATTCTCATCAGCGGCATGCCGGTGGCCTCCAACACGGTGATGCTCTGCACGGAACTCAACCGGGAGGGAGACTACATCGCCAAAGGCCTGTTGATTTCCACTCTGGCTTCCGTGGTAACGATTCCGCTGATTTCCATGCTGCTGTGAACGCCCACGGCAATCGGGGATTCAGCGGCCCGGGCAACGACCGGCATTTGGTAGGGTGGAACCGATTCTGTTTGTCGAATCACGCCAAAGAGCCTGTCTCGCCAGGATCGGTTTGCGCCAAACAAAATAGAGAAAAACTGTCATTCCCAGCCTGTATGGCCAGAGAATGACAGTTTTCTGTTTGTGCAATTCTTCCTTGGTGAGATCGTCCTTTTCGCGGCGGAACGTTAGTCCAGCTTCAGATCCTGTCCTCTGATCCAGCCCAGCTTTCGGAAAAGCAGCCCGAAAAGCCAGGTGAGGACGGCGGGCAGAACCAGACAAATCAGTGCCATGGCCAGGTAATCCATACCGGTAATGGCCTCTTTTACGCCCATGGTCACATCGTTGACCCAACCGGCATACACGCCGATGGGGCCGACCATGCCGCAGGTGCCCATGCCGGATGCCACACCGCCGGAGGGGTCGTTCATCTGGAAATGGAACAGGCAGGTGGCAAGGGGACCGGTGATGGTGGAGGTTAAAATAGGGGGAATCCAGATCTTCGGGTTTTTCACGATGTTGCCCATCTGCAGCATGGAAGTGCCCAGTCCCTGACTGACCAGTCCGCCCCAGCGGTTTTCACGGAAGGACATAACGGCAAAACCCACCATCTGGGCGCAGCAGCCGGCCACGGCCGCGCCGCCTGCCAGACCGGTAAGGCCCAGGGCCGCGCAGATGGCGGCAGAGGAAATGGGAAGCGTCAGCGCCATGCCCACCACTACGGATACCAGAATGCCCATCCAGAAGGGCTGCAAAACCGTTGCCCATTCCACAAAGGTGCCCACGGAGGAGGCAGCGGTGCCAATGGCCGGCGCAATCAGCGCGGACAGCGCCACGCCAGTGAGAATGGTCACCAGGGGGGTTACCAGAATGTCCACCTTGGTCTCTTTTGAAACGGCTTTTCCGCATTCCGCCGCTACGATGGCGATAAGGAGCACCGCCAGGGGACCGCCTGCACCGGCAGCGCCGGAAAGAGTGACGGAGCCCAGCTTATTTGCCGCATAGCCCACCGTCGCCAGAGAAAACAGAACCAGCGGCGGCGCCTGCAGTGCATAACCGATGGCAACAGCCATAGCCGGGCCGCTCATTGCGGCAGCGAATCCGCCCACATCCACCAAAAACTGCAGGTTCAGCTGCTGACCAAGGGTTTTCACAATGGTTCCGATGAGCAGGGAACAAAACAGACCCTGGGCCATGGCGCCCATGGCATCAATTCCGTACCGTCTGGCAGAGAAAACAATGTTTTTTCGCTTCAAAAATGCACCCATATGTGATCCTCCCCTTACTGTCTTGTCAGTTAACTAGTCACCATTATATACATATTGGCGGCATTGTCAAGAAGGATTTGACAAGACTGGCGGAATATGGTACAACCAATATAGATTTTCCGTGGGGGGTGCCGGATATGACCGGAGAAGAACGCAGAAGTAAGATCCTTCAGATGCTCATGGTACAAAATGTTCCCCTGTCCGGAACGGCTCTGGCAGCCGCCTTCCATGTCAGCCGCCAGGTAATTGTTCAGGACATCGCTCTGATGCGTGCGGAAAACCATGACATTCTCTCCACAAACCGGGGTTACCTTTTCCGCAGGGGAGACAGCGCGGATGCGCTTCCCAAGCGGGTATTCTCCGTCCGGCATACCACCGAACAGGTACTGGAAGAGTTTATGATTATTCTGGACCTGGGGGGCAAAATCCTGGATGTAGTGGTGGAGCATGCCCTTTATGGTCAGATCCGGGTGGATTTGCTGATTGAATCCGCCCGGGATGCCCGGGAGTTTTACGAGAAACTGTTGAAATCAAAAGATAACCCCCTGAAGGTTTTGACCGATGACTGCCACTACCACACCGTCGCCGCTCCATCGGAGAAGCTGCTGGATCTTATCGAGCAGGAGCTCGGAAAAAAAGGCTTCCTGTATTAAGGCAACACCGCACAATGGGAGCTGCGGGCTTCGGCGAATCTTTTGCCCCCAATCGTGCAGCATGAAAAATGGGAAATACATCCAGTATTCCCGTATTTTCCATACTTTCGCTCGGGTCAAAACACTGCCCGAATCTCCTTGCCCCATTATGCGGTGCTGCCTTAAACATTTGAGGCACCCGCCAGGGGTGCCTCATTCGTTATTTCCGTCCCCGCCGCCCGTAGAGCTTGGCAAGGCCGCCTTCACTGGTTTCCCGGAAGCGCTGGTTGAGGTTTACTCCGGTTTCGTGCATGGCCCGGCAGACCATGTCATAGCTGATGTTTCTGGAACCGGTGAGGAAGTAGCTCAGGTTGCAGGCGTTCATGGCCCGCATGGCGGCTACGGCGTTGCGTTCAATGCAGGGAATTTGCACCAGACCGCAGATGGGGTCGCAGGTGAGCCCCAGGTGATGTTCCATGGCCACCTCTGCGGCATATTCTACCTGGTCCAGATTCTGGCCGTACAGCTCCGCCAGAGCCGCGGCGGCCATGGAGCAGGCGGTGCCGATTTCCGCCTGGCAGCCGCACTCCGCGCCGGAAATGGAAGCGTTGCTTTTGGTCAGGTTTCCGATGATGCCGGCAGTGGCCAGTCCCCGGCAGATGGTTTCATCCGAATAGCCCTTGGTGTCCTGGACGTATTTCAGCACCGCCGGGAGTACACCGCAGGCGCCGCAGGTGGGGGCGGTGACAATGGTGCCATTGTCGGCATTCTGCTCGGCCACGGCGTAGGCGTAGGCTGCAATCAGCTGGAATTCCCGCAGGGCCGGAGCATCGCAGCCGCCGGTTTTGCTGTAAAGGTAGCCGGCTTTGCGCTGCACATTCAGGCCGCCGGGAAGGGTTCCCACGGCATTCAGCCCGTCTTCAATGGACTGTTTCATGGTCTGCCATACGTTCAGAAGGAAGTCCCAGATCTCCGGGCCCTCGTTCAGCTCCACATAGTCACTGAGTGTGGCAATATAGCGCCATTTGCAGAAATCGGCTATTTCCGCAAAGGAATGCTCAATGTAGACCTCCTCCGACAGATTGTCCGCCCGTCCGGGAATGCGGATATCTCCGCCGCCGATGGATTCCACCCGCAGGCGGCCGGTTTCCTTGCCCTCCTTCAGAGCAATGAAGTCCAGGGTGTTTGGATGGGCGTTGGGCAGCTCCTCCTGGGAAAAGAGAATCCTGGTGGGCAGGGGTGACAGTGTTTCCCGCAGAACCCGGTCGGTGCCGTGGCCCACACCGGTTTTGCTCAGAGAGCCGTAAAGAATCACCTGGAAAGCATCTGCCTGTGGATTCTCCTGCCGGAAAAGCTTTGCCGCCCGCTCCGGTCCCATGGTGTGGGAGGAACTGGGGCCTTTGCCGATCTTATAGATTTCACGAATGGATTTCAAGGTTCTGCCCTCCGTGTGTTTTTTCTATAGTATAGCATAGAATCCCTAAAAAAACAACGGCATTCTATTGACAAAGGTGCTATAATAAATTGGATACATTTGATAAACCAACCGGAGAGGATGAAAATCATGGCAAAGGATAAAAAAGTTGAGCAGATTACCGATATGGAGGTGGACTTCGCCCAGTGGTACACCGATGTGTGCAAAAAGGCGCAGCTCATTGACTATTCCTCCGTCAAAGGCGTATTCATCTACCGCCCCTATGGCTATGCAATCTGGGAAAACATCCAGCGCATCATGGATGCCGAATTCAAAAAGGTGGGTGTGGAGAATGTCTATATGCCCATGCTGATTCCGGAAAGCCTGCTGCAGAAGGAAAAAGACCATGTAGAAGGCTTTGCACCCGAGTGTGCCTGGGTTACCATGGGCGGCAATGAAAAGCTGGAAGAGAGAATGTGCATCCGTCCCACCTCCGAGACACTGTTTTGCGATCATTTCGCCCAGGTCATTCAGTCCCACCGGGATCTGCCTATGAAGTATAACCAGTGGTGCAGTGTGCTGCGCTGGGAGAAGACCAGCCGGCCCTTCCTGCGCCATCGGGAGTTCCTGTGGCAGGAAGGCCATACCATGCACGCCAGCGCCGAGGAGGCCGAGGCTTTTACCGAGCAGATGCTGAACCTCTACGCCGATTTCTGCGAGAATGTGCTGGCCATGCCTGTTACCCGGGGCCGGAAGACCGACAAGGAAAAGTTCAACGGCGCAGAGGCCACCTACACCATCGAGTGCATGATGCACGATAAGAAGGCGCTGCAGGCAGGTACTTCCCACTTCTTCGGAGATGGCTTTGCCAAGGCGTTTGACATTACGTTTACCGACAAGAACAACCAGCAGGTCAACCCCTTCCAAACCTCCTGGGGCGTGTCCACCCGCCTCATTGGCGGCATTATCATGACCCACGGTGACAACAACGGCCTGGTGCTGCCTCCCCGGATTGCGCCCATCCAGGTGGTGATTCTGCCTGTTGCCCAGCACAAGCCCGGTGTGCTGGAAGCTGCCGCCGGTTTGAAGCAGCGGCTGGAGAAGGCCGGATACCGGGTGAAGGTGGACGATTCCGACAACTCTATGGGGTGGAAGTGCGCCGAGTATGAAATGAAGGGTGTGCCCCTGCGGGTAGAGTGCGGTCCCCGGGATCTGGAAAACGACCAGTGCGTGCTGGTTCGCCGGACGGACCGGGAGAAGATCACCGTAAAGCTGGAGGATCTGGAAGCCGCTGTCGCGCAGCAGCTGGAACTGGTGCATCAGGGCATGTATGACCGGGCAAAGAAGAATCTGGAAGACCATATCTACGAAGCCCACTCCGTGGAAGAGGCAAAAGAGCTTCAGGAGGCCAATGGCGGCTTCATTAAGACCATGTGGTGCGGTAGCCTGGAGTGCGAGCTGAAGATGAAGGAGCAGGCAGGCATGTCCTCCCGCTGCATCCCCTTCAAGCAGGAGCACCTGAGCGATACTTGCGCCTGCTGCGGTAAGCCTGCGAATCAGATGATCTACTGGGGCGTGGCATACTGATCTTTTCAAACAACCGGAGCGCAATGCTCCGGTTGTTTCTATGGAAGGATCATAATAAAGAATAATTGACTTTGATTGCTTTTTTTACTATAATGAACTGAGTATGAGCCCTGTTCTGGTATCCGTTTGGAAGAAAAGCCGGTTGTCAGCTATCGGGCGCTTGACGGTATGGAAAGGACATTAAAATATGAACAAACAGGAATATGAACTGGATCTGATTGATCTGGGCAAAACCATTCTGAAGCGATGGAAGCTGCTGGTTTTGGTCACGGCTGTTGTTTCGGCTGTGCTGATGGTACCGGCGCTGATGAATGATTCTGAAGCGAGATATGATTCATCTGCACTGCTCTCCTTCCAGATTAACGAACGTGCTGTTTCTATTTCCAATACAACTGAAAATGGGACGCTTTTGGACTCGGATGTAAGAATCAAATTGGATACCGCTTCCGGGAATCTGAGCGATCAGATTTCCGTGATTTACAAAATGGAACCGGCCTGCGCTGCGGTTCTGACCGGCGATGAAGTACTTAAGGCTGTATGGAAAGACCATAGCTCTGAGATTACGCTGGCTGAGCTGAAAGACGGAATTTCCGTCAGTGCGGTTGTGAATACCAATCTGTTGAAGATCAGCGTTCAGGCAAAGAGTCCTGAAATCGCGCGGGATGTGTGCAGCGAACTTTCTTCCTATGCATTGGACAAGCTGCCTGATTTGCTTCGTGCTGATTCCGCTGAAGTGGTTTCTACTGCCCAGCTGCCCAGCAGCGCTGTTCCCAAGGGGATGACCAGAAAAGCTGTGGTAGCCGTTATGGTTGGCCTGATCCTCAGCGTGGTATATGTTATTCTGGGCTATATCCTGATGCCCAAGGTGCACACCGAATCGATGGTTAAGAATCAGCTGGGACTCAAGCTGCTGGGAACCGTCCCTGCCGGAAAGGAGAAGAAATCCAATGGCTAAAGCTGTATTTCAGATGGATAAGGAAAAACAGTCCCCCAGCGCGGAAGGCTTTAAGGCGCTGCGTACCAATCTGGTGTTTGCAGCCCAGGAGCGGGACTGCCGGATGATCCTTCTGGTCAGTCCTCAGAAAGATGAGCTGGCAGCCCGGTTTGCTGCCAATCTGGGTGTGACCATGGCATCCGGTGAGCGAAAGGTTCTGCTGGTTGACGGTGACCTGCGGACCGGCGCCCTGACAAAACTCTTTGGTTCCGATAAGGAAAGCAGCGGCTTGACCGGCCTGCTGGAAGGCGGAAAAAATCTGGAGCAGACAGTGGTTCCCACCGGAACACCGAATCTGGATCTGCTGCCCAGCGGAGAAAAGTGTGCGGATCCTGCACAGCTGTTTTCCGGGAAGGATGCGGGGGCTGCGCTGCGTGCCCTCCGGGATGCATATGATTATGTGATCGTCTTTGCACCGGATGTGGAGCGCTTTACGGATGCCGTGGTCCTGAGCCAGACCGTAGACGGCGCTGTACTGCTGCTGGATGCCGAAACGACAAAGCTGCGTAAGGCAGAAAGCTGCAAAGCAAAGCTGGAAGCGGTGAATGCGCCGATTTTGGGTGCGGTACTCAACAATCTGAAGTAAAAATATTCTTTTGCCAGGATCCCGAAATTGGGATCCTGGTTTGCTATTTTGATCCATTCAAAGAAGAATAGCCTGCACAGCGGGCACCTTTGCCTTGTATGTGTTTTCTCGTTTTGGGAACAATGAAGAATGCGATTATCAGGGGAAAGGACAGGTGACAAAGGAATGGATTCCATCTGGGAAGAGAATGTGCAGCTGCCCAGGTTTTCTGCGCTGGAGGGAGATCTGCGCACGGATGTCCTGATCATTGGCGGCGGGCTTGCGGGGCTGCTTTGTGCCTGGCGTCTGACCCGTGCCGGCGTGGCCTGCGCGTTGATCGAAGAGAACCGGATTATGCACGGAGTCAGCGGCAGAACCACCGCAAAGGTTACTTCTCAGCATGGGTGCATTTATGGAAAGCTGCTTGACCGATTCGGAACGGAAGCTGCCAGATTGTATTGGCAGGTAAATGAGGACGCGTTGGCTGCTTTCCGTGAATTGGCCAGGGAAGCGGATTTCGATTTTGAATCCCAAAACAGCTATCTTTATGCGACGGATGGGGAAGAAAAACTGAAAGCGGAGATGGCGGCGTACCAAAAGCTTAAGATACCCGCCCGATGGGAAACATCTTTGCCCCTTCCATTTCCGGTTTCCGGTGCCGTTTGTCTACCCGATCAGGCGCAGCTTCATCCAATCAAACTGGCGGCGCACATCGCAAAGGGCTTGAAAATATTCGAGCATACCAAAGCGGTTGCCTTTTTGGGCAATCGGGTTCAGACACCGAATGGGACCATTACGGCGAAGAAAACCATTGTCGCAACCCATTTTCCCATTCTCAATAAGCATGGCGCCTATTTCCTGAAGCTGTACCAGCAGCGTTCCTATGTGCTTGCATTGGAGAATGCGGGCCCGCTGGAGGGCATGTATCTGGATTGCGCGGAAAATGGATTGTCTGTCCGTAGTGCCGGTAGGTGGTTACTGTTGGGCGGCGGAGGTCACCGTACCGGAAAACAGGGGGAAAACTGGAGGTTGCCGGAGCGGGTGGCAAACGAGTATTTCCCCCAGGCGCGTATTGGGGCCCGTTGGGCCACACAGGACTGTATGACGCTGGATGGAATGCCTTATATCGGCCAATACAGCAAGAGGACACCCGATTTATATGTGGCAACCGGATTTCAAAAGTGGGGCATGAGCACATCCATGGCAGCGGCCATGATCCTGACGGATCTGATCCGGGGAAAAGAGAATCCCTATGCTGCCCTGTTTTTACCCTCCCGAAGTATGCTGCACAAGCAGCTTCTGGTCAACGGTCTGGATGCGGCGCTTCATTTGATCCGTCCTGCAACACCCCGATGTCCGCATCTCGGCTGCGCTTTGTGTTGGAATGAAGCAGAGCATTCCTGGGATTGCCCCTGCCACGGCTCCCGGTTTGACGCGGACGGGAAGCGGCTCAATAACCCTGCCATGGACGATCTGAGAAAACCGCCGGCCAGGTAGACGCTTTGGTGTTCACCCTATCGTATTTTGACCATAATTCAGCGTTCCTCAGTAGACTGGTAAAAAGGGATTTGGCTTGTGCGTGCAGTCGAATCCCTTTTTGTTATTTTTTTGCCCGGAGAAAATCAGCCTGTCCCGTCGGAATAGCCGGGGGAAATGGGGAATAGGGTAGTGCTGAGGTGAAGACAATGAACGCAAGTGTTTGGCTGCTGCTTGGCAGTCTGTTTTACACCCTCCAGCTTCGATCCGGCAGCTTCCCAAAACCTTTGACGGAGGAAGAAGAGCGCCATTATCTGACGCTCTCCGCCCAGGGAGATTTGGAAGCGAGAAATATCCTTGTAGAACGAAATCTGCGCCTGGTGGCCCATGTGATGAAGAAGGGATAATGCCTGCGGAGAGTTTTTCTGGGGCAAGTCAGGAAGTTCTGAATTTACCTATTGTGGAAAGAAAACGAGCATTTTCTGGAACGGAATGTTAGAACTTTCTCGACAGGATTTGATGTGGCTTTCTGCGATGTAACAAAAAAGGGAAAAATACAAGTTTATTACATCAATGTAACAAACTTGACGGTGCAAAATGATTGTGTTATGATAGCGGTGAAAGGCGGTGGCACCTATGCAAAAGAGCCTGAAAAACCGTGACATCTATCTGCGGCAGCTCAAAGCGTTTCAGGACACGGAAATGATCAAGGTCATTACCGGTATCCGCCGCTGCGGAAAGTCCTGCCTGATGAAGCTGATGGCGGAGTATTTGCGCGGCAGCGGCATTGGGGACAAGCAGATCGTGGAAATGAATTTTGAATCCATGCGATTCGCGGAGATGACCGCGAAAGAACTGTATGGGTATGTCAGTGAACAGGTCATTCCCGGAAAGCGGATGTACCTGTTTTTCGATGAAGTGCAGAGGATTGATGGCTGGGAAAACGCGGTGAATTCCTTCCGGGTGGATTTTGACTGTGACATCTATATCACCGGCTCCAACGCCCACCTGCTGTCCTCGGAGCTTTCCACCTATCTGTCAGGGCGGTATGTGGAAATCAAGGTACTACCATTATCATTCCGGGAGTTCCTGGATTTCCACGGATACACGGTATCGGAGCGAAAAGCGATTACCGGTCAGATGAAGAAACGGATTACGGATGGGGACGGGGAAGTATGCGACCCGAAGGAGCTTTACGAGGCCTATGCCAAATTCGGCGGCATGCCCATGCTGGCGGATGTAGGGTTGGAGTTGGACAGGGTGAGCGCCACACTGGAGGGTGTGTACTCTGCCGTGGTTGTCCGGGATATTCTGGAACGGGAAAAGCGAAAGGGACAGCGCACCATCACGGATTCGCTTCTGCTTCGCAAGCTGATGATGTTCCTTGCGGATAACATTGGCAACAGTGTCTCCGCAACCTCCATCGGCAATACCCTCGTCAGTGAGGGATTGCTGGAGGAAGGAAACCGAAAGGCCAAGCCCGCGACCCATACCATTCAGGCCTATATCGAAGCGCTGAAGGAGTCCTATATTTTCTATGAAATCAAGCGGTTTGACATCAAGGGCAGGGAATATCTGAAAACCCTTGGCAAGTATTATATCGTGGATACGGGACTGCGGAATTATCTGCTGGGTTACCGGGAGGGAGATACCGGGCACATTCTGGAAAACATCGTGTATTTTGAATTGCTCCGCCGGGGCTATGATGTGGCCATCGGAAAAATCGACAAAAAGGAAGTTGATTTCATTGCCACCAGGGCAGATGATAAAAAATATATTCAGGTCACGGAAGCCATGAATGCCCCGGAAACAAGGGAGCGGGAGCTCGCGCCCCTGCAAAGAATCCCGGACAACTACGAAAAGCTTGTGGTATGTATGGATACGGGCTTGCAGCAGGAGCAGGCCGGAATCCGGATTGTGAATGCGATTGACTTTTTGTTGGAGTAGAGAAAGGATAGAGACGATGGGAAGCTATGTGATCAGCGTATCTGCGGGTACAGGCTGTTACCGGCATATTCAAATATCCCAAAATGCAACGCTTTATCAGCTCCATGTGGCAATTCTGGAGGCCTTTGAATTTATGGACGATCATGCCCATGCCTTCTTCATGGACAACAAAACATGGAGCCAGTATGATGCCTACTATTCCATGAAGATGGACGGACATGAACGGCTTACGAAAAGCCGCAAGCTGGAAAAGCTGAATCTGAAAAAGGGCAGCCAGTTTAAGTATGTGTTTGATTTCGGAGAGGAGTGGCGCTTCCAGTGCAAGGTGCTGCGGGAATTGGAAGAGGATACGAAAACGCCTCTGGTGATCCGCGAGGTGGGTGAATCCCCGGAGCAATACCCGGAGTACGAGGATGAGGAGGAACTGCTTCCTGAGGAGGAGCTTGAGAAGCTGTACGAGGAGATTCCGTTAAGTCGGGAGGAAGTCAACCGCATCCATCTCTATATGGACGCCGCAGCGAATCTGTACGGATTGATTCCGATGGACGAACTGTATGCGCTCTACAATAGTCAGAACCCTAAGGTGGAAGAACTGACATTTTTTATGGCAGTTGTGGCGATAGACCATGCCAGCAGCGATTTTGAAGTGATTGACAGCCCGGGAGAGTACCGGGCGCCAGAGGAACATCCCCTGAAAATCTGTGAGCTTGCAGCAGACTACCTGTTTGTGGATGATTTTGAGACGAACGTCCGGGAACTGCGCCGCGCCCAGAAGGGAAAACCGCTGAAAATCCTTCCCAAGGCGGAATTCCTGCGATTTGCAGACAGCACCTACTTCCCGGAAACGCCCCAGCGAAGCGCGATGATACGCTATCTGTGCCGACTCGCGTCCTCCCTGCCTGCAAGCGCGGAAGACTATTGCGACTGCATTCAGAGCGTCATCGTCATTGACGCACCGCTTCAGGAAGTCCTGAACATTTTGAAAGAGGATGGTTTGACATCCCATAAGAATTGGGATTTGGAAGAATTTGCCGCATTATATCAGAATCTGAACAACCACACCCACAAGCACGCCAACAGGGGCAATACACCGGACGAACTGTTTGCACAGTCAGTCCGGGGATTGCGGCTTCAGGAGCGGCTTACACCGCCTGAGAATCAGCTGTCCTTCTTTGAGGAACCACCCCAGAGGCCAAAGCTGACCATTGTCGGCACTCCTTCCCGCAATGGCCCATGCCCCTGCGGCAGCGGCAGAAAATATAAGAACTGCTGCGGAAAAGAAAAGGAATGATGAATATGACAGAACTGGAAATCATGCAGCGGGCGAAGATGTACATGGAGAAACTGGCCCAGGGAATCGATCCGATTTCGGATCAGGAGATTCCTGAGGACTCCGTGCTGAACAATGTCAGGCTTGCGAGATGCTTTTTCTATGTGTCCGGGGTTTTGGATCAAGTCATTGCCAATGGTGGCAAAGTTGCGAGTTCACCAAAGAATGATTTTTATATAACGGAAGAAGAACTTAAGCGTGTGAATCCGTCGCAGGAGCCAATCCAGATCACGCAATTTGTGGACCTCATTATGAATGCGATCAACGACCCGGATCGGAAGAAGCTGAAAACAACAACGATTAGCGGCTGGCTGATTGAGAAAGGTTTTATGTCGAAACAGGCAGACGCGGACGGGAAATCCAAACGCCTTCCAACGGCTATGGGGGAGAGGATTGGACTGACTGTCAAGCTCCGGGAAGGACAGTACGGAACCTATCAGGCGGTCTACTATTCTGAGGAAGCCCAGCGGTTTCTTCTGGACCATCTGCAGGAGATATTGCAGGCTGAAAAATAAGAGATCAGAATATTCTGATGGAGAAAAATCTACGATTGGTTATACATTTGACGAATAAGTGATAATGCCCGTGGAAGTTTTCTGTGGAGGACAAACGGCATGATTTTGTCCGCTTACTATGGCAGAACCGCAAAAATCTACTGGAATGCGGTGCTGATTTGAAAAATGGACAAGCCCGGCGGGAGCCAATCTCCTGCCGGGCGTTTTGGCAGAGGGAAACCCTTAATACGAAAACCTAATTAAAAACTTCAAACCTTTCCGGCCTGAATTGCGCCAGAATGCGTTATCTTCCTTGCTGGGCGTCAGCCCGGCAGCGTCATCTGCCTTTTCTGGCACAATTCATGCTCGGAAATCTGTTAAAGCTTTCAATTAGGTTTTCGTATAAAAAATGAATCATCCTATGCAGCCAGTTAATTGTATTTTTTTGATAATTCTGTTATGATAAAAAGAAAAAATGGGATAGGATGGATGAGATGAAACAGCTTACAGCAATTCTTTGCTTATTATGCCTGCTGGTCAGCCTGATGCTTCCGGCACAGGCGGAAGACGAGCAGCAGATCGAAACCTGCACCGAAACACAGGGCTGCGTTCTCTCCGCGGGGCACGATGGAGACTGCTTCGTGCCCTGCACAAAAACAGAGGGCTGCACACTGACGGCTGACCATGAAGGCAACTGTGTGCTCCCGGAGCAGCCTAAAGCCCGGAATTCGGGGCCGGCATTTTATCTTTGGTTTATGGATGGCGATAACGAAATCAGACTTACGGAAGTCAGTGGTCAGATCAATGCCCAGATTCGATTTAACGGCCAGCCGCTGACAGTAGAGCAGATTTCTTACAATGGCGTATCCATTGACGCAATTTCGGGGGAAGGTGGCTATTACCATATCTCCCCCAATCCGGGCGGCAAGATCTCCTACACAGACGATGGAACAACCTATGAAATTGTAGTCAATGCCGCCAACCAGAATGGCCCTACGCTCCGTTTCGTTACTGACGGCATGCAGGGAGACTACCTGAAATTGAACGTCGGTGAATCGTTCGAGTGTCAGATTTATTATCTTGATACACAGTTGACAGAACTGAGCGATTTGTCCTGTGACAATACCGGACTGGAAATCACGGTTGATAACGGCATCTTTACCATCAAATCTCTAAAGCCTGGCAACCATGTGATCAGTCATGAGAATGGCCGGATTCAGGTGGATTCTGTTGATGAAAACGGATTCAATTTGCTGATCCCCGACGGCAACGGCGAAGTGTTGACCAATGCTGTGACAGGCAGCGTTGTAGCGCAGATGCGCTTTGGCAATCAGGTGCTGAAGGCGGAGGACGTTCTTCTGGAAGGGGTCAGTCTTGAAATTGCAGATGATGTACACTTCTTCTATCGGATAATCCCAAATCCGAGCGGCAAGATCACCTACACAGTCGACAGCACAACCTATGAAATTATTGTCAATGCCGGTTCCGGCTCAAGCGGCCCTATGCTGAATTTCCAGTATCCAGAGGGACAGAAGCAAAACTATCTGAATTTGGTCACCGGGGAATCTATAACCGGCCAGATTTATTATGGTGACGAACTGGTGACAAGCGTGGAGCAGCTTACGTTTGACAGCACAAAGCTGAAAATAACGCTGGTCAACAATGCGTTTACCATCGAAGCGCTCGCACCCGGCGAATGCGAGATCGCTCATGAGGGCGCCGTCATTCGGGTGTTTTCCGTGGCACAGACTATCCCCGATGCCGGTGTGTCTGACGGCCTTTATTTCTACTTCGGACGGGACGAAAGTGAGAAAACTGTATTTTTCGGCGAAGTGAATTTTACCAACTCCTTTTCCAGTCCTCTCTATGTTGTAATCGACGGTACAGCCAGCTTGATTTCAAGTGGCGACAATGTGACCGTTTACCCTGCGACAGGCCTGAATTATGGCTTCAGAAACGGTAAGCTCTTTCTGGAAAAGCAGAAAGCCGGACATTATACCATCTCCTGCACAGTTGACGGGACTACCTACAGCGCGGTGGCGAATGTGACCGAAGAAAGAGATATGTATGCCAGAATAAACGGCGAGGGAGACCTCCTGCGGACGCTTACCGTCACCGAGGGGGAGCCGGTGGTGCTGAAATTCTACTACATCAGCCAGTCAGGGGCGGAAATCCCGGTCAGAGGTCAGGTAAAAGGCAACGATGACTGCGTTCAGATCGTCTACAATCCGGAAACCCAGCTCTATACCCTCACAGCCAGCGGAACGGGGGAAATAAAATACGCCGTTTATGAAAGCGATGACGTAACGACGTATTTCCTGTCAATCATCCGGCAGAAGGCTTCCTATCTGGCAGTGGATGCCGGCAATGGCCTGCAATATGATCTGATGCTGGACGCAGGGCAGGAAGTGCCTGTGCGCTTCTTCTTCGGAAAGGAATCCACGGGTATGCGGCCCTATGGTGGAGAAATCACCTGCACGGAAGGACTGACCCGGACGGAGAAAGACGGTAAAATCTTCCTGTCTGCCGCTGTAGCGGGAGAATACACCATAAGCACCACGGTAGAGGGGAAAACCTATTCTGTTCCCGTAAAAGTGGTACCCGCGCTCTCCGGCGGCAGCCTGTTTGCCCTGATGAAAGGCAGCGGTTCGCCTCAGTTTTCCACTGCTATTCTCTGTGGAGAAGAAAGGAGTCTGCGGCTTTGCTATGGCAGCTACGGTCAGTATGAGACGCTGGGAACGGGGCAGCTGACTGTGTCCGGGAATTCCGTCACAGTGCAGGACAATGGCGCGGGCGGCCTTGTTTTGAAGGGTATCCAGGTTGGTCAGACCCTGCTGCAATATACGGATGGCGACCAGATTACCCACAACTATGTCATCAAGTGCTACGCTAGTTCCGATGAAGCGCTGTTTGCCCGGTACAGTCCCTTTGCCACAGATGCAACGGTGATCCTTCCCTACGGCGGCAGAGATCTCAGCGTAGGCTTTGCCTATCACACAGAGGACACCATGTATCTGTGGCCGGGCAGCTCCGTTTATATGAATGGGAACGAAGACACGGGGCTGGACGATGCCCTGTGTCTGGGCGCAATGCAGGTGCAGGGAGATTACACGGTGGGCGAACTTGCCGACCCTGGCTTCTACAGTTCCGTCTCCAATGTCAATATTTCCATCTTCTCCGGCACAAATGCCCAGAATTTGCAGTTGGGGCAGCGGGAAAGTCTGAGCTGGCAGGGCGTGCAGTTGTACCAGTTTTCCACCCATGCCCAACCCGGCGCGAACTTCAGCCTCCAGCTGCTGCTGACCTTTGATGTGCAGCTGGATGGCAAGACCTGTCGTTTCTACCGCATTGCTCCCTTCTCCTATAAAACGGAGCCCTATGATGACGTGACAGTAAATATTACAGACGCGGATGTGCTCAACACCCTGCTGTCCAACAGAGATGTGCTGATCAATTATCTGGAGGCCAACGTGAATGGCTATCACTACAGCGGCGGCAGCGTTACCCTCAACCTGCCGGCAGCATCGTATGACAAGATCATCGTTTCTCAGATTAAGCTGACCGGTTCGAACGACTATATGGCCACCCTGACCCTGAAAGGTACACCGGGCACGACTATGCCCGGCCTGTTCAGCAAGGGCTTCCTGACCTATGTGGAAGGCATCACCTTTGTAAGCAGCGGTCAGACCATGCCAGACGGCAAAAACTGCGGCATCATGGTGGACAATAGTCCTACCACCTATCAGCCTGAATTTGACTTGGATACCCTGAAGGCTTATCACCCGGATTTTCAGGGATTGTCAAATGAGCAAGCCGCACAGAAGCTCCAGTCATACAGCCCCAGCGTGCCCACCTCCGGCAACGCCTACAATATCGGCGAGGTCAATAATTGCACCTTCAGCGGATTTGATTATGCCATGTATTCCACAGAAAGCGGCATTATCACCTCCGGCCATGGAAACACCATCACGGACTGCGGTTACGGCTATTATCTGGACTGTACAGGAAAGGAAAGCTTTGCCAGAGAGCTGAATTTCTGGGAAAATACCTTCCGAAGCATCAGCAATGCGGCTGTGTACATTGGCAAGCTTCCCTGCGATCTTGACCCCTATTACATCCGCTTCCAGGACAACAAATTCTATGGTACCACAAAAGATTTCCATGTTACATCCGGGGGAAAGTATTATTTCCAGCGCAATTATTACGATGATGCGGGCAGCCATCGCGGCGCGCGTCTGACGGAAGAAAACAGTGCACAGGTCTATACCTGCCCCTGCCGCAGCCTGGCGGACAGCACGGACAAGCTGTGGATCTATGCCGACCAGCGAACTGCTATTTTCCAGAGTCAGGCATCGGAAATGACCGTGGATCCGGCCTGTATTCCGCTGCTGAACAGTGATGTAACCGTGCCTGTTCTGGACGAAAAGCAGAACGTTGTCGCCGAGTGGATGATTACAAAGAAGGGGGGCAGTGCACAGTGAAACGCATGTTTCTTCTTCTGCTGACGCTGGCTCTGGTTCTGGCGCTGTCTCCTGCCGCGCAGGCGGCGGGAACGGGTGACATCAACTTTGGTGTCAGCGTTGCCGCCGGAACGGATTTCATTGAAGTAAACATATCCGGGGACAACGCCGCCGCCATCGCCGCGCTGGAGCAGAGCGGCTGTCAGATGGAGATTTCTGTTCCCTGTGAATTTGACAACGCTTATGCCGTCCGGGACTCCAAACTGGTGGATTCCAAACTGGATAGCACCGGCAAAAAGGTGAGCATTGCAGCCAGAAGCAGCGGCACCTATACCGTCGTCAACGCCGCGCCGCCCGCCGTGGAGACGGACACCGCCGGCGAGACCGCCAAGAACGTGACCGTCAGCGAGAACAATGCCCGGTTTCTGGATGAGCTGACTGTTCCCTGCGGATATCCCGCGGCAGAGGTTTACTGCGGCGGAAAGAAGGTGGACTCCACGCTCAGCGGCGGAAAGCTGACCTTCCAACTGGATGGAGCAGGCAAATATGAAATCCGGGAGGTTACGCTGCCTACGGAAACCACTGCCCCTCCGGCAACCACCGCACCCTCCGCTTCCTCAGGGGACAGCAGCTCCGGGTACACGAAAAAAACAACAATCGTTGCTTCCGCAGCCGATAGCGGGCTCAGCGTGACAGAGGCACAGTTTTCCAAAGCCATGAAGGCTGCCTCCGGGGATGCCGGCATTCTTCTGACCATCTCCCAGAGCGGTCAGAAGGCAGTGTGCCTGTCCACCGCGTCCCTGAAAGCGGCGGCAGAGCGGAATCTGCCTTTGACGCTGGAGCTGCCCAATGTTACTCTCCGGCTGGACAGCAAAGCGCTGAAGGCACTGTCATCTCAGACCGGCGGGAGCACGGTGCAGCTGCAATACCGGGTCATTTCCACCAGCGCTCTGAATGCTGCTCAGAACAAGATATTGAAGCAGCATCTGGAGGAGACAGACACCCGGAGCGATGCTCTGACCTTTAGCCTGTCGATTCAGAGCGGTGGCCTGCCAATCCGGGATCTGAAAGGCGGTGCGCTGCGGCTGAACATACCATTTTCCCGTCTGCCGGGTACGGAAGCAGGCAGCTTAAGTCTCTGGCTGCTGGAGAAAACCGGCGGCATATCCGGCTATGACCTGAGTATGACCGACGACACGCTGGAATTTTCTGTGGACAGGACAGGAGAATTTGCCGTAGTACTGGACATGCCTGTTCAGGAACAGGAAACCAAGCCTGCCACTGACGAAACCCAGCCCACCGCTGCTGAAACCCAGCCTCAGACGGTTCCCCAGCAAACCACGGAAAAAGCCCCGGCCCGGGGGATTCCGCTGTGGCTGCCAATTACGGCTGGCATATGCCTGCTGCTTGCATTGGCACTGCTGATTACCCGGAGGTATTGGAGCTAAGGATAAAGAACCGGGCGGGTCAACGCCCCGCCCGGACAGCGTCATTAGAATTGCTTGCTGATATCATATACATGGGACATGGTTGCGGCAGTGAGAAGCTGACCATCCAGAGTGGCGCTGGCGGAATAATACCAGGAACCCAGATTCTCAATCGTATACAGCACCTGCACCCCTCCCGGCCAAACAGCCCCTTCCGCCTCATAAATCACCGGGGCGGGGCTTTCATTTCCCTCGGTGCGGAAAACCTGAATCTGTGTCTGAGTCAGTTTTTCGGCAAATTCCGGTACCGGGGAGAGGGTGCCGTCGACTTCTGCTTTCCAGACACAGGGGAAAACGATACGCTCGCTCTTTTCTCCGGCGGCAAGGCGGAAGGTATCGGTAATGGTGTGCTGATGTCCGGCGGGAACACTCTGGTGAAGCGTTCCGAAAATGTAAGCTTCTTCCGTGCCGTCTCCATCCAGATCGTAGGTAAAGGGCGTGGTAAAGCCCATAGGGGTTTCAGGGACCACTTCGGCGGAAAGGGCGATCTGAGACCGCATCGGCTCCGGCCGGAAGATGGTGCAGATTCCCAAGGACAGGATGACGGCAGCGGCAATCCCTGCCAGCGCAAGGCAGGCTCTGCGGTGCTTCCGATAGCGAAGACGCCAAGCCACGGCTGCCCGCAGCTCTGCTGCTGTATGATAGCGCTTGTCCACGTTCACCTCAATACACCGCCCGATGACAGGACGGAACAGGCCCTTCACCAGCTTCCGGGAGGGATGCTGCCCGGTGAGCATTTCGTTGAACATCACACCGGCAGCGTAAAGGTCGGCACGGGCATCTGTCTGGGAAAAGCCATATTGCTCCGGGGCGGCGTAGCCGGTGGTGCCCATAATTCGCGTATCGGTATCCCGGGCCGCATTGGTTATCCGGGAGACATCGAAGTCAATGAGCACCAGCTCGCTGCCCCGGAGAATCAGATTTTCCGGCTTGATATCCCGGTGGACGATTCCTGCCTGATGTAAAGCGGTGAGCGCATCACAGAGCTGGCAGAGAATATCCGCCGCCTCCAACTCCGGCAGACAGCCCTTCTCCAGAAGAAAGGCTATCGTGTCGCCGGGAATGTATTCCTCCACGACGGCTGTCCGTTCCCCCTTCTCCTGTACCTGATAAATCCGGGGCAGGTGCGGGCAGCGAAGCTGGGCAAGTTTCTGGTAAACTACCCCGCTTCCCTCAAATTCCCGATAGATTCGGCGCTGACCGCTTTCACGATCCCTCGCCAGATAAACGCAGCCATGTTCTGCGGATTTCAGCAGTTTCTCCGTCTGCACAGATTCCAATACGGTCAAGACAAATCCTCCTATGACAGCGCAGGGATGCGCAAGCAATATAATCATATTATAGCAGACAACAAAAATCCTGTAAAGGTCGGATGGTATGAAAAGGAAAAGTACGAAGGAATTAAACAGGGAACTGACAGCAGCCCCGGATTTGAAGCGATTTCTGGAGGATAACCGGGAACAGTTTCAGGAAACAGGATTTCAGGAGCTGCTGCAGGAGCTGTTCCACAACTCAGGAATTTCCAAGGCCACACTGGCTAAGAGGTCAGAGACCAGCGAGGTTTACCTCTACCAGATCTTTTCGGGAACCCGGACGCCATCCAGGGATCGGGTGTTGTGCCTGTGCTTTGGCCTGCCTGCCACACTGGAGCAAACCCAGGAGCTTTTGCGTATCGGCGGTATGGCGCAGCTTTATCCCAAAAATCGGCGGGATGCCGTCATCATGTACGGCCTGACCCACCGGCTGGAACTGGCTGAGGTCAATGATCTGCTCTTTGCTGAGAACGAAGAAACCTTGTGCTGACACGGATTGATCTTTGGAGGGGGGGAATACTGCGGCAGAAAATACAAGAACTGCTGTGGTAAAGGCAGCATATGTTCGGACTCGAGGCGTTTTTGTTGAATAAGAGATAATGCTCGCGGAAACTTTTTGTGGAGGACAAACGGTATGATTTTGTCCGCGTACTATGGCAGAACGTAAACGTCAAAGCCACTTCAGAAAATAGACTACCGGCAGGCTCCAAACGAGCCTGCCGGTCTGTTAATCCTCTTCATCTGTAGGGAAATACATCCATTCGCCCAGCGGTGTTTTGCTTTCTCCATAGCATTTATCCAGATACAGATTACGATATGG